>Ga0222712_10002893_pt1 | contig 19201 bp, 7 predicted proteins | sample C33_657DmetaG_FD_165043 | JGI IMG/M metagenome (GOLD analysis project Ga0222712, IMG submission 165043) | Estuarine water microbial communities from San Francisco Bay, California, United States - C33_657D | ecosystem: Environmental > Aquatic > Marine > Unclassified | place: USA: California... | reverse complement strand
CTTTCCCTCAATTTCGAGACCGGGCCGAAGGTGAACGGAAAGATTCCGGATGGAATCGTGACACTGGAATTGGGCCGTGGCAAACTCGCCTCGCCGGATGGTCTGTCCAACGGCCGGTCGGCCACGGTGTACAAGGCCGGGTCCGGTCAGGGTGTTGATCCGCTGCCCGCCGGCTTTTCCGTGGATTTCCTGTCCCCTGCCTCCGGGGCCTGCGGCCGCCCGCTGGACAGGGAGGACCCGGAACCGGTCGGTGATGAGGTTCTCCTCACGGCCATATTCCGCGGCCAGAGGATACCGCTGAAAGTTCCTTTCCAGATACACAAGGCCCCGACGCTGGTCAGGTCTTTCCGCCGTTTCAGCGGGCCTTCCACCGTGGCGTTCCGGGCCACCGAGGAGGATGCCGCCAAGTCCGGGCAGGCCAAAGGTAGCATCAGCGTGGTCATCGATTGCTCCGGGAGCATGGGGCCCTACCCGGGCTCCCCAGGCAAGATCGCGGAGGTGGCAGACTCCTTGGAAAAGGTCCTGGGAAGTCTGCCTTCGGGTATCCAGCTCACCGTGTGGGTTTTTGGCCAGGCGGAGGGACCCAGGCGCACCGTGGATGTGCCCGAAGACGGGATCCGGGTGCTAATGGGCCCCACCGTCCTTGGTGAGGATCGCGCCCAAATGGCCAAGCGCCTGGCCAATCGTTTCCGCAGCGGTGAGATCGTGCCCTGGAACAAGTCGCCAATTCTCGCCTCCATGGCCAAGGCCGCCAAGGCGATGGAATCCACCGCGGGGGAACCGGGTCCCAAGACCATGCTGGTCTTGACGGACGGCGCCGACAACTGCGCCGAGGGCGACAAATCGCTCAATCCGGAGAAACTGCCCACGGAGGCCCTCATCGCCAAGATCCTGGCCGGCACCGGCATCAGTGTTCGCGTGATCGGCTACAGGACCGGTGAGGAGGAGGAAAAGGCCAGGAAGGATTTCTCCGGGCTCACCAAGTTGTCGCCTCCGGGCAGTTATGTTTCCGCGCAGGATCTTCCCGGACTGGTTACCGAGATGGAGAAATCGTTGCGGCGCGAGATCCTCTTCCAGTTGGAGGACCGGTTCAATCTCCCTCCTTCCGGCATGCCGCCGGACGGTTATCCCGCGGCCCTTCCAGGTTTTGCCGACAAATGGATCAGGCCCCCCTTGCAGCCTGGCGAGTACCTCGTCCGGGCGGGCAGGTTGAAACCCCCCGTCGGCACGGTGCGGCTGGGTGAATCGGAATCCCTGTTGCTGGGCCTCCGCAAGGAGGGCGGATTGCGGCGGCTGGGGATGGCTGGTGACAGCCCGTCCAGGCCGCGCTCCGTTTCCGGGGCCTGGACCGCGGCGTTGCTCCAAAACCGAGATGGCAAGGGGTCGGCCCAACGGTTCGCCGTATTGGAAAAGGACTGGAGCGGGGACGAATTCGATTTGGCAGTCGCAAAACCGGGGCTGGTGTGGTGGGAAATGGATGCCGCCGGCAAACCGGTTGCCAACCGCGTGGTAGACCTGGCAGGTTACCCGTCGCCGGCTTGGGCGGTGAACTCGACCTGGTGGCCAACCGAGCCGGAAACCGGGGCGCCATCCCGAGGCGGCCTGACTGTCTGGTGGTCGGAAACCACATCCGCGCCGACCGAGACAGCCTTGGCCCGCGGCCGCGATTTCAAGGCGGCCAGCGACTTGCGGAACAAGTCTGTCCAGGTCGGTGGCTCCTCATGCCTGGTGGAGTCTGTCTCCGTTGAAAACCGCCTGGTGCTCATCGATGGGGAGAATGTCGAGGCAAAGCCGGCCCTGGTCGTCAGGACCCGGATGAATATTCAGTCCGGTGACAGTTCCGCCCAGATTCCCGACATCAGGCCCTCCGGCATTCCGGGCTTGAATCGTGAGGTCCACCTGTTCGGCGATTCTGGCAAGGTCATGACTGTTTTTTGGCCGTTCCAACCCACTGATTTCGACAAGCTGGAAGGCATGGGTTTTTCCTCCCTGGCGGCCCTGAAAAAAACCGCGGCATCCACCGGCCGGATGATCCGGATCAAGGACATGGGCCCGCCGGATGCCAATGATGTCCGACCGAGACCCGCGCTGGACCGGCAAAGGCCTTCCGGACCTGTTGGTGCGGCCACCGGCGGCCCGGCAAAACCATGAGCCAGGTGCCACCCAAGAGCGACTCGCCATCCGGCCCCGCCAGCGGTGCTGAATCGTCGGATAGTCTTGGCCAGGGGCTTTCCCCGGCATGGCTGGAAAACCCGCCATCTTCCGATTCCCCCAATCGCCCTGGGAAATCCAACCTGCGGGCCCTGGTTCTCGCCCCGTTGCTTCTGGCGCTCATGGGTTCCACCTTGGGCTTCATCTCGTGGATCGGTCGGGTCCAGACCCCGATGCTGTTCACGGTGATGGTGACCGAGTACGAACAGCCGTGGATCATCCCGGTGCCCTTGGGGCAGAAGGACCGTCAAATCCTGACCTCCGGCAGGGTGTTTGACCGGGTCCATCCGGTGCCTGCCGCAAGCCTCGACCGCCAGCAGATTCTGGCAATATTGACCGAGGTTGAAAAAGTCGGACCCCGGGAAAATGTGGTGGTTTATGTCTCGGCGAGGGCGATCGCCGGGCCGGATGGCAAGCTGCTGTTGCTACCTTCCGATGCCAGGGTGGAAAACCTCAGGGGAAGCCCGACTATCCTCAACACGGTGGCTCTGGAGGACCTCTTCCGCTCCCTGGCCAGATGCCCGGCCTCTCGCAAGCTGCTGGTGCTGGATATCTTCAACCCGCTGATCAGCGTTCCCCAGGGGATTCTGCAGATTGACTTGCCGGGCGCCTGCATGGCGGAACTCGAGGCCTTCCAGAAGGATGGTGCCAACCCGTTCCATGTGCTGATGACCTGCGCGCCTGGCCAGCGCAGTTTCGCCAGCCAGGCGATTGACTCCAGCCCCTTCTGCCACTTCCTGGCGAAGGCTGTCAACGGCGAGCTTCCAGCCATCCGCGGCTCCAATCTGAACCGATACGGCAAGGTGTACCTTTCCGACCTGCAGGATGTGCTGGTTCGGCATGTCGATCGCTGGACCTCCTTTTGCAACCTGGCACGCCAGACGCCCATGATGCTTGGCACCGGCCCAGACATGCTCCTTGGTCTTCCGAAGATCCGCTATGTCCCCAGCCAAGTGATCGCCTCGAAGGTCTCTGAGAATTGGACCAGGCTGAAGGGTTGGATCCCCTTCATGGGCCCCAGGAAGCCGGCGGATGACCCCGAGGGAACCGCCGCCGGCGCCCAAACCGACGGGGATTCCGGGGAGGTCGCACGAAAAACTGATGGATCAAGTCAGGCCGGCGGCGGCGAGGCCGCCGTTGCTGCAGCAGGGAAAAAGGATGCCGAATCACCCGCCAAGGACGACGCGAAGAAGGCCGAAGCCGGCGGCAAGCCGGGTGCCGGCGCGGGTGACAATACCGCCGAGGCCGAAAAGAAGGATAAGAAACAGGGAAAACCTGCGGCAGATTCCGGGGTTGCCGCTGGCGGCGCCGGCCCTTCCCAGGCTGGGGACCCTGCCAAGGTGCTCCAGATCCCGCCAGAGGTCGAGGCCGCTTGGGAGCTCCTTGATAAATGGACCTCGGAGCGTGTCGAGGTGGATTACCCGCGACTGATGAACCGGCTTGCCGACCAGGCCCGGCAAGGTTTGCTCTACCACCTGCTCGGAGTCGACCGGAAGAACTATGTCGAGCAGTTGCGCTACGAGACCGGGCTCATCCGGGCGGAGCTGGAGCGCCGCAAATCCGAGCTGCCCAGCCCGGGCGTCATGCCCTCCCTCGGCATGATGATGGCCGAGGGGGTGCTGGCACAGACACCTGAACCGATGGTCAAATCCCTGCAAAAGGCGATACTCTCGGTTGACCCGGCCAAGATTTCCGGGCCGGACGGGGCCGCCATGGTCCAGAAGGCGGCTGAGGAGTGGACAAAGGCGAACCCGGCGGCGGGCAAGGCCGACATCGAGCTGGCTTGCGTCAACGCCATGATCAACCTGCCCGACACGGTTGCCGCCAACTGGAGGGCCGCCGCCGAAATCCTTTTCAAGCTCCGAGGGGAACCGAGGACCTCCGAGGGCAGGCTGCTGATGCGACTCGGCGGCTCAACCACCGCCTCGGGAGCCGCGCCGGATCTCGCCCAGACCTGCCTGTCCACCTCCCTGCGTTGCAACCAGGCGGCCGCGCGTTGGCGGTGCTATTCAAGGATCGGTTCCATCATGGATAGCATGATGGAGAACTGCTCCGACGGAACCTGGCTGGTCGAGTACAGCCCCGGTCTCCACGCCTCGGAAGCCAGCGCGCTGCTTTCCGAGGCGAGGCGCTCCGCCATCTTCGTCGAGGGATTCGAACAGGTCTTCAACGAGTCACGGTCCATCATCTGGCAGGCGGTGCAGGATTTCTCGGCCTTCGAATCGTTCCCGCTCGGTCTGCCCGCCGGCTGGGACAAATACGCCGACCGTATGGAGCAAATGATCGAGCTTTTCGAGCAACTGGAATCCGCCAGCGAGCTTCCCCGTGTCGAGATCGAGAAGATTGTCAGTCGCCTTCGAACTGCCGCGCAGGATCTGGCGAAGAGCTACCAGGAAGTGCATGTGGCGGTCCAGACCGAGGGTATCCAGGAATTCGTCCGCATCTCGGGGTCGGGGAATGTGTCGCCAGCGGTTCTACCCGAGGTGGAGTCCGCCCTGCGCCTTGGCGGCCAACCGCTGAAAAACCGCCTCACCCTGATCACCTGCTACCTGAAGATCCAGCAGAGGGTGGTGGGCAAGATCCAGGCCATCGAGAATCAGGAGCGGTCCGATGGTACCCCGGCGCCGGCACGCCCGGATTACGACCAGACCGACCCGTCCCGGTCGGAGCAGCGCTCGGCCTACAACCTCGAGCGTGTCAGTTTCATCACAGAGCGTCTCAGGCTGCTTGGGGTGCCGGAAGCCGAACTGGCGCCGCTTCGGGTGAAAGGGGAAACCGGTCCGGACCCCTTGGGATTGCGAGAGGCGGTTGACAAGGGAGGCGTGATCTCCAGGCTTTTCCTGGTAAAAGTGCCCGAGCTTATCGAGGCTGACCGACGGATCGCCTTCCGGGCAAACCTGGCTTATCCAGGCTGGCTCTCCAACAAGACCCTCGACCAGCCGGGAAGCAATCCGGCCGGCAAGGTCATACGGGAAGAGCGCGAAAACTACCTTTTCTGGGTGGTGAGCCGGCTCCGGCACCAAAGCCGGATGGGATTGGACAAGGATTTTTCCTCCGAGATGGCTGGATTTTTTGGCAACAAGTTCAACATCCAGGGCATTTCGGATTTGTCAATCATCCCCGTAAAGCCGGTCCCCTTGCGATTGCCCGGGGAGGAGACCACGGTCCAAGTCCACTGGACCGGCGACCTGATCCGTTACGAGGATGTCGCCGCCAGCGTGCTGCGCGGCTCCCTGGGGCCATTCAGCGCCTCAATCCGGGGAGCCCGTCCTTCCGGCGCCGGGGGTACCGTCGAAGTGGCGCTCAGTAGAGACCCGTCAGCGGTTGTCCCGACCAGGGTAGGTTACGACTTTGTCCTCGAATTCAGGAACGGTTCGCGCAGGTGGTACGGCCTGGTGGCCATTCTTCCCGATGACGATGGTTCGCGGCCTTCTCTGGTGATCTCTGATCCGGGCGAGGATGGAAGTGTCTACGGGGATACCCTGCCGTTGCGCGGTTCCGGGTCCAAAAAGGCAATCACGGTGCGCCTCAGGCAGGATTCCGGAAAGGCGGAGAACCTGGCCATAACCATCAGCCCATCCAGGTCAGCGCCCGCGGATATGTGGGGCCCTGCCAATCTTGCCCTGCCGACGGGCATTTCCAGCAACCTGCCCTTCGATGGATTCCTGTCCGGGGTTGGACAGTTGCCTGCGGGGGGTAATCCTCCAGAAAAAACGCAGCCGGCGGTACCGCGCAGGATGAACGCCCCTGGCGAGTTGCTGTTTGAGATCAGGGATCTGGCAAAAGTCAGCGACTCGGTTGTCAACCGCTCCCTGAAGGTGCTGCGCGTTGATCCGAGTGAGCTGGTTGAGATCCTGTCCGCTTCGGTTTCCCCAGGTCGCGGGCAGATCACACCCTCCAGCAACCTGCGGGTGGAGTTGCGCGCGAAACGGACGCCACTCGCGGGTCCGCCCTGCCGCGTGGAATTATCCGTGGAAGGGCCGGCTTCGGTTCAGGGAATTCGCGGCAACTTGCGGGGCACCGTTCCGGCCAATGGCGACATCCTGGTGCTTGAGGCCCAGGGCATTCCCGCGGTTGGGGAGGGTACCGGCGTCTTCACCCTGTCGGTGGACGGCGTACCCCTCACTTACCGGTTCAGCGCTGATTTCGCGGTGTTCGACCGGGTCGAGGGTGCCGAGCTGGAAAGGGTCCCTTTCCTTGGACTGAAAGCATCCATGGCCTTGCCTGCCAGGGATGCGCAAGGTTCCATGGCCAGTACGAGCGACACTCCGAAGATACGGGTGGAGGCCTGGGCGAGCCAGTCCCCTGCCGGTTCAACCCTGCGGCTTCAACTCCTTGGCGGTGATCAGTTCAAGAACGCCGAAAAGGTGGAGATTCTTCCAGGGCCCATTGAATCGGTTGTGACCGTGGAGCCCGGCGACAAGGGGGCCTGGCTTTTCTCGCTCAAGGAGGGCCGGTGGAACCGGGAGTGGGATTCCGAGGGAATAGCAGGTCGCAAAATGGTGCGCCTCGAGCTACTTGGACCGGATGGGGGCATCCTTGGCATCAGGGAAACCCCGCTGATTGTGGACACAACACCACCCCGCTTCGGCCAGTTCTTCGGCTTTCCGGAAAAACTGGCACCGGGAACTACCAGCCGGTTCAGTTTCATGGTGTCCGATGAGGAATCCGGGATCAGCTCGGTCCAGGCTTATCTGGGTCCACCCAAGCCGCTCGCGCCTCCAGCCGGGAGTCCCCCAGCCGCACCGGTGGTTCCGCCTCCCGTGGTCGAGGTGGTCCCATCAGGCAATGCAAGGGAAGTCCGGCTGGATGTGCCTGTCGATGCCAAAGGGTCTGTAACCTTGACCATCCAGGCCTTGAATGGTTCCGGGCTTGAGACAATCTGGAGTCAGGCTATCGCTGTAGCGGATGTTCCACCACCCACTGTGGGGGGGCTGAGGGGCGGCGTAACCGAGGCCGGGCGCGCGCAGGGCGGCTTGCCCGTGGTGCTGAAGGATGACAAGGGCAAGGAGGCGCAGAAGACTGTCACAGACCAATCGGGCGCCTACCTGTTCGAGGGACTCAAACCCGGCAAGTACACGGTTGAAGTCAAAAAGTCCTCATCCCGCCGGAGCGCCTCAGCCAAGGTCGAGATCAAGGCCGGGCCTCCTGCGGTTGCCAACCTGAATCTGCTGGAATGATCTCCCGCCGACAAACCGTGCCCATACAGCCGTGGGCCAGATCGGTTTTCGATCCGTTACTGATTGGCCCCCTTCAGACCCGAATCTGACGCCCCCTGGGCGGCTGCCTCCCCGCCGGTTTGTCCAATGCGGCCTTGTGCCGCGAATTGGAAAATACCCACTAGGCTGCGGTTGCCTTTGCCCAGGGCCGGGCCCGGAGCTCGGTTTTCAGCCAGTGGCTGAGAACGGTGCTTCTGGATGGTCAGCATCGCGCGGGACAAAACGGCTTCGGAGGATTCTTGCCGGTTCCCCCATCCGGGTGCCTGTGGGGTTCCCATCGGTTGCATCTCCTTGGCGACCGCGTTTTCCCCTCCTTTGGTTGCAGGTGGGTTGTGGCTGGCTGGTTGGGCTATCGGCGCATTCTGCCCCAAGGTTTTCAGGGCAGCAGTCACCACGCCGGAGCCATCTTCCATACCCGCCGCCTTCTCACGCAGGTCCGCCCGGCCCGCGGGGGAGGGTTTTTCAGGGGCCTTTTCCGGTTGGGTTTTTGGCAAGGGAAGGGCGCCAGGCGGTTCAGGACGCTGCGGCTCTTCTCGCTCGACATAGCATTCCAGGGCGTGTTGCAGGGCCACGAGGGCCATCTCGCGCACTCGGGGCGAGTTCTCGGGGGGATTGCCGTCCTTGCTGCTGGCGTTGACCGTGATCGTCAGCGCATCGATCACTTTCTTCGTGCCACAGCAGCCGATCGAAAGCACCTTGGCAGCTTCCAGCCGCACGCATTCCGCCTTGTCGGTCCGCAGGGAATTGATGAGCGCCAGCTCGGCCTCGGGATACCAATTGCAATCCACCCGGGCGAGGCAACGGACTGCCTTGCGCCGTTCCTCCATCTCCACCTGGTCCTTGGTGATCCGGGCGCAGGCGCCCGCGGCGCTGTCGGCCGGGGCCTTCAAATCCTCTTGCGATACGGGGGGGCAGCACGGCTTGATGCAACCGCCGGACATCATGCTCAAAGGCATGGTCATGCTGCTGAGCAATTGCCCCACGCAACATTTGCAAATCTTTTCCTTGCATTTGGCGCAAGCCGCCTTGACCGCCATCAGTTGTTGCTGGCTGGGCATCACGAATCCCCACAGGTTGGGGATACTGGAACCGCTGGCAGTCGTTGTGGTTGTGGCTGCGGTGGTGTCCTGTGCCAACAAGGTGGAAGGCATTGCCATTGCAGTGAGCATGGCCAGAAAAATGGGGATATAAGCCAATATCTGCCGAGCCATTGCCGCATCCTCCGTGGACCTCTTCCACCCCGTGAAGATAAATCGGCGTTAAATTGGGAAAAGATTGAGGATTTTTCCCACGCCCGAATCCGGCTGTTCTCCCCCGTAACCCGGATTGCCTAAACAGCCAAAGCCTGGCTCATGAACAGCATTTTCGGAAAAACCAGCAAACTTTTCCCATTCTGCCAACCGAAAAGAAGGATGTGACACTCCTTTATTAAGGGCAGGGTGCATGAATCTTCTGACGACCAGAAGCCTGATTGCCGTGGCGGGGAGGGCTGTTCTCCTCGCTCTTCTGGCATTTTCTGGTTGGGTCAGCACCGTCCATTGTCAGGAAGGCGGGCCTCCCCCTGCCGACCTTCCCCTCCCCAACCAAATCATCCCGGACCTCCCAACTGGGAACTCCCATCCACTGGCTGAAATGATCGACGGCCATGTCACTCCAGTAAGTGGTTGCGCCAGTTGCGGTTCCGCCCCTCTGGGTGGCGGCCTGGGTGGCATGCCGCGGGGTGCCAGCGGAGCCAGCCTCTACGACCCGGTGGGCTGTTGCCCCGGTAGCGAGTGCGGTCAGGGTCGCAACACCTGCTACGGGTGCGAGCACGATGGTTTCCTGGCGCGCATGCTGTGCGGGGTGTACGAGTGCCTAGCCTGCCCTGACCCCTGCTACGAACCCGGTTGGCGGCCGATCATGGATATCGGTTTTTTCACCGAATGCGCCCGTCCGGTCAGCCAGCAGCGCATCCGTTTGACCAGTTACCAGCACATGACCAATTACACTCGGAATAGTTATAAAATAGCCCCTCCTGGTCTGGGACCTCCCATGACTGCGGCACGGGCTCCCTACTATCTGGTGGATCCGTCGGTAAACATCAATGAGGCTTCCCTTTACACCGAGATCGCAGCCGGCAATGTGGGTGTCATCCTGGATGTGCCTTTCCTGATGACAGACTTCGAGCATGGACTTCTCACAGGCGGGGGTGGTTCTGGTTTTGGCAATATGACGACGGGCATCAAATCAACCATTTTTGATAGCGAGCTGCTGCAGGTCGGATGGAAAACCGTGACCAACCTGCCTGTCGGTCTGACCACGGTGGGGCTGGGCAATGGTTTGGTTTCCATGGAAATTGGGGGTCTGGTTGGTCTGAAAATTTCCGAAGACTGTTTTTTCCAGGCAAATTTCACCGAGTGGATACCCTTCGGTGGTCTGATGCCTTTCTACCCCGGCGCGATGTTCATCACTCGCATGAGTCTGAACCAAAAAGTGTGGCAGGCCAATCCAAAGGTTCCGGTTTTCTTGAACCTGGAGTACAGCGGTTATTTCTTCCAGGCTGGCGGGTATGCCGCTTACGAAAACATCCAAACCAATCCCTGGGCCTCCACTCCTGTCACCTCTCCCGGCTACAGCTATCACCAGCTCGGTCCCGGCATCAGGGTCTTCATGACCGAGAAACTGGACGCAGGTTTCGCCGCCCAATTCTCCCTGAACCCGGAGCAGGGTAGCTGGGGCGACCAGCAATATCGGGTCGATTTCCGGTTCCGTTATTGATCTACTTTCTCCAATCCAGCGCTGGCAGGCCTGTAGGATAAAGATTTCGGCCACCTGCCTCTCAATGCGGCGAAATCCCTTTGAACCTTTCCACCCAGCCCGCAATCCCTTCCGAACCCTCACCCCCGGTTGGCGATCGCCGGCTCGAAACCATTATCCTGGTCACTCTGGTAGCGGTGCAGTTCACCAGCATCATCGATTTCATGATCGTCATGCCGCTCGGCCCCCAGCTCATGGCTTCTCTCGGGATCGACGGGGAGCGTTTTGGCTGGATCATTTCCTCCTACACCTTCGCGGCCGGGCTGGCAGGTCTTTTGGCCGCGCCGTTTCTGGACCGGTTTGACAGGAAAAATGCCTTCCTTTTCCTGTACGTGGGCTTCATCGCGGGCACGCTGGCATGCGGTCTGGCACCGGGTTTCTGGCCGCTGCTGGCGGCGCGCACGCTGGCAGGGGCCTTTGGCGGGTTGCTCGGGGGCCAGGCGATGGCCATCGTCGCCGATGTCTTCCCCGAAAACCGCAGGGGCCAGGCGACAGGCGCCCTGATGTCGGCATTTGCTGTCGCCTCGGTGGCCGGGGTACCCCTGGGGATCGCCATCGGCAATCGCTACGGCTGGCAGGTCCCTTTCCTGGTTTTGGCGGTGCTCAGCCTCCCACTCCTGGGACTGGCAACCTGGGCGATGCCGCCCATCCGCGGCCATCTCCAGCTTGACAGACGGAGATCGCTGGGCAATATCGCGGAGAACCTGTCCAATCCCAACCACCTGTGGGCCTTCCTTTTGGTGAGTTTGCTGATGTTCGGCGCCTTCATGGTCATCCCGTTTATCAGCACATTTTATGTGGCCAATGTCGGTGTTACCGAGGGGCAATTACCAATCATTTTCATCGTGGGCGGCTTGGTCACGCTGGTCGGGTCGCCCGTCATAGGGCGTTTGGTCGATCGGTTCGGCAAGTTGACGATGTTCCGGGTGCTGCTGCCGGTTTCCGCCCTGATGGTGCTGGTTATCACCCACCTTCCGCCCGTGGGCATCATTTGGGCTTCCTTGGCGACATCCCTGATGATGTTGACCAACACCGGCCGGATGGTGGCCGCGATGGCCCTGATCACCGGTTGTGTGGAACCAAGCCGCCGGGGCGGCTTCATGTCGGCCAATTCCTCCTTTCAACATATCGCCGGAGGCTTGGGAACCGCGTTGGGGGGTGTTCTGGTGCTGGTTCAACCCGGCCAACCCTTTTTGCACTACGAGCGTGCGGGGTATGTGGCGGTTGCCGCAACACTTGCCAGCCTGTTGGTGGTTGGCAAACTAAGGCTACTGCCGGTTCAAACCCCCGTGACAGTGGAGCAAAGCCTGGCCGCCGCCGCCGAAGCCCAAATGGACGCCGGCGATGCCCTCACCTTGGTTGAGTGATCTCCACCAAGGTTCCGGGCAAGCCCCGTAGCCCAAATTCGGGTCGTAATTTGGGTAGTTTCCTTGCTGATTTCACTGAAAATCACGGGTAGGACGAATCAGCGTCCAAAAAGTTCAAAAAAATAATTTGCCTTTTCCAAAATTGTGACACAGGTTGGGGGTGTCTTTTGGATGAGGCTGATTTAATTTTTGTTCCCAAGTTCAAGCAGCCTAATAGTTTCCGAAGATATCATTTTATTAATTGGGTAATCAGGGGCCTGTCATGCGGAATCGAGCACACTCCAGGCAGAATACGGTTTGCCGTTTGGCCCTTGAGGCCCTGGAGACGCGGGTCGTTCCCGCTGTGGTCCTCGATTACGACTTGGTTGCCAAGAAACCTGCTGATTTCAGTGCCAATTCGTTGATCATCCAACTCCCTGATGGGGCAAAGCCGGATTATTCGGTGGGTGCCTACGCGCCGGGTTTGAAACTGGCAAAGGCCTATCCCTTGGTCCCTGGCATGTACCAGGCCAACTTGACTGGCCAGAAACTGGTCCAAACGCTCGACGCCCTGAAGGCCAATTCCAGGGTTCAGTTGGTGCAACCCGACGCCAAAATCACCGCCCAGATGATTCCCAACGATTCCCGGTTCTCCGAACTCTGGGCCATGAACAACTCGGGCCAGACAGGCGGCGGATTCGATGCCGACATCGATGCGGCCGAGGCGTGGGACAAAGCCACCGGTACCGGCCAGACGGTGGTGGCTGTCATCGACACCGGCGTGGATTACACCCACCCCGACTTGAAGGACAATATCTGGACCAATACCCGCGAGATCGCCGGCAATGGCCGGGATGATGACGGCAACGGCTATGTCGACGATATCCGCGGCTGGGACTTCTTCAACAACGATGCCAACCCCATGGACGACAACGGCCACGGCACCCACGTCTCGGGCACTATCGGCGCGGTGGGCAACAACTCCATCGGTGTCGCCGGCGTCAACTGGCGAACCAAGATCATGCCCCTCAAGTTCTTGGGTGGCGATGGCAGTGGTTATCTCTCCGGCGCCATCGACGCGGTGAACTACGCGGTGGCCAACGGTGCCAAACTCTCCAACAACAGTTGGGGCGGCGGCCCCTACGATGCCACCCTGGGTAAGGCCATCTCCAACGCGGCCGCCAAGGGGCATATTTTTGTTGCCGCGGCTGGCAACGACAGCCAAAACAATGACACCACCATCAGTTACCCATCCGGCTACAACTACGACAACATCGTCGCCGTCGCGGCGACGGACCATCTCGACAACCTTGCCTACTTTTCCAACTACGGTGTCAACACGGTGGACATCGCTGCCCCCGGGGTGAATATCCTCAGCACCTTGCCGGGCAACACATATGGTTCCTACAGCGGAACCTCCATGGCCACACCCCATGTGGCCGGCGCCCTCAGCCTTTACTGGGATGCCAACCCGAACGCGACCTACAAGGAAGTGATCAGCGCGTTGTACCAGAGCGCCGACACGGTCTCCACACTGACCAATTATGTCGGGGGTGGTGGCCGCAGGCTGAATGTCGCGAAACTGCTGGGCGTCACGAACAATCCGGGACCTGATGTCGCGGGAGCCAAGGTGACGGCAGGGGCTTTCACCCAGACCTCCGGCCAAGCCACCGGCGCGACCCTCACGTTTTCCGAGGCAATCGATCCCGCAACCTTCACCACGGCCGATGTCTCGCTGACAGGGCCCACGGGTTCATTGTCCATCACCGCGGTCCAGGCGGTGGCTGGCTCCGGCAATACCAAATTCACAGTTTCCTTTGCGGCCCTCACGACGGACGGCACCTACACGCTTAAAGTGGGCCCGAATGTCAACGATACCGCCGGCAACCCGATGGACCAGAACGGCAACGGGGTCAACGGGGAAGCCTCCGACACTTGGTCGGCTGACTGGGTGGTCAGTCCGCCCCCGGCCGACAAAACCGGCGCCCGGGTCACGGCGGGCAAGTTCACCTTGACCAACAATCAGGCCACCGGCGCGGCCCTCACCTTCTCCGAGGCGATCGATCCAGCCACCTTCACCCTGGACGACATCGTGCTGGCGGGACCGTCAGGTACCCTTTCGGTCTCCTCGGTGGCGGCGGTTGGCGGATCCGGCAACACCCAATTCAACATCGCCTTCCCGGCGCTCACCGCGGCGGGAACTTACACCATCACCGTCGGTCCGAATATCCAGGATGCCGCCGGCAACCTGATGGACCAGAATAACAATGGTGTGAACGGGGAATCGTCCGACACCTGGTCAGCCAACTGGGTGGTCAACTCCCAGCCTCCCGCGGATACCACGGGTGCCAAGGTGACCTCAGGCCAGTGGATCCTCCAGGGCGGCTTGGCGGTGGCTGCCAGGCTGAACTTCTCCGAGGCGATCACCCCGGCCAGCTTCAGCACGGCTGATGTGGCCATGACTGGCCCGGGCGGCTCGGTTTCTATCACCTCTGTCAAGGTGGTCACCGGCACCGGCAACAAACAGTTCCTCATCTCCTTCGGGTCTGCCCTGCAGGAACCCGGGACCTACACCCTCAAGGTCGGCCCGCAGGTCAATGATGCCGCCGGGAATCCGATGGATCAGAACGGCAATGGTGTCAATGGTGAGCCCGGCGATGCCTTCACCACCGACTGGGTCATCAAGCCCCCTGCCGACCTGCAGGGGGCCAAAGTTATCAACGGTTTCTTCAACCTCACCGAGGGTATCGCCACTGGCGTCACGCTCACCTTCTCCGAGCCAGTCGATCTGGCTTCCTTCACAGGGGAGGATGTGGTGATCCAGGGGCCGCAGGGGAGGTACACCGCTGATTCCGTCAAGGCCGTGGAAGGCACCGGCAACACGCGGTTTGTCGTCTACTTCAAGCCGATGGCCGCCAATGGTGCCTACACCGTCACTGTTGGCCCGGGCATCGCCGACCGGTCCGGGAATCTGATGGACCAGAATGGCGATGGAATGAAGGGTCAGTCCAACGATGCCTATGGCATGTCCTGGCAGGTGGGCCCAGGCGGCCAGGAATTCACCAGTAACCGGGAATTTCAGATCGGCGACATGCGCTACATCATGTCCACCATCTGGGTGGACAAGGACATCACCATCACCGACCTCAATGTTAAGCTCAACATCGAGCACACGGCTGTGGGCGACCTCAACATCGTCTTGCTGTCCCCTCGCTTCGTGCCCTACACGCTGGTGGCGGGACGGGGTGGCGTGGGTGACAACTTCACGGCCACGGTGCTGGATGACCAGGCGTCCGTGGCGATCCGGGAAGGTGTGGCCCCCTTCAGCGGTTCTTTCCGGCCGGAGGTTAGCCTGGCTGGCCTCAACGGGCAGAACGCCCGGGGTGGCTGGACGCTGGTGGTGGGTGACACGAAGTACCGGGATAGCGGCAAGCTGGTCAATTGGACCCTCGAGTTCAACGCCCAGGCCCAGCCGCAGGGTACTGCGGTGAAAATGGCCGCCCGGGAGAAGGCTCGCGCCTCAGCCACCCTGAAAGAAATCCAGGTGGCCAACATCTGGAAGGGCGGGGCACTCCTTTCCATCCAATCCGACGCCGCACCCTCGGTCGCGCTGGAGCCCGCCAACCCACAGGCTCCTCCCCGACTTTTCCAGCCAACCGCAATCAGGGCGCGCATGGTGGCCCAAATGGACCAAGCCATCTGGGCGCGCATGGTGGAAGAGGGCATGGGTTCGCGAAAAAAGGCTTTCTGATAACAGTCGAAATCCTGGCAAAAGCCAGGCTCAAACCACCTCTGGAAAGACCGGCTTCGTCCCGCGGTTTTTCCAGGGGTGGTTTTTTTGGTGATCTCGATACGCCTCAACCAGATCTGCCCGGTTATACTGGCTACCGTGTTCTTTCAAGCTCCGCCACAAGCCCGGTCGTGGGAGTTTCACCGTGTCCCTGCCAAGGAAACTGATGGATTTGCGGTGGGTTTTGCCGCTGTTTCTGCTTATTGCATTAAACATAAAAGCCGGCGCAAAAGACCCCGCCCCCATCGACTTCGCCCACAATGTCGCGCCCGTCATCAAGCTGCGCTGCGCCGAGTGCCACACTAACGGCAAGTACAAGGGTTCCTTCTCCATGGACACCCGGGAGGACCTGCTCAAGTCGATGGCGGTGCGGCCCGGCAAATCCGGGATGAGCGACCTGATCGAACGGGTGACCAGCGACCGCCCAGACCACCGCATGCCCCCCAAGGGGGACCGTCTCACCACCAAACAGGTGGATCTGCTCAAGGCGTGGATTGACCAGGGGCTCCCGTGGGAGCCTGGCTACAGTTTCAAGTCTGCCAACTATGTGCCGCCACTCGAGCCGCGCAAAGTCACGCTGCCACCGGCCGCGGGTGAGCGCGATCATCCGATCGACCGCATCCTCGATGCCTACCATGCCCGCAACCAGCAAACGCTGCCCCCACCGGCGGACGATGCCACCTTCCTGCGCCGCGTTTACCTCGACCTGGTGGGCCAATTGCCAACTCCTCTCGAGCAGGAAAAATTCCTGGCCGACCCGCCGTCGCTGCGGAGAACCCGGGTAGTCCAACATCTGCTGGCCGAATCACGCCCCTACACCGAGCACTGGCTCACCTTCTGGAACGACCTGCTCCGCAACGATTACGCTGGCACAGGGTTCATAGACGGGGGCCGAAAGCAAATCAGTGCCTGGATCTACCAATCGTTGCTGGAAAACAAGCCATACGACCAAATGGTCCGCGAATTGATCAGCCCCCCGCCGGGCTCCGGCAGCGAGGGATTCATCCACGGCATCAAGTGGCGCGGCAATGTCAACGCCAGCCAGGTGACCGAACTGCAATTCTCGCAGAATGTCTCGCAGGTGTTCTTTGGCATCAACATGAAGTGCGCCTCATGTCATGACAGCTTCATCGACACCTGGAAGCTGGAGGATGCCTACAGCCTGGCCGCCGTCATCGCCAATGCGCCGCTCGAGGTCCATCGCTGCGACAAGCCCCAGGGCCGCAAGGCGTCGCCCGCTTTTCTGTTCCCCCAACTAGGCACCATCGAGGGGGCGCTACCCCGGGAAAAGCGCCTCGAGCAACTAGCCAAGCTGGTCACCCACGAAAAGAACGGCCGTTTCGCTCGCACCATGGCCAACCGTCTGTGGCAGCGCATGATGGGCCGGGGCATCGTTCACCCCGTCGATGTGATGGCCAATCCCCCCTTCGATGCCGACCTGATGGATTACCTCGGTGTATATTTCGCCGAAAACCGGTACGACCTCAAAAAGCTTCTCGAGCACATTGCCACCTCCCGCGCTTACCAGTCCACCCCGGCGCTCCAGAAGGACGAGGTCCCCGGGGCCGCCGTGGTATTCCGCGGGCCCGAACTGAAGCGCCTGTCGGCCGAGCAGTTCCTCGATGCCATCTGGCAGGTGACGGGCACGGGCCCGCAAAAGCCGGCGGCCCCGATGAAATTCCCGGCATGGACCGATGCCACACCTGGCCAACGCCGCCAAGTGCGCGCCTCGCTGATGAATGCCGATTCACTGACCCGATCACTCGGCCGTCCCAACCGCGAGCAGGTCGTCTCCACCCGGCCCGACCAGTTGACCACGCTGCAGGCAATCGACCTGGCCAACGGCCGGGAGATGACCCAATTGCTGGCAAACGGGGCGGCGGCACTGCGCAAGGAAAAACCGGGAGCCGGTCCGGCCGAATGGGCGCGCCTCGTGTACGGGCGGGCCCTCAATCGGCAGCCTACCAGCGGCGAGCTTCAGATTGCCGCCGAAATCCTGGGTGACAAACCGACGGACGACACCGTCTCCGATTTCCTGTGGACAGTCTTCATGCTGCCCGAGTTCCAGATCATCCGCTGAGTTCACGTAACAAGATTCAGGACACCAAACATGGACCATTTCACAAGGACCGAGCGCGCCCGTGAGCGCCGGAAGTTTCTCCAGTCGATGACCGCGGCCGGCATGGCCACCCTGGCCGGCGGTGCGCCCCGGCTGGCACGGGCCGCCGACTCGGTCGACCATCCCGTACCCACCGCCGACACCTGCATCCTGCTGTGGATGGGTGGCGGCATGGCCGCGCCTGAAACCTTTGATCCCAAGCGCTACCTGCCCTATGAGGTCGGCCTGCCTGCCAAGGAAATACTCAGCACCTTCCCGGCCATCGACACTGTCGTCGACAACATCAAGATCACCAAGGGCCTTGAGAATGTCGCCCGGGTGATGGATCGAGCCACACTTGTCCGTTCCCACCGCGTGGCCGATCTTGGCAGCATCTTGCATTCACGCCACCAATACCATTGGCACACCGGCTACATTCCGCCACAAACGGTCGCCGCGCCCCATATCGGCTCATGGATCGCCCGTGTCCGCGGCCCGCGCAACCCCGCGATTCCCGCCTTCATCAACATCGGCCAGCGTCTCGAGGGCGTGGGCGAGAGCGAGGAGCTGAAAGCTTTCACCACCGGTGGTTTCTTCGGCAGCGAATTCGGACCGTTCAATTTGCCGTTTCCCGATGATGCCGCAGCCTCCGTCCGCCCGCCCAAGGGCATGACCCCCGAGCGCTTCGAGGCACGCCAGAAGCGCTTCCGGCAGATGCTCAAACAAAGCCCCGTTGGCGCGATGGCCACAGATTTCCACCACGAATCGATGCTGCGCTCGCTCGACAACGCCCACCGGCTGCTCAGCTCCCGCGACCGTGACGCGTTCGACCTGTCGCGGGAGCCGGCCGACAACCTGGCCCGTTACAGTGCCAGCCATTTTGGCAAGGGCTGCCTGTTGGCCCGCCGCCTCACCGAGGCGGGAGCCCGGTTCATCGAGGTCACCACCGAGTATGTGCCCTTCCTGCACTGGGACACCCACGAAAACGGCCACACCACGCTCACCCGCATGAAGCGGGAAATCGATGCGCCCATCGCGCAACTGATCCTCGACCTGGAGACCCGTGGCCTGCTCGATCGCACGCTGGTGGTGCTTGCCACCGAGTTCAGCCGCGACATGATGATCGAGGGAGTACCGGGCAGCAACGCCTCAGACCAATCCCTGGCCAAGGCCGACAAAATGTCCGAGATGAAGCAATACGGCCTGCACCGCCATTTCACCGGTTCAGTCTCGGTGGTGATGTTCGGGGGAGGCATGAAGCGGGGCTTCCTCTACGGCGAGACCGCCCAGGAACGCCCGCTCCTCGTCACCAAAAACCCGGTCAGCATTTCCGATTTGCATGCGACTATCCTCACCGCCATGGGTGTCTCGCCCAAGACGGCGTTTGACATCGAGGGCCGCCCGTTCTACGCCACCGAAGACGGCAAGGGTTTGCCAGTTCGGGAATTGTTTGCCAAAGGATAGGATCTGGTTGAACAATTGGCGCGCATTGTCAACCGGGAAATAAGGGTCCTGCTCCTGTCGGACGAGAGGTTGCACCCGCCGTTGATTCCCGACTGGCAGGGTGTTGATCTTGATACCAATCGGGAACGGGCTGGAAGGGTTGAGGCCATTTTCAGCCGGATCAAAGTCTATCCAGCTCTTCCAGTACATTCTGGTACGGCTTTGCATCCACGCTCAATTCACCCATGAAGGGATTGTCCATCGCGAGGATATAACCGATCAGCGCCGCCTGGAAGAA
>Ga0222712_10002892_pt1 | contig 19204 bp, 13 predicted proteins | sample C33_657DmetaG_FD_165043 | JGI IMG/M metagenome (GOLD analysis project Ga0222712, IMG submission 165043) | Estuarine water microbial communities from San Francisco Bay, California, United States - C33_657D | ecosystem: Environmental > Aquatic > Marine > Unclassified | place: USA: California... | reverse complement strand
GCCTACTTTGGGTGGCGAGCCGGTCAAGCTAAAGGTTGCACCTGGCACACCGAACGGTCGCGTGCTGCGAGTGAAGGGCAAGGGCGTTCAGTCGGCCAAGGGCGTTGGCGATTTGCTGGCGGCGGTTGAAGTTGCCGTGCCATCGCACGTGAGCGAGAAGGCCAAGAAGCTGCTCGAGCAGTTCGAGGCCGAGTTGCCTGACGAAGATCCACGTGAAGATTTGTTGAACAGGGCGGGGTTGTTGTAGCCCATGGAACAGCTTGACGAAAACACACCGCTCTTCGTGATTTCGGTTGCGGCCGAACTTGCCGTGATGCACCCCCAAACCCTGCGCCAATATGACCGCATGGGTTTGGTGGTTCCGGTTCGCACCCTCGGTGGCGGCCGTCGTTACACCATGCGCAACGTCGCACAACTGCGCGAAATCGCTCGGCTTTCGACCGAGGGCGTGAGCCTCGAGGGAATCAAACGTGTGCTCGAGCTAGAGAATCAAAACGCCGAGCTCAAGTCGCGCATCCGCGATCTTGAAGCCGCACTTGCCAACGAGCTCATGCAACGCCCAGGTGGTCGAGTGTTTGCCGCCGGCGACTCTGGCGTCGAGAGCATCGCCCCCGGCCAGCGCCCAACCAAGCGCACCGGCATTGTGCTTTGGCGTGCACGTTAACGAACGGTTTAACGTTAGAAATTTGATGAAAAACTTCCAACTCGGAGCGTCTAGCCCTTAATCTGATTGAAATAGGTTTTTCCTTATCATCAAGTTCAAGGATTTTGAAATGCACTCGTTCAAAAAGATAGTGGTTGCCGCAGCGGCAACTTTTGCACTAGTTTTCGGCTCGACCGCCATGCCCGCTCAAGCGGTTGATACCCCGGCGTTCAACCTCAGCTTGACTGGTGGCAACCTAAGCACCTCGACCGTCTCTGGATTCGGTGCTGAGCAAACCTTGAGCCTAACTCTGACTCTGGCCTCGGGAACAATGAGATTTGACGCTGGAGCTTCAACGGCGAAACTGATCTCGCGGACTAACCCAGGCCAAACACTCTTTATTCAAGGCACCCAAGAGCAGATTGCTACCGCCTTCTCAGCCATTACATTCAACAATGACTGCGGCGGAGCTATCGATTTGAGTGCAACAATCGAATCGGGTGGTGGAATCTTCAACAGTTACAACGGTCACTACTACCGTTTGGTGCAAGAAGGCAAGAGCTTCGCCGACGCCAAGGCAAGCGCAGCTAGCTTGACCTTCGATGGAACCCCGTCCGGTAGCGTTGGCTATCTTGCAACAATCACCAGCGCGGGTGAAAACGACTTCTTATTTACAGTTATGGGCGGTTCGGCTCAAAATGCTTGGGTCGGTGGCTCAGACGGAGAGACCGAAGGCGACTGGAAGTGGATCACTGGCCCAGAGGCGGGTACATCTTTCTACAGCGGAGTCTATTCGAATGGCGGCCCGGTCAACGGTGAATTCAGCGGCTGGAACGAGGGAGAACCCAACCAGTACTTTGGTGATGATGACGGGGTTATGTCGGAAGACTATGTAGAGGTTTACGGCGATGGTAAATGGAACGACATTCCTTCTGAGCCTGGTCGACTCAACTTCTATCTGGTCGAGTGGGGTGGCATGCCCGGTGACAACTTCACGACCGCAATCACACTTACTGACACCGCTTCACGAGCTGCTGAGCCACAATTTGCTGTGGGTGACGGCACCGAGGCCGCTCCATACGAGGTCAGCACCGTTGCTGAGCTTGCCAACGTTGGCGAGTGCTCGGGTGATGGCGTTTACTTCAAGCAGACTGCCGACTTTGACCTGACTGGTCTGACATTTAGCCCCATTGCCAATGGCGACAAGAGCTTCAAGGGAATCTATGACGGAAACAACCGCAAGATAGAAGGTCTCTTGGCAGACTCTAACGACGAATCTCTGTTCGGAGAGGTTGGGGGCAACCAGCGTACCGTGATCAAAAACCTAACCGTCAAGGGCAGCATCGGAATGTTCGGTGAGTCTTATGCGGGAATCGTTTCGTCATATGCGTACAACACAACATTCTCGAACCTAGAAATCGATATGACAGCAGTTGCAGAGGAATCTGCCCGTTACATCGGTGCTGTCTCTGGTTATGCCGATAGCGTTTTGATTGAAGATGTGAATGTCACCGGAACACTGAGCGTAAGCAACAGTTCGCTACGAATCGGTGGGCTTGTCGGCCGAGGAGTTAGCACGCAAATCGAGCAATCGTCTTCTAGCGTTGTGATCACTGGTACGGACATCAGCCAAATTGGCGGAATCGCTGGCCAGTTATCTGGCCAGTCGAGCCTTACCGATGTGACTTTCACTGGATCGATTAACCTGCCTGATTCTTACCAAATCGGTGGGTTGGCGGGCCACGCCGCATACAGTTCGATACTTCGCAGTTCGTCAACCGGCGCAATCACATCAGATTTCGGTAACGCAATCGGCGGGCTGATTGGTGAAGGTTATACCTTGTATATATACCAGTCGTTCGCGGCGGGAGCTGTGAATGGCGGAACCGGTACCGAAGTCGGTGGCCTAATCGGACTGTCCTACTACTCAACCGTTACCGATTCATATGCAGCGGGCGCTGTCACCGGCGCAAGCCGCGTTGGTGCGCTGTTCGGATACACCGAAGAGGGTAACCATGACCGCGTGCACGCTACCGGCCTGGTCACCACCACCGGCAATGTAAACGGCCTCATCGGTGAAGGCTATGGCGGCTTCAACAACTCGTTCTATAGCTCGGAGCTTCTGGGAATTGAGCCCGGGATCCCGGTCAGCAACGAATTAGCTATCACGCTCAGCGAGGCTCAGACCAAGGCAAATTATGAAGCAGCCGGATGGTCGATTGGTCAAGACGAAGTTCTCGAGACCAACGTTTGGACCATGTGTGCCGACTTCAACGACGGAACCCCCTTTCTTTCTTGGGCATACCCCGACGCATGCCTCGACCTGCAGGTTCTGAAGCCAATTCCGACAGTGACCGGTTCGGGTGCAGCGCTTAGTCAACTAACGGCCACTCCAGGTACCTGGGATGACGGAACCACCCTGACCTACAACTGGTATGCAGACGGAGTTGAGATTGGTGGAGCAAACTCGACCAATTACACGCCGACCATCAATCAGATTGGTGCCCAAATCACCTTCAAGGTGACCAGCACCAAGGAGGGCTTCTTAACTGAGTCGGCAACATCGAGCCCGCTTGGCCCGATCAGTCCTGCGCTGATGACGCTAAAGCCAGTGCCCACAATCTCGGGCACCGGCACCGTCGGCGATGAACTAACCGCCAACGCCGGAACCTGGGATGCCGATGTTGTGCTCACCTACAAGTGGTTGCTCAACGGTGTAGAAATCTCGGCCGCAACCGCCGAAACCTATACCCCTGGTGAAGACCAGCTTGGTGGGGTTGTCAGTGTTCAGGTGACTGGAACCAAGACTGGTTATGTATCCGAGTTCACGCTTTCGGCAAGCAACAAGACCATCAAGGCTGTTGTGGTCAAGGTGGTCGTAAAGAGCACCTCGACCTCATTCGGTGAAATGGTTGGCAATTCTTGGTGGATGACCGATGCCATGAAGTCTGGCGTTCGCAAGGCAGTGAAGGCCAACAGCTCTGCCAAGAGTCTCGTTTGCACGGGAGTAGTCAAGGCAGTTGGCACCAAGGCGTGGATCAAGACCGTGGGTCTAAAGCGCGCCGAGGCCGCTTGCTGGATTGCCAAGTTGCAGAACCCTAAGTTGAAGGTCAGCTACAAGTACGTGACTTCTAAGACGGGCGACAAAGTTCAGCGCGGATTCACACTGACTTTCAAAAAATAATTTAAAAAAGTAGAAACTCCCGACTCGGTCACTCGGGTCGGGAGTTTTTCTTTTGGGGCTCCTGGGTCGCTACTAAAATCGCAACCATGCCAAGTGAAGACTCAAAACAACTTTCAGCCGATGACGTGGTCTCGGCACTTCGCGCAATTTCACCGGCTCCGAATTCAAAGCGAGTGGCCGACCTGCAGCGGTTCTTCAAAACCGAGCCAGGCGGGTATGGCGAGGGCGACCGTTTTCTTGGGCCGACGGTGCCGCAAACCCGCACCATCGCCAAACGGTTTCGCGACCTGCCCCTCTACCAACTCGACTTGCTGCTCGATTCACCGTGGCACGAGGTTCGCCTAACCGCCCTGCACATTTTGGTCGACCACTTTAACCGCGCAAAAACTCGAGTGCTGCGCACCGAACTTTTCGACTTCTACATCGACGCCGTGATGCGTGGCCGCGTGAACAACTGGGACCTCGTCGACACGAGTGCGCCGCACCTCGGCAAGCTGCTCGTCGAGCATCCGCGCAAGACGCTCATCATCGGCCTGTCGAAGAGCGACAAGCTGTGGGAACGTCGCGTTGCCATGCTCTTCACCTTCGCGCACATTCGCGCGGGGGAGTTCGGGGTGCCGCAGCACATCGCCATGAATCTGCTGCACGACGAGCACGACTTGATTCACAAGGCGGTCGGGTGGATGCTGCGCGAAATCGGCAATCGCGACCTCGAAGTGCTTCGTGGTTTCTTGGCTAAGTATCACTCCACCATGCCGCGCACCATGTTGCGCTACGCGATCGAAAAGCTCGACGCCGCTGAGCGCAAAAAGTGGATGGCGCGCTAGAGGTAACCAGCCAACCGTTGGCCGGCGCGATGCCTGCCCCGCTAAACGCTTAGGTCAACAACCACAGGCACGTGGTCGCTCGGCCCCTCGCCCTTGCGCTCATCGCGCACGATCTCGGCCCCGGTCACCAGCTCGGCAAAACCTTCGGAACCAAGAATAAAGTCGATGCGCATGCCCTCGTTGCGAGGAAAGCGAAGTTGTTGATAATCCCAGTAGGTGTAGCCGGTTGGCACGAGGGGGCGAACCACGTCGGTTAGTCCGATCTGTTCGAATGCCTCAAACGCCTGGCGCTCTGGCGCAGAAACGTGGGTTGAGCCCACAAAGTCGTGGATGTCCCAAACATCGGTGTCGAGCGGCGCGATGTTGAAATCGCCCATCAGAGCCAGCGGAGTATCGGGGTCTGCCTCGAGCCACTCCGCGCTCGCGGCAGCCAGCCGGTCTAACCACTCCAGTTTGTAGCTGTAGTGCGGGTCATCGAGTGTGCGACCGTTCGGAATGTAGAGCGACCACACCCGCACGCCATCGATGGTGGCTCCGATGGCCCTCGCTTCGGCGACATCCTTGAATTCAGGCATGTCAGCGAAACCAACCTCGACGTCTTCGGCCGGCTTTTTTGATGCAATCGCCACGCCGTTCCACTGGTTCAGTCCGTGCAGCACAATCTGATAGCCGGCGGCCTCAAACGCGGCCATCGGAAACTGCTCTGGCTTGCACTTGATCTCTTGCATCGCCAGCACGTCGATGTCGGCGCGCACCAGATAGTCGACAACTCGGTCGACTCGGGTGCGAATGGAGTTCACGTTCCAGGTGGCTATGCGCATGCATCAAGGCTAAACGAAAGGCACTCGGATGCTGCGCCTAGCGAACATTCGTGTGAATGTATGCAAAACATTCGCCTACATATATACAAAAACTTCGCTATAACGAATAAGATGAAGGTCGAAGCGTATGTTTTCGCCATAGCGAAGCGCGCAGGATTTATCGGGCCTGAGGGTTCGAAAAAAATAAATACAACCACTAAGGGGTTTGTTTTGAACATGTCATTTGCTTCTAAGCTTCGCAAGTATCTAGTCGCCGCGATCAGCGGAGCCCTTGCCCTAAGCACAATCTCGGCCATGCCAGCATCGGCCGCCGGATACGCCGCAGAAAATGCTTTCGCGTACAGAAGTGCCAGCGTATCTATCTCGGGCAAGGCAACCGAGGTCATGATTCCTGCTGGAGCAACTGGGGTTAACTTCGACCTTGAATATGTCTTGGGTGCCAACTTCTTCACCAACAACGCCGGAAAAACCATCACGTTCACCACCAGCGTCACTGGCCCCGACGGAAAGGTTTTGGGTTCCGGCTACTACGTTGGGAACAACCCAAATTTTAGATTCTGCTCTTCCAACAACCAGTGTGATTTCAACACCTGGGACAAGAAGGAACTTCTAGTCAAAAACACTCACACCAGCGGAAGCGTTTCTGGCTACACGTATGTGAATCGCCAGGGCGACATGTCGAACATGATGGCTATGCCAGAGCCACTAACTCCTGGCAAGTACACCATTTCGGCAAAAATTCAAGCTGATGGTGTTGACGTCGTGGTCGACGAAGTGCAGAACAACATCGTCACAGGTAGAAGTTCGATCAGTTATAACCTTTCAGGCGCTTCGGTTACCCCGGCAGCGGGGGCTGGCAGCATGAACTTCTCGGCTCACATGTGTGTCGACTCTGCCAAGTTGCAGGTTGGTGACGTGGTCACTCCAGAAATTTATGTGAATGACGAAAAGAAGAGCACCAACACTGGAATGACCTACTACTACACTCGCGATGGTCTAGCACCAAACCCACGCATGGGAGGCGTCTCCCCAACAGCGACAGTGACCCAAGATGACATTGACTTCGGTTTGGCAGTTAGCCTTAGCGTTTACTCTGGCTCGGTCACAGCCGGTTCAACTTATGCTCTTAGCGGCAAGCTGCTTGACCAAGACGGCAACGAGGTGTCGGGCGATTGCGCACCGGGTGCAGCAGCCAAGCCAACCCTGACCGTTCAGGGGCAAAACCTAACCGTCACCCCGGGTGTCTCTAAGTTCTCCGACATGTCGCTCTGTGAGTTCTACGCATCGACCGACTTGACCAAGGTGCTTCGCACCGTGATGTCAATGTCAATGGGCCCAAACATGCCTGAGACCTGTACCTACAACAGTGCCCCTCCTGGTAGCTACGTCGTTAAGACGACCGGTTACTACTCCCAGGTTCCAGGAGCAAAGTCGGAGGCCTCGAACGCAGTTGTGATTTCTGCACCGGGCTACACAGTAAACCCTGCGGTAAGTGGCGGAGACAACGGCGGACAAGTATCGGTTGTTTCTAACTCGACCAACACAATCTCGGGCGCAAACAGCGTGCGTTTTACCGCAGACCCGACTGGCGCGCTACGACTAAGCATTGTTTCAGAGAACCCACCTTGCCCACCTTGTGGCGCAAGCAGTTACACTGCCACGCTAGAGAAGACCACCACAAGCGGTCTTTCGAGCACATTTGCCGGAACCGGATCTGCAACGCTAAGTGCCGCTGGCGGTGGTTTTCCATCAGCGACCTGGTATGGCGCTGGTGATAAGTGGACCATAGCCGGTGCAAACCTTACCTTCAGCGGCAATGAAAGCACCTATACATACAAGGTGCGTCAAGGAACCTATGGGGCGGCAGCAGCGACCTCGCTCGAGATTGCTTCTTCGGTTTTCGAGGCGACCTGTTCGACACTCGGTGCCGGCTACACGGCCAAGCCAACGTCACAGAGCACCGGCATTGCAATCAACCCTGTTTCGGCACCGACGGCAAAACAGCTCTACTTTCTGCAGTGCTACAAGCCGACCACGTTGATCAGCACCAGCTCGAATCTAGCCAACCCTGTGCTAGTGACCATTGACAACGCAACCACCGTTTCTGTGGTCAAGGTCTTGGGCGAGAACAGCAACATTGCCAACGATTCCAGAGTCGCGGTTTCGGCCAGCACAGCAGCTACCGGCAGTGCAACCGCGCTAACGATCTTCGTTACCAAGCGTCTACTAACTGACATCACGATGGTCAACAACATGACAACCGAGAGTGGCAGCATTGCCGGACGAGAAATCGTTCGCCTTGCCGCAGACCTCACCTCGACCACCACTACTAGTGGCTGGGTTACCTCTGGAACCACGCTCGCAAACGAACCGGCCGTGATTGTTCCACAGGTGAACGATGGCAGTTTGTATGCGATGTTGCGAGTCGCCTCGGACCTCAAGTTGATGAAAGTGAGCGCAACCGGCGCTGCCTCAGCCGCCGTGTCGATTACCAACGACAAGGTCGCCGACATGGCGAACTTCAACCTAAGCTGGCCGACAGGTTTGCAGAGCGGTTCGCTTGCAAATGTGAGCCTTCTCGCATCAACGGCCACCAAGTCGACCGTGCTTTCGGTGAACACCGCTACCGGTGCTGGTAAAGCTAGCGAGATTATTAGCTACGTTGTTTCGCAAGGTATCGGACTCGTCAACGCCACTGTCGTTGACCCTGCCACCAAAGATGTTTACTGGTGGTTCAGCAACACTGCGGCCGACGCCGGCAAGATGTCGGTTTACAAGTGGCGTGACCCTATGTATGTCAAGCCTGTTGGCCCAGTGCCAGCGGTGACCTCGAAGAACCTTGAGTACGCAACCAACACCCCGGCTGCCGGCACCAAGGTTACCTTCACCGGAACCAACCTTGACCTAGCAACTGCGGTTAAGTTCGGTACCGCGGCGGCCACCCTGGGCACCAAGACCGCTACCTCACTTGAGGTCACGGTTCCTGCAGGTACCGGCACCGTCGCAATCACCATCGAGTCGGCAAACGGCAACGTCGCTGGTGGAGATTTCACCTACGTGGGCGCAGACAAGGTTGCTCAGACCGTCACCTTGGATGCTGGTGCAAACACCGCAACCGTTGGTGACGCCGATCGCACCCTGTCGGCCACCGTCGCGATGACCGGATACACCGCTGTTGCAAGCCTGACCTACAGCTCGACCACCGCAGCGGTTTGTACCGTAACCGGCACCAAGCTGAAGTTCGTGGCAAAGGGAACGTGTACCGTCAAGGCAACTCAGGCCGGTTCTTCTTGGACCGCTGAGGGTGTCGCAACCAAAGACATCACAGTCGTTGGATCTGCACCGGTGGTATCAACCCAGGTAACTGGCAAGGCCACCAACACCCCGGCCGCTGGCACGAAGGTGACCATCGCTGGTTCAAACCTTGGCGAAGTTGACTCGGTCAAGTTCGGTGCGGTTACGGCAACCATCGGAACCCGCAGTGCAACCTCGCTTGAGGTCACCGTTCCTGCTGGCACCAAGGGCACCGTTGACATCAACCTCTTGTACTCAGCGGGCACCGTAAAGGCTGGAACGTTTGAGTATGTGGGCGCAGACAAGATTGCTCAGACCGTCACCTTGGATGCTGGTGCAAACACCGCAACCGTTGGTGACGCTGATCGCACCCTGTCGGCCACCGTCGCAATGACCGGCTACACCGCTGTTCCAAGCCTTACCTACAGCTCGACCACCGCAGCGGTTTGTACCGTGACCGGTAACAAGCTGAAGTTTGTGGCAAAGGGAACCTGTACCGTCAAGGCAACTCAGGCCGGATCTTCGTGGACCGCTGAGGGTGTTGCAACCAAAGACATCACTGTCGCTGGCCCAGACCCTCAGACAATCACTATCAAGGCACCAAGTGCTGGTGAGAAGTTGGTTGGCCCAGATGGTTTCTTCGTCTACCCAAGCACCAACTCAGGTCTGCCGTTGAGCATCCGCTTTGATACCCCGAGCGTATGTAAGAAGGGAACCTTCGCAGCGAACCACGTGATCAACCTAAAGACCGGAACCTGTAAGGTAACCGTCTCTGCTGGTGGAAACGCTCAGTGGTCTGCCGGTTCAAGCACTCTTACCTACACCGTAGGTAAGGCTGGAACCACCGAAATCACCGACGCAGGTAACGTAGACGCCCCGGTCATTCTGAACGGCAACGGAGCTAAGACCAACGTCTTGAGCGAAGTTGTTTCGTGGAAGAAGTCAACCGGCGCTCTGACCGTTTCGTCTCGTGGAGTTTGGGTTGGTCCAATCACCGCAACTGCGACCTTCAAGATCGGTTCTAAGAACTACACCTGTTCGCTCAAGTACGGAACGCAAAAGGCTGCTGCGGCAACCAGCGTGAAGGGCTTCCCGGCGGGTACCGCTCTATGTGGTGGCAGCTCAGCTACCGACAAGGCTGCACTTGCGGCGCTGAAGTCGATCACCACACCCGTGACGGTCAAGATCGTTGTGGTTCGCGAACTGCGTGACCCAGCGAAGTACGCCACCAAGGGTCAAAAGGTAACTCGTTCGATCTACCTAACCATCGGTTAGTAACGAGCGTTAGCAAAGGGGATGGTCCTGTGCGGGACCATCCCCTTTCGCATCGCCCGCGAGACTTCAAATTTGACCGAGCGCCAGCCACACCATCCAAGATTTAGGATTGAGTCATGACCTTTTCTTCACCTTCAAAACCACGCCTTGTTGAGCTCGTCAAAGAACTTGCCATCGTGCACGGCCGTGTGACCCTATCTAGCGGGCTTGAGGCTGATTACTACGTTGACCTTCGTCGAGCCACGCTGCACCACGAGGCTGCCCCGCTAATTGGCCAGGTGATTCTCGATCTGCTAGATGCCAACGGTGTCACAGACTTTGACGCAATCGGCGGCCTAACCATGGGCGCTGACCCGGTGGCCACGGCAGTGCTTCACCAAGGTGCGGCTCGTGGTCGCACAATCGACGCTTTCGTGGTTCGCAAGGCCGCCAAGGCGCACGGCATGGGCCGTCAGGTCGAAGGCCCAGACGTGGCCGGACGCAAGGTAGTCGTGGTTGAAGACACCTCGACCACCGGCGGCTCACCGCTAACCGCAGCCGAAGCACTGAAGGCCGCTGGCGCGATCGTGGTTGCGGTTGCCACCGTGGTCGACCGCGATACCGGCGCGCAAAAGGTGATCGAAGACGCCGGTTTCAAATACCTCACCGCCATTACCTTGGATGATCTAGGCCTGCGCTAAATGCGCGCCTTCGTTCTAACCCAGGCTTCCAACTTCGCCGGGGTAATCTCTGGCAGCATCATTTTCATTGCCCTGCCCTGGCTCGTGCTCGATGTCACCGGGTCGTCGGCGCAAGGTGCGGTGGTCATAGCCATAAGCAGCATTCCTGGGCTTTTGCTCGCGCCAATGATGGGTTCGTTCATCGACTCGATTGGCCGCCGTCGCGTGGCCTGGGCCGCCGAGGCAGTAACGGTTTTAACCACCATCGCTTTTCCGCTGATGGCCGTTTTTGGCGCTATCAACCTCTGGTCGCTGATCTTGCTTGCCGTGCTTCGAAACATTTTTTCACCTGGTGGTCAGTCGGCCCGCAAATCTTTGGTGCCGGATGTCGCGGCCAAGGCCGGGCTCACCCTCGACCGAGCCAACTCGTTGCACGAGGCCGTTTTTGCCGCTGGGTTTGCGGTTGGCCCGGCCATTAGTGCGATCGTGATTGGTTTCTCTGGCCCGATGATGGCGTTTTGGTGGTCGGCTGGTGCTGGCGCAGCATCCGCGTTGTTTATGTTGGCCGTGAAAGTAATTGAGAAGCAAGAGCCGGCCAGTGCAGACGATGACATCAAACGCCCGATTCGGTATGCGCTTGAAGGAGTGCACGCGCTTGGTCGCTACCCGGCCGTCGCGATATTGTTCATCTCGCTGCTTGCGGTTAGCCTCATCTACATTCCGACCGAGATGGTCGTGCTGCCGCGCTACTTTAACGACATCGGGCAACCCGAGAGTTTGGGGTTCTTGATTGCCACAATGGCGACGGCCAGTGTTTTTGGGTCGCTTGCCTATGAGTGGTTGGCGAATCGCATGAGCTACCCCAACCTGCTTCGTGTGGTGCTGTTTGGTATTTCTGCCGCAATGTTGCCGATGGCTTTCTTGCTTCCGCAATGGGCCATGCTGGTGCTCGGTGTGGTGCTCGGATTCTCGTTTGCTCCAGTGATTCCGTTGCTCAACACGGTGGTTCAGCGCCAGGTGCCGGCCAACCTGCGCGGGCGCGTGTTCAGCCTCGAGATGGCGGTTTGGAACGCCAGCCCGATGCTTTCGTTTGTCGCGGTCGGCTTTGCGGTCGACCAGGTTGGCGTGCAGCCGGTCTACATTGCACTCGCCATCGGTGTGGCTCTGGCCGCAGTTGCAATCACTTCGTCACCGCAGATGCGCGCCCTGGCTGCGGCAAAACAAGCACCGCAAGACGCGGCCTAGCCGCGGCAAAAGAAACTCCCCCGAAGCGTGGCCGCGGGGGAGCATCCTCGTAAAGATTGCTACTTGGTTGGCTTGCCGGCCTTGATGGCGGCAGCGGTGCCAGTGACTTTACCTTGACCGTTGATTGTGTAGTAGCGGATGTAGTCGACGTACATCGTCGCCGACTTCAGGTCTGGGTCTAGGTCACCGGTGAAGCGACCGCCCATGGCTAGGTTCAAAATCATGAAGTAAGGTTTGTTGAAAACCCATTTGTTGGTGCCGACGCTCTTTGGGGTGACCGTGTGGAACAACTTGTTGTTGATGTACCAGTTGATCTTGTTCGGGAACCACTCGATTGCATAGACGTTGTAGGTCGAGTAAAGCGGGCTGTTCATGGCGTGGGTTCCGGTGATGCCATCGCCACCGAAGTAGCCGGGGCCGTGAACGGTTCCCCATACGGTCCAAGGGTTGGCTCCCTTGCCCTCCATGATGTCGATCTCACCGGAGTTCGGCCACTGGTTGCCAGGAAAGTCGTTGCCGAGCATCCAGAATGCAGGCCAGGTGCCGTCACCCTTCGGGTTCTTGATGCGCGCCTCTAGTCGGCCGTACTGAAAGGCGAGCTTGCCCTTGGTGTGAATGCGGCTGCTCAAAAACTCACATGCCGAGCCAAGAGTGGCGATCGGGCATTCGTAGTAAATGTCTTCGTTGATGTTCGGCTCGTACTTGGTTGCCTTGAAGACAAGGTTGCCCTGGGCTGCGCCGTCGGTCTTGACGTTGGTATCAACGTAGGCCTGGTGCTCTAGGTTGCCCCAGCCGCCGCCGCCCACGTCGTAACTGAAGACCGAGCTCGATGGCTTGACGTTCGCTTTGCCCTTGAACTCGAGTGCCCAAACTAACTTCTTGGATGTCGCTCCGGTAGCAGCGGTTTGTGCGCCCATGCCGAGCGCGAGTGCTGCGATTGCGGCGAAGGCCGCTAGGCGCATGATGTTTTTCTTCATAGTGATACCTCTCATTGGGCACAACAAAAGTTCGACGCCAGAACGCACACTCTGTCGGTTACACTTTGGTAACAGTTTGTATTTCGATAGTAATTCGACTTGTTCGTGAAATCGCTTTCACGCACAATAGTAAGACGTGAAAGCGATTTCACGCAAGCAATAACCTTTCCGAATAAAAACAGTCGAAGCGGTAAGGGTGTCGTCGCACAGCGGTACCCTTACCCCTCGGCCACAAGGAGAACAAGATGAAGCTCATGCGAAACCTCAAGCGAATCAGCGCTCTGCTACTCACTGTTTTTGTAACCCTGGGTTTGGTGCAGCCGGCTAAGGCAGCCACCCCGGTAACCATCACCATCTGGTCATTCGGAAACGTTATTGAGCCATGGGCCATCACCGAATACAAGAAGCTGCACCCAGAGGTGACCCTACAGATCAAAAAGGGTGAGCTCGACGCCCACCACCAGTCACTGATCACCGCCTTCTTGGCCAAGAAGACCCCTGACATCGCAGCCGTTGAAGTTTCATACTCCGGCTACTTCCGCTCTTACCCTTCATACTTCGAAGACCTTCGTAAGGCTCCCTACAACTCCGCCACCATCGAGAAGGACTACCTAGACTGGCGCTGGGATCAGGGCGTTGGCTACGACGGCACCGTCTTCGGTCTACCGACCGACGTCGGTGGCATGCAGGTTGCCTACCGTGTTGACCTATTCAAGAAGCACGGTCTACCAACCGACCGCAAGGCTGTCGGCGAACTATGGCCAACCTGGGAGAAGTTCATCTCTACCGGCCAGAAGTACAACTCGAAGCTAACCACTGCCGAGAAAGACTCTTGCAAGAAAAAGAAGATTTGCTACGGCTTCATCGACAACGCCGGAACCATCTACAACGCTGTTCTAAACCAGGCCAGCGCAAAGTACTACGAGAACAACAACACCAAAGATGGCAAGTTGATTTACTCGACCAACCCGGCCGTGAAGAAGGCATTCGACACCACCACCAAGGCGTTGAAGGCAAACATCGGTACCCGAATCAACTCGTTCACCTCTGACTGGAACGTCGGTATGAACAACGGTATCTTCGCGACCATCCTTGCTCCGGCCTGGATGATGGACTACATCAAGCAGCAGGCTCCAAAGACCAAGGGCAAGTGGGACATCGCCGACCTGCCTGGCGGTGGTGGAAACCTCGGTGGTTCACAGCTGACCATTCCAAAGTCGGCCAAGAACAAGACCGCAGCCTGGGAGTTCATGTCTTGGTACCTTGCCCCTGCTCAGCAGCTGACCATCTTCAAGAAGTACGGTCTGTTCCCATCGGCATCGTCGCTCTATGACGACGCAGCGCTGAAGAACTACAAAGACCCGTTCTTCAACAACGCCCCGGTCGGTGCCATTTACACCGCAGGTGCACTGCAGCTGAAGCCGATCTTCGAGGGTAAGAAGCAGCGTGCGATCGACAACATCTTCGGTCAAGCGCTATCTCGCGTAGCCATCGGTAAGCAAACTCCGGCGGCGGCGTGGCAGCAAGCCCTGTCTGAAATCAAGAAATCGGTCGGTTAGCGACGCTCAGGCGCGCAATAAATCTTCTGAATTTTTGAAACAAATCTGATTAGGAATTAGTTGATGAACAACAAGTCTCCCGTTTCTGACGCAAGTCAGACCTCGGGTAACTCGAACGGTCGGAGGGGCCGTCGCACAGCGGCCCCTTCACCGTGGCGAGCAGATGCTCAGCCAGGCGCACCGAAAAAGCGCAAGCCTTCGCGTCGCGATGAGTCGGGCTCGATTCGAGCTCTGAACCCAGGCTGGGGTTATGTTTTCACCGCACCGTTCTTCATCATGTTTCTTATCTTCGGCCTCGCGCCGGTGGTCTACTCGACCTACATCGCATTCTTCAACTGGGATCCACTAGAGCTCGAGCATCCGTTCGTTGGCTTTGACAACTTCGCGCTGCTTCTTGACGATGGTCAATTCTGGATGGCCGTTGGCAACACCTTCAGCATCTGGTTCTTCTCGACCATCCCCGCCATGATCATGTCGATTGGTTTGGCAGCCATTTTGCGCAACCCCAACCTGAAGGCTGCTACGTTCTGGCGCACCATCCTCTTGGTTCCGAACATCACCTCGGTGCTAGCCATCGCCATTATCTTCGGGCAGCTTTTTGGTCGTGACTTTGGTCTGATCAACCTGATGCTCGACATCTTCGGCTTCGACCGCCACATTGACTGGATCACCGAACAGATTCCGAGCCACATCGCTATCGCCACGATGATCACCTGGCGCTGGGTTGGCTACAACTCGCTCATCTTCTTGGCAGCCATGCTCGCGATTCCGAACGAGCTCTATGAGTCGGCATCGCTCGATGGCGCTTCAAAGTGGCAAACCTTCCGTTACGTCACGCTGCCACAACTTCGCAACACCATCACCTTCGTGCTCATCGTTGGCACCATCGGTGGTCTACAGGTGTTCGCAGAGCCGCTGACCCTCGGCGGTAACTTCAACGGTGGAGACAGCCGCCAGTTCTCTACCCTGACCTTGTTCTTATACGAGCAGGCCTTCGTGAACAACAAGTGGGGCTACGCCGCAGCGGTTGGAATCATGATCACCTTGATCGTTCTGGTGATTTCTGCCATCAACTTCTGGCTCACCCGTCGAATCGCAAGCGAGGACAGCAAGTGAGCGTGAACCTAACCAAAGACACCGATTTCGATTTTGACGAATCGGGCAAGCCGATGAAGCTAAAGCGTCGCCGCACTCCTCGCTGGCGCAAGATGTCGCTGGCCAGTTACATCACGCTAGCGCTTGTGGCATTGCTCTCGGTTTTCCCGTTTTACTGGATGTACATCGTCGCGTCAAACGGAAACGAAGAAGTTTCGAAGGTTCCGCCGACACTGGTTCCGGGGCCTCGTTTTCCTGAAGTAATCGGAGACGTCTTTACCGCTAACCCGTTCTTCGGCTGGTCGCTTTTCAACACCGTTTTCGTGGGAACCGTCGTGGCCATCGCCCAGGTGTTCTTCTCGTCGATTGCCGGCTTCGCCTTCGCCAAGCTCAACTTCAAGGGTCGCAAGCTCATGGTGGTTTTCGTCATCGGAACCATGATGCTCCCAAGCCAGCTGGGCATCATCCCGCTTTATATGCTGGTTAGCGAGCTGGGCTGGATTAACACCCTCACCGCGCTGATTGTGCCGGCTTTGGTCACCGCATTCGGTGTTTTCTGGATGCGCCAAATCATCGACGCTCAGATTCCGAACGAACTTCTCGAAGCTGCCAGCATCGACGGTGCCGGAGTGTTCCGCGTTTACTGGAGCATCGTGTTTCCGATCATCGCGCAGAGCGGTTTCGTTCTAGGTTTGTTCAGCTTCTTGGCCACCTGGAACGACTTCTTGTGGCCTCTGCTCGTGTTGAACGACCCGCAGGTGTTCACCGTGCAGGTTGCCGTGAACCAGCTCAAGAGCAGCTACACACTTGACTACGCACTCAACATGGGTGGAGCCTTCTTGGCCACCTTCCCACTGCTGATCTTGTTCGTAGTTGTCGGCCGACGCCTCGTTAGCGGTGTCATGGATGGAGCAGTGAAGGGATAGTCATGAACTTTCCAGACGATTTCACTTGGGGCGTAGCCACCTCTAGCTACCAGATCGAAGGAGCCGCGCACACCGACGGGCGAGGGCCGAGCATCTGGGACACCTTCTCATATACACCCGGCAAAGTAGTCGGCGGCGAGCACGGCGACGTTGCCTGCGACCACTACAACCGCTACCCACAAGACGTTGCCCTTATGAAAGACCTCGGCGTTCAGGCATACCGCTTCTCGATTGCTTGGCCGAGACTCTTCCCACAGGGCGATGCACAGCGCGAGCAGCGCGGGTTTGATTTTTACAGCCGCCTGATCGACGAACTGCTGAACGCCGGAATCACCCCGGTGCCGACCTTGTACCACTGGGATCTGCCACAGGCCAATCAAGACCGCGGAGGCTGGGCCAATCGTGACATCGTTGCCCAGTTCGCCGACTACGCCGCTGCAATCGCGACCGAGTTTGGTGACCGCGCCAAGAAGATCATCACCCTGAACGAGCCGTGGTGCTACACCTGGCTTGGCCACATGAGCGGTGTTCACGCTCCAGGCATGAAAGACCTTGACTTCTCGATTGCCACTGCCCACCACAGCGTGCTGGCTCACGCTGAGGCGACTCGTGCAATGCGTGCGGTTCACTCAGACATCGAGTCGGGCATCACGCTAAACATGACCAACTACAGAGTGGCCGAGGGTAGCAACCCCGAGGTTTATGAGTTGGCCGCGCTGCAAGATGCCCACATCAACCGCTGGTGGATCGAATCACAACTTCACGGCGTTTATCCACAGATTTTGGTTGATCGCTACGGTGACAAGCTTGCCCGTGTTATCAAAGACGGTGACATGGATGTCGCAAAGATCGACAGCGAATTCTTGGGCATCAACTATTACTCAGACTCGTTCCTGTCGAACCCTGCCGAGGGCGACAAACCTGCCGAAGACGGCGGCCCGTTCCCGTTCCCGCAGCGCGCAAGCGGTCAAGTTCCTGAGCCGACCACAGACATGGGCTGGCCGATCACACCAGATGGTCTCTACGACCTACTCATGCGCATCGAGCGCGACTGGCCCGAGTTCCAAGAAATTTCAATCACCGAAAACGGTGCCGCCTACCCAGAAGGTATCGACGCCGATGGCGAGGTTCACGACGAGCGTCGAGTCGAATACATTCGCGATCACATCGCGGCGGTCATCCGCGCTGCTGAAGATGGCTCAAAGATTCGCTCGTACTTCGGTTGGTCGTTCATGGACAACTTCGAGTGGGCCGAAGGTTATGCCAAGCGTTTCGGACTTGTTCACGTCGACTTTGATACCCAGGTGCGCACACCGAAAGACAGCGCCAAGGCATACGCCGCTATTATTGCTAGTAACGGAGCGGTGCTCGCTTCGGTCGGGCGCTAATTCAAGCACCCACAGTTACAACCAATAAGGCAAGGTAAAGACGATGGCATCAAAGAGCGCTCCTAGAGCGACTTATGCCGAAATCGCCAAAACCGCTGGAGTCTCTGAGGCAACCGTTTCGCGCGTGCTCAACGGTGACGAAAACGTTCACCCCGACCGCACCAAGGCAGTGAACGCGGCCGTCAAAAAGCTTGGCTACAAAAAACATCGCGCGGCTTCTGCGCTCGCATCTGGCCGAACCGGACTCATTGCCGTAGTGATCGACGACGACCTATCGATTTTCGCCGACCCGTTCTGGGCCACCGTTACCTCGGGTATCAGCCGCGTTCTAATGGAAAACGAGTTGCAGACCCTGCTCATGGTTACCCCGCTCGAATCTGTCGATGGCCCGGTTGCCCACTACCTAATGGGCGGCGAGGTCGATGGTGCGATCTTCTTCCAGCTTCACAAGGATGCCCTGATCAAGCGCCTGCGCAAGCAGAACCTACCGATCGTGATCACCGGCACCCCGCACTCGCGCAGCGATTTTCCGTTTGTCGACACCGACTCTTTTGGCGGCGCTCTAGCTGCGACCAAGCACCTTTTTTCACGCGGATGCAAGCATGTGGGCATCATCACGGGTGACATCGACACCACCGCCGGTGCCGCACGTCTCGACGGCTACAGCCAGGCCTACCGCGAATCTGGCCACGTACCATCGAAAAAGTTGATCGCCGCCGGCGACTGGTCAATGGAAAGCGGCCGCGCAGCCATGGCTCGCCTGCTCGAAAAGGGCGAGGGAATCGACGGCGTTTTCACTTCGAACGACCTGATGGCTGTTGGCGCGATGGCCGCCATCGAAGAAGCCGGCCTGCGGGTTCCTGAAGACATCAAGGTCATCGGCTTCGACGACTCGGTGGTCGCCCAAACCGCGCGACCAGCACTAACCAGCGTGCGCCAAGACATTGTGGCGCTCGGTGAAGCCGCCGCCGAATTGATGATCGCGCAGTTGCGCGGCGAAGAGGTTGAACCGCGCATCCTGAAGAGCGAATTGGTTATTCGCGAAACCGCCTAGCCGCCAGAGCGAAACTGCTCACAGGGCGATCAGATACCGGCTCCAACTTCACAGGAAACTCGTAATAAATTACCGATAACGATTGCGCGAAACCGCTTTCACGAAATCGCTTTACAACTTATACTTTCAATCAAACGCGTGTGCGCGCGTTGCCGAGATTTTTCTTGTTGGACATTTCCGAAAGGATGCCCGTGCGCACAGTTATTCGCCGCATCGCCGCAGCTATCGCTGCTTCATCTCTCCTGCTCGTTGGCCTA
>Ga0222712_10002890_pt1 | contig 19205 bp, 15 predicted proteins | sample C33_657DmetaG_FD_165043 | JGI IMG/M metagenome (GOLD analysis project Ga0222712, IMG submission 165043) | Estuarine water microbial communities from San Francisco Bay, California, United States - C33_657D | ecosystem: Environmental > Aquatic > Marine > Unclassified | place: USA: California... | reverse complement strand
TAGCGCTAATCCTAGGTTATTTTTTTATTTATACAATTGGTTGAAAAGCATTTTATACGTACTATGTGTTTGGCCTCTAAAAGTAATTTCAGGACCATAGACAAATAATTTACCATTACCCACTTTTGCTTCAAAGGCTGCAATACCATCTTGTAAATAAGATTGGCCAAAGGCCCAGCCACTTCTTAATGTTTTATCTGAAGCATACCAAGCTAATGGCACCACTTCTTTTCTTGCAATGGCATCTGGTAATAAATTAAATACAGGGCTAGCACTAAAATAGACATCGGCATTTTTATACATACCCCAGTTGGCTTTATACTCATTGTCTAAAGTTATTTGCATAACAGATCCTGGTATATAAAATTTTTCACCAGGTAGTGGTTTCTCTTTGCCTGAAACCATTTCCACTAAAGCATTTCGAACGGGCAAGTTCAAATGATAAGCCAAGTTCGCACTAGATCCAATGGTAACAATAGTTCCCCCATTTTGTAAAAATGTATTTAAAGCTGGTATTGATTTTTGAGCTGTTATTTTTCCTAAGCTTGCTTGATACATTTCAGGCACATCTTCTGTCTTTGGTTCTTTTTCTTCATAGCCATTGCCTGCTTCTGGTTTTAAAGAAGGAATTGCACCTTCTACAAAAACAATAACATCGTATTTGTCTTTTAAATTACTAGCATCAATTTCTTTAGCATAAATTAATTGGAAAGGAAAATTATATTTTTCAAAAATCCATCTTACCCATCCTGAAGACATAGACCCACCATACTTATCCCATAAAGCTATTCTTTGTGGCATAACTTTATCGTTCATATTAGCCGGCTTAGCAGCTACGCCATTAAAAATAATTCCTTTCTCTGCGCTTAACAATTCAATGGTTTCTTGTAATTTTTTATTAGCTGTATTCGCGGCCACAAAATATTGGTCTTTATTTTTATATACCTCTACTCCCATGGCAAGCATGGTATTAATAGCATAATAAGCAGCATTTTCTTTGGTAGAAAAACTATAGCCAACTACTGTAGCACTTGCATTTATTTTACCCATTGGTTTTTGAACAAGGCCGTAGGCAATGGTTTCAAAGGGGCCATTAAAATCATCTAAGACACGATCAAACTCAATACCCATAGTAAATGCAGGGGTCCAACCCGCAGCATCGTAAGGTCTTACAGGAGGTCCTCCTGGATATTGAAAATCATTGGGATGATCCTGTGGTTCAAACATATCAATTACATGTGGTCTGAAAGCTTGGTTGGTTTTTACAATATAAGAGCCCGCTGGATAATTTTTTCCAGCTACTGAAAAATTAGCCGTTGCTTTTTCTACTTTAATACCACTTTGAATTAAAATATTTATAAAATCAATAGCCGTGGTCGTTTGGTTCGCTGTAACAATATACCCTCTAGCATCTCTGTTCGCTGGGTTTTTATATACTTTATTATATACAGCGGTTTGAAATGAATCAATACTACCTGTTACTTTTTCTGTTTTTAATAATTCAGCTACTGCATCCGATCTTTTAGGATACAAGGTCCAGCTATCCTTACTACCAGCTTCAATACTATTTCTACCCATTGTATAAATATTCAAAAGCAGTTCTTCTTTATATCTTGCTGCATAATTTAATACGGCATAATTTAAAGACACTGAATAATCGATGGAGTTTCTAAAATACCATTTTTGTGGTGTAATAGGATAAGGGGTAGCGCTATTTGGAATTAATCTTTGTGGTACGAGTGGAATATTGGAAGGTGTTGGGTTACCAATAATTTCTGTAAGTAGTCCAATGATATTATGATAGTAGGCAGTAGTTCTTAATCCACCATTCCACCAAGTTGAATAAACAGAACCAGCCTTCATTGTATAACCTGGTTTGCCTTCTGCATTTAAACGACTGCTCATGGCAGCGCCCAATGCATCAATGCCAGTTATTAATAATGGATCATATACATAATTAAATGGGTCGCGATAAGGAGGGCCCGCCACCACTGTACCTGGAGGACCTGTTTGATGATGATTGTATAAAACCTGAGGCATCCATTCAATATATTGTTGACGACTCATGTTTTTGGATTCCTGCATATTGGTCATATAGAAATCTCGATTATTATCATGGCCAATATATTTTTGATATAAACGAGGTAAACTAGAAGTAGATCTTTTTAAAGTATCGCTATTGCGCATATACCAATCAGAGACTAATTCTTGTCCATCGGGATTCGCATGTACAAATAAAATAATGGTTGACTTTAATATGCGTTTTGTCTCTTCATCTGTTCTTGTAATTAATTGATAAATAGATTCTATCCATTGGTGTATGCCGGTTACCTCGGTTGCATGTAGACCGCCGTCAATCCAGACTACCGCCTTTCCTTCATTCGCCATTTGCTTCGCCTCTGCTAGACTTATATCTTCTGCATGGGCTAGTTTTTGAGAAATGGTTTTATACTTTTCTAAATTGGCTAAGTTGCTTGGGTCAGAAACAATCATCATATAATGGTTGCGTCCTTCTTCTGTTTTTCCAATCACTTGTAGTTTTACTTTTTTTGAAACCGCTGCTAATTTTTTTAAGTAGGCTTCTGTTTGTGTAAAAGTGGCCAATTGATAATTGTCCCCTATGTTAAATCCAAAATGTGATTTTGGACTAGGTACTTGTTGTGCCATTAGCAAACTCTGTGAGAGTAGTGCCACTATGAGAACTAAAACAATTTTGCGCATGTTATAATAATTTATTTTTTTCATTTTTAATTCTGTACTATTTTAAGAAAATTATTTTATTATTTTTTATAAAGAAGCATTTGCTTGTCTATCCATTATAAATTGAATGAGCATATCTAATTCAATATTGGCTCTTTTACAAGCGTCATCAATATCATCTCTAGAAACGTTGGCAGCAAAGGCTTTATCTTTAATTCTTTTTTTAGCGCCTTTTAATTCCATACCCTTATACCCTTCTGGTCGCATTAAAGAATAAGCGTGCATTAAACCAGATAGTTCATCAAAGGCAAATAACATTTTGTCCATTTGTGTAATGGGTTCTACCCCAAAATGAATAGGACCATGTGAGGCGATGGCTCTGATAATTTCTGGATCAATTTGTTTTTCTTCTAAGTATTCAATTATTTTTTTGCAATGTAGTTCGGGCCACTGATCCCAATCGGCATCATGTAATAGACCAGCCATTTCCCAACGCCACTGATCGGCTTCGTTTAAATTTTCTTTTTCTTTTGCCCAGCACTTCATTAGATGTGCTACTTGTTTCATATGTAGCTGTAACTTAGGATTCAATACCCAGGTATTAAATAAATCATGGGCTTCATCTACCGATAATACATTACCCTTATTAGCTGGATCACCAAATTCAGTTCTACCCAAGTTTAAAGACATAATCTTGTTTTGCTAAAGTTAATAATACTAGTGAATTATTTACTTGTTTTTACAATTTGTATTTTCCCGTTCATCCAAACTTTAGCAGTGGGTTCTGTACTTGATTTTATTTTAAGATTTGTCACCTGGCCATCGGCCCAGCTCATTTCAATTTCATAATTGCCTCTTGCCTTCAATCCCTTGACAGCGCCAGTAGCCCATGCCTTAGGTAAGGATGGTAAAAGCGTGATTAATTCATCGTTTGATTGTACTAGCATTTCAGCCACTGCGGCAGTTCCCCCAAAATTGCCATCTATTTGAAAAGGAGGATGCGCGTCTAATAAATTAGGATAAGTGCCCCCCGCATTGGTATAATTTTCTTTGGTTTCATCTGGTGGTACATATTTTAATAATTCACGATACATTTTATAAGCGTGGTCTCCGTCTTTTAATCTTGCCCATAAATTTATTCTCCAACCTTTGGACCAACCCGTGGTTTCATCTCCTTTGACTTCTAAAGTTTTTTTTGCAGCAGCCGCAATCTCAGGTGTTTTGTCAACTGTTACATGGGTGCCAGGATACAATCCGTATAAATGAGATTGATGGCGATGTTTAGGATCGCTGTCTTCCCAATCATAATACCATTCTTGTAAATTACCTGCCTTACCTACTTTATAAGGATGTAAATTATTTAAAGCCGTATTTATTTTATTTGCAAAATCATTATCGTTCTTTAAAACTTTTTGCGCAGCAAGTACATCTAAAAATAATTCTCTAATCATAGCTAGGTCGGCAGTGCCTCCATAAAAAGTAGATCCCACAAAACCATTTGGCATTTTAAAAGTATTTTCTGGAGAAGTTGAAGGAGAGGTAATAAATTTTCCACTACTATCTGTTACTAACCAGGCTAAACAAAATTCTGCAGCACCGCGCATTAATGGATAGGCTTTCTGTTCTAAAAATGTTTGGTCCTTGGTAAATAAATAATGTTCCCATAAATGTGTGGAGGCCCAAGTGCCACCCATGGTCCAATTCGCCCAAACAGGATCTCCATTTCCAAAATTACCCACCGGATTAGACATAGCCCATATATCTGAATTATGATGTGCTACCCAACCTGGCATATTATAAAATGTTTTGGCTGTGGTCTTTCCTGTAGTAGCAAGGTTACCAATAAATTGTAAAAAAGGTAAATGCATTTCAGACAAATTGGTATTTTCTGCTAACCAATAATTTTCTTCTGCATTAATATTAATGGTATAATTACTTGACCATGGTGGTTGTATATAGGGGTTCCATAAGCCCTGTAAGTTAGCAGGGACGCCTGTTGTACGAGAGCTTGATATTAATAAATAACGACCATACTGAAAATATAAAGTTTCTAAATAAGGATCGGCTTCTCCTTTAGCATATCTTTTTAAACGATCATCGGTTGGTAAGTTCACTAAGTCCTTGCCGCCTAATTTTAATTCCACGCGATTAAAAAAAGATTGATAATCTTTTAGATGTCGTTTTTTTATTTCTGTCCAGCCTACTTGTTTTGCGTTGCTTAATTGTGTAGCAGCGTTTGCTACATTATTTAATCCTTTTGTAGCAGGGTCTTTATCAAAACCATTAAAACTAGTGGCCATTGAAACATACACAGTAGCTTCTGTAGCATCTGCTAATGTTATAGTGGAATCTGTTTTAGTAATTTTTCCAGTACTTGATTGTATTTCTATGTTCGCAGAAAAACGCGTGCCTCTTTTAGCATCATATATAATAGCATTGCGTGATTTTTGAACATAGTTAGGATCGGCCTTGACAGGTGCCAATCCATTTACTTGAATACTATTATTAGCCGTAACTGTTGTATGTTTTAATAGCGATTCAAAACGAATCGTAAAACCAAGCGCGCCTGCTTTTTTACTCGTTAAGTGAATGGTAAAAATTTTATCGGGATTAGACACTAGATATTCTCTTACAATGGTATTGTTATTGGAGAAGGTTTGCACTTTTGCAATGGCCTTGTCAATATCTAGTTCTCTATAATAATCGGTAATATAGGGGTCATCATTAATATCCATTAGCAGTGTACCGAGTGGCGCATACGATTCTGAAAACTTTCCTTGTAACTTTTTTAGAAGCTCCCCTGCTTTTTTATAATTGTTTTCTTGCAGGGCTTTACGCACAGCTGGTAAATTTTTATAGGCCTGCGGATTCATATTCGCATTCACTGGCTCCCCCGACCATAAGCTGAGGTCGTTTAAATAAATTTTATCGGTAGATATGCCACCAAAAACCGTAGCGCCTTGAAGTCCATTGCCTAATACCAAGGCCTCTTCAAAATATTGAGCCGGATTTGAATACCAAAGCTTTAACGGCTGTTGTATAGAAGCATTGGCCGCAGGGGCTGTAGCTACAGGGCTAGGCTTCTTTTTTTTAACTGCTTTTTTTTGAGCAAATAATACAAAGGGACAAAGTATAAAAAAAAAGGTTTTCTGATAGACATTCATAAATAGCGCTTAATAAGATAAAAATTAAAAATAAAGTTACTAAAATCATGGCAGTTTTTTGCAGCTATAAACCACCAAAATGATTTAAATTGAAGTACCTAATTTTTAACTAAAACATATTGTATGAAAAAGCATCAATTACTATTATTTGTATTTTTCTATCCCCTTCTTTTACTGGCACAAAAAAATTGGAGTCCAGAGCAAGTATTAAAAATTAAAAATGTAAGTAGCGCACAGGTTTCTGGTGATGGAACCAAGGTAGTGTATACTATTAGAGAGGCTATGATGACAGAGGATAGAAGCGAATATGTCAATCAAATATGGATAAGTGGAATAGATGGATCTAATGCTAAGCAATTAACAACTGGAGATAAAAATAATTCAAATCCGAAATGGAGCCCTGATAATAAATCTATCGCATTTACTTCCTCTCGCGATGGAAAAAATAATGTTTACATTTTACCTGTGACAGGTGGAGAAGCAGAAAAAATTACAGATACCAAAGGGGGCGTAAGTGAATTTGAATGGAGTAATGATGGAAATAAAATTGCTGTGATAGTAGCAGACGCTGTAACAGATAAAGAAGAAAAAAATAAAAAAGCAAAAAACGATTGGTATATATATGAGGCAGAATTAAAGCAAAACCGATTACAAGTATATTGGATCCATCATAAAGATTCTACTCAAAAATATATGCAAAAAATATTAACGAAAGAAAATATTTCTGTGTATGCATTCGACTGGAACGCAGATGGGACAAGCATTGTATACAGTTATGGTAAGTCTACCAAGGCCAATGATAATACTTATAGCGATATAGCATTAATCAATATTGAGACAGGTGTTGTTAAAAATATTGCCAATACCCCTGCTGGAGAATCTTCTCCTCAGTTTAGTCCTGATGGAACTTTGATTAGTTATTATTGTACTGAAAACCCGAACGATTGGCCGGGTGCAAAACATGCACAAATTTATGCTGTAGCCGATGGAAAAACTTGGCGATTAAAAGCAACTCCGAATGAAGATGGAAGTATTTTAGGTTGGACTGCGGATGGAAAAAATATTCTATGGTCAGAGGCCAATAAAACAATGTCTAGTATTTATGCGTTAAGTGTGGATGGAAAAAATATAAGTGAATTAAGCAAGGGTGAAAAAAATTATATTGGAGCTGCTAAAATAAATTCAACACATAGCTATATTTCATTCACTTTACAAAACACTTCACAGTTTCCTGAATTATATGTAAGTAAATTAAATGAGTATGCTCCTGTAAAAATTACCTCTATTAATGCTGGTATGGCTTCATTGCCTTTAGCTAGAACAGAGCTAATTAAATGGAAAGGAGCGGATGGTTTAGAAATAGAAGGATTATTAACTTACCCCTTGAATTATACGGCCGGTAAAAAAGTGCCCTTGTTATTAAATGTACATGGTGGGCCTGCTGGTAATTTTGGTCAAACTTGTATTGCTACGAATCAAGGTACTTATCCAATAGCTGCATTAAGCGAAAATGGTTATGCTGTTTTAAGACCAAACCCGAGAGGATCAAGTGGTTATGGCAATATTTTTAGAATGGCAAATAGACAGGATTGGGGTGGTAAAGATTATATAGACTTAATGAATGGTGTTGATCAGGTGATTAAAATGGGCGTAACGGATGAGAACATCTTAGGTGTGATGGGATGGAGTTATGGCGGATTTATGAGTAGTTGGATTGTTGGACATACCAATCGGTTTAAAGCTGCTTCCATTGGAGCGCCTGTAGTAGATCTTGGTTTTCAAAATTTAACCGATGATATTGAAGGATTTTTACCTTCTTACTTTAAATCAGATCCATGGAATAATTGGTCTATGTATAGCGAGCATTCTCCATTAAGATATGTTCAAAATGTACAAACACCTGTGATGTTACAACATGGAGAAGCAGATCAAAGAGTTCCATTGGGAAATTCGATTATGTTTTACAATGCATTAAGAAGAAGAAGCATACCAGTGAAACTTTTGGTTTTACCAAGACAACCCCATGGGCCTAGTGAACCAAGAATGGTTTTAAAAACAATGCAAACCAATGTGGAGTGGTTTGAAAGTTTGTTGAAACCATAATAATTTTGTTTACAAAAATAAAAAGAGGTTAAAAGGATTGTATTATATATGTTGATTTAAAAAAATAAAAAGGAATGAAAAAAATAAAATTTCTCTTAAGCATTATACTTTTAATGCAATGTCAATGGATGATCGCACAAACCATCAAAGAAAAAAGTAGAATCATTGTTATTGGTGCGCATCCCGATGATTGTGATTATGAAGCTGGTGCAACAGCTGCCTTATTATCAAGCATGGGCCATGCAGTTAAATTTGTTGCAGTCACTAATGGAGATGCAGGACATCAAACTATGAAAGGAAAAGAATTAGCTGCGCGTAGATATTTAGAAACGCAGGAAGTAGCAAAAAGATTAGGTGTTACCTATGATGTATTGGATAATCACGATGGTGCTTTATTGCCTACATTAGAAGTGAGATTACAAATTATTAGAAAAATTAGAGAATGGAATGCAGATGTAGTGATTGCACCAAGACCTAATGATTATCATCCCGACCACCGTTACACTGGGGTATTAGTGCAAGATGCTGCTTATATGGTAGAAGTACCTAATGTAGCACCAGACGTACCGCCTCTTAGAAAAACACCTGTGTTTTTATATGCTGAAGATCATTTTCAAAGACCAAATCCCTTCAGACCAGATATTGTTGTAGATATTAGCACTGCTTATGCAAAAAAGATATCAGCCATTGATGCGCATGAATCTCAATTTTATGAGTGGATGCCTTGGATAGGAAGATATGAAAAAGACGTACCTACTGGAAAAGAAGAACGTTTAAAGTGGTTGATGAAATTATATGATCGTCCTATGAAAGCCAATATTAGAGCCGCTATGGTGAAATGGTATGGAGCAGCAAAAGCAGCAGGGGCAAAACATGCTGAAGCATTTGAAATTTGTGAATATGGTGCACAACCTAATGAAGCAGAAATAAGAAGATTATTTCCAATGTTAATTAAATAGTATGGCCAATAGGTACAAAGCTTTATTGATATCTTTTGTTTTTTCTATGGCATTGGTAATAAATGTTATTGGGCAAGTCAATGAAGCTTCCACCATTACTGTAAAAAAAACAAAAGATTTTTCATTGACTGGTTTAGCAGATGCTGCTGCATGGAAAACTACTTCCTTCACCAAACTTCAAAAAAAATTAAGCACTGAGGTAAATTATTCTACCCAGTTTAAAATTTTATATTCCGACTCGGGCATTTATTGTTTATATATATGTGAGGATTCTCTTATTACTTCAACACTGAAAGAAGATTTTGCCGATTTATATAATGAAGATGTAGTAGAAGCCTTTTTTTGGCCTGATGAAAAATCGGTCCTCTATTTTGAATATGAATTATCGCCATGGAATTATGAATTACCCATTCTAGTGCCCAATTACAACGGAAAGTTTTTAGGTTGGAGACCCTGGCATTATGAAAAAGAGAGAAGAACAAGACATGCTGCTAGCATTCATAAACAAGCAGGTAAAGTCATAGGATGGACTGCTGAATTTTTTATTCCCTATGTATTATTAAGTCCATTAGAAAATGTACCACCCAAGGCTGGAACAAAATGGCGCGCTAATTTTTATAGAATTGACTATGATAAAGGGGGCCACTATTGGAGCTGGAAGCCTACTGGTCTTAGCTTCCACGAATACAAAAAATTTGGAACTATTATTTTTGAATAAAATTATTGTTCAACTTATAGTGGTTAATTGTATTATCTTTGCAAAGAATAAAACAAGATTCTATGTTAACAAATATTGTCATTTTCCTTTGGATCCTTTCAGCTATATACTGCTTGTATAAATTATTTAAAAGATCGAAATTAACTTCTCTTGACGGGGTTATTGGTTATTCACCAGGATTAGAGGTTATCATGGTGGTATTCTTAGGTCCTTTATTAGCGGTTATTGATATCTCTTTAACTTGGATTAGAATTTACAAAGACGCTGAAGAAGCAAGAAGAAGAAACGATAAATAAAAAATTCATCGCACAAAAAAGCCCCTCGAAATATCGAGGGGCTTTTTTTATTCTTTTATAAAATTACAAACGAGTATATTTTTCGATAGAAGTTGTTTTAGCAGCTTCATCTACAATTTCTTGTGTGTATTCATTTTTACCAGTTAAAGTAATTTTAACTTTGATTGTCATTCCTACAATACTAGCATAGCTAGATGTACTTGGTACCTCTGTAGAAACGCCATCTGCAAAAGTAAATGTTCCGTATCCAAATGAATTTTGAAAAGCTGTTTTAGTAGAATCTGTAGCTGATCTGTTTACCCAAATGAAATGTCCATCTTGAAATACTTTGTATTGTACTGAACTGTATGTAGCTAAAACATCAGTAGTATCTGTTCCAGAGATTGACATTCTTGCAGATAATTTCCATAAACCATCTAATTCAGAAGCCGCACCAGCAGCTACTTTAGAATAGGTTTCATTTAATTTGTAAGTAACCCCATTCATTACTAAAGCTGCAATATCTTGAACATATCCAGTTTCAGTTTTAGTAATATTTAATGTAAAGTTAGCAGCTGAATCACTTCCACCGCCACTATACACATTCGTTTCAGTAATAGTATTGCCTTCTTTTTTGTAAGAACCTACTCCAAAAGATACAGTAGAATCTCCGTTTAATTTAGCAAATACATAATGTGTAGCTGTGTAAATTTTGAATTGGTTAGGGCTGTTTTCAACAGTGTCCTTAGTACCATCGTTGGTAACCGCTTTTTCCATTTTGTACACACCTGCTTGACTTTCCTCCGTCTTAGGAGTGCTACAAGCTGTAGTTAATAAAACAACCGCCGTTAAGGCATAAAGAATTTTTTTCATCTGGTTTGTTTTTGGTTTAAATATTTAATGAAGCAATTGGTCTTTTAAAGAGTACATAAATTTATGCTATTTTTTTAACTTGTATAAAAATATTACTTTTTTTATGAAAGTGAATAAGTAGGGGAATATGATGGAATACAACTATGGCTAATAAATATCTAAATCATTACCATTTACCACAGTACCCTTATAATTTGTTGTAAGCTCTTCCATAAGACTGGTTAAGCTGGTCCCAAAAGTAAGTTGGTGGGTTAATACCAAAAGTTTGGGTTTGACTATATTAGCAATTGCTGCTAATTGAGAAGTGGAAGTGTGAAAAGTACTATGGTAGTCCTTCCATCTTTGTTCCCTTTTATTTAAACCCTCTTCGGAATAAACTTCATGAACAAGTATATCGCAATCTTTGGCATTCTTGATTAATTCTTCGCTATAAGTACAATCACCTGAGACAACTATTGTTTTATCTGCAGTTTCAAATCTAAAGCCCAATGCCGATCTCCATGAGCCATGCTTCACTTTAAATGCTTTCACAATAATATTGCTGTCTTTATATATAATACCAGCGCCCACTTCATGTACATTTACTTTATATCCATTTTTATTGCCTTTTTCTAAACCATTTATTCTAATGTTTATATCCTCGCTATAGGCCTGTAAAATATGTGAAGTCATATTTTTAAGTCCCAATGGACCATATACTTCTAAAGGAGCATTTCTATCTAATACAGCTGGGGTAAAAATAATATCGGCATACCCTGTGGTATGATCACTATGTAAATGTGTAATGAATAATTTTTTTAAATTTTCAGCAGCAAGTGCTTTAATACCTTTTTGGTGGGCTTGTTCTGCGCGTCTTACCACACCAGGGCCGCAGTCTACTATATATGAAACATTATTTACTACAATGGCCAATGAGGGGCCCGATGTAGAGGGGTTAGCAAAGGGCGTGCCTGTTCCTAACAAAACAAGTTCTGTACCAGTATTTTTTTCTTGTGCAATAAGGGAAGTAGTAATAAGAGAAAAAACTAAATATAAAAAAATGAATTTATTCATTACACGGATTCTATTTGAAAAATACTTTACACTTCTAAGTTAGTGCTTTTTTATCTTTTTATTTTTTCCAGTCAATAATAGTAAAAACTATTTTGGAATAGTTTTCTTTTTCATATAAAACACCCAATTTCTTTTTTTTGATTAGTACTAAATCTGAATAAGCAGTATAATCACTGATTTGCTTTTCATCATCGGTTTTGTCAATGACAATATTTTTAAACCAGCTTAGGCCCTCATCTTTAGTAATTCTAAGCGTTAGATTATTTCTATTTTTAGTATCTGCTGCATTTATAAAAGCAAGCATTTCTATGTTTTTGTACCTTCCTATATTTAATAAGCTTCCTTGACAAACAGGGTCGGGTAAATTTTCATCGAAATAAGTGGTGTCCCAATTCATTCCGCCATTATTACTAATAGCTATAATTCTGTTTCTTTTATCGCCTTGTTGATTTCTTGCATTTAAAATTAGTCTTCCGTTGGAAAGCGATGCGGCTGTAGCTTCATTACTACCTTGCGTTTGCAATGATTCGCTTAAATGAAAAGTTTTACCATGATCATCTGTATAATAAGCATGGGCTTGGTAATCTTCAAATTTATTTTTTGGATTTCCTGCTGAATGGTTGGCTGCAATAAAAATTCTCCCCTTATACTTACCTGACTGTATTTGCATAGCATGTCCAGGTGTATTTGCATAACTTCTCCAATCTTCCGAAAAATGATACGCAAGATTTTTACTTGGATATTTAGGCCTATGCGTTTGTTCAGTAATATTAACAGGATCGGACCAACTCAATCCATTATTGGTAGATGTTTTAAACCAAACCTCCCTTAAGCCATTTCCTTTTCGAACCTCACCCTCGTGATTATTACCAGTATTATAAAATAAATATATTTTTCCTGCAGGGAATGCAGGATCAGATAAATCTACTACAGGAGCACTATTGCCAGCTTGCAGTGAATCATTGTTTACAATGATATCTAATTTTGACCATGTTTTTCCTTTGTCAGCACTTCGCTTCATTACAATATCTACATTACCAAAATCATTAGAAGAAGCCACCCTGCCTTCACAGAAAGCAAGTAAATCATTATTGGGTGCTTTAATAATGGCAGGTATGCGATAGGATTTATATCCATCCTTACCAGCAATAAAAACAGGAATTCTTTTCTGAGAAAATAAGCTTACAAATAAACATAGATTCACAAAGAAAAGAATTCCTATAATTTTAGTCTGCTGCATACATTTTTCTATACAATTGGCCTGTAATAAATACAGCATTGTTGTCTTTATTCTTAGCACCCCAAGCTTTATACTTGGCATTTTCGTGAATGGCTTTATAAGCTTCTTCCGAAGTCCAATGTCCTATTGTACAATTTCTATAGGTGGAAGTAGTATCTGATTCACTTAATTTCAAATAACTATAATAGTTATTCGGAAATCCAATTTCAACCATAATGGCATTGATTTCTTTTAAGCTAGCTATATAGGTTTTTTCCATAGCAGCATTTTTTACATCATAAAAATGCACGGTGGTAATGGCTTTTTGAGCAGTGGCTGTCATGTTTAGACCCATGGCACTAATCATTAATAAAAAGATGATTTTTTTCATTTTGTTGGTTTTTTTTGAATTAATAAATTAGATTAATTGCTTTATATTTAGAATGAATTTATACTTAGATACCTAAGGGTCTTTTAAATTTTGCTTTATAAAAGAGAGTTAAATATAGTCAAATCATTGGACATTATTTAAATAGCATATTAAATTATAGTAAATGAAAATTAAACATTTAAAGTTCGTAACTATTTGGTTGTCATTGTGCTTTTGTCAATTGGCAATGGCCCAATCCAAAGAAATTTTTGATATCGTACTAGTAGGCGGTCGTGTCATAGACCCTGAAACAAAATTAGATGCCATAAGAAATATTGGCATTAGCAAGGGCCGTATCGAATCCATAAGTATAAATGCATTAGTAGGTAAGGAACTTATTGATGTTAAAGGCTTGGTCGTGGCGCCTGGTTTTATAGATATGCATGTACATGGTAGATCTAATCAAGAACAGGAGTTTCAATTACATGATGGACTCACTACCAGTTTAGAATTAGAATGGGGTGTAGAAAATATTGAGCAGTGGTATGCCTCTAGAAATACAAAAGCAATTATTAATTATGGAGCAAGTGTATGTTGGCCTTTTGAAAGATTTAGGTCGATGGAAAAATATAAGGAAGCCAACGAAAAATTATTAGAAAATACGATTCAGGGTAATAGTTCTTTAGAGGGTCTTTTTAATGCAATTGGGAGTTCATATAAAGACAAATTAAGCAAAGAGGAGTCAAACAAGATGTTAATGAATATTAATAAATCATTAGCAGAAGGCGGCATTGGTATAGGTATTCCCATTGGTTATCTTCCTAAAACAAGCCCTGAAGAATTATATGAAGTATATAAGTTTGCTGGTGAAAAGCAAGTTTTATTATTCTCTCATTTAAGAGAACCCAATATGCTTTCATTTCAAGAAGCCATTGCCAATGCTACTGTAACAAGGGCACCTCTTCATATTGTACATATAAATAGTATGGCATTGGGTCATATGCAAATGGCATTAGACATGATAGAAGCTGCTAAAAAAAGAGGCGTCAATATCTCCACTGAAATGTATCCCTATACTGCAGGATCTACCTTAATACAATCTGCCATATTTAATGAAGGCTGGCAAGAAAGGCTTGATATGTCTTACAAGGATTTACAATGGGTATTAACTGGTGAAAGACTCACTAAAGAAACATTCGATAAATATAGACAAACTGGTGGAACGGTTATAGTACATAATATGCAACCCGAGTGGTTAAAAATAGGCATGCAAAACCCTTCGGTAATGATCGCTTCTGATGGTATGCCCTATAGCGCCTTAGCACATCCAAGAACAGCTGGTACTTTTTCTAGAGTCTTAGGAAAATATGTAAGAGAAGATAAGGTGATAGATTTAAATACCGCTATTTCAAAAATGACATTGCTTCCTGCAAAAAGATTAGAATCTATAGCACCATCAATGCATCAAAAAGGAAGAATACAAGTGGGCGCCGATGCAGATATCACCATATTTAATGCAGATAAAATTATTGATAAAGCTAGCTTTGATAAAGGCCTGGCCTTTTCTGAGGGTGTAGAATTTGTAATAGTCAACGGAACCCTTGTTTTAAAAAATGGTAAAACAGTTACTGGTGTTTTCCCGGGTAAGGCAATTCTTGGGAAGTTTAAAAAATAGAAGCTTTATTTTATTTCTTCATCATAGGTTGAAACCCAGACTTAGATAGGTCTTCAAAAAGCTTTTTTACTTTTTCAATACCACTACTATCGTTCATATCATAATAGTAATAAACTTCTTCGTCTACTTTATGAATGGCGTTTTCTTGTATTGCACCTTGTGATTTATATTCTGCAATCACCCAGTCTGCAACAATCTTATAACTAAGTTTATCATTTTCAGCAAACCTATAGGCTCTATTTAATCTAAAATGCGGGGCAGTAGCATTTATTTTAGTTTCTGGAAAACCGGTAAGCATTGAAAATTTAGTATCCTTATTGCCATTTATTTTAGTGCTTCCTGCAATAATAATAGGTTTATTAGGTCCCTTGAAACGCTTGACAGCTCTAAGTCCCATTAAAACTGCTGTTTTATGATGACCATGTTGCCCCTCTTCAGGTAGTAGTGTAAAAACAAAATCATAATTTCTTTCTGCAAGTAAAATATCTATTCTTTTTTCTACATAGGGAATATCCCAATTTTTTCCAGAAATATATGGTTCTATATTGGTAGAATAAAAATCATCAGGCTGTTCCATGAAATAAATATTTCTAATACCCATAATTTTAGCAGCATTTATAATTTCTTGTTTTCTAATCATGGGAAGATGTGTTCTTGCCACTATGGAATCGGTAATAGGTAAATCAAAGTACATGGCGCCTAATTGAGAATCTGCAAAGCCACCACCGCCATCGGTCATTACGGCCATATCCACCGTGCCTTTTAATTCTTTGGTTATTTTAAAAAGTGAAACGGAAAAAGTAGTTTCATCATCGGGATGTGCAGTAATCACTAAAATTTTTGGACCCTGTGCTGCAGCTATTAAACTACTAATAGAAAAAAATAAGAAAAGTGCTAGCTTATTCATGAATAAATATTTAATGAACCCACTTAAGAGGCTTCACTAAATTAAGCTAAAGAAAAGAGATCAAGAAAGAATTAAATAACCAATTTCCTTTTAAATTTTTTGTAATTAGTAACCAATTCAGAAATATAACCTTGTCTATCTGTTTTCATGATTGTCTTGGCTTCCTTTGTATAAGTAGTGCCTAAATGGTCAAAGAAATGTTTAGAAGAAAAAACAGCCATTTCTACCATGATAGGAAAAGTATCTAAGCCTCTTTTTTCTAATAAATAATAAACGCTTTTTTTATTTTGGTTACCCTTTGTCTTGCTCACAAATCCAAGTTCTTCCAATTTTTTTAATCTATTGGCTAACATTTTACTGGGCATACTTTCTGGAGAGGTTTGAAACTCATTAAACAAGGACTTATGACCCCATATCATATCTCTTAAAATTAATAAAGTCCACTTATCGCCAATAATATCAAGGCTTGTAGCCACAGGGCAAATGGAGCGAAATTGAATACTATTTCCCATATCTGAAATTAATGCACAAAACTACAATTAATAATTTAATAATACAAGATGCGAAAAAATCATATATGACTGTAAATATATTAGATGATATTCTTAGTTAAATATCAAATACAAAAAGGCCCCTCGAAATATCGAGGGGCCTTTTTAATTTTTAAAATAAATTAGTGTTTAGTATACTCTCCTTTAGTGTTTACTGACATTAATAATTTCCAAGTAACAGATTTATGAAAATCACCTGTTCCGCCTATCAATTTTCCTATTTCAGTTAAATCAGGATAAGTGGGTGGAGTAGCCCAGCCACCATCTAATACATCTTCATAATTTACAAATCCATCTGCAGATACATAATTCCAATCATAGGCAGTTCCTACTGGAGATACCACATTAGCAGTAGACCAAGTTTTTTGTTTTACTGCACCTGATTCCATAGATTTTTTAATAAAGGTTCCCCATATTTTTCCTTGCAATTGATTCATTTTTGCTACATCTGATACCTTAGAGTAATTAATTTTTATAAAATTACGCTTGCCTTCTACCGACTCATAGTTAGACATATTTAACATTGCCATTCCAACACGATGATCATCAATATTTAGACCTCTTTGAACGAAAACGGCTTCATCTTTACCCATAGATGCCATCACTTTTTTTGCACCATAATCAAATGTTTCATTTAAATCATGCATGTTTTGTTTTGAACCAATAGTTATTAAAAAAAGAATGTTAGGCTCTGATTCAGGGCCAGCAACTCTTTCTAATACATTCCAGCTAGTTAATTTGCCTTCTTTAACTAAAACTTGTGCTACTTTACTCCAAAAGTGTTCTTCGTTTTCTAACATCACTTTTAAGTCATTGCCACCCACTTTTCTATAATCATGCATTACGTAATACGGCTGTGTTAACTGTGCGAAACTCATCATACAAATAAGCATAGTGACTACTAGAGATACTGTTTTTTTCATAGTTTATTTTTTTGGTGAATATAAATATAGCTCTCTTTTTGAAACTAAAAAATATTTTTATACTTTTTTGAACAAGGGTTATTTATAGTTTCACCATCTTAAACTGCTGTACTATTTTGTTATCATTTGAGCTTACCTTAATAATATAAGTACCTGCCGATAACTGACCAAGTGTAATTGGCATACCGGCTGTAAGGTTTTGTTTTGTTGCTACCCTGTTTCCTGTTGCTAAATCATATACTTCTATATTTAGCCTTTGATAGCCCTTTACCACAAAATCAAAGTTCAGTTGGTTAATAAAAGGGTTGGGTGCTAGTTTAATAAATTCATTAGCACTTAAATTAATCACATCGGTTACTAAAAAATAATAAGGGCTGCTTAATGCGCTCACACAGCCGTTTTGAGTTGTTTTCACAGTATAAGAGCCAACAGCTGAAGGTTTTATTTTTTGAGTAGTGTCGGTTATAGCAGCGCCATCTTTATACCAAAGATTTCCTATGCTTGCATTAGAGACAAGGCTGTTGGAAGTGTCGCGAGTTATTGAAGGTGTTGTTGGAGTAGAAAACTTAAGAAGCTTAATTGCATCGGTTGTTTTTGTACAACCATTTGTATCAATTCTAGTAACATAAAATGTATCATTAGTCTTGAATACTAATTGGTCCGTGTTAGTAGTCTTTACTTTATTATTTACATACCATATCGTACTATCAGATTTTGAATAGTTAGTCAACTTAACGATAGTACTATCTGAACCACATATAGTGTATTGGGTTTTATCAAAAATGGGTTTTGGAGCGTCTGCACAACTTATTTGGTATAATATAGATGCTCTTTTGATATTATTAAAATCATACATCAATAAAGCATTTGTATTTTTTTTAAAATTAGGGTATATAACTAGTTGCATTTCTTTAAAATAATTACTGTCTAACTTTTTTCCTGATTCTAGTTTAAAATCGCGAATAAGTGTTTTTTCAAATTTACCATTCACTACTTTATAATAATATCCCAAAGTCGGACTTCCATCAATATAGTATTTTGGATTCAGTCCCCATGTACCTGGTATCATTTCAATACCTTCTGCAGTTTCGTCAATATCTAAACCATGCGAAAATAAATCTGTGCCTCTATCAATACCGCTATCTTTGAAAAATTGTGTAGTTAAATCTTTACCATTTAAACCCAATACCTTCCAGCCATAGGTTGTTCTATTAAAATTCAGTTTATAATAATTATTCACATAAAAACCTCCAACTACAATTTCCTCTTCACCATTTTTATCTATATCCATTTTATAGGCTGTTGTCTTTTCATGAATATTGAGCCTGTAATAATCATCGGCATCTAATTTTGAATATTTAACGGGTATTAAAATTGAGTCTCTATTTAAACTAATAGTTTCTAACTTTTTAGTATTGAAATTATATTTAGCATAAGTAAATGTTTTGAAATTATAAGGCTGCCAATCCGGCTCGCCAATTTCTTTAGAATTGGAATTATCAAATATTATTGTAGCAAATTCATTTTGATTATTAGAGTTAGCAACATTAAATAATGGATACCTGCTCACCCAATGATCAAATCTTTTACTCCAAGTATCAGATAAGTCAGTATTAATTCTAAAAAATCTTTTATTGATTTTATCATATTTATATACATTAACATAGTTTGGTCCTCTGTCGGTTGCAATAATTTCATCTGCTCCATCTTTATCA
>Ga0222712_10002889_pt1 | contig 19206 bp, 22 predicted proteins | sample C33_657DmetaG_FD_165043 | JGI IMG/M metagenome (GOLD analysis project Ga0222712, IMG submission 165043) | Estuarine water microbial communities from San Francisco Bay, California, United States - C33_657D | ecosystem: Environmental > Aquatic > Marine > Unclassified | place: USA: California... | reverse complement strand
TTATATGGGAACCTTCGGTTTATTCTTTACTTGTTTCTTCTTATTCGCTAAATACTTCCCAGTAATTGCGGTTGCGGAAATTAAGTATGTATTAAAACGTAGTGGTGAATCTTATAAACCAGGCATGTCTAGTTTAGAAGCTGAAACAGCGGAAGAATTTGCACATAATCACGCTCATTAATTAAGAATATAGAAATAGAAATATATGGCACAAAAGAAATTTGTAGTAGGTTGTTTTGATGATGAAGCAACTTTATTTCCAGCAGTAAAGCAAGTGCGTACCGCTGGTTATAAAATCAAAGACGTGTACACGCCTTTCCCGGTGCATGGTTTAGATCACGCTTTAGGTATGCGTGAGACTAGCTTACACACTGCAGGCTTTATCTATGGTATCACTGGTACCACTACTGCTATTAGCTGCATTAGCTGGATCTTCACAAAAGATTGGCCTTTGAATATTGGTGGTAAACCGCATTTTGCTTTACCAGCATGGATTCCTATCATATTTGAATTGACTGTATTATTTGCAGCAGTGGGTATGGTGCTTACTTTTTGTTACATATGTCAATTAGCACCAGGTGTTAAGAAACATCATTTCCATAAAAGAGCCACTGACGATTTATTTGTAATGGTGATTGAATGCACTGACAAAACCAATGCAGACGATTTACAAGCTTTATTAAAATCAAATGGTGCTGTGGAAACTGAAACACAAGTAGCTGAAGAAGGATGGTGGTTTGGAACTTATGATAAGGAACAGAACCTTGCAGTGCAAGGTTCGATGTAACCGAAATGCTTTTGGTCCAAACTAAAAGTAAAAAGATAAAAAAATTATAAAAGAACTCGAATGAATAAATTTTTAGCAATCACATTTTTAACTGCAGTAGTTGTGTTAACTAGCTGTAGCGATGTAAAGCGTAAGCCAGGTTCTATCTATATGCCAGATATGGCGTACAGCCGTGCGTATGAATCTTATGCTGATCATAGCAATTTAACAGAAAAAGGTATTCACTATGATAATCGTCCAGTAGCTGGAACTATTGCTCGTGGTCAAGAAATGCCTTTCCCTTATGCTAAGGATGCTGCAGGTGATACTACTAATTATACTTTGTCTAAATCTGTAGTGAATCCAATTGATTCTTTAACAGTAGCACAAGCTAAAGAAGCTGAGCGTTTATATTTAATTAACTGTGGTATTTGTCACGGTGCTAAATTAGATGGTAACGGTCCTTTATATAAAGATGGCAATGGTCCTTATGCTGCTAAGCCTGCAATGTTAGTAGGTGATGTGAAGTACGAGAGCATGCCTGCTGGTCAAATGTTTTATTCTGTAGCATATGGTAAGAACTTAATGGGTTCTTATGCTTCTCAATTAAGCAAGCGTCAAAGATGGATGGTGATTAAATATATCAAGAACAAACAAGCAGCTGCAACAGCTTCTAAATAAAAATTTTTAAAAGAGAAAAGATGGCATCTATTAAAGAGCAATTTGAAATTCCTGGTACACTAAAAACTTGGGCCTATGCTTTAATCGGCATTGGAGGAGCTGCCTTATTGTATGGTATGTTTACAAAAGGTTTTAGTACCGACGAGCATGAGCAAGTGCATTTTTGGGGTACTTTAATGTACAACACTATTTTCTGGACCCTAGTGTGTAACGCTGCTATGTTCTTTATTTGTTTTAGCACCATGGCACAAGCTGCTTGGATGCAATCATTCAGAAGAATTGCTGAAGCTATTTCTACTTTAGTACCTGTTTTTGGTACCATCACTTTTGCAGTGTTAATGTTTGTAGTGTTAGGAGATAAGCATCATATCTACCATTGGTTAGATCATGAGGCTGTGATGAAAGATCCTATCTTAAAAGGTAAGACTGGATTCTTGAATCCTACTTTCTTTATTATTTGGACTACTTTGACTATTACTTTATGGTCATACTTTGGATATAGAATGCGTAAGATTAGCAGCGAAGCAGATGTGGCTCCAATGGATGTAGACACTGCAAAAGCTTTTAATATTAAGAGCATGGTGGGTGCTGGTTTCTTCTTAGTATGGTTTGGTTTAACAGTAGCTTCTACTATTCCTTGGTTATGGTTAATGAGTATCGATGCACATTGGTATTCTACTATGTATAGCTGGTATACCTTTGCTAGTTCTTTTGTAGCAGGTATGTCTTTAGTAGCATTATGGTTAATCTACATGAAGAACAAAGGATATATGGAATTGTCTAACACAGAGCATTTACACGATATGGGTAAGTTCATGTTTGCGTTCTCTATTTTCTGGACTTATTTATGGTTCTCTCAATACATGCTTATTTGGTACGCTAATATTCCTGAAGAAACAGTTTACTTTAAGCACAGAGTTCAAGGTGCTTATAAGCCTATCTTCTTCTTAAACTTAATTGTAAACTTCTTAGCTCCTTTATTAATATTAATGAAGCGTTCTGCTAAACGTAATTTTACTTTAATGGCTTTAATGGCTGTATTAATTTTATTTGGCCACTGGGTAGATTTCTACCAAATGGTAATGGGTAGCTTAATGAAAGAGCACGTGAGTTTAGGTTGGTTAGATTTTGGTGTGTTGACTTTCTATGTGGGCGTAATGATTTTGATGACTGCACGCGCTTTGGCTAGCAAGCCGTTGATCGCGAAGTATCATCCTTTCTTGAAAGAAAGTATTATTCACCACACTTAATTTTAAAATTTTTATAAGAATAAGATTATGAGTTTATATTTATCCATAGCAATCATCGTTCTCATCTTTGTGGTGATTTTTCAAATTGCCAAGGCAAGTGAGTATGTTTCCATTTTGAAAGGTGAGGAAGCAAGTCGTAAACAAAACAACAAGATCAATGGTTTCTTGATGATCGCGTTTTTGGTATTAGGATTTGTAGGTGTGTATTTGTGTAACGAGTACCTATATGGCAAAACTTTATTAGCACAAGGTGCAGCAAGTGTACAAGGTGAGAAAGTAGATCAAATGCTTTGGATCACTTTAATCATTACTGGTATTGTATTTGTTGTTACACAGGTTTTATTATTCTGGTTTGCTTATAAATACCAAGAAAGTGATAACAGAAAAGCGTTCTTCTTTGCGCATAGCACTAAGTTGGAATTAATCTGGACGGCGATTCCTGCCATTACTTTAACAGTATTGGTAATCTTCGGTTTAAGAAACTGGTTCTTCTTCACAGGCGAACCTCCAAAGAATGCCATGGTAGTAGAAGTAACTGGTAAGCAATTTGGATGGATCTTCCGTTACCCAGGTCACGACAATATCTTTGGTAAAAAATATTATAGAAATATTGACCCAGCAACCAACTCTGTTGGTATTATCTGGGATGATAAATATGCACAAGACGATATCTTAACAGAGCAAACAATGTATGTAGTAAAAGGACAGCCTGTTAAATTAATCATTGGTTCTAGAGACGTGGTGCATGATGTAGGTTTAAATCATTTCCGTTTAAAGATGGATGCTGTACCAGGTATTCCAACTACAATGTGGTTTACCCCTAAGTACACAACAAAAGAAATGAAAGAGAAAACGGGTAATCCAAATTTCGCTTATGAAATTTCTTGTGATCAAATGTGTGGTAATGGTCACTACTCTATGAAAGGTATTATTGAAGTAGTAGATCAGGAAGAATATGATTTATGGTTGGCTAAACAAAAGCCTCAGTATTTCACAGCATTCCCTGAAAAGGATCCAACTGCAGCTCCAGTAGTAACTGATAGCACAGCAACAGCAAAAAAATAATTTAAGAAAAATTTTATAAATAGAACGGTATGAGTCACGAAGCAACTTTACATGGACACGATAGTCATGGTCACGATGATCACGGACATCACGAACACCATGATACATTCTTAACTAAATATGTATTTAGTCAGGACCATAAAATGATCGCGAAGCAATTCTTGATCACTGGTATGGTTTGGGCGGTACTAGGTGGTTTAATGAGTGTACTTTTCCGTTTGCAATTAGGTTATCCTGATGCAAGTTTCCCTTGGTTAGAATCTATCTTAGGTAAATGGGCAAAAGGTGGTCAAATTACTCCTGAAGCATACTATGCTTTGGTGACTACGCACGGTACAGTATTGGTATTCTTTGTATTAACTGCAGGTTTATCTGGTACTTTCGCCAACTTCTTAATTCCATTACAAATTGGTGCACGCGATATGGCGTCTCCTTTTATGAATATGTTGTCTTACTGGTTCTTCTTAGCAGCTAGTGTGGTAATGTTATCTTCTATGTTTGTAGAGACAGGACCATTTAGTGGTGGTTGGACAGCGTATCCTCCATTGTCTGCATTACATGATGCATCTCCAGGTTCTAAAACTGGTATGGACTTATGGATTATTGCTATGGCATTATTCGTTGTTTCTTCTTTATTAGGTGGCTTGAACTATATCGCTACTATTTTGAATATGCGTACTAAGGGTATGAGCATGACTCGTTTACCTTTAACTATCTGGGCATTGTTCTTTACTGCTGTGTTAGGTGTATTATCTTTCCCAGTATTATTGTCTGGTATGATCTTATTAATTTTTGATAGAAACTTTGGTACTTCTTTCTATCTATCTGATATTTTCGTGAATGGTGTGGGTGCGTTATCTAACGAAGGTGGTAGTGCTATTTTATACCAACACTTATTCTGGTTCTTAGGTCACCCTGAAGTGTACATTATCTTATTGCCTGCCATGGGTATGGTATCTGAGATTATGTCTATCAACTCTCGTAAACCAATCTTTGGTTATATGGCGATGTTGGGTTCTTTATTTGCTATCGCAGTATTGGCCTTCTTAGTATGGGCGCACCATATGTTCGTTACGGGATTGAATCCTTTCTTGGGATCTATCTTCGTACTATTAACTTTATTAATTGCCGTTCCTTCTGCTATTAAAGTATTTAACTGGTTAACTACTTTATGGAGAGGTAATATTCGTTTTACTCCAGCAATGTTATTCGCTATTGGTTTTGTGAGTTTATTTATTTCTGGTGGTTTAACTGGTATTTGGTTAGGTAACGCTGCATTGGATATTCACTTACACGATACTTATTTCGTAATTGCTCACTTCCATATTGTAATGGGTGTAGCTTCTATGTTTGGTATGTTCGCTGGTGTGTATCATTGGTTCCCTAAAATGTATGGTCGTTATTTAAATAACTCTTTAGGTTATATCCACTTCTGGGTAACAATGGCTGGTGCTTATTTAATCTTCTGGCCTATGCACTACGAAGGTTTAGCAGGTATGCCTCGTCGTTATTTTGATTTTAGTATTTGGGAGAGCTTTAAACAATTTGCTGAATTGAACCGTTTCATCAGCACTGTATCTATGATTGTTTTTGCTGTTCAAATTTTATTCTTGATTAATTTCTTCTATTCAATATTCAAAGGTCGTAAAGTAACAACTACCAATCCTTGGGAAGCAAATACTTTAGAGTGGACTACTCCAATTAATCCTGGTCACGGTAACTGGCCTGGTGAGATTCCTGAAGTACACCGTTGGGCTTATGATTATGGTAAAGACGGAAAAGACTTCATCCCGCAAGACGTTCCAGTAGGTGCAGATGAATCTAGCCACTAAACCGTGAAAGAAATTTTAAAAAATTACGCGCAGTTGATGAAGTTCACCCTCAGTTTTACTGTGGTGTTCAGTTGCGTAATTTGTTATATGTTGGCTCCGAAAGTAGCTAGCTATGACTGGACGATGATTTTGATTCTAACTTTCGCAGGTCTTTGTATTACGGGTAGCGCAAACGCAATCAATCAAGCAGTTGAAAAAGATACGGATGCACAAATGAAACGCACAGCGAATAGACCAGTGGCTTCCGGCCGTATGTCTCAACAGCATGCTTATCTTTTTGCATTGGTTACTGGTTTAGTAGGTATCGCAATGATGTGGTACTTCTTTAATCTGTCTTCTGCATTGGTGTCTGCATTTAGTTTGTTCTTATATGCATTCATTTACACTCCACTTAAAAAAGTAAATTCTATTGCTGTTTTAGTGGGTGCATTTCCGGGAGCTCTTCCATGTTTAATTGGTTGGGTTGCGGGTAATGATGATTTTAGTTTTGCAGGTTGGTCTTTGTTCTTGGTGCAATTTCTATGGCAGTTCCCTCATTTTTGGGCAATTGCTTGGGTAGCACATCAGGATTATTCTAGAGTAGGTTTTAAATTATTACCTGCCAAAGAAGGTCCTACAAGATTCACAGCGGTTCAATCTATTATGTATGCAGTGTTAATGATCCCTGTTGGGTTCTTGCCGCATTACTTAGGCATTACTGGAGAGTGGAGCATGTGGGTGGTTTTAGTGGCCAACATTTTTATGGTGGTTCAATGTGTTAGATTATATCAGAACATGGGAGTGCCAGCGGCACGCCGTGTGATGTTTAGCAGTTATATTTATTTACCGATCGTTTTTTTAGCCTTATTGGCTGATAAAATTTAAAGAGAACTTGTATGAATAGTTTAGTTGCTGAAAAAAAGAAATTTACTCAATACCAAATTTTACTTTGGGTGGGTATCGGAAGTATTTTAATGGCATTCGCTGGTTTAACCAGTGCGTATATTGTGAAGAAGGGTCAAGCCAATTGGTTGGATTTTGATTTGCCTTCTGTGTTTTGGGTATCTACTGTAGTGATTTTGGTTAGCAGTTTCACTATGCAGATGGCCGCTAAAAAACACAAAGAAGGTCAACAAAACCAATTCAAAGGTTTTATGACAGTGACGGCGATTTTAGGAATTAGTTTTTTGATGCTGCAGGTGCAAGGATTTATGGCTTTAGAAGCTAATAATATTGCATTGACTGGTCCAAGAAGTAATTCTGCTGGTTCTTTCTTATTAGTGATTACTGCTTTTCACATGTTGCACTTAGCAGCTGGGGTGATTGCTTTAATTATTACTTTTATTAAATCGCCTAAAGGTGAAGGGGTAAGTTTGATGGCTACCTATTGGCATTTTGTAGACGTACTATGGATCTATCTTTTTGTGTTTTTAAACTGGATTGGATAAAAGAATATTTTTGAAACGAAATAGTTATTGAACATGTCAAATGTAACAACAGCTTCTTCAGAAGCAAAATGGTGGAACGGAGGGAAAAGTCCCTTTGATGTTGAATACGGAAAAGTAATGATGTGGTACTTCTTAATGAGTGACGCATTTACTTTTGGTGCATTCTTGATCTCTTACGGTACCGTTCGTTTTTCTACGAATGGTTGGCCTGACCCTAACAAAGTGTTCAAGAGTTTCCCATTTGCACCAGAAGGAGTGAATGCTCCATTGGTGTTTGTGTCTATCATGACTTTCATTTTGATTGTTAGTTCTGTAACCATGGTGTTAGCAGTGCATGCAGGAAAAATGATGGATAAGAAAGGCGTTGTAAGAAATATGATTTGGACAATCATTGGTGGTATCGCTTTCTTAAGCTGTCAAGCTTGGGAGTGGAACCATTTACATCATGAAGGTGCATGGTGGGGTTTAAATCCTTTTAACAATGCGGATGGAACAGCGTCTTCTACCAACTTTACTAATTTCTTCTTTACTATTACTGGTTTCCACGGCTTCCACGTATTTAGTGGTGTGGTAATTAATATCATCATGTTAATTATGACTTTGATGAATAAGTTTGAAGAGAGAGGTCATTATTTAATGATTGAAAAAGCAGGTTTATACTGGCACTTTGTAGATTTAGTTTGGGTGTTTGTATTTACTTGTTTCTATTTATTATAAAATTATTTTAAGGGTATCTTATATTAAGATCGAAAAAAAATTATTATGTCAAATCACGATACACATAGCGCAGAACATCATCACGAAGATGTGATTGCAGAGATTAAAAAAGTTACAATCATCTTGTCTGTATTAACTATTGTTGAGTTAATCTTAGGTTTCTGGATGATTGGTATTGAATCTCAAGGAATGCGTTTAGCCATTAAAGGAGCGATTGTTATTTTAATGATGGCAAAGGCTTTTTATATTGTTGCTTATTTCATGCACTTAAAACATGAGATTAAGAATTTGATCATGACGATTGTAGTGCCTTTGGCATTATTTATATGGTTTATTATTGCATTCTTATCTGATGGTAATTCTTTCAGAAACTTGCGTAATAACTACGACCGTCATTTCAAAGAGCAATCTACGATTAAGGTCGAAGAGAAGCATCATGGTGCTGCTGAAAAGCATGAAGCTACTGAAAAGCACGAAGCTGCTCACTAAGCGTAAATGTCTAAAAAATCTATATATAGTCTTCTTATCGCTTTAGCGATTCCTGTATTCTGTTACTTATGGCTTAAGTCTGCTAGCGACACAGCTGTGGATATGCCTAGACATTATTTATTAGACACTGTCTATGAATCTGTGGTGGATGGCAAAAAGAAATCTGATTCTCTTTGGCATACCACTAAGAATATCCAATTGGTGAATCAATTGGGTGATACAGTTAACTTGTACGATCAACAAGGTAAAATCATTATCCTTGATTTCTTTTTTACTAGCTGTGGAAGTATCTGTCCTAAGCTGACGAATAATATGTCTAAGCTGCAAAGAAGTTTTTCTCGCGGTGGTGACGAGCGTAAGAAAATTGATACCAGCGTGGTACAGTTTATGTCTATCACAGTAGACCCTGAAAGAGATTCAGTTCCTGTACTTAGAGATTATGGCAATAAGATGAATGTGGCAGTTGACAACTGGTGGTTGTTGACGGGTAATAGAGATTCTATCTATAAGTTTGCTTTTGAAGAAATGAAAGTGGATTCTTTTAGCATGGAGCCAGTGAATCCAGACTTTATACATACTAGCCGTTATATTTTAATAGATAAGAAAATGCAAGTGCGTGGCTATTACAATGGCCTAGACTCTGCTAGCTTATTAAAATTGGCTAAAGATGTAGGTTATATTATGTTAGAGAAAGACCGCACCAAAAAATCTGAAGTGTTTCAGCAGATTATTGAGCTTAGCTGGTTGTGGTTAGTCATTGCAGTTATGGTGGGTGGTTTTGTATATACTTTTAGTAAGAACAGACAAAAAAATTAACGCTATGTTAAATCCAGTTATTCAAAAAAATGATAAGCAGGCAAAATTATTAATAGGTATTTTTTCTGCTGTGGTTTTTATTGCAGTAAGCTTTTTAAGCAAGTTTACTTTAAAAGTAGAATTGCCTTTTGATGTACATATTTTTGCTTTAATGAATGCATTGATTAATACTGCAGTAGCAATATTATTAATTGCTGGCTTAGTGGCTATTAAAAAGCGTAATTTCTTATTACATAAGAATATCATGATGTTAGCAATGTTCTTGTCTGTATTGTTTTTGGTAACATATATCGCACATCATTTATTAGCAGGTGAAGCTAAGTTTGGAGATGCAGATCATGATGGTATTGTATCTGAGGCCGAAGGAGTATTGGTTGGCAATACAAGACCCTTATATTTAATTTTATTATCTACACATATCATCTTGGCTGCAACTAGCTTGCCATTTATTTTATTTACTGCATATAGAGCATTGACTGCAGAATTTGAAGATCATAAGCGTAAAGCAAAGCGTATGTGGCCTATTTGGTTTTATGTAGCAATTACCGGCCCATTGGTGTATTTAATGATCAGTCCTTATTATAATTAGATCTTGAACTAGATTAGTTCAGTCATAGGATTCCAAAATAATTTATCAAAGTCCATTACGGTTTCGTTTTGGACTTTTATTTTTTCTTTCTCCAAGAGTTCTTGCATTTGTGTGGGCGTTTCAAAATGCGCTTTCCCACTGAGCATGCCGTTTCGGTTTACAACACGGTGCGCAGGTACTTTGGGCTTCACGCCATGAGAGGCATTCATGGCCCAACCCACCATTCTTGAACTTCCTCCTGTACCTAAATATTTTGCAATAGCGCCATAGCTAGTAACCCTTCCTTTGGGAATAAGTCTTACTACATCGAATACGTTTAAGAAGAAGTCTTTTGTTTTTGGTGTGTACTGCATAATGTATCTCTAATTAATAATGCTCTTGTCTTAATGGGTTCTGGAACCGATTCATAATCGAAAGGACAGTGCTTGCAGGCTTCGCCGCAACAATAGCCTCGCTTCTCATGATATGCAGCCGTAAAGACCCAACGGCCTTTTGCGTCAATATAATAATCCTCTTGCTCCTCTTTATTCTCGCTCATAAGTTTGCATTCTTAATAATTCACCTGCGTCTAAGGGAATATCCTTTATCGCTTCTTTTAAGACTTCGTCTAATTCTATAGGTAAGTCTTTATCTAAATTAAACTGAATGTAGTGAATCTTGTTGCTTTGTGCGATGTCTTTTCCTTCGTAATAGGTTTTGATTAAACAACGAGGATCAATAATGGCTTCTGCATATAAATCGTCTGTCTTGTATACAAGGTTCAATCCATACAACTCAATTACTTTAAGGGTAAATAAGTATAGGTTTGGACTATCTGTTTTTAGATGTACAATACCTGTTTTATTAGATGCATCGGATTGCTTCAAAAACTGCTGATACAGTCTTAAAAATTTAGGATGCGTTAAACGCTTCTTTGCTTTTGACCATCTTAATTGTGGATCTGGAAAAGTGATCCAGATTTCACTTACTTCCTCTTTGGCAAAATAATTGGTAACCTGATCTATTTGAGTTCTTATAAAAGCAATATTCTTTAATCCTTCTTTATTGGCAATACTCGCACCTTTCCAAATACGATTTCCTTTGATATCAATTCCTATAAAATTTTGAGCAGGAAACATTCTACCTAAACCCACTGCGTATTCTCCTCTTCCGCATGCTAGTTCTATCACCAATGGTTTAGTAATTGTATTAATTCCGAGGCTCTCAGTATTAATATTTTTAGTCTCTTTTTCTAATTCTCCAAAAAATGCTGCCCACTTGCCTTGCATATCCTGCGGATATTCTAGTACATTCTCATATTCTTTGATTGCAGCAAACTTGATTAATTTCTTTTGACCCATGGGGCAAAGATACACTTAGAAAGGGCTCTAAGGTATAAATACGGTCAAATAATTTTTATATAAATTATATATTACACGTATATTTGAAATATAAATTACACGTGTAATGAAAACTAAATTAACGCTAGTTATGGATGATGAAGTAATCTATAACGCAAAAAAATATGCCAAGAAAAATGAAGAGAGTCTTTCCTCTTTGGTAGAGAATTACTTAAAGGCGGTGTCTGGCAATACAAAGTCATTAGTTCCTGTTAAGTCAAAATCAAAAAAGACAACAAGTTTAATAGAAAAATATAGAGGAATTATCAATGTGCCTGAAGAGTATGATTATAAAAAAGAAATTGGTCTGTATTTATTAGAAAAGTACAATAAACTAAAATGAAACATATTTATTTAGATACTAATATTATCATTGATATTTTTGCAGCTAGAGCTCCACATGATTTGGCAGCGATTGAATTATACAGGCTGGCTAAAGAAAATAAAATTAAAATATATATTTCAGCGGAGTCTTATACTACTATATATTATTTGCTTAGAATTAATAAGATTACACACAATAAATGTCTTTTACTATTCCAAGATTTATTAAAAACAACATCTGTCATTGCAACTGATGAAAATATAATTAACAAAGCAATTAATATTGGATTTGACGATTTTGAAGACGGTGTACAATTTATCTCAGCAAAGACAAATTCCAAAATAAGTCTTATTGTAACTAGAGATAAAAAAGGCTTCAAAAAAAGTGATATACCAGTTGTGGATGCTAGTCAAGCACTTCTTATGTTTAGTTTTTAACCTATCCCTTCATTAATTTAACTGCTCTTTCTGCAACTATTGGGGCAATCGCCACACCCATGCCACTCATGCGCACTGCACAGAATATATTTGGTTGCACTTCTTCGATGATTGGTTTTTTAATGTTGCCCATTCCCATGGTGCCACTCCATCTTAATTCTATCTTGGGTTTATTGGAGCCCTTTGGAAGTATACGTTTCATCATAAAGTCTTCCAATGTTTTTTGTATGATAGGAGAGGTTTCTAGAGAATAGGTTTTCTCATTTTTAAAATCCTTATTTCTTGCACCTCCTAATAATAATCGATTACCTACGTTTCTGAAATAATAGAAACCTTCGTCAAAATGAAAAGTGCCTTTGAATTGTAAATTAGGAATGGGTTCTGTGATAAATACCTGTCCTCTTGCCGGCACTACATCTAAGCTAGGGATTAATTGTTTTGCAAATCCATTGGTACAAATAAGTAATTGCTTGGCTTCTAAATTCGCTTCTAAATTAGTTTGTATAGTAACGCCTTTTTTATGCGACTTAAATTTCTTTACTTCTGTATTAAATAATATTTGCACACCCTTGGATTGCACTGCCTGTTGTAATGCTAAAACCAATTTAGCAGAATTTAATTGCCCTTCAAATGGACTAAAGGCCAATGCTTCAATTGATTGAAAACCTAATTGCTTTATTTTCTTTGTTTCATTGGAATAGATGGGCAAATACTTTCCATTTTTCTTAGGTGTTTTTAAAACCGGTGCCAATATTTTATTTAGATAAGCAATATCCTTATCTAATTGTTGAATATCGTAGGGGCCATTTTTTTCAAATAATTCATATCCTCCAAACTGATCGTAATCAATTGTTTTTTTATCAAAGGTTCTTTGAATTTTTTGTAATCCATCATATCTCATTTTCACAGTCTCTAACATATTGGCTTCTCCCATCAACTCAACATCGTACATCAGTTCAGAAACACTTCCAAAACAACTAAAGCCTGCATTGCGCGTGCTGGCTCCAGAAGGGATTACGCCTCTTTCCAAAATGGTAATATTCATTTTGGGATATTTGTTAATCAGCTCATAAGCTGTCCATAATCCCACAAATCCACATCCAATAATCACCACATCTTTTGGCGCGTAATAAGTTGATTGTTCCCATGCTGAAATTGCCATAATACTTGAATTATTTATCAAATATATTCGAAATTAATAACTCTCTTTGCTTAATTTCATGTTTACAAAGAGGAGATTTATTATTATGCAAATTCGCCCATTTTTTATTGCTATTTTATTACTACTATCAAGCGTTCACTTAATAGCTCAAAAGAAATACAGACCTGATATTCATTTCACCCCTAAAGCTGGATGGATGAATGATCCTAATGGGATGATTTATGTTAAGGGAGTGTATCATCTATATTATCAGCATAATCCTAATGCTTCTGTTTGGGGACCCATGCATTGGGGTCATGCAACTAGTAAGGATTTAATTCATTGGAAGCATAAAAAGATTGCCTTGTATCCGAATGCTCTTGGTACAATTTTTTCTGGTAGCTCGGTGATTGATTCTAATAATACTTCTGGTTTTGGTAAAGGACGAAGAGCGCCGTTAGTGGCTATCTATACTCAACATAGTATGGAGGGAGAGAAATCGGGAAGAGATGATTTTCAAAACCAAAGTATCTCTATTAGTTTAAATGCTGGAAAAACATTTAAGACTTACCGAGGCAATCCAGTAATTAAAACACCTAATCTGCGTGACTTTAGAGATCCTAAAGTATTTTGGCACGAGCCTACTAATAAATGGGTGATGTCTTTGGCGGTGGGTGATCATATTGAATTTTATAGTTCTCCTAATTTAAGAGATTGGAAAAAGGAATCTGATATTGGGGGTCCTAGTATGGGTGTGCATGATGGTAATTGGGAATGCCCAGATTTAATTTCTTTTGATGTAGATGGTAAGAAGCATTGGGTACTTATTGTGAATGTTAATCCCGGTGCGCCTGCAAAAGGCTCGGGTACTCAATATTTTGTGGGTGATTTTGATGGCCATTATTTTACACCATATGATAGAGCAGCTAAGTGGATGGATTATGGTGCAGATAATTATGCCGGAGTTACTTGGAACAATACAGGCAATAAAAAAATATTAGCAGGTTGGATGAGTAACTGGCTATATGCTCAAGTAGTGCCTACACAAAAATGGCGTTCTGGTTTAACTATACCAAGAGATTTGTCTTTGGTGAATACTGGTGACAGCCTTCATTCTTTTTTATTGGCATCTAAGCCTATTGAAAGAGTGGAGCGATTAGAAAAATGGTGGGGTAGTGAACGCGATAAAAATATTTCACTTGCAAAACCTTATATCATTAAAAAGAAGCATGGCATCAAGCCTTCAAGATTACAACTGAATCTTGATACTGCTAAGTCTTTCCAAATTGTTTTATCTAATGATTTGAAAGAAACATTGATCATTGGATACGATCACTCGGCGCGTCAATATTTTATGGATCGTACAAAATCTGGCATTACTAATTTTCATCCCGACTTTGCTGCAAAACATTATGCGCCTCGTTTTACTTCTTCAGCAAAAATGAATTTGGATATCATCTTAGATAAAGCAAGCATTGAATTATTTGCTGATAATGGATTAACTGTAATGACAGAATTATTCTTTAGTACAAAGCCATATACTAAAATTGAGATAAGGGCTGCTGATAAAAAGACCAAGATTAAATCATTGCTATTTAATCGACTGAAGTCTGTCTTTTAATTATAAAATTATTTCATAGCTAGTAGATCTACCACCCCCCGTACTTTTAAAAATATTCATTTCTACTAGGTCTTGCAAATCTCTTGTAGCAGTTGATTTAGATGCACCAGTAATACTTATGTACTTTTTTGTATTCATACCACCTTTAAAAAACTCTTCTTCAAGTATTTTGTTGATAACCTTTCTTTGGCGTTCATTTATTTGTGAATCATATTTATCAAAGAAATGAACTTTTTTTATAGTAAATCGAACCATCCTTTCAGAACTCTCTTGCGCTTCAACGATTACTGAAATAAACCATTCAATCCACTTATTGATTGCTAAGCCACTTTGCCCATTTTTTAATTCTGTGTAGTATTCTTTTTTATTTGCTTCAATAGCTCTTGATATACTGAATAAAACAGGACTATTCAATCCTTGTGACAAGGCTTTTTCGGCAATAGCTCTTCCAACTCTTCCGTTGCCATCTTCAAAAGGATGTATAGATTCAAAGTATATATGCGCTACTGCAGATTTAATTAATGGATTTTTTATGGTAGAATGATTATACCAATCCACAAATTCTTTCATTTCTTTTGCAACTTGTGTCGAAGGAGGTGCTTCAAAATGAATTGTTGGATTTGAAACTGAACCAGATATAACTTGCATGGGCTCTTTATGTTTTCTCCAAACGCCAGCATTCACTTTCTTATTATTTTCCATCAACATCTTGTGCCACTCTAATATTTTTTTTTCTGTTAATGGTTCTGAGAAACTATTTCTTACATCAATTAGCATTCTACTTAGACCTATGATATTTTTATCTTTTGCTAAAGGATTGGCTGATATCCCAAGATTGTTTTTAATGGAAGACATTACTTCTATTCGAGAAAGCATTTCACCTTCTATCTCAGATGTTTTCATTGCTTCCGCTACCATGATCTGTACAATAGTTTCATTGCTGATATCATTAGGTAGTGCAGAGACAACTCCTTTCAAAACTCCAGCTTTCAACATAAAGTCCATGAGCTCCTTTTCTTTTAAGGAGTCGTCAAATTCAAAGTGAGGCCAGTTTTTATGTTGCCAATTATACATTGTGAGCCGATTAAGTGTTATATTCGGCTCAAATATAGTAAAAATATGAGTCGATTAGAGATTTTATTCGGCTCAATTTTTTAAATATGTCCCATAATGGGTACTCTGATACAAACAAAAAATCCCTATCAAATTGATTAACAATAAGATAGGGACTAATAGTTGCTGTAGGGGGAGGGCTCGAACCTCCAAGGGGCAGTTAGCTATAACACAAAGTTCAGTGGTCGACCCTGGTCGCCTATTGCTAGACGGCTCTATGTTACGTTTATCCCGTGATCCCCGCCTTCGAGACAAGAAGGTATGTATGCCAAAAATTTCATCACCCCACAGTATTAAGAACTTATCATTTGAGTATGTTTTCCCTCATTTGATAAATCAAAACTAAGCTAAAGGCATATATGTTGCAAATAATTTAATGAAATATTTTAAAATATAGATATTATTCAATAATTTGCTTTTATATTTAAAATCATACAAATATGGACCAAAAAAATACCCCAAAATTGAACATTGACAAAAGCCTTGATAAGCTGGATTTACAGATTATTCAGTCTATGATGCTGGATGCCGAGATTTCCTATGCCGATTTGGGTAAGCAGTTATTTGTTTCTGGAGGTACCATCCATGTACGTATCAAAAAACTAGAAGAACTAGGTATTGTTAGAGGTAAACGTTTAGCCGTGGATATGAAAGTATTGGGATACGATGTAATTGCCTTTATTGGTATTTATTTAGAGAAGAGTTCTTTATATGATAGTGTTGCAGATGCATTGCAAAAGATTCCGCAAATTGTTCGCTTGAATTATACAACAGGTAACTATAGTATGTTTGCTGAAATTGTTTGTAAAGATATTCAACAACTTCGTTTTGTTTTACACGATGAGCTACAAAAAATAAAAGGGATAGAACGTACCGAAACGTTCATATCCCTTGAAGAAAGTTTTTCTAGAAATGTTAGAGTAGTCTAATTACAATTTATAACCATTGTCTGCTACTAGTTGTGCACAGATTCTTCTGCGTGCATCTTTAGTATTGAATGCGTCTACTTTTGTAAATCTCTTTAATCCAATATTCATCATTCTTAATTCATCTCCTTCAGCAAACGAATTCAATGCATCTTTACCTGCTTTGTTGATAGCATCTGCTGCATCATAAATATAAGTCTTCACTATATCTGCCTGAATACTTGTTGCAGCTTCACCTTTTAATGCAGTTAATTTTTCTAATCTTAATAATGCAGATTCTGCATGGAAAGTAATAATTGCCATGTCTGCGATATTCATTAAGATCTCTTGTTCTTTGCTTAGAGTCATCATTAATTTTTGAACCGCTGCACCTGCTACCATTAAAATACATTTCTTGAAATTAGCAATAGCTTTTTTCTCTTTTGCAAATGCACCTTCTTCTTCTGAACCAAAATCTGGAATACTCATTAACTCTGATTGCACACTCATTGCAGGTCCCATTAAATCTAGTTTACCTTTCATCGCACGCTTCAATACCATATCCACGGTTAACAATCTATTGATCTCATTGGTTCCTTCATAGATTCTATTAATACGACTATCTCTATATGCTTTTGAGATTAGGTATTCATCACTATATCCATTTCCTCCATGTACTTGTACTCCCTCATCCACAACGAAGTCCAATACCTCTGATCCAAACACTTTTAAGATAGCACACTCAATCGCATATTCTTCTGCTGCTCCTAATAATGCTTCTGATAATGTCTTACCTGCTTTCAACATTTCTTGTTCTTGCTCGTCAATGTTTTTAGACACTCTATATAATGCAGTTTCTCCTACCCACATACGGATAGCCATTTCTGCTAGCTTATGTCTGATAGCACCAAACTTCACAATAGGCAATTTGAATTGCTCTCTAGTAATAGCATACTGCACTGTTGTAGTTAATGCTCTTCTTGCACCACCCAATGTTGCAGCACCTAATTTTAATCTTCCAATATTTAAAATATTAAAAGCAATCACATGTCCTTTCCCAATTTCACCTAATACATTTTCAACAGGAACTTTGCAATCTTGAAAATACAATTGAACTGTACTAGATCCCTTGATACCCATTTTGTGTTCCTCTGGTCCTTGTGTAAAACCTTCCATGCCACGCTCCAAAATAACTGCAGTGAATTGTTCTCCATCAATTTTTGCAAACACAGTGTATACATCTGCGAATCCACCATTGGTGATCCAACATTTTTGTCCGTTTAATATATAATGTTTTCCATCTTCACTCAATTTAGCTGTAGTCTTTGCACCTAATGCATCAGATCCACTATTTGGTTCTGTTAATCCATAAGCACCTTTGAATTCACCACTTGCTAATTTGGTTACATACTTTGCTCTTTGTGCTTCTGTACCAAAATATAAAATAGGTAAAGTACCAATACCAGTATGCGCTGCATTCGCAACAGAGAATGAATATCCTCCACCTAAATATTCTGCAACAATAGTACTGGTGATAAAATCTTTTCCCAATCCGCCATAAGATTCTGGAATAGACACGCCTAATAATCCTTGCTCACCGGCTTTCATTAATAATCCTGGCATCAAGCCTGGCTCTAGTTTGTCTATTCTGTCAATCACTGGTAATACTTCTGTGTCCAAAAATTGCGAACACATTTCTTTTACCATCAATTGCTCTTCATTAAATTCTTCTGGGATAAAAATAGATTTTGCATCTACTTCTTTAATGATCCATTCTCCACCTTTGATTGCTGTTGTATTGTTTTCCATACAAGTATATTTTAATGCTTTATTTATCTAAATCTGGATGTGTTAAATTGTCGTACACTCTTTGAAATACATTTTTCACTACTTCAATTTCATCTTTACTAATATTTTGCAGAGCTTCGTTCATTGTTTGATTCGCTAAATGATAGGTTTGCTCTTGCAAAGGTTTTGCAGCATCTGTTAAGCAAACCAAATTAATTCTTCTATCACTTGTGCTTGCAACACGGGTTACTAATCCTTGTTTTTCTAAATTGTCAATGAGTCGGGTAATACTTGCTTTATCTCTAAAAGTACGTGTACCTAATTCTTGTTGACTTAAACAATCTTCCTTCCATAAATGGTATAAGATAGACCATTGTTCAATGGTGATATCTAAGCCAGCATCACGAAAATTCTTTTGTAGACGACGGGCAACAGCTGTAGTAGCCATTCCATTGATGACACTGTATAATTCCCCTCTTTTAAATTGGTTGTTTGACATATAGTTAGTTATGCAACTAATTCAAAGCTACAACCATTTTGGGTGATTTGGCCAAAAAATAGGGGGATTTTTAGTCAGTTTTGGTCTAATTCAGGGATCTTCTGCGAATCTTGATTTGGATGGCATTTTCAATCGGTGTTTCGCTTACCAAAATGAGGTAACCGCCACCACCAGCTCCAGATAACTTATATCCATGTGCTAGATGCTTGTACTTTTCTATCATTTCAGCAGTAATTGAATCTAGCATATTTGGGAACATGGCTATTTGTGCATGGAATGAATCTAGAAAGTATTGGCCAAATTTTTCTATATTTTTTTCTTGTATGGAAGTCCAACATCCAATGGCTGCATCTGCTAATGCTTTTG
>Ga0222712_10002888_pt1 | contig 19206 bp, 15 predicted proteins | sample C33_657DmetaG_FD_165043 | JGI IMG/M metagenome (GOLD analysis project Ga0222712, IMG submission 165043) | Estuarine water microbial communities from San Francisco Bay, California, United States - C33_657D | ecosystem: Environmental > Aquatic > Marine > Unclassified | place: USA: California... | reverse complement strand
CCGCCGCCGCCGCCGCCGACGCCGACGACGACGCCGACGCGCGAGACGCTTCAAAAGTTTCCATCGACACCTACGACGCGCGCGCGCGCGCGTGCGTCCTCGCCTTCGCCTCCACGACCGTCGGCGAACGCGCGCACGCGTTGCTTCGAGAGTCATCGCGAGCGGACGTTGGATTGGGCGACGACGCGCGAGCGCGAGACGCGTCGTTCCGCGTCGGGTACAGCGCGTCGAGGAGACGGGCGAGAGAAGACGCGCACCCGAGCGCGACGTCGGCATCGCGCGCGAGCGCGTCGTTGGCGATCCCTGGGTTGACGTTAGTCGAAAACTTCGTGAGCGACGATGAAGAAAAGGAATTAGCGGCGCTCGTCGCGAGCGGGCGCTCGGAGCGGCTGGCGAAGCGGGAGGTGACGCATTTCGGGTACGAGTTCTCCTACGCCACGCGAGATGCGAATGAGAAGTGCGAGGAGATTCCAGAACGCGCGAAAGACGTGGTGCTGCGACGGTTGACGACGGAGTTTACGTGGGTATCGGGCGCGGACGCGGGCGCGAGATGCGACCAGGCGACCGCGAACGCGTATCGTCGCGGCGTCGGGTTAGCGCCGCACGTCGATACGCACAGCGCGTTCGAATCGACGATATTGTCCCTTTCTCTTCTCAGTGGAACCGTGATGGAATTCCGACGAGAAGGGTATGAGAATAGGGCGCTGTATTTGCCTCCGCGGTCGCTGTTGGTGCTGCACGGCGAGGCGAGGTACGCGTGGCAGCACTACATTCCGCATCGAAAGAACGACAACGTCGAGGGAGTTTTGGTGCCGAGAGGAGACCTTCGGTTGTCGTATACATTCAGGGAGAGACGAACTGGCGCGTGCGAGTGCGCGTGGCCCGAGGCGTGCGACTCAAGGAGCGGCAAGGCGTCACTCGTGTCGAAGAGAGCAGTCGGGGCGACGCAGAAGTTCGCGCATCTCGTCGGGGAATAGGGAGGAGGGGAGTGTGATGGATCGTGAAGAGAGACGTAGTTATAATTTTGTACAATAATACCGTAGCATTAGCATCTTTAGTTGAAATCGCGACTGAGAGAAAAGTGAAACCTTCCACTCCCGCGGTCGTTTCGCGCGTAGTCGAATCGAAATGGAATGCCACTCTGGGTGAAAATGCCGGCGACGCCGTAACCGTATCCAACCCCTGGCTTACCTCTCGTGCCTGCCGGATCACCGAGTACGGCCGCGCCTGAGTGCAAATCACTTCCGTAATCAAAGAAAATCGCACCGGTCAAGCCCGACGTGACTGGGGCGCGAAGCTCCGCGCTACCGACGACAAACTTTCGCCCCGTGCCGATGCCGCCATCGTTGTAACCGCGCACGCTCGTCGTCCCGCCGATCGCAAATGCTTCGTATGGCGGCAAATCTCCGATGACATTTCCGCCCTTGGAGCTCAAGAGCAACTGCACTGGAGACGAAAATAGTGGAAACGATCGTTTCGCGCGCGCGAACATGCGCGTGTAATTCAACCACTGCGGTTGCAACGGGAATGCTTGCTCGGCGCTCAGCACTAAAACCGCGTCGTTGGGGCCGCTGTACGCGAAGCGCAACTGTGACGTCAAGCTCGTGTCGTGTTTAGTACCACTAAACGTCACCGGAGCGCCGTAGGCATCAAACAAGGTGTGATTGCCGTCGTTGTCCAACACAGCGTTGCGGTTGAATCCCATGGAAAATAAACCGTTCCAGCCATTCAAAAGCGGACGCGTGTGCTCGATGGAGTGAGAAAAGCGCTGCACTGTGATCTCCGACAAGCCTGGTGCGGTGATGTCGGGCGTGTCACCATCCGTCGCTTGATTTGACGGCACGCCGTGGGTCGATTTCAAGTTTGAGTTTTGGCTCTCGATGGACATCGTGCGCGACGTGCGAGTCGGCCCGAACCCAACCCATGGATCGCGATAATTCATCTTAAGTTGCGGGCGAACGACGGTGATACCGCGACCGCCCTTCTTCGGCGTCGCTTCAACGCCGACGTTGAGCGTCTGACCTTGACCGAACAAGTTGTTGTGATACAGCTGCAAGTATCCCGCGAAGCCGCTGAAGATGCCCTCGGTGAAACCCTTGGCGGTCATCCCTCCCCCACCGGTGATTCCCTTGCATGCTTTTTCCTTGAGTGTGAGCAGAATATCGCGCTTACCCGCTTGCTTGCCCGGTTTAGAAATCAAGTTGACTTGCGGCTCGCCGAAACGAGGATTCTCCGTGCTAAACGACTGCAACGTATCCATAACCCGCCAACCGTTCACCGGCTTTCCGCGTTGAATGTTTGAAAAATATGCCAACACGCTCGACGGTTTTGACAGCACCTTGTTCTCTTTGCCCGTCTTTTGATTGATCGACGGTTCGATTTCAACCTTGACTTCATCCAGCACGAGATCCGTAAACTCCAATCGCACAATCCCGTCGCTCGCATCTTCCACTAACAAAATATTCTCGATCGAATCTACATTCTTCGCCACGCGCGTGTAATCCTTAAACCTCCCCAAGGTCTCGATCACGTGCGCGTGATTAATCACCTTGCCCATTTGCGGCTTAAACGACTCCTCGATAGCCTTCACCGGAACGCTCTCTAACCCATACAGCTCCACCCCTCGCATGCGCTCGAACGGGGACACTTCAAACGTCACCCGTATTCCATCCCGCGTGTCCTTCGCGAACGCTCGAACGACTTTGAATATCCCCAGAGACTTAATCCGTCCCATCTCCGCCTTGACATCCGTCACCTTGTACGAGTAATTCGGCTTCAACGCCATGACGTCCCTTATCGCGCGTTCCTGCTCCGCGCTCGCCCCGGCGACATCGAACGCGCATATCAGCAACGCCTTGTCCGAGTTTTCGTCCAAAGCCACCGGGGTGTCGACGTCGCGCGCGGCGTCTGAGCTTCCCGCGTTCGCTCGCGCGTTCGCTCGCGCGCGCGACCCCGCGCCGTCGCTCGCTTTGCCATCGCGCGACGCGCGATCGATCGCGGCGACGTCCGCGATCGGGCGATCGCGTCGATCGCGCGTGGGCGACGCGAATGGCGCTGGCGACGTCGCGCGCGCGCGGTCAGAGCGCCGATCGTTGGCTAACGAACGAGCGATCGCGTACGGGAACGGAAGGTCGAGCATCGATCGCGATTTAGCGTCGGTGCGGGACATCGCGAAAGTTTCGTGCGTTCGCGATGTCGCGATGTCGCGCGAGGGCGATGAGAACGCGGTGAAGTGAGGACGGACGTTGGTGATGGATTATTTTCAGTTTCGAGCGAACGCGCTCGTCGCGAACGAGAACGGCGCGAAGATGTCTGAAAGAGAACAAGAGAAGGACGTGAAGAAATGAAATGTATAGTTTACAAGGTTTAAAAGCGCTTTTAAAAGTGTTTTTTTGTGAATGTGTGCGCGCGACTAGGAGACGCTCAGCGCACTGCATAAGCGTCTCCAAAGTCCAACGCCCAAATGAACTAAAGGTATAGGAAGCTTACTCTTCTTTGACGTTTCGGAGATCAAACATGCGCTCCAAAGCGTGCATATTCACTAAAGTCATCGTGACTTCCATGGGATCGCTGCCGTCAGAGCGCAAAGCCGCCATGGGCCCGTGCAAGAGCTTGTTGATGATGCCGCGGGAAAGCTCCTCGACGGCTTTCTTTTGCTTGTTCGTCAAACCGTCACCAATCTTTGTGAGCGCCTTGTCCAATTCCGCCGCGCGGATATTTTCAGCTTTTTGACGCAAACGCTTGATCGTTGGGACGGTTTCCAAGCTATCGCGCCACGCCTCAAAGTTGCGTTGCTCTTCTAATAAAAGACTCTCCGCCTCCCTCGCCGCGTCTTCACGTTTACCCTTGTTAATTTCAGCCAACTCTTTCAAGTCGTCAACATTGTAAACCAACGTATTCGCATCTTGGCCGCAATCGGCATCAACGTTACGAGGAACGGCGATATCAACCAATCGGCGCTTGCCGCCGACGAGGGCGCTGCACGGTTTCATGCCAGCCAAGTCCTTCTTGGAAATAATAGGTTCAACCGCGGACGAGGCGGTGAAGATCACATCGTGCTCACCTGCGAGTTTAACGAACTGATCCATGAGCTCAATTCTCATGTTCACTTCAGGAAATTCCTTGGCGAGCTCCTCGGCGCGCGGTCGCGTGCGGTTGACGATGGTCATCTCCGTGCACCGTTTCGACGCCAAATGCTTCACCAAAAGCTTGGACATTGTGCCCGCGCCGACGATCAAAACCTTGACTCCTTCATACGATTGAGTCGGAAGCTTCATTTGCACCAACTCAGCGGCGGCAGAAGACACTGAGACGGCACCGCTCGCAATGGATGTCTCGCTGCGCACGCGTTTCCCGGCGGTGATCGCCGCCTTGAACAACCCGGTCAAATGACGGCCAAACGCTGGAACGCCCTCGCCCATTTGGAACACAGTCTTGACTTGCGCCAAGATTTGCCCTTCGCCCAAGACCACCGAATCCAAGCCTCCTGATACGCGCAAGAGGTGCGCCGTAGACTCTCGATCCTTCAACACAAATAAATTCTCTCGCAAGCTATCAACGTCGACTCCAGAGTGTTTCACCATCCACTCCTCGACCTCTCTCAACCCGCGTTCGTAGGACAACGCCACGACGTACACCTCCATGCGGTTACACGTAGATAAAATAGCCGCTTCTTCGATGTGCGGAAGCGCCGTGAGCTCCGCCACGGCTTCATTCCATCGCTCCGCGGGCACCGCCATCTTTTCCCGAATCTCGACCGGGCACCCGTGAATGCTCAACCCCACGGTGACGATACTGCTCTTCCGTTCGCTCTCGTACGCTGCGTTTCGAAACAATCGCGCGCGCGACGACCTCAGTCAGTCTAAAACATCATCATTCATCGCATCAAACCTACATCCGTGCCATCGCCTTCGCCTTCGCGCCTTCGCGCCTTCGCCCCCGCGCTCGCGCGCCGAGTGATATCTTATCTCCCCTAAAGATAGATAGCGCGGCGATATCCCCCATCGGTTCCGCGCGCGCGATCTGACCTCGAACGCTCGTCGACGCGAAACAACGCGCTTCACAAAAACAAAAACAAATCAAAGCCACGTACGATTCCCTCCGAAACGCGCCAGCGCTTCTAACGCTTTCGCGCTATCCACCACCGCATCGCTCACCCCCGCCGGTCGCAGCGTGACGTCCGGTCGCGCCCCATCGCGGGGTTTCCCTTGGTTCGTCGTCGCCCGATCGCCCTCCGCGGCGTCGGGCGCGATCACGGCTTTAGCGACGAACGCTCTTGATAATTTTCGTGTCACCGCATTCGCTTTGCGTTCGCGCGCGCCGACGCGCGAAGCGCCGCCGTTCGATCGCCATTCGATCGCGTGCGCTCGCGCTCGTGCGTGCGCCGTGCTCGATGCGACCATCATCGGAAAACGCGAACGGCGAACTGGGAAATTCCCTCGACGCGCACGCGACGCCTAACGCGCGTTTACGAGAGAAAAGAGAGAGTCGAACGCGCGCGACGCGCGTCGATGCGCGCCTCTTCGCGAACGCGAGCGACGAAGTGCGGCGCTCGACGTCCGTCGCTCGCGCGCTCGCTCGCGCGGGTCACGGCGGACGACGTCCGGGCGCGCCGAATGTCCGATTGGTGGGTGATTTGACGTACTTCAACGTGTTTTATGTCTATGAAGATTTCGCGTGAAAGGAAGATTTTTCAAGATCTTTCCAGCGCGGCAACGACATCGCGACGTGCGTGGCGTCGAGCGGGCGAGAGGACGGCCGGGACGAGAGTTCGAGCGGGCGAGCGCGGGCTATAGCGGGAGCGAGCGAGCGAGCGAGCGAGCGCGAGCGAAGGGAAAAGAGCGCGACAGCGCGAGCGAGCGAGCGAGAGCACGGGTGAGGGATGGGAATGGTAAAATAATGAGCGCGCGCGGTACTATCACAAGATGTTCTGCGCTTGGTCCGCGCCGACGGGGGCGCTGGGGAGTAAAACGAGGAAAGCGCACGCGATCATGACAAAGGCGAGCCGAGCGCGCGTTTCGTCGACTTCGGTGACGTCATCCTTCGGCGCGAACTCGGGAGTGCGCTGGGTGAGGACGACGTAGATCGCCCAAGGTAAGCTCAACGAACTGGCGATGACGCCAAAGGCGAGGCCGATGTAGGTGCCGAGAGATGTGGCGCCGAGGACGCGACGGCCGAAAGCGCTTTGCGCGATGCGACCGCCGTCGATGGAACCCACTGGGAGTAAATTCAGCGCTTGTGTCGTCAACGCGCACCAGCCGGCGATGAAGTAAGGGTGCACCAACACACCCTTGGCGCTCGCGGTGAGGAAAAGCTGCGAAATGCCGCCGAGAAGCAAGCTCGAGTTGAAGAGCGCGGCGGGAATCGGCACTAAATCGGCGTTATCTCCACCCATCGACAGCGTCAGACCATAGACGAACAAGTTCAACGCCACCATAGACCCCGCCAAAGGTCCGGCGGCGGCGACATCGAACAGATCTGACCGAGTATTAGGCGTGCTCTTCAACTGAGTCACCGTCCCAAACGTCCCGAGCTGCCCATTCGGTATGAGAAAGGGAATACTGAGCTTTATTTTACGCAGGTACGCCGCAATCTGGTGCCCGATCTCGTGCCCAACCGTGGTAGCCATGACGCCCACGGACACGGGCAGCGCCGCCTCGACGTATGCGACGGAATCAAAGTTTTCCAATCCGGGCGGCAGGGCGCCTTCGGGGAGCTCGACGTCGCCCGCTTGAGACAACCACGCCATGGTTTCTGGCGGGAGCCTGGAAATTTCCGCCACCAACCCGAGCTGCACCGCACTCCCTACGGTGAGCGCCAACAAAGCGACGGCCAAGAAGTACTGCCACGCCGAAGTTTCCGGACTCGGTCCGGCGCGGTCGCTCGGAACGACGAGAAAACTCACGCGAGGGCCAAACTTAGAATCAATCGCGGCGTCCCCTCCGGGCGCCCCACCCTCGGCCGACGGTTCTTCAAGCATAAATACCGCGTATTTACCTTGAAACATCGTCTCCAATCCTTTTTGCGTGGATTCCCAAACACCGGCGCGGTCGGCGCGCAAGTTACCCTTGAATAACACCCCCGCCCCGTTCGCCTCCACCTCCGCCCCTAAGTTCTCCACCGCGGTGACGTAAAACGTCTGCATACCAAACAGCTCTTTCTTAATTCTCTCCACGTCCCCAGGCGCGATCGTGGGCTCTTCCGGTTCTTCTAAGATATCCAACAACTTGCTAAACTGACTTTCAATTTCGCCAGAGTCGCGCTCCGTCTTCCCTTTCTTCGCGATCTCGCTTAAATCACTCAACACCTTCTCCAACTCCTCGCCTTTACCTTCGCTCAACCCTTTCCTCGCGCTCTCCGCCTTCTTCAACGCCTCGAGCGCTTTCGGTGAGATCGACGCCTTCCCTCGCTCGACCTCCTTCCCCGCCGCCGCCGCGTTCGCGTTTCGCGCGCTCGCGCGAAACGCCTCCTCCTCCGCCGCCTTCGCCTTCGCCTCGGCGTCGCCATCGATCCCTAACAGCGCGTTGAGATCGGCGAGCGTCGATGTCATCTCTGGTTTCGCCAGTTCTGGCACATCGTTCGCGTTCGCGTTCGCGTTCGCGTTCGCGTTCGCGTTCGCGTTCGCCTCCTTCTCATTCTCCTTCTCATCCTCCTTCTCCTTCTCCTTCTCCCCCTCGCCCTCGCCGTCGCCATAACTCGGGAAAAACTTTTTGAAAAAAAACGCATCGCACGTCACATCTCTCCCAACCCCTCGCGTTTCCTTCGATGCGATCGCTCGACGCATTTCGCGTCGCGCGCGCGCGACGCTCGTCGTCCGCGCCCGCGCGCGTCCTCGCCTTCTCATCGTCATCTCCCTAAGCGCCGACGACTCGCTCGATCGCGCGACGACGCGCGCGACGATCGTCATCGTCATCTCGTCTTCACTCGATCGCGATCGATCGATCGATCGATTGAATCGCGCACTGAATGAATGAATCGAATGAACGAATGAATGATTCGATCGCGCGTCACACACTGCGGCATCGCACGCATCATCGACGCCCTTTAAGTCGTCTCACGCGACCACGAACGATGCCGCGATCGATCGCGACGCCTTGGCGACCGCCGACGACGATCGCGATCGAGAGTCGGCGAAGAAAGCGCGCGTCTCCGACGCGCGTCGTCGAGCGTCGCGCGCGCGCGACGGACGACGTCGACGGCGACGATTTCGAAGACACAACCGACGACCGAGGCGTGCGTACGCGCGCGCACGGCGCGAGTTCGACGAACGTTGTGAAGTCTCCCTTCGTGGACGACGACGTTTTGGGTCGGGAGAACGCGCGAGTGAAGGATGTGAAAGGGACGCGATTTCGACGACGCGCGGTCGGCGGCGCGCGCGCGTCGGCGTCGCCGGCTCGAGCGCGTTTAACTCGCGATTTCGAAGCGAAGCGTTTACGAGATAAACGGCATCGCGAGCGATTACGAGAGGAAGACGAAGCGATCGAGCGCGCGATGGGGAAGAAGTTCGGAAAGGAAAAGAGCGCGGCGTTCGCGCGCGCGAACGCCGCGGAGCGAGGACGCGCGTTAGTGGACATGTTCGTGAGTTTAGTCGATGACGACGACGTGAGGGGAGTTCGAGCGGCGCAAGAAGTCGCGCGATGGGCGTTAAAGGCGTTAGACGTCGAGGGCGAAACGACAGAGGCGAATGAGGGCGACGAGAGGCGAGCGAAGCGAACGACGAGAGGCGAGCGAAGCGAAGCGAGCGCGAGCGCGAGCGTCGTGGACAAAGCGAGCGATTGGTTGCGACAGTACTTCGCCATCGACGTCGTGCGAGGAGAAAATGGATCGACGGAGTGGCGCGTCGAAGCGGGCGTGGAGTTTTTAATCGCGTTCGCGTTCGCGCTCGCGGCGTCGAGCCGAGCGGGCGCGGCGCTCGTCGAGCGAGCGATGAATTTCGCATCGCTCGATCCGTTGTTGCGATGAATGTTCGATCCGTTGTTGCGATGAAAATCCATTCATGAAAGTGTTTGAATGCGCGCGCGCGCGCGATGGCGACGCGTTGGCGGCGGCGCGCGTCGTCGGCTCGAGCGGCGGCGACGCCGTCGAGAACGGTTGTAACGACGAACGAACGCTCGCGTCATTTTCGCACTCGCCTCTCGCGTCTCGCCTCTCGCCTCTCGCGCGAGGCCGTCGCTCGCGAGTGCGACATACATGGATGGCGTCTCGACGGAGCGATGTGAGCGACGCAAAGATCGCCGTCTTCGCCGACGACGCGCCGAACGCGCTCGATTCGCTCGTCCCGTACGACGCCAAGGTCGAGCAAAGCTCTCCTCGACGTCGAGATTTCCCGTTTGCTGACGTGAAATCATCCGCGCATTTCATCGCCGTCGCGAGCGCGACGATCGTTTCTCTCACCGTGTACGGCGTGCTGCAAGAACGCGTGATGACGGTGCCGTACGCGAGGGCGCAAAACGCAAACGGGATGTTCTTCGCGTTCGACAAGTCCGCGCTCACCGGGTCGCCATCGATGTCGAACGCGACGTCGGGGGGTGACGAAAGAGGAGTGACGACCGAGGAAGGGGATGTTTTCACGTCGAGCATGTTTTTAGTGCTCATGAATCGCTGGATGGCGCTCGTGGTCGCGAGCGCGCTGTCGCTGTCGATGACGCGAGCGGGCGAACGCGATGACAGCGCGAGCGGTTTGCGAGACTACGCCGCGGTGGCGTTTTCGAATCTCGTCGCCACGGTGTGTCAATACGAAGTGCTGAAATACTTGACGTTTAGCGTGTCGACGCTGGCGAAAACGATGAAGGTCGTGCCCGTCATGGCGTGGGGGCAGTTTTTAGGGGAGAAGAAGTACGCTCCGAGACAGTACGTGGAGGCTTTGCTCGTGACTTTTGGATGTTTTCTGTTCGTCGCCAATCGTGGATGGCGAAGCGCGGTGCACACGACGTACGGGGAGTTAGTGGATGAACACGACGCGGAGTGGGCCGCCAACGCGGGATTCGCGATTCTCTTCGTATACTTTATTTTCGACGGATTTACGAGTTCGTTTCAGCAGAAGATGTTTCGCCGAGACAAGTCCACGGTGGTGAGTCAAATTCTCTACACCTCGTTCTTCACGACGATTTTTGCGTTTATTTGGCTCGCGCTCACCGGTCAATTGCGAAAGTCGTTGGAATTCGTCACCGACCACGCGGCGGCGCGAGGAGATATATTGATTTTAAGCGCGTCATCCACGGTGGCGCAATTCTCCATCGCTTACACCATATATTCATATTCCGCCGTCGTCTTGGCGTCCATCATGACCTTCAGGCAGTTCCTCAGCGTGCTCATCAGTTGCTATTTATTCGGCGCCCCGCTCAACGTCTTGCAGTGGCTCGCGTTGTTGCTCATCATCGCCCCGATCGTGTTCAAGCACGTTCCCATCGACGACACCATCGTCGTCGTCGATGCGTCGAAATCCCCTATTCGCGAACGCCCTCGAGCGAGCGAATACGACAAACTTTGACCCCGCCGCTCGCCGTCGTCTCCGACGACTCGTCTTGTAATTCCCATTCGTCGTTGCACCGTCCTCTCCGTCGGCACTGTGCGCCGCGAAACGCCGCGCGTTCGCGCATTCCTAATGGAATCATCATCCATTCCATTCAAACATTTCTACGCCTTCGGCGATCGCGACTTCAACACCGTCGCTTTCGCGCGCGATCCTTCGCGGGCGCGAATCGTCGAATGGTCGTTCCTTCGCGCGTTCGCGCGCGCGCTCGACGCCGACGCCCTGGCGACGTTTCGCGCGCTCGTGGACGACGCGCACGTCAACGCACGCGATGCGTTCGATCGCGCATGTAATCGGTCGTCGAGCGATGATGACGATGGGAGCGTCGATGACGCGCGCGTCGTCGCTCGTCGAGCGGAGGCGTGCGCGGCGGCGTGCGTCGCGTTCGGGACGTGGTGCGCTCGCGCGCGCGCGAGCGCGGTGGTTTTATGCGAGCACTTGTACGAAAGCTCGCACACGACGAATGGGAAGGCGTTCATGGAGCGTTTCGCGGACGTCATCGGCGCGCAGTGCGTGGGCGGGACGCCGGCGAGACTGCAAGCGACGACGAGCGCGTGGTACGGCGAGCGAGCGAATGAATTCGATGCGCGCGTTCGCGAGCGATGGGGAAATGAATTCGCGCATGGAGTTTGTGATGAAACACACGCTTTGCACAGGCAAGGGTCGATGGCGAGGGATATCGCGAGCGCGAGAGAGGTGATGGGCGAAGAGTGGACGGAGCGGTGCGCGGCGCCGCATCGAGCGCTCGCGCGATGTCACGAATCGCTCGGACGCGTGATAGAGGGCGCTATAGCGCGCGCGATGGGCGAGCGCGTTCGAGCGCACGTCGTGGAGACGTGTGGTGGGGTGTTTGACTCTCCGCGTTTGCGCGCGACGCTTCGATGGTCGCGAGCGGTGCTGTTGGAATTTTTCACGACGGCGACGTCGAGGGACGGCGATAAGGGCGCGATAGAGAGCATGCGGGGACGATTGGAGTACGCCGTGCACGAGCATCTCGGAGCGCTGAGAATACACGAACTTTTTGACATCGTCGTGGAGTACCCGGATTCACTCCCGGCGATTGCAGATCTGCGCGCGTGCTTGCAGAATACGACGCTGCACGCCGAGCTGGTGGATTCGTTCGTCGCCGCTACGCGGTCACGCTTGCTTCACGCCGGTGCGTCCACGGTGGACATCGTGCAGCAGTATATTGGGACCATTAAAACATTACTCGAGCTCGATCCCTCGGGCGTGGTTTTAGATCTAGTCAGTGAGCCGGTGAAGGAGTATTTGCGCGAGCGCAAGGATACGATTCGATGCGTCGTGACCATGTTAACCGACGACGGCGGCGGCGACCACGGCGACGGCGAAGGCGCGCTCTACGCCGAGCTCGGACGCTTGGCTCGCGGCGAGACCGTTGAAGTCGCGGAGTCGAGCGTGCCGGCACCGAATCCCAACGCCACGATCGGAGCGACGGATAATTTGGATCGATTGGATAGCATAACCGCCGAAATGGTCGCCATCGCCGCCGAGCTCGGCGAATACGACGAGTTCGATGTTGGTGCGAAACAAGTCATGTCAGGCTGGGACGCATGGGAGCCCGAACCAGTGGAAACCGAAGCCGCGGCGAGTCGCGGTCGAAGACGCAAAGTGGGCGACATCATCGGGTTGCTCGTCGGCATTTATGGCTCGAAAGAGCTCTTCATAAACGAGTATCGAACAATGTTGGCAGATAAGTTGTTGAGCAAGACCAACTACGACACCGAACGAGAGACGCACACGCTTGAGCTTCTGAAGCTTCGGTTTGGGGAGACATGCTTGCACAACTGCGAGGTCATGCTGAAGGATTTTGCCGACAGCAAGCGCGCCAACGTGAACATCAAGACGGTGCCGACGACGGGTACGCCGTCACTCAAAGATCGGCGCGCGAGCGAGATATTGAGACACAGTCCTGTCGAGGCGACGATTGTATCATCAATTTTCTGGCCCGCGTTCTCGACTGAAGTCGCGGATTTCAAGCTTCCAAAAGAAATTCAAGAACACATGGACGCGTACGCGAATCGGTACCATCGCTTGAAGGCCCCGCGGAAGATGGAATGGAAACCAGCGCTAGGAACGGTTGTTATGGATGTCACGCACAACGATCGCACGTTCGAGGTGAGCGTGAATCCAGTGCAAGCGTCCATTCTGCACCACTTTATACACCAGAGCGATTGGTCCGCGAACGACCTCGCCGACGTTTTGGATATTTCCATCGATGCTCTGCGAAAGCGCATCGTGCTTTGGATCAATTACGGTGTTCTAGTCGAGCGCAAAGACGAACGCGGGGTCGTTTATGCGCTCGCTGATCCCGCTGACGACATCGACTCCATGACTGGCGTGCACGATGACGAACACGAAAGTGCGGTGGCGAGCGCTGAGGAAACCGCTGCGGCGGGCATGATCGTCTACGAGCAGTACGTTATGGGAATGCTTACCAATTTTCCGAGTCTCCCGCTCGAGCGCATTCACAACATGCTCAAAATGTTCGTTGTTGATCCGGTGTATGACAAGAGCTCGAGTGATCTCGAACGGTTCTTAAAAGACCTCGTGACGCGAGAGAAGTTGACGATGGAAGGAACTTCCTACGCGAAGAAGAAATGAGCGAATATCGATTTTAGCATAGTGAAAGTTAGCGATCGCGCGCGCACGAGCGCGCGAAAACATAGCAGCTGCATGATATAGATATTTACCAACGTTGGTAGTACACGAAAACGTACGTACAGCTAAGTTGTAGCGCGCCGTGTTACGTTTGTCTTGGTCGCGAGCGATCGATTTCACCGGCGCTCACGTTTGCTTTTCGCCTCGACTTTTCTCGCGTTCTGTCGCTCACTTGTCGAGACCTGGGAAACCAGTCATTTCTTTGACTTGCTTCAACTGCTCTTCGCTCAAGTTTTCCTTGATTTTACGCCCAATGCTCGTTTGCTCGAGCGCCAAATCCAAGCTCCAGTCGGCGGGCGAAGGCTTGGCGTTCGCGCTCTCCGGCATTCGTTCGAGCATCACTTCGTAGAGCTTCTTCCCATCCATGATGATCGGGAAAAAGTGCGGTTGCCCATCCGACTTCGTTTGCGTCTCCTTAAAGTACACCAAGCACGGAAACCCCGGCCACCAGAACTCCCAGTTCGTGACGGCGTCGTACGCCCAGCGATTCTCCCCTCCCCCCTGGAGCTTATTATCCCCAGACGACGCCACCGACGCCGCGCGCGCGACGTCATCCGACGCCCCGGGCTCGATGAACACGACCTCCAAATCCGTCGCCGTGAATCGAAATCGCACGCGCGACGCTTGAAACGCGAGAAATCCCCCGAGCGCGGCGTGCGCGACGAATTGCGTCCACAAGTGCGCGATCGGACCGACGACGAACGCCACCGCGATCAACGCCCCGCCGATGCGATAATCCCCGGGAACGACCACGACGTCGGTGGGTTTCCCCGTCGCATTCGTCGTCGTCCTCGTCCTCGGCGTCGTCGTCGTCGCGGGCGTCGTCCTCGTCAGCGGCGTCGCGCGCCGCGCGCGCGCGCGCGCGATCGATGACGACGACTTGTTACTCGCTCTTCGCGCTTGCGCGACGTTCGCGATGACGGAGGCGCGCGACGTCGATATTGACATCGTGAGCGACATCATCGCGCGCGTGCGAATGCGAATGCGGGTGCGAATGCGAATGCGAATCGAATCGCATCGCGTCGCGTCGCGTCGTAAATATCGCCGCGTCTCGGCGATCGAAGGGACACAACGACGAGTTGTGACTCGAGAGACAACGTCTCCAGGCGACCGACCGACCGTCGATCGCGCGGTGTGGTTATCATTAGTGTCGATCGCGTGTTTTGGTTTTCATTGGTGTCGATCGCGTGTTTTGGTTATCATTGAAGTCGATCGCGTGTTTTGGCTTTCATTGGTGTCGATCGCGTGTTTTGGTTATCATTGGTGTCGTCCAAAGCCACCAGCGCGGTCGCGCGTTGTGGATAACGACCGCCATTTCACCACCTCCTCCGACGACGATGTCGACGTCGATGACGCCGTCGATGACGCCAAAGGCGATGAAACCAACGACGTTTGTCGCCCGTCGCTCGGTGCACGCACGCCTGGCTCGCCAAGCGACGTGCATGGCGTCGCCGAACGCGTTGTGGCCGGACGAAACGTTCATCGAGGACGTGTGCGCGCGCTACCCGGCGTCGGGCGTCGCGAGCGTGGAGCACGCGCGGTGCTTATACGATCGTGGATATGATATTTTAGACGTTCGGTGTGCGATTGAAATGTGCGTGCGTTCGCGCGTGTGTGAGGAAGAGAGAGCGAGAGAGAGGAGCGGACGAGCGACGACGGGCGAGCGCGCGAATGACTGGACGGACTGACGCGCGCGTTTGGAAATGTTCAGCGAGGCGAGCGAGAAGATGCCGAATCCCGGTGGACAGGCGGGATCGATCAACGCGCGACCGAATCAAGGAACGAGAACGAAGGTGGTACCGCTGGTAAACGCGACGCGCAAGTACGACGCGGAGAAGGGGGAGAAGGTGTTCGCGGATTTTAAGATGAATCCGAATTTCGTCGCCGAAGTGGAGAAAGCGTTTCCAAATAAGGAGGCGAAGATCATGGTGGCGTGCTCGGATGGGCGAAAGCGCGCTATGGTGGCGCTCGAAGCGCTCGACGCGGCGGGGTACGTGAATTTGGTCGGCATCAAGGGCGGCGCGAATTCGTTCAACCGAGACTGGGACGCGAAGATGCGACGCCGCAACCTCGTCGGCGAGTTCAAGCAAAATTACTTGCACAGCGGTGACTCTCCACAGTTGCACGGTACCGGGTCGCAATTCAAGAAAGCGGACTCGCAGTTATACGGCAGCACGCGAGACGAGACGGAGTGGGAAAAAGCTTTTTCACAATAAATTGCCTTCGCGAACGCTCCGACGTCGTCACCGCGAACGCATCGAGCTTTATATTAGGACGATAGATTATTGTTATTCACGATAGTTGCTTACATTCACTCTCTGCGTGAGCATTCGCGCTCGATGTCGCCGATGATTTCACGTCGACGCGTTCGCGGACGAGACGCTACGGCTCGCGACCGCGCGCAAAACGCTCCGCATAACTCCGCGCTCAAAACTCGCGCTCGACCGCCCTGGCCGTACGCTCGCCCTCGCACTCGCGCTCGCCCATCGATCGCGCATCGATCGCGCATCGATCGCGCGCAGCGCTTCTGATATTCAAACATTTTCATAGTTTCAATCCGCGTCGCCGCGGGCGCGACGTCATGGCAACCAACTCGCGAACGAAGGAAATCGTCGTCACCGCTGAGGATGCGTACGCGGCATCGATAGCGTCTGGTTCGACGTCGCGTTCGCGGCGGGCGTCGCACGGACAGGCGTCGAGCAGAGGCGCCGCGCTCGCTCGCGCGGCGTTGGGCGAACTGGATTCAAACGCGACGCGCGAGGACGTCGAACACGGCGCGTTGGACGCGATGAAGGCTTTGGACGGGGATGACGAAGATGATAGGATTTTAGCTCGAGCGGATAAGAGGGCGCGGGTGACGGATTCGGGCGAAGCCGCGCGCGGTGTCGGTTTGGCGCTTCCGCGCGCGTTTCAAACGCTCGTCGACGCGTACCAGGCGGTGCTGATCGTTGGACGGCTGTTGCGCGTGCGTCAAGGGTCTATGACGGCAGATGTAGTGTGTGCAGGCGTGCAGCGAACGTTGGGGAGGAGGTGCACGCTGGATACGTTGAGACGACTGGAGGCGACGATGCCGGGGACGATTTCGTTTCGAGCTCGAACGACGAGCGCGGAAGACTTGCGTCGGATACACACCGATATCGCAATCGAAGGCGAGCGACGAGTGGAGGATTTTCGGAATAAATTGTTGGACGTGATCGCGCGCGCGCACGAAGGAGATGGTTACGTGGAAGGCGAGTTGCCGAGCGCGTGGAGAGAAGGTTTCAACATCGACAACGTACCGTTACCCGAACCGGTGGACATTGCTTTCATGGATGAAGACTCGCGCGAAGGGCCGTCATTATCAACCGAAAACGCCGCGAGCAAGGCAACGGGGGCGTCGTTTGTTGGCGTGGTGCACAAGATATCTGACTCAGACGTTGCCAAGGCGATGTTGGATTTAGGCACCGACGGGGAGGGATTATCAGAGAAAGCCGTGCGCGCAGCGCTGGAGCGCAAAGTCGCGGTTGAGGCCTTCGCCGATCCAAACGCCGTGGCCGAACGAGCGCGTCGCAAGCTTTACGGTCGCTTGCCGTATGTCTTTGATGCCGTTCGATCGACGTTTGCCTCTTCAAATCGGCGCGTTATGGAATTCGATGCCTTGATGGACACTCTCTTGCGCACGAATGCGCGCCAATCTGTCGCAGCCGACGAACTCACCGACAGCGTTCGCATTTTAGCGCGCGCTTGCCCAGAATGGTGCCAAATCAGCAACGCAAAGCACGCCGGCGTGGAGCTTTTTCGAGTCGTATCCAAATCGGCCGAAGTCGCCCGCGCCGCGCGCTTGAAGCTCGCCAACCTCGTGCGCGACCTCTAGCACCGTTCAACGCGCGCACTAGTGAATGTTTTCCATCGCACGCACTCGATAGATTCATCACATCGCGCGCTTTATGCCAATTGAAAGCCCCAAATCCCGCTCGAACGCGTTCGCGCTCGGCGTCGCCCGTCGAGGGTTTAACGCCGCGACTCCATCGAGCTCGTCATTCCAGCGCACGCACCTCACCCGACGGCGACGCGAACGGCGCTGTCGTTCGAATCACGCACAACATCACGCACACATTTCTCGCGTTTGCGACGTAGGCATCACTCATGGACCCTTTACGTTTGATTCGCGATCACGTCGTCGATGGACGAATCACCAGGCGCGTCGCGATACCCATCGAGCGATGCGCCGATCGCGTTCGTCGAGCGTTGGCATCGCACACGCACGTAGACTAACCGCGATGGGTGATACATGAAACGTCTCGCGCGCGCAGTTCGAAGATGGATGCGACGAAGATTTATTTTAAAGATGATTCTACGCTGGACCGGTCTCGAGGAACGAATTATAAAAGCAAAGTCGGGGATAAGTACCTGAAGTGCGAACAGATTTGGTATTTCATAAAACACCACACGGAGAATCCAGATGTGGCGCACACCGGGTACATGAAGGCGGCGATCGGGGCTGGCGTGGCGACGGTTTCGTTACTCGATCGTGCGGATTTGATAGCCTACTTGACGGGAGCGATCGCGACGAGCGATAGGATTGATATCATGGCGCCTATGGATGTTACCGAGAACGATATGGTTGGCAAACGCGCGCGCGAGGAGGAAGACGACGCCGGGGTGTTGAAGGAGCGCGTGTTGAGGGATAGGAATTCAGTGCTCAAGTGCGCCAAGGATTTTGGAGGCGTTTTAGATTTTTTTGCACCAAAGGATGATAGACAAAAGCAGGAAGAGCAGCAGCAAGTGGCGGCTCAACTCGCGGCAGGGATTAGGAACCCGCGATACCAGGAGCAACAGGAGCAGCAGTTCTGGCGGACGCACGTCGGACGAGATTTTGACACTATGGCGCTGGACACCAACGCGTCCTTCTTGACGGCGAGCAAGCCGTTCGATGTCAACACTTTGCCATCTGCACCGTCAGCGGCGCGATCGGCGAAGCCACTCACGGCCCCGATCGCGGCGCCGGCCTCGCGAGGACAGGGCGCGGCGTCGGCGAGCAAACCAAAGCAGCCGGGCAAACCCGGCGGCATGCCCATTATCCTCGTTCCCGCTGGTTTCAACACCAAGGTTGTTCTCAACATGTTCAACGCCAAAGAGTTTTTGCAAGACGGTAAATTAGTTGCCTGGGACGCCGTGCAAAAGAGCGGGGCGAAGAAGTCAAGTTCAGTCATCATAACGCGCACGTACGGGCGCGATCCGAGTCAAAAAGTACGTTACGAAATCACGGAAAAATGCCCCCACGCGCGTTCAGAGGACTGGAAGCGCGTCGCCGCCGTTTTCGTCCTCGGCGCTAAGTGGCAATTCAAAGACTGGCCTTTTCGCGGCGTCGAGGATGGCGACTTAGTGGATACGTTTTCAAAAGTCCGCGGCTTTTACGCTCGCTGGGATTCCGACCCCGAAGTCGACATCATGAAAACCTGGAACATCAAGACCCTCAACGTGAGCCGCGCGAACCGCCACGGCGATCGCGCCGCGTTCGAAGCGTTCTGGGACGAGCTCGACAAGCACTTGGCGCTGAAATCCAGCGCGTTGCTCTACTAATACCACCATCCGGCGTCATCTCTCTTGAGTCATATCTCGCCCATACCCCCCCCCACGCACACCCCCCCGTTGTTCGCGATCGAACGCGCGCGTCGACGTCGACGTCGAAATCGATGACGTCGCCCTTGGCGTCACATCGCGCGCACGCGGCGCGCGCCCGTCACGGCGCGTGGCGCTCGATCGCGCGCGCGCACGCGTTCGCGCACTCGATCGATCGATCGCGCGATTTATTCGCCCACGCATTCGCCGTTCGTCCACGCACTTCGACGGTCGCATCAAAGAGTGATCGTCGATCGATCGATCGATCGTCGCTCAAAGGCGTTCGTCGCACGGGGTTTCGTTGCTTTAGCGCGCGAAGGGAGCGTTTGAGGTCGGAAGCCCGTCGTTGGCGTGCGTCTAGGGAACGCGAGAAAGGCAAAGGAACGACCGACGGA
>Ga0222712_10002887_pt1 | contig 19209 bp, 27 predicted proteins | sample C33_657DmetaG_FD_165043 | JGI IMG/M metagenome (GOLD analysis project Ga0222712, IMG submission 165043) | Estuarine water microbial communities from San Francisco Bay, California, United States - C33_657D | ecosystem: Environmental > Aquatic > Marine > Unclassified | place: USA: California... | reverse complement strand
ATCTTTTCACTTCTCATATCACAGAATTTATCATTTTTCATAACAACTTCATATATTCCCGCTCTTTCACTTACAAAAAACCTTCCTTCAATATTTGTGTTATAATAATCATCAGTCATTAAAACATCTCTTTTAAATTGTTCCATAGTTTCATAATAAGACATAGATTTTTTATGTGGGCACAAATAAAGTACCTCTCTCAAAAATTTATCTTTTCCAAGAAGTTTTACATCTTCATTTAATTCATCGCAGGAACCAAAGTAATTTTTCCAATCACTTTCTCTGGTTTTTCTTCTTCCAGTTTTTTTATCTTTTCTTCTTGCCCAAAAAGATTTTTTTCCAATATATTTTCTATCATTTGTTAGATTTGTTATTAGATAAACAAATCCCTCCACTCCTTTTGGAGTATCTATAAATTCTGCTTCGTTATATTTCCAAGTCATAAAAATACTTTCTTCCATTAAAATTATTTATATTGAAAATGTTTTTAACATTATTAAAACTCATCAATTGGTTCTTGACGGAAGAACCAAGTGCTCCTATAGTGGTTGAACCGACTTCCGAAAAGATTACTATGGAAACAACGATTGAACCTGTCGTTCAAGTTCGTGATTGGGTAGTTCAAAAAATCAAGGACACTGATGATTATGATACTGCTATTGCTCTTGTAGCAGAGTTTGAGGAGTGGTTGGATCTTGATGGTAAAGATGAAATTGATTATCTTTGCATCGAGACTGATGAATGGGGAGAGCAAGAACTTGATGTTCGGTAAACCAATTCTTGACAAAACCTAAATAATCACTTATAATATTCTCAAACCCACACAAAAGGTGGGTTTTCTCATAATGAGAAAGTGATTGAAACTTAGAGCCGTGGAAAGTGCCTCCCGAGAGGGTTGGTATACCCCCTTTCTATACGGATGTCGAATTCTATTAAACTTAATGCAAAATTTCTTTACAGTAGCCTTGCCTCTCTTGGCAGCGGTTACAACCAATACGGCAACACTGCCTGGGTTATTTCCTCCCCCTCCTGTGAGTGGACCACCACAATATTCTATTATCAGGGAGTTTGAGACCAAGACAGCGACCAAAGAGGTTGCTCCCGAAAAGCCAAAAGATAAAAGGTTAATTTGTAAAGGGTGTAATGAAAATGAAAATGTAGCCCTGGATTATTTTCAGGACATTGGAATTAGAGATAAAAACGCCCTTGCTACTATATTGGGAAACATTAAACAGGAATCTACATTCCAGTCTAATGTTTGCGAAGGTGGTAGTAAAACGTCATACTACAACTGCTACGGCGGTTATGGTTTGATTCAATGGACATCTGCTAATCGTTATTATGGATTGGGTGATTTTGCTAAGAAGTATGGTGGTTCTCCATCAGGACTTCATACGCAACTTCGTTATCTCACAAACGAAGTTCAATGGAAGAGAATTGAAGACCGTATGAAAAAAGGTGGTCGCTCAATTTATTCTTATATGAACGATGCATACAGTTGGATTGGTTGGGGTATTCATGGCGCCCGAACCTCATATGCCCATGATTATGCTAACCGACTGATTCAAGTGGAAGTCTGATTAGTTAAGGGGACTTGACAGTCCCCTTTCTTTGTTTTATAATACTCTCATGTCTCGGTAGCTCAGTTGGATAGAGCATCTCACTTCTAATGAGTTGGTCGGGGGTTCGAGTCCCTCCCGAGACGCTTGACAATTTGGAGTTTATCTCTTATAATTGTCTCATGCGAAATTAATTCAGCGGTAGAATGTCTGCCTTCCAAGCAGAACGTCAGGAGTTCGAATCTCCTATTTCGCTCTTGGTGGCACTCGCTAGGTAGATAACCTAGAAAGAGACTACCATTCCCTCTGGTAGTCTATTGGTAAGGACAGGCGGACAACGCACTGGGAAACTGGGTTCGATTCCCAGACAGAGGACCATTCCTCTATAGCTCAATTGGCAGAGCACGAAGCTGTTAACTTTGGGGTTCCTGGTTCGAGTCCAGGTGGGGGAGTTGGGCGATTGGCGCAGCGGTAGCGCAGCTGCTTTACACGCAGACAGTCATTGGTTCGAATCCGATATTGCCCACTTGCATAAATATTTGAAAAAAAGTATAATGGAAAAACTTTATAAACTCTTGAGTGATTCTCAGTCATCACTTTTTGTTTTATTCCATAAAACTTGGGCATTTCATTGGAATGTTGTTGGAAGTGATTTTACTCAACTCCATCAACTTTTCGGTGGACAATATGAAACTATGTTTGAAGAGATTGATCGTATCTCAGAGCATATGCGTTATTTGAATGTAAAACCTTTAAGTTCGCTTTCTAGAATGCTTGAGGTTACGCAGATTAAAGAAGCAGCAAGTTCAACTGGAGCAAAAGAAATGCTTCAAGAACTGCTTGATAATAACGAAAAGTTTTGTGAATTGATGCAAGAAATTTCGGAAGAGTCTGAAGAACAGAAGCAATATGCAACTGCTAACTTAGTTCAAGATTTAATGGAGTCTCATGGCAAATTCGTTTGGATGTTAAGATCTCATTTACAATGATTAGGATGAAGAAAAATGTTATCAATAAGATGCAAAGATTGTAATAAAGAACTTGCGGGACACCCAACAAAAACAATCACTTGTGGTTGTCCCAATATGGCAACAATTCGTGGTGATAAGATTTCAGCAGTTGACTTATCACGAGTTGTAATGTTAAACTCTATTCAGAAAGAACAAAAAACCAATGTTCTCTCTTCACAAGATCTTGCTTTTCAAGAAGCAAGACGCCAACGTAAAGTAAAGCGTTTGGATTTTGAGATTCGTTGAATCTTATATTGGAAGTGTGGTCGAGTGGTTTATGGCAACGGTCTTGAAAACCGTCGAGGTGAAAGCCTCCGCTGGTTCGAATCCAGCCACTTCCGTTTAATAAGTTACAAATTTAACAATTTGTTCAATAGTGTTATCGTATTAACACAAAAGATTGACGTTGAAATATTTGTGATTATTATATAGTAATGTCGCAAATACTAACTCTATGGATCAACACACCTATGATAATTGGGTGAAGATCAAAGAAACTTTCGAACAGTCTGGAAACACGGGCAATATGTTCTATAAAAGAGCAATCGAAATTATGAAAACAAAAAAAGATCCTTTGGCAAAGTTTCTTGGTGATGAAAAATGATGGAACCATATGATGATGATTTTGTGACTTGTAGCGAAGTCCGGGAGATGATCGATGCTGCCATCAGAAGACACAACCGCAATGCTTCCATTATCAGTATGTGCGTTGGTTGGGTGGTTCTTGCTTTATTTGCTGAGGGGCTTTTAAGACTTATTGGCACAATTCCACCTTTATTTCCTTTTCTCAAAATTACTTTGAACTAGAAGAATTGTAAAGAAGAGTTTTACGACAGAGGACGAAAAAGATGACTAAGACACTTTTGGTTTCAGCATTAATATATTTCACTATTATGGGATTGTGGATTGCTTGGGGACTTACACACGCATATCCACAATAAAACTATGTTATTAGGAAAACTACTACTATTTGTTTCAGTTCCATTTATTTTAACAACACTCTATTTCGGAACACGAGGAGGATACTATGACTCCGAGAAATATAAGGGAAATGGAACCGCACACTAGACAGAGATATCACTTTGCTGCCACGGCATTTGTGAGAATGTGGGGACACAATTCATTGCACGATCGTCGTATTGTAGAGTTCTGCGTAGAATGGGCTCATAGGGAAGATGATGCGCCATTAGATAATAGTGTTGATCAATATTTTTATTATGAATTTAAGAGTTGGAGGGGATGGTAGTGTTTCATTTAATAGAAACTTTGTTAAATAGTAACGTATTTCTTTTTATTGTCGGATGCGGCTTGACAGTCGTTCCAGCAATGGGTATAATACTTGTACATTCAAAAAAACACTGAGATGGCTGCTCTACTATCCGATCTTCCAATCACTCAAACTATTATGAATGCTGAAGAAAGGCATGGATTTGATACTCATATTGTAATTGAATGTGTTTCAAAAGAAGAGATTCCTGACTCCCATAACGGCGAGGAGACAGAAGATTCTGTTTATTGGTGGGTTGAACTTGAAGATCAAGTAAAGACTTTTGAAACTTTTTCCGAAGTTGAAAAATTTCTTCTTGAAGATGCTGAATCTTCAGGATCAAAGTGGCTTGAATCTATGAAAGAAAAAAAATCTTCATAGTCTCATACTCGGGCATTAGCGCAGCTTGGTAGCGCGTTCCGTTTGGGGCGGAAAGGTCAAAGGTTCAAATCCTTTATGCCCGACTTATAAAAAATATACTAATCCAATGCAAGAAATTAAGTATCTACCATCATACACAGTTGAAGAATTCCAATCAGATTTTGATAATTTAATGTCTAAAGTTGAAAACGGAGAATCGTTTGTAATAACTAGCGAGCACGGAAACGCAGTTATGGTTCCTTACAAAGAAGTTGTTGAGATATTTGAAGAGTGTGGTGTGGATGAAGATGTAATACGCATTCACACTGATCACGAAGAAGGTTCTTGATTTTCATGGGAGTATAGCTTAATGGTTAGAGCGGGCTCCTTATAAGGGCTTAGTCTGGGTTCAACTCCCAGTATTCCCATTAGCTCCTTTAGCAATCTGGTGAATGCAGCGAACTCATAATTCGCCTGAGGCGTGTTCGATCCACGCAAGGAGCACTTGACAGAATCCCTGTCAAACCTGTATAATACATAGGTCAACATTCAAAACAATGACTCTCACTGCTAAGTTCAAAAAAGACGTTCAAACCCTCCGTGGTGCGGCAAACGGCGAGTTCTACCTTGATGTAAAGAATCCGAAACTCTACAAAAAGGTTCGTCGTTACTACGAAAATGAGGGAATAGTATTCTCTGGTGATCCTTTGGATGATTATGAGATTCTCATGGAATATGTTCTTGCTGATCTTGAATCTGTTGAGGTTGCTTGATGAAATTGACTAAAAAACCAACCGTTCTTATGGAGCGGTTTCCTTATCGTTATATTCAGGTAGGTACTTTGGAAATCAATGGAAAACCTGACTGTCGTATTCAAAAAGTAGATTCTTACACTGGTAGGTATCGTGACATGTATCTCTGCGATAATGAAATGCAATTAATGACTGCGATGGAAGACTTTGACTACACTTGTTGGTTGGATCCTGATAGGGTTCCTGCTTACGTGAAAGGAGACGATGAAGACACGGAGAGTCTTTAAAAGTACTGGTCGGTGATGAAAACCCCTTATGTCTAAAACAAGTATCCTGAGATACATTGGCAACTTTCTCCTCTTACTTGGTTATCAAATCATGTTATGGGGAGATTTTAAAAACGGTTTGATGATAAAGTTTATCGGGGGACTACTTAGTATTCCTTTTGCTATCAAACTTAAACTTTGGGACGTGTTATTTCTTATAGCATTCTTTGGTATTTCCGAGATATCAAAGTTAACCCAACTTTTCTTGGTTTCATAAAACCAAGTGGTGGAGTCAAATATGACCCTATTATGAGTTTACTGCCTCTCTCAAGGGCAGTTGGTGCGGATGGGGAATTCTTTCTCCGCCTGGTTTCCAATTTCCAGTCAAAGAATTGGTGGCGAGCCTGAAAGACCTAGGGGAGAGTTGCATAAACTCTCCTTTTTTAGTATAATCTAGCAAGATATTTTTTGTATATGAAAATCGGATTTAATTGTAGTTCATTTGATTTGTTTCATGCTGGACATGTCACCATGCTTAAAATGGAAAAAGAAATGTGTGACTATTTAAAGGTAGCACTTCAAGTTGATCCTACAATCGATCGCCCTGGTATTAAAAATAAACCAACACAATCTGTATATGAACGATATGTTCAATTGCAAGCTTGCAAATATGTCGATGAGATTTTGGTTTATGAAACCGAAGAAGATCTTCTCAATTTAATTCAAACTCAAACGATTCATATTAGATTTTTGAGTGAAGAGTATAAAGATAGAGATTTTACTGGAAAACAACACTGTATTGATCATGGTATCGAACTTTTTTTCCATTCAAGAAAACATAAATATTCCTCAACGGAAATTCGAAACAGAGTTTATCAGTTGGAAAAACAGAAAAGAATTGAAAAACTAGAAGAGAGTGTTCTTGAGCAGTACTCTCCAGAACTTCTGGAAAAATATTCAGTCAAAAATAATCAACAATGACAATATTAGTTACTGGCGCCGCAGGATTTATTGGAAGTAATCTTCTACATCATTTAGTTAATACTGTAGATGATGAGATTATTTGCGTTGATAATTTGACTTATGCATCCGACTGGCACAACATTCCAGATCCCGTTGTTCTTTATACGACAGACATTGCTGATGAGCATAATTGTGAATATATCTTTAAAAAATATAAACCAAAAACAATTTTTCATTTGGCAGCAGAAAGTCATGTAGATAATTCAATTAAAGATTGTTCTCAATTCATTCATACCAATATCGTTGGTACGGTTAACCTACTTAAACTTTCTCTGAAGTATGAAGTTGATCGTTTTATGCATATCTCAACGGATGAAGTTTATGGGACTATAGAAGAAGATTCTTTTACCGAAAAATCAAATTACAACCCTCGCAATCCTTACTCAGCATCAAAAGCGTCAAGTGATCATTTTGTGAATGCATTTCATAATACATATGGATTGCCTACAATTATCACTAACTGCTCAAATAATTATGGACCTAGGCAATATAAAGAAAAATTGATTCCTCAAACAATTTTGAATTTGCTGGATGGTAAGAAAGTTCCTATCTATGGTGATGGAAAACAAATTAGAGATTGGTTGTATGTCCAAGATCACTGTGAAGCACTAGTTGAAGTTTGGAGTCGTGGAAGAGTAGGACAGAAGTATAATATTGGTGGAGAGTGTGAGGTTAAAAATATTGATTTAGTTAGAATGATTCTAGATTATTTGAACATGGGAGAAAATATGATAGAATATGTTGAAGATCGCCCAGGACATGATCGAAGGTATTCGACAAGTATTACTAAAATTCGACATGAAATTAAATGGGCTCCACGCTTTAATCTTGAAGAAGGTTTAGAAAAGACTATTAAATGGTATGAATGCAATCGGAACAACCCTTAAAGATGTTTACATCATCACAAACAAAAAGTTTGAAGATGATAGGGGATTTTTTATTGAGGTTTTTAATGATGAAAAGTTTGAAGCAATTACTGGTGTAAAAAATTTCGTCCAAGATAATCATTCACAGTCTGTCAAAGGTGTTTTAAGAGGACTTCATTATCAAGTTGAAAATCCTCAGGGTAAATTGGTTCGTTGTACTTCTGGAATTGTTTTAGATGTGGTTGTAGATCTTCGTGTTTATTCTCCTACCTTTGGAAAATATACTAAAATCTTACTTGACTCAAATGACAAACAAGTATGGGTTCCTGCTGGATTTGCTCATGGTTTTTATGTCATTTCTGATCAAGCTGAAGTAACATATAAAATTACTGACTATTACTATCCAGAGCACGAAAGAACCCTTCTGTGGAATGACTCTGTTCTTAATATTGATTGGGGAATAGTAGACGAACCAATTCTTTCTCCAAAAGATAAACTTGGAAAAACGTTTGTTAATTGTGAAAAATATGTCTGATAAGATTTCTGTCTATGGTGCCACTGGTTTTATTGGTGGCACCTTTTGTAATATGTTTCCTGAGGAAGTAATTCAAATTCCCAGAGAACAAAGAAAACCCAGTTCAAAAAATATTCTTTACCTAATCAGTACAATTTCAAACTACAATGTGTTTGATGATCTGCATTTAGATGTAGATACTAATCTTACAGTTCTTCTTGATGTTCTTCAACATTGCAAAGATAATGATCTTATCTTTAATTATGTCAGCACAGGATTTGTTTATGGTTCTGATATTGTTTATGCAAAAGAAGATGATCACTGTGATCCAAGAGGATTTTATTCAATTACAAAAAGAACTGCAGAACAACTTTTAATCTCATTCTGTAAAACATTTGATGTTAAGTATCGCATCATGAGAATCGCAAATGTTTATGGACAGGATAAAACTGTCTCTGCAAGAAAGAATGTCCTTGGATTTTTAATTGAGTTGATGCGTCATAATGAGCCTATCACTCTATATGATGATGGTATGCAACTTAGAGATTATATGCATGTGAGTGATATCTGTAGAGCACTTAAACTTGTCATAGATAGAGGAGAGGTAAATCAAATTTATAATATTGCGAGTGGAACTGCTCTACCATTTAGAGAAATTATCGAGATGGTTAAGAAAAATCTTGAAAGTGAGAGTGAATTAGTCTCAATTGAAACTCCAAGATTTAATCAAATAGCGCAAGCAAAGAATTTTGCCTTGAATGCAGACAAACTCAAATCTTTAGGATTTGAACAAAAAATCTCACTAGAAGAAGGCTTGCAAACCATCTGTTCTTGAACTATAATACATACTAGGAGTAATTTATTAATCTATGGATGATTATAAAAAAACAGCACTTGTTCTTGGTGCTGGTGGTTTTATTGGCAACCACATGGTAAAAAGACTGAGAGCAGAAGGTTATTGGGTTCGTGGTGTAGATCTTAAGTATCCTGAATATTCAATTAGCGAAGCAGATGAATTTATTCTTGGCGATCTTCGTGATGTAACCTTTGTTCGTCGTTGTGTTCGCTTCACTGGATACTTGGGAAATTTTTATCAACAAATTGTTGATAAGTTTGCTCAACCCTTCGATGAGATCTATCAGTTTGCAGCTGATATGGGTGGTGCAGGATTTGTTTTCACTGGAGAAAACGATGCAGACATTATGCACAATTCAGTCACAATCAATCTGAATGTTCTTGATGAACAACGTCAACTGAATGAACTCAAAGATGTAAACAAAACTAAAATCTTTTATTCTGGATCTGCCTGCATGTATCCAGAGCATAACCAACTTGATCCCGATAATCCCGATTGTCGTGAAGAATCTGCTTATCCAGCAAATCCGGACTCTGAATATGGTTGGGAAAAACTGTTCTCGGAACGCCTCTACTTTGCTTATCATCGCAACCATAATATTCCTGTACGTGTTGTTAGATATCATAATATATTCGGACCAGAGGGAACCTGGGAAGGTGGAAGAGAAAAGGCTCCTGCAGCAATCTGTCGTAAAGTAGCATATCTTCCAGAAGAAGGTGGAACAATAGAAGTTTGGGGTGATGGTAAACAGACTCGTTCATTCCTTTATATTGATGAGTGTATTGAGGCAACTCGTCGTATGATGGATTCTGATTTTATCGGACCAGTCAATATTGGTTCTGAAGAAATGGTAACTATTAATCAACTTGTTGAAACTGCTGCTAAGGTTGCGGGCAAAGAAGTTAGCAAACAACATAAATTAGATGCCCCTCTTGGAGTTCGTGGACGTAATTCCAACAACGATCTTATTCGTGAGAAACTTGGTTGGAACTATTCACAATCTCTAGAAGAAGGGATTCGTAAGACATACAACTGGATTCAGTCTCAGATTTCTGATATTGAATATCGTCCATTTTATCATCCCGTTTGATTATGAAAGTAACTATTTTAGGTTCTAGTGGGCAAATTGGTGCTTACTTAACCGAATATCTTCGCAATAAAGGGCACGAAGTAACTGAGTTTGACGTTGCTAATGGTGAGGAACAGGATCTTACGAAGATTCCTAATACAAAATTAATGCACGATATTCGTCTTGCTGATTTTGTATTTTTTCTTGCCTTTGATGTTGGTGGTTCTAGGTATCTAAAGAAGTATCAGCATACCTATGACTTTATCAATAACAATACAAGACTGATGGCAAACGTCTTTCAGTATCTTGCTGAATACCGTAAACCATTTGTCTTTGCTTCATCTCAAATGAGTAACATGAGTTACTCTCCATATGGAGTTTTGAAAAGAGTGGGGGAACTTTACACTCAAACTCTTAATGGATTGACTGTAAAGTTCTGGAACGTCTATGGTGTGGAAAATGATCACGAGAAGTCTCATGTTATTACAGACTTCATTCGTAGAGGATTTGAAGAGTGTGAGTTTGAAATGCTCACTGATGGAACAGAAGAGCGTCAGTTTCTTTATGCAGAAGATTGTTGTGAGGCTCTTGAAACAATCATGAATTGTTATTCTGATTTTAAACCAACGGATCCTCTTCACATTACCTCTTTTAGAAATGATTCTATCAAGAGAGTTGCTGAACTGATTAAAGGACAATTCAATCTAATTGAAAAGTTTGATGTAAAGATTAAACCGGGAATCGCTAAAGATAGTGTTCAGATGGACAAGAGAAACGAAGCAGACAATTATATTACTGGGTGGTGGATGCCTAAAACCACCTTAGATAAAGGTATCGCAAAAGTTTTTGAAGAGATGAGAAAGGAGTACATCTAATGCCAATGCTAACTATTGAAAAATTAAATAAAATCGTAGAAAAATTTGATATTGATTCTGATGAATATCCAATTTGCGTAGAAACCGGAACTTACATGGGAGATACGGTTCGTAATATGCAACCATATTTCAAACAGTTTCACACCATTGAAATTTCAATGGATCTTTACAACAATTTTCTTTCAACTCATCCTCCATATGGAAATGTAAAAATTCATTATGGAGATAGCACTAATGTAATTCCAGAATTACTGAAACAGTTTGAAGAAACTGAAAAGTGTGTATTTTGGTTAGATGGACATTTCTCTCATGGATGCACATCTAAAGGAGAAAAAGATGTCCCCCTCTTAGAAGAGTGTAAAGCAATTGATGAACTTTACAAACCAGATGCTGGACTCATCTTGGTTGATGATCTTCGACTCTTTGGCACAACTCACGCAGAAGATTGGGAAGATATTACAATTGAGAATGTTGTTGATTGTTTTAACAATTTTGATGTTCAGCAATTGGCTTTAGATTCTCTTGAGGAGGATTGCCTTTGCCTTTACATTACAAGAAAAGAGGTTGAATTTACTCAATGACATATTCGGTTTCTCACTGGTCTGGAAGAGTTGGTAATAATATTCAACAAACAGCAAATGCCATTATGTTGGCTGAAGCAACGAAAAATACTTTTACTCAGTCTCTAGATCATGAAATTCTTGATAAATTTTCTATTAAATTTGGAGAGAATCAAGATTCTGGAACTGGTAGATTTTATACTTGGGAACCAATCGTAAACTGTGGAAATAAAACTCTAGACGGCGGAAATGAGATTGGTGTAGGCAAAGATCATGTATATTCAAACATGAGAAGAATATGCAAAGAATACATTTATCCTCATCTTAAAGTCCCAGAGTTAGAACCGTTTGATGATGATACTCTGGTGATTCATATTCGTGGTGGTGATATTATTGCACATGAGTATCCAGTAGATGCTCCGCATAATTACGTTCAGAATCCTTTATCATATTATCTTGCATTAATTGAAGATTTTAAAAAAGTTATTGTTGTCGCTGAAAAAGAAAATAATAACCCAGTTGTTCCTGAGTTAAGAAAAATTGATCGACTAAAGTTCCAATCTCTTTCTATTGCTGAAGATTATGCCACGTTATTGGCAGCAAAGAATTTAGCAACTGGCGGAGTTGGGACATTTGCAGTCTCGGCAGCTTTGTGCTCAAAGAATATTAAAAACCTTTATGCGTCTAATGTTTACTTGACAGAACATTTAAATTGTTCTATGCTTTATGGTACGGATGTTACAGTTTATGAGGTAGAACTAGAAGGATATATTCCAGTCTATCCTTGTAGTTGGCTGAATGATTCTGAGCAAAGAAAATTAATGTTAGAATATCAATTACCAGAATGAAAATATTTGTAACTGGATGCGCTGGACTTCTAGGCGCAAATTATACAAGACACCTAATTCAAAATAATCATCAAGTTATTGGTATTGATGATCTCTCTGGTGGATATAAGGCATTTGTTCCCAAGGGAGAAAATTTTACTTTTGTAAAACTTAATCTTGAAAAAAGAAAAAAGGTTGTAGAACTTTTTGAAGAACATAAACCAGATATTCTAGTTCACTTTGCTGCTTATGCTGCAGAAGGACTATCGCCTTTTATTCGTAATTACAATTACCGAAATAATCTTGTTTGCTCTGCAAACTTGATTAACGAATGCATTGCTCACAATACTAAGTTTATCTTCACATCTAGTATGGCTGTTTATGGTGAACAGGAACCTCCATTCACTGAAGATAAACGTCCACAACCAATTGATCCATATGGAATTGCTAAGTATGCTGTTGAGTGTGATTTGAGACTTGCACATGAACAGTTTGGACTTCGTTATAATATCGTTCGTCCTCACAATGTTCTTGGTATCTATCAAAATATTTGGGACAAATACCGCAATGTGATTGGTATCTTTATTCGTAAAGCATTGAATGGAGAACCAATTCTTGTTTATGGTGATGGAGAGCAGACTCGTGCGTTCTCAGATATCAAATATTATATGGAACCATTTGATAAACTTCTCACTGATTTTGACGGGGAGACTTTTAACATTGGTGCGGATAAGTATTTCTCACTAAATGAAGTTGCTGAAACGGTTCAAACTATTGCTAAAAAGTATGGTTATGAAGTGCCGATTGAACATGGCGAACCCCGCCATGAAGTTAAACATGCATATTGTGATCATACAAAAGCAAAAACTATGTTAGAATTTAAGGATGAAACCAATCTTCATGACTTAGTTGAAAGTGTATTTGTTTGGGCTATGTCTCAACCAAATAGAAAGGTTAAAAGAATGGAATATGAAGTTACGAAAAACATCTATGATTACTGGAGAAACTAATGGTAAACCCTGAATACATCAATCCTAATACTTATTTCAAAGAAAATTGCGAAAATCTTAGGGTTAATTTTAAAACCGCAGATGATATAGAGCAAAATTACTCACAATCTCTTCAGGACATTTTTACATTAAGTGTTCTTGATGGAAAAAGAAATGGAACTTATCTTGAGATTGGTGGTGATGATGGTATTGGAATTAATAATACCTATCTTTTAGAATCTCAGTATGATTGGACTGGACTAGCTTTTGAATGGTTAGAACCTGGATGGAACAAGTATGTTTCTAAAAGAAAAAATCCTTGTTTGTGTGAGGATGCAACAAAAGCAGACTATGCTAAACTTTTTGTAGATTATAAGTTTCCAAATCAGATTGACTTCTTGCAAGTTGATATTGAACCAGCACAACAAACCTTAGATGCTCTTAAAGCAATTCCTCATGATAATTACAGATTTTCTGTAATCTGCTTCGAGACAGCTATTTACTTGGGACAAGACATGCATGTTCAACAAGAACAAATTGATCTTTTAGAATCTCTTGGATATGTGATGATTGCTAAGAACGTTTCGAATGTTGGCAATGATCCTTTTGAGGATTGGTGGGTTGATCCAACAGCAGTTGATATGGATAGACTAACTCCTTATATTGATGGTGGATTTACTGATAATAGAGAGAAGCGTTGCTTAGAAGTCATTTATAGGAGTTGAGACATGAAAGTATTTGATTCATTTATTTTCTTTAATGAGCTAGATTTATTAGAACTTCGTCTGAACATCTTAAATGATGTTGTGGATTATTTTGTCCTTACCGAATCTCCATTCACGGTAAGTGGAAATGAAAAACCATTATTTTATCAAGAAAACAAAGATAGGTTTGGTAAGTTTAATGATAAAATCATTCACAATATCACTGAAGAAATTCCAAATGATTTTAGTCAGTATCTGGTAAAGAAACCATTTCATACTGATTACAGCACCACGGATGAAAGTGGAACGCGATATATTGATTTGCCTATCCGCTTTCAAAGAGCTGTTTACAATCGTGAATGTAGTGCCTATGGACTTGTCAAAGCAGGAGCAACTGACGATGACATTGTGATGACAAGTGATGCTGATGAAATCATCAATCCATATGTAATTGAAGATCTGGATTGGTTTGATCCAACATGTAATTACGTTGCTCTACAAAGAGCTTTCTATTTCAAACTCAACTATTTGTATGAGGAGAATTGGAAAGGGACAAGACTTTCTACTTTCAAGCATTTGAAGACAACCACTGTAGATCGTCTACGTACAGATTGGAGAAAGGCATATCTAATTGAAAATGCTGGATGGCATTTCAGTTTCTTGGGTGATGCAGATAATGTCCGTCTGAAACTTGCTTCATATGAGCATACAGAAAATAATATCTCTTCTAATGTTGATAACATGGAACAGAGAATTGAAGAGGGATTGGATCCCATTGGAAGATCAAATCGTCTTAATGCCGTTCCTATTGATGACTCTTACCCCGAATACATTATTAATAATCAGGAAAAGTACGCTGAATATATTAAGTCATGGAACTGATTGAGGGAGTAGCACTTTCAAATCTTTGTGACTATTCTTTTGGAGATCAGTCTGGACAATGGGGACACATCTATACTTCTTTTGTGAAGGAAGCAAATCTTACAAATGTAGAATTTGTTTCTAAGTTATTTGAAGTAAAGAAAAGTCGTGATTATATGACTTTGTTTATTGATAATATTCGTTTATATAAAAGACATATTGTAGAAGTAAGCGAATCGGATCGTCCTTATGTAGATTCTCTACATGCAAAAAATGATCTACTGCACCTTTGTGGAAACTTTCCAGATATGAAATTCATTATCTTCACAAACCTGGAAGATACTCCAACTGATGATTATATCTTTGATGCTATTCCTGAGAACGTTTTGTGTGTTTCAGCAGTAAATGCTATCTCTCATGGAGGTAAAGTCATTCCAGCTCCTTATGGAGTTCAGAGAAGAATGTCTCCTCAAGATAATAGAATTGAAAATCTTAAGGAATACATGTTGTTTCCAGAACTCTCTGAACTAAATTTACTTTATGTCAGTCACAACGAAAGTTCTCATTCAGATAGAGTGGGAATTAAATCATTGTTTGTAGATAAAGATTGGGCAGTAGTAGATGAACAAAGAGTTGAATACAGAGATTTTCTTTTAAAACTTGGAAGATGTAAATTTATGTTATGTCCGAGAGGGTGTGCCATAGATTGTCATCGTAATTGGGAAGTTCTTTATATGAAAAGAGTTCCGGTTATGAAACGTCATCCATATCTTGAAGTTTTGTTCAAAGATTATCCTGTTCTTTTTGTTGATAGTTACTCTGAGATTACAGAAGAACTATTAATTGCTAATGATGATCTTTACCAAGAAGCAAAAAATATTAATCATGAAGAGTTGATTTTATCAAATTTTTATAATAAAATTGTATCTAATAACCTAATTTAAATCATGCCATTTTCACCTTTTAACTCTATTGAAATTCAATTCTTTAATAAAATTAAAGAAGATGTTTCTGTTGTATTTGATATTGGATTGCGAGATGATATTGATTATCTAAAAAATTCTTTTGATAAATCCAGAGAATTTCATATGTTTGAGCCAGATCCAAACTTTGTTTTAAGTTGTTATAAGCAACTTGAAGAACTTGAAGCTCCTGATGATATTGAAAATGAAATTTACTTCAATACTTTTGGATTGGGTGAACAGGAAGGCGAATTAGCGTATTATCCAAATACTCAGTCTTTTGTTTTTAGAACAGTTCATACAACGTCTCAAGATGTGGGAATTGCTTTTCCGATCAAAACTTTAGATGGATATTGTAAAGAAAAAAATATCAAGGAAATTGATTTTTTGAAAATAGATATTGAAGGAATGGAGATAGATTGTTTTAATGGTGGCAAAGAAATTTTAAATAGTAGTACAAAAGTAATTCAATTTGAATTTGCTTCTACAATGTTAGATAGAAAAATTTCTCCAGAGGATTATATTGGATGGTTTGATAAAAATATTTTTGATCTTTATCTTCTTAGAGTTTCTCCAGAGCATCCTTACTATCCTCAAAATAATGAACTTTTGACGCCACTAAATGAAGAGGTGTATCAAACTATTAGACAGCATATGATAGAGGCAAGTGGGTGTAATATGGTTGCTGTTCGTAAAGAACACTCTGAAAAAGTTCTCTCACTTGCAAATGCTTGAACATGACAAATAGAAAATTAGTAGTATCAAATTACTGCACAGATCTTGAATGGTTAAAGATGGCATATGAATATGGCATCTCACCTCAGAATACGGTAATTTATTCTAGAACTCCCGATGAATATGGAGAGGATTTTTCTCATCTGGGAGAGTATATTAAAAGTCCAAATGTAGGTGAAAATATTTACGATATATTTCGATTCATAATTGAGAATTATGAAAACCTTCCTGATATGAGTATTTTCATTAAGGGAAATTTATTTTCTAGAAAAAAAGATCAAACTCATAATCATCCTAAACCAGGAGAAGAATATGAAATTGATGAGTTCTATTATACGACTAGGGAAAAATTTGTAGAGTCTTTACGGACTGATAAATTTTTACCAATAGATAGATATCATCCAAGCTCTTTAGTTGGTGAGAATGAAACGTTTGTTCAACCAGTGCATTATGCAAATTTTTATTATAATAGTGATGTAGAGACTAGGTATTTCGGAGATTTTCATGAAATTTCTGACGCTTTCTTTATAGATCCTCCAAAAAGATCAGTAATTCAATTTGCCCCTGGTGGAAACTATGCAGTGCCAAAAGAAACTATTCTGAAATATAGCAAAAGTTTTTATCAAAAACTACAAGAAATCGTATCTTACGTTCCTAACCCACCTTATGTTAGAACTTCTGGAGAGTCTTACTTATGCGAAAGGTTTTTGTATTATATCTGGACAGAAAATTTGATTGAGAAATAATGATTACTCTAACTACAATTTTATATGAAAAAAATTTTAAATATCATCTAAAAGAAAATCCTTGGTTTAGAAATTTTAAAAGTAATTATATCACGAAAAAAAGATTACTAATTAACAACTTAGATTCAACTCAAGAGTTTGAAGATATTCTAAATGATCTCTATGATCCCAACGAAATAGAATTAGTTTATGTTAGTGACTATGCTGACGAAGTAATTAATTTTTTCAATTTGAATATAGAAGAAGGAGATCTGGGATACAACTATACTGTTCCCTATTTTGTAAATATTCATACTTGCTCTACTCCATACTTTTTTAACGTCAGTTCTGATTGCTGCGTGGATATTTGTGTTAAAGATAGTTTCTTTGAAAAGTCAATACGTCTTTTAGATCAGGATAATAAGTATATCGTTACAAGTCTGCCTACAGAAAAGGATTGGAGTATTCATGGATATCCTTCTTTTACCTCATGGGAATCTGAACAAATATATGGGAGAGGTATAACTTGTCAAGGTGAATGGGAACAGGTTAACATTCCTGGATTCACAAAGGAACAAGAGCTTGAAGATTTTTGGTGTAGTGCAACTTTTTGGGATGGAGTCTTTGTAGGACATACTCAGAAATTAAAAGAGATTAACTATAAAGAATGTTTCGGATCGAATCCAATTCAAGCTGTTGCTCCTTATGGTGGCAAAGGTGCATTTGAAAATAGAATTGCTGATTATCTGATGTACAATAATGTGCATCGTGCAATGCTAAAGAGTAAAACTCAGTATGCTATGCATACCAATTCGGCACCTTGACTATTAATTGAAATTATGTTATTTTAGTAGTACGTTAAATTGCAAATATGTATCAGTTAATTGAAAAATTTTTAGAATCTTCTAAGGAAATTGAGGATAATATTTTTCCCTTCATTGCAAATAAAAAGAACTTTAATCCTGAGATAGATTCTGTTTACTATTCTGGACCTTACTGGGATGACAGCGAAATCATTGAGATTATCCATTCAGTAACAATGGGTAAGTGGTTGTCTTCTGGAGAAAAGGTACATAAATTTGAACGTGAGTTTTCTAAGAAGTTTAATTTCAAGCATTCTGTGATGGTGAACTCTGGGAGTTCTGCCAACTTGGTAATGTTTGCTGCTCTTAAAAAGCACTTTGGTTGGAAAGACGGTGATGAAATCATTGTCTGTGCTTGTGGATTTGCTACTACGATTGCTCCCATTGTCCAAAATGGACTTAAGCCAGTCTTTGTAGATATTGATTGGACTGATCTTAATTGGGATCTTGAGGAAGTAGAAAAGAAAATTACAAGCAGAACTGTAGCAGCAATCTCATCTCCTGTTCTTGGCAATCCTTATAATGTAAACAAGTTTGTTGATCTTTGCCGAAGAAAGAGTATTGCTGTTATTGCAGATAACTGTGATAGTCTTGGAAGTAAGTGGAGTGGAAATTATTTGACTGATTATGCAGTTGCTGCTTCCTGCTCTTTCTATCCTGCTCATCACCTTTGCACAATCGAAGGTGGTATGGTTTCTTCCAATGAGAAGGGGATTGTAGATCTTGCACGTAGTTTTGCATGGTGGGGTAGAGATTGTTACTGTGTTGGCGCACAGAATCTTCTGTCTTGTGGAACTTGTGGTAAACGATTTGATCGTTGGTTGAAAGACTATGATGGAATAGTTGATCACAAGTATATCTTCTCAAACATGGGTTATAATCTAAAACCACTAGATCTTCAAGGTGGTGTGGGATCAGTTCAACTCACAAAGTTTGAAGAGATTCACAAACTTCGTAGGAAGAATAAGGAGGCAATTCAATCTATTCTAGAAAAGATCCCTGGTGTTCGTGTTGTGAATGAACTTCCCCAAGCCGAAACAAGTTGGTTTGGAGTGCCTACAATTTGTGATACAAAAGAACTTAAGGAATCGCTGGTTGCTTTCCTAGAAAAGAATAAGATTCAAACTCGTAATTATTTTGCTGGAAATATTCTCCTACATCCAGGATACTCTCATCTAGATGATGCTAAAAAATATCCAAAAGCAAATCAAGTTTTAGATAAAGTGTTTTTCCTTGGATGCTCTCCGACGATTAATGAATCTATGATTGATTATATTGATCAAGTAGTTACAAAATTTATTGGTTGATATGGTTATAACTGAATTCTACCATGGACAGGGATTTGGTAATCAACTCTTTGCTTATGTTGTGACAAGAATGATCGCACATAAGAAGGGGTTTGGTTATGGATTTACTGGACTTGAAAATTTTGGAGATCGAAGATTCAACGATAAAGGTGTATACTTTATGGATCTTAATCTGGGACAAGAAATTATTGGCGGATCTAGTCCTCCAGGAGGACCTCCCGATTCTTTACCAGATGGAATTCTAAACTATTACAGAGAG
>Ga0222712_10002886_pt1 | contig 19209 bp, 32 predicted proteins | sample C33_657DmetaG_FD_165043 | JGI IMG/M metagenome (GOLD analysis project Ga0222712, IMG submission 165043) | Estuarine water microbial communities from San Francisco Bay, California, United States - C33_657D | ecosystem: Environmental > Aquatic > Marine > Unclassified | place: USA: California... | reverse complement strand
TATAACCCATCATCACCAAATTGTTGAATATGTTCTACCACCCACTCAACATCTTCCGAAACTACATTCAGCATTTGTGCACAAGCATAGTAGAAGAAATCACCTGCATTTAATTGTAGTTGAAATGTATCCGCTAACAATCGTTTATATGCTTCCAATTTTTGTGTTGGAATCATTGTATATTCAAATGATTCATTAGGTGAAAAATTTGGAACAAAATCATCATTGAAAAATTCATCTATATGGTTTGCCATAACTAATTTGATAAAGGTGCTTTAATCTTTGGATGTGATACATAATCTTTCAGTTCAAAACAATCAGGTCTATAAGATAGTATAATATCTTTGAATGTTTTTGCTCCTAATTGTTCTTTAACTGCTTCATGTTGATACCAATTCCGTTCTGTTATTTGGATTGTAGGTAATTCGTATGGTGTTCTACTAATCTGTTCTTTTGCCTGTTCTATGTGATTAGAATACAAATGAACGTCTCCCAAATTACCAATCAATTCATCAGGTATCATATTCACCTCTTTTGCAATAATCTCCAATAACAACCCATAACTTGCTATATTAAAGGGCAAACCTAAAAATGTATCTACACTTCGTTGATTCCACATTAAAGAGATTGCTCTGGTTGGAATGTTAGCATTATTGTATCTGGTGTTTAATTGATGTCCCATTGATTGCACTTCCATTCCATGTGGAGCAAAATCATTAACCGTTTTATCCGGATATGTTTTTCTAAATAATTCACCTCTTTCATTCAAACTCAACTCTCTCGTATATAATTGGAATCCATAGTGGCAAGGTGGTAGTGTCATTTGATTTAACTCTGCTACATTCCATGCTGATACCATCAATCTTCTACTATCCGGATTTGTTTTGAGTGAATGAACTACTTCTAAAATCTGGTCATACCACAATGAACCTTTCTCATTGCCATTCATATCCATCCACCCTTGCCATTGTCTCCATTGCTTACCATAGATTGGTCCTAAATCACCGTAATCTTCTGCAAATATAGAATTGGTTTTTATCAACTGAATAAATTGTTCTTTGGTGTATCTAGGTCCGTGGAAATCATCTGTTAAAAGTTTTGAATAGTTTTTATACGCATCACCATCCCAAATGTGGCAATCGTAATCCAATAAGAATTTGATGTTAGTATCCCCACGCAGAAACCATAGGAGTTCTGCTACAATAGAGTTCCAATGAACTTTCTTTGTAGTAAGTAACGGGAATCCCTCACTCATTTTATGTCTGATTTGTCTGCCAAATACTGAAATAGTACCCGTACCTGTTCTATCTGATTTTACTACACCATTATCTAAAATGTCTTGCAGTAATGCTTGGTATGATTTATCTATGTTATTCATATTTCAATTCGTAAGTGCTATTCTTTGTTTTAAACTTTACATAACCCAATCTCTCTTCTACAACTTCGGTTATGGTTGTGGTTAACCAGGTGTAAGTAATGCCAGGGTCTAATATCAAACTCCTATCTATTGCAGGGTCTTCATACATTCGTTTACCAGTTCCAGCCGAACTCCATTCTATGAATCCAATTTTGTTTGCACCAATGGTTAAACCATCGTTTTCTCTGATAAGAGTGTATTTATATATCTTTCTCCCACCATGCTCTTCACAATACAAATCATCGGTCATACCTTCGGTAATGATTTTACTACACTTATGGCAGAGAGTTGCTCCTCTACCTCCGTTGAATTTGTGTATGGGTTTCATATTATCTCTTTGTTTTTAATTCTGTTGTATTTTGCTTCCAATATTTTAGATAACTCCTCTTGTCCTTTCTCACTAAAATGCCCATCATTTACTATACCATTAGTTTCATCTCGTATTATTGGAAATCCACTTAAATAGGTTGCCTGTATATTGTTAATAAACGGTGTCCAATGTATTACACTTATACGCTTTAATGTGTAGTTTATCAGTTTTATCCAATTATTTACTTCATCGGAATATCTCTGATGTGTTCTATTAATAAATATTTCATCAATAGTTCTTTCACTTAAACTATGTGGTATGGGGTATGTTCTATCATAAGATGGAGCTAGTTGATGCCAATAACCACCATTATTTACAATTCTAAATCTTTCCAAACTAGACCATCCGAATATAACCAAATCATTTTTTTTAATTTGATTTACAACTTTGCAAAATGATTCAAATATAGAATAATTATCCCAACTCCCCATACCAAAATTCATTAGTTTCATATCAAGTCTTTCAGATAAAAACTCACCATATACCTTTGGAACATATCCTTTCCAATCAATATAATGATGTCTCCAATGAATTACTTTACAATCTTCTTTTGGTAAGAAACTTTCTGTAAAACTATCACCAAATGTCCAAAGTTTAGGCATTATATATTTCTTATAATGTTTCAAATATACGATTATTTTTTGATTTTTCCAAATAAAAAAGGGGAAACTTTCGTATCCCCTTATTATTTATGATTTTTTCTTATAAATTCCAACCTTTTGTTGCTCTTTTATAATTTTTTTAGCAATTTTCTTGCGATTTTCGTTTCTTTGCTCTTTATGTGTCATTTTACTCTTCTGTATTCTCTATAACTTTATGTTCAATTCCAGTTTCAGTCATTCCACCATTTTCTGCTCTTACCCAAACTATTGGTACATTTGGACCATGTAGTTCATGTTGAGCCGCTGCATCTTCATCTAATGCATCAAAGATACCATAATTACTCAATTCCGATTCAATCACATATAATTTTGTAAATACACCATCTTTTGCAAGGATTAAAGGAAATTGTCCTTCTGCTATCTTTGCAGTATCTTCTTCATTGAAACGTAATTCATTATATACATTTCTAAATAAGCATTCGTTTTGTTCTTCCATTTTATTAAAGGGTTTTATTTACTTATAAATATAGAATTATTTAAGAAACGATTTTTGCTTCCTCTATGAGATTTACAAACAAATATTCTTGTGTTGGATTGTGCCTTAAAATCTTATCTACACCGTAATGTTCTCTCAATATGGTAGCATCTTCCGATGAAATTGTAGTTTTGAATTTGGTATATGCGAATTTACGAATGATTTCATACAATTCACCATTCACATTTAATAACTCTACCTTTCTCATAACGTATTTACTTTAATCCATATAATCCTGAATATCTATTCCATCTTCATCCTCATCTTCGTAGATTTCTTCTTCTATTTCAGAAAGATATTCATAGACTTCATCTAATAATGGGTGTTGTACATCATTATCAATCTCCTTTAATGTGCTTTTGATTTCGTTTACTAAACGTAGTATTCTCTGTTTCATTGTTTTTAACTTTTTCAATAAGTATAAACAAATTACGAATTCTGACACATTGTTCGTATTCTTCTATTGATAAAAAGTAATCCAATGCTTTTTGTAAGGTGATTTTTACATCTCTTTTAGTTATTAGAAATACTATGTTGTCTAGCAAATTGGAAATCATCAATGCTTGAACCTCTTCTAAATCTTCTTTAATCAGTTTTTCTGCATATCTAACCAATTCTGAAAATATGATATAGTTGTTTTCTTTCACCCACCCATAGAGTGATTGATTACCCAAATCTATATGCAAAATCATTGGTTGTTGCTTCATTAAAATAATCTTTCTAATCCTTTTGTGTTGGCTCTTTTATACTGAATATCCATTTCGGATTTGGTAGTTGTTTCTTTAACCTTTTTCTTATACCACCAATACAAATCTTCAATAGTTTTGAAACCTCTTTTCATTCCCATTGCTTTATCCCACAAATCCTTACCAAACTCTTTTTTCAAATCACCTTGTAGTTTCCATAGGATTTTGTTCTCATTAGCAAATGCTTCCAACTCTAATTTGATTGCTTTAATCCTCTTCATTCTACCCGCTTCCATAGCAACCTCATTACGATTTTTGTCATCCGTACCCCTATAATTCTTATAAGCAGTCTCACTAACCAACTTGGCGGATTGCCGAGTATCCCTAGCTTCACCAAACATATAAGAATAATCAAAGTCACCATTTCGTATCTTCAATAGTAGAGGTGCGTCCTCTCTTAAAGGTTTGTTGGGTCTACCTTTGGTAAACCACCTGTATCGGTTGTATCCCATTCTTCTAATTGTTCTTCGTGTTGGTTATGTTCTGATAATGCTTCATCAATCTCTTTATCAGTTAATTTATTAACATCAAAATCTTGAATATGAGTATGGTTCTCTTTTATTTTTCTACTATACTCTTCTACTGCTTTTTTCAAGGCAGGAGATGGTTCGTACATCCCCATATCATAATATGCTTTTTTCGGCTCATCTTCATCTTCATCTTCCTCCGCATATGCTTCCCCCAACTCTTTGATTACCTTTCTCCAACTACTCTCACTATATTCTAGACCAACTGCCAATCCTTTGAACATTTCTAATAGTTCATACAAATCTACATCCGAATGCTCTACTGCAATCGTTACCGTCTTACCCCATTGGGTTGCACTTACACTACTTGGTTGATTTTTAGTATTCATAACTATTTTGTTTTGCTATCTGTTTAGCAGTTTTATAATGCTCTTCCGTATATTCTCTACCACTAATTGCCGCATCCATTGCCGAATAGTGTTTGGTGTGATGTTCTGAAAGAGGTTTAGTGAATTGTTTTAAATGCTTTGCCTTTGCATCTATGTACGCAAAGAAATCATTTTCATCTAATGCATTTAATTCGTTTGCAGTTAGTTCTTGATTTGGGTTATATGTTATCATAACAAAGTTTTTATATTATTCAATTTATCAACAATATTTACACAATCCTTTATATGCATTTTTGTAGATGTATAATTTAAAAATAATTCTTGATTATGTTTACATATATGTGATACATCTTTTAAGAATTGGTCTTTTTCTTCTTTGGTTTTGTTTGAAAATTTATTTACCTCTTCAACAATCATTTTCAATCTTTCTGAATCATTATTTTCCAAATCATAACTTTCATCTATAAACGGATGGAATGTTTTAAAACCAATACTTCTTAAATATTCCAATGATTTAGATGGTCCTGCTAATATAAATGGATGTGAATGTCCAAGTGGTTTTAATATTTTCTCACTCAAATAACCCGTTGGGAATTCAGAAAGACCTTGTTCATTTATATTTTCCTGAAAAAACATAGATTCGGATACTAAACTAATGTATGAATTTAAATACATATCTTTATTTTCAAATCCATATCCTGCAATTCTAGTCAAATCTTCTATATCCAAGGTTCTAGATGTTGTTTTAATTAACTCAACAAATTCAGGAGCTTTCTCATAGTTTTCAAAATCATGTACAACGTGTGGATGATAAAATTTATTATCCCACGAAACCAAATTGTTATCCAAATTTAATTTGTACAATGTATTCAATAAAATAAGTCTATGTAATTTCCAATGTCTACATAAGAATAGAAAATCTTTTTTATCTTGTCCAATAGATTCTTCAAATTCTGAATAAGTTGCAACACTATTCACATTTCTTTGTATTTTACCTACTTGTGATTCATATGCATCTTCTCCCCAAAATGAAAAATTAGGGTCATTTAATGTTTTATTAAACTCTTGCGATTTGGATTGTAATGCCAGATTGAAATTATATACATTGTATTTAACTCCAAGCTTTTCTAAATTATCTTTTATTTTAAAATCCTGAAATATCAAATGAACTTTTTCATCATCAATACCATTACCTCTTGTAAAATCTATGATTTTCTGAAAGTTTGGAATATTGATTCCCAATCCACCATCTATGATATAATTGATAAGTATATTACCATTACCATTTCTAATACTTTCTAATGCAACTTTTGATATGTTATTCATCGCAAACTCATTATAGAAATCATCATTTCCAAAAAAGTTTTCCAATGAAGCAAATGGCTCTATGATATAAAACCATTTTTCATCTGGGTGATAATTGACAATATCATATACCGATTTTTTAATAGAAAAATCTTCCCAAAAATTACTATTACATAAAAACCAATGTCTATTCCACCGTTTCTGATAACCTTCACCTGACATAGGATAATCAAAATCGGATGCACTATGTATTGTTGGTAAAAACTTTGGGTGCAAACAATTTGGTATCTCACCGTTATAGGTCATTACATCATAACCAAATATCATTTTTGTATTACTCAAAATATCCATTTTTTAAATTATGTACTCTATTGAATTCTTCTTTTAACATACTTTTAAGGAAAGAATCATTTAATATATCCAATACCGCATCCACATCCATTTCTGAATATTTTGGTTTAATTCTTTCGTTTATCAATGCCAAGTCCTCATCCGTTGCAAATGGATATGGAGGTTGTTCTGCCCAATACTGTGCTTCTAATTCATCACTCCAATCCTCATGACCGTAATCCTCATCACCACCGATTGAACCTGTGTTAATCTGTTCTTCAAATGCTCTTTTTATAGCTCCCATATTATCGTTGTTTATAAACTTAAATATACAAAAAATATTTCTTATTTCAAAATTATTCGTTCAATTTTTGAATTTGTTCCGTATCTTACTACAACTTGCATAGTATCACCTCGCATTTCCCAAATGGGAGCAATTACGGTGTTTATGCTTCCATCTAAGGAGTTATAACAGGTCTTGTTGATGGTTGGCACTAATGCATCAATATTGTTGATTAGAGGTGGAAGCTGAACGATTGTGAACTGACCTGTGGATTGATTTAGATATGTTTTGGTTATAGTTGCTACTACATCTCCTTTCTTTAAATGCCAGTATAGATTGTTTTCCCAATCTACTTTAACTCGTGGATTATCGGGTACTCTTCCGTTGATTTTAATTGAACCTGTTAAAGTTTGTAGATTCTGACCCGTCTGATTATACAACTGAAAATAGTAAAATCCATTCTTATCCTTTGGTAGATTGGTAATAGCAACTAGCTCAACTTTCTCCGATGGTTTCAGTAATGAATCCATAAATGGATAATACGGATTCTCACCCGTACATCCACTTAATCCAAATACAATAACAAATCCTAATAGTATCCGTTTCATCTTATTTCTTTCGTGTAAGTAAATTCTTAATTACCATTATATAAAAGATAGGCATTGCAATTATTGTTCTTGCAAAGATAATCAGATTCATTAACACATTAAATCTACCTTCTGGATTGGATTCATACATCTGCTTATCCACATCTCTTGCCAAAGGATACATCAACACTAACCATACTATTGCTATTATATACCACATATCTTATTAGTCTACAAGTTCTATTCTAATCGTACCATCTTCATTAAACCACCCCTTCAACCTATACTTACCTTTATCAGCATCGGATGCAGATACTAAATAACCACTAATATGTGGTGCATCACCATTACCATCTTTTTGCATAGTTTGAAATGATAATTCTGTTTTGTAAATTTTACCGTTAGAAATTGCAAGCTCACCGTGTTCTGATTTGATTAGTTTTCTAAACCCACTAATTTGAAAGTGCCCTGCTGCTCTTAATTTACCAACTTTTAAAGCATACGCATCTTGCATATTTGTATCAGATGCTTTCAATGAGTTCCTATTGATACGCATTTGTTTTACCTTATCTTTGGTGTATTCTCTACGTCTCATAATAATTCAATTTCTGCTAATAATGCCGTAATACCATCTTCTGTTAAGTAACCAACTACATCATCTGTAATCGGTGTATCGTATGCCAGTTGTCCTTCTGAATCCAATACTGCCAATTCAAATAAACCATCTCGTCCACCGTAAGTATAAGGACCTTTTACTATACTTGCACCATATCCGTTTGGAAACGTAATACGGCATTGAATACCCATACCATCGGGTAATTTGTTAAATATTAAATCATTAAATGTTGTCATGTCTTTGTTTGTTTAAAAATGAAAAAGGGGAGTAAAACTAATCACTCCCCTTTATCTACCATTACTATCACTACCACACAATAGTATCTTCTTTGGAGTCATCTACATCGTTGAAGAGTTTGTCTTCTGTATCATTTTCAGATTTGATGTATTTTTGAACCAATTGTTTCATAAAAGTTCGTTCCGAATCTAAACCACCATCAGCGGAGAAGTAAGGTAAGATAGCAATTTCAGCTGCTTCTAGCAATGTGAAACCATCGTAAACCAAACCCGCTGCTTCTACGTTAGTACGGGTAGATAAGATTGTTGAAATCTTGCTGGCATCTGTTTTAATCAACTCACGAGTAGTAGAAGCGATTTCTGCTAATGCATTAAGTGAGTATTCATCAGCCTCTGGGTAGATAAGTTTTAACAAATCAAACTCCGAATCTTTATCTAATAAACTCATCTCAATTGTTACGAAACGGTCCATAATCGCACGGTCCATAATACGGGTTGAGGTGTATTCATTACCGATATTGGCAGTTGCGATGAAAGTTACACCATCAGCAACTTTAACAATTGGAGAACCTTCTGCCTCATCCAAACGTAAGTAACGTTGTCCTTGGTCTAACACGGTCATCAAGATGTTCCATGCTTCTGGGTGAGCTCTCGATAACTCATCTAATAATACAATTGAGTTTGGAGTTTTGATTGCTTTAACAAACGCAGATTCAGAGAAGAAAGTACCTTTCTGTTTATCAAAGTGAGTATTACCAATCAAAGTTGCTCTCGGGTCTTGCGTTGCTCCTAAGTTGAAGTAGAAATCAGGTCGGTTAAGTGATTTAACCAATGATTGAGCGGCTAATGTTTTACCACAACCGGTCGGTCCTGTCATCATAATGTTCTTACCACGAACTGCTGAACGAAGTAAGTATTTCCACTTTAACTCATCCATAAATAAACCTTTTGGTTTGTAATCATATCCTTTCTCGTGGATGAATGATTTAAGTGCTTCGTGCGTTTCAAATGCTTCTGAAACAGATTCCGATTTAACCTCTGGGGTTTGGTGAGCAAGATTACGGAACTCATCAATTTCAACAAGTTTGTAAGTTGTTTTGCCAGATTTGGAAATATAACCACGAATGGCTTTGTTTGAGTCATGAGCCGCTTTCATACGGGTCTTAGTGATACCTGCCACCTTAGTAGCAGTTTGGTTATCAGCAGTAAGCATTGCGAATGTACGTCCTACTTTGATAACTTGGTAAATTTCGTTAGTGAAACCTACAATAACATCGGATTTTTTGGTAGTTGCCATAATGGTATGTTTAAGATTAAAAATTTAAGGTTAAAATGGGGAGAATTACATCACTCTCTCACATATAACAAATATACGAAATGTTGAGCAAAAAAACAAGCGTTTTGTAAAAAAGTTTTAATAAAAAAGGGGAAATTTCTTTCCCCAATCTTACCGCTTTCCGAGCTAGTCTTTATTATGTTCTGGATTTTTGGGGAATGATAATATTGCATATCTACCCGGTCCTCCTGTTACTTTTGTTACACCATGATTTATATCATGTTTGGATAAATCCATAAGAGCACATTGTCCAAATTCAGGAACTACATATCCATCTCCCAAAACCAACAATCCACCGTTAGATTCATTGTAATCTTTATTCAAATAAATAATTATAGAACATAGATTGATACTGGCACCATCGTGATGTGGGGTAAATACACAACCTTCATCGTAATATGTTAATGCCAATTCATCTAATTTTGGTGAAGTCATTGCCGGAAACCCGTAAAAGTATTTGATAATATTATCAATTCCCTTTACTATTTCATTTGAAAGAGTTTCTTCTATGTTATTAGCATAGTACCAACATTGTGATATATGCGTATGCCCCGGCTCATTAAATATTTCTTCTTTTTTTGCCTTTGCAGATTCATATGTGTTATCATCACTTCTAAATCTGGTTTCAAGTTTATTAGAATCAAATCTAAATTCTGAAAATCTGTGTTGTAGATTTTTTTCAGAATCACAAATCAAATTTTGTTCTAAAAAATTATAGAAATCCACATCTACATCTTTTACAGAAAAATCACAATATCCATTTTCTTTAAAAAACTCCCTTTTTGCTTCTATGCTCATATTTTTAATTATTTTTGTAAGAATAATTCGTTCATTGTCTTTGCTACTTGCATCATATTTTCTACGTTTACTGCTTTGGCATCCTTACCATAACACTTTTGGAAGATTCTCCAATCAGAAGTGTTTAGGATTCTATCTTCTGAATAGTCTGAAATGAAATATGATAGAGTGTTGATTCCGGCATTTCTCATTTTGTTTACCTGCTTTCTAGTGTGCTCAGCAGCTGCTTCACCTTGATAGTTGATAGAGTCATCATTAGTACCAATAGAGTAGCAAGGTTGTCCATCTGAGAAGTTTAAGAAGAATGAATCCGTATCGTTGTTTGATGGAATCAATTGCTTCTGAATTGCTTCAAAACACAAACCTTCTGGTGTAGTGTTGTTAGCTCGTAGGATACTCATATACTTACAGAACTGACGGAATGTGTTACGTTTAGAATCATACACAACTGCGATGTAAGGCAATGCTCTGTAACTATTATCCGTAGAACGAATAGATACTTGCACATTGATGTTTCTTGCCATCTCACAAGCCTTAACAATTGCCACCGTAGATGTGATTGCTTTCCGTAACTTATCACCATGCATAGAACCTGAATAGTCAATAGAGATGTGTAAGTTTGCTTTCTTATATTGGTCAACATCTTTGGTGTAGAATACATTCTCGTTATCATAACCCAATGTAGCAACCATACGTCCGTCAATCTTACCTTTGGTTAATCTACTATAAACCGTTTCACGACTCTCATTACGAACTTGCAATTTCTTACCCAAAATGTTTCCTAATGTGATACCTTTTGCTACCTCTGGCTCTGCCCAAGCATCAGGTTGTTTAGTTTTCCAATTGATGTTTGAGAAAGGAAAATCATCTTGCTCTAACAACTTTTCTGTTAGGTTCTTAACTACGATACAATCAACACCTTTATTAATGTGGTATTTACTTTCGTAATCATTACCTACTCTAACAACTTGCGTATCCGATTCAGCAATGTTTTGAAGTTTCTCAGCTTCACCTTTGGAGATTTGTTTTTTCTTAATCTTACCATCTAAGAAGTCTTTCTGCTTTTGGATTTTCTTATCCAATTGTTTCTTAGCAGCTTGTGATAAAGTTTCTTTACCTTTCTTAATATCTTTTGAGGTAGAAGAAGCATCTCCATCAGAATCACCATCTGAATCAGAACCTTCAAAGTCTCCATCTGTTTCCATTTGGATACCATCTCCATTGCCAGAGTCACCTTCGGTTGATTCACCATTACCTTCTCCTTCACCGGTAGGATTACCTTCACTTTCTTCTTGCTCACCATCACCGTTTCCTTTACCCTCACCATCGTTAGGAGTGATGTTATCTAAAATGATAGAAGCAACTTCGATAGATAAGTTAAACACATCTTCTGTTGATTTCAAACGGTCAATGTTTTTAAGGTCAATCAAACGATAGATTGCTCGCAAACCTTTTAGTTTAGAAAGGTTTGTTTTCTCATTGTGTAAGTTGATGATACGGAACATATATGATTCAATGTTCTCTTCTGTGTATTCATCAGATTCAATACCCTTTGTGATTGCTTTATCATTGAAATAGAAATCGTACATAGATGTGTAATAATCTCTGTAACCTGGTGCTGAATTGTAAATGTAACGGTCAATACGTCTATCTTCAATCCAATTGGTTAGAGAACCGATTAGATTTTTGATTTCCATATCTACTGAAACTTTACTACCAATCTTTCCAGTCGGATAGTACATCTCACGCAAACCATCTTTGAACTTACAATTATCAATAGTGTATTGAATTTTGGAAACAATATCACCACCGGTTCTGTCAATATCTATCTTTGCATATCGGTAAGATTCGTATGCCGTATTCATTTCATCTAACAATTTGAAATCTGAAAGAACAATGTGAGAACCTTCGTGCAATGCTAAACCAACAGAAACGTCAAAGTTGTTATCTACATCGGCTGATAGGATAACTCTCTCACCATCTGTGCAGGAGTTAGATTTGGTAGCAAAGGTAACAGGAATGTTTTTCTGTGTTACGATATTAACAAAGTTAGCAATCGCTCTGCGGGTTGCTGATAATTTGTAAAGGTCATTGGTTTTCTTATAAGATGCTAACTCATCCTTATCCATATCTGAATATAAATCCATATAATCGTAAGATGAATCATGCTCATCAAACCAATAGGAGGAAGCTGATTTCTTTGAATCAGTACCTTTTTTCTTAAATCTGTCTAAAAAACTCATAGCTCGGAAATTTGTGTTGTTTTCTAATTATTCTACAATATACGAAGAAATATCCGTAATGTCAAGCATTTTACGAAATAATTGTTAAACATTTTATCAAATGTTTTTCTGCTCTTTTGTAGATTGGTTTGGAGATGTAATCGTTATGATACATCAAGTCATTTTTGATAATCAAGTCAACAATATCACTTTTAGATGAAATTGGTTTGAAACCTGAACTAGTGGTGTTATCACCAAATAAATACTGAAAATAAGAATCGTAGGAAGCACACATTTTTGAAAAAGTCATATCGGAAAGGGGTTAAAAGAGGAGAAACGTCTCTCACTCTCAATTACCTTACAATATACACAATTCCGCGCAAAATGTCAAGTCTTTTCTAAAATATTTTATAAGAAAAAATCTTCATCAGATTTTAATCCTTTTGTTGTTTTTTGTCCCTGCCCATTACCAACAACTGTGATTTTGGTGCTAGGTTGGGATTGAGTTGTTGCCAACAAATCTCTAATCTCTTCTAACAATTTCTTAATGTCTTCGTATTGTTTTTGCTCCATTAGTTTAATAGTTTAGTGAATATATTTTCCATTTCTGAATAATCATTCAAGTATTCCATTAGTTTATGTCTATTTTGTATAGATTTTTCCAATGATTTGTTATATCTTTCTTCAATTTCATCATCCGATGCACCACTCAACCATTCCGTAAATAAAGTTATACTTAGTTCTACATCCTGTGTTGTATTTATTCTTTCTACAAAATCAAAATTTAATAGATAAAATCCTTTATTTTTTAGTTCGTTTAATGTTTCATAGCAAGCTACAAGTAACATTGGTTTTCCAAAAAATAAACCCTTATATGTTTTTTCAGTAATGAACCTCTCACTATTATTTGTATAATCCAATGTTTCAAATATCAGATTGTAGTTGCAATAAAGATAATCGTTTATAGCTTCAAAGTGTTTGTATTTTGGATACAACAAATCATATGCGTCATTTGCAGAATCTTTTGATTCTAACATAGAAGTAATTTTTGGATTTGAATTTAAAATCCGATTTCTCCAACTACTTGAACCATGTGCTCTCACATAAGAGAATAATTTTGATTTGAATTTGTTGTATTTCGGTAATGGTATGTTATTTACCAATTCCTCTAAATAATAGTATCCTATATAATACCTGAAATATCTAAATGGAAACAATAAATCAAAATGAAAATTAGGTTCTTTATCTAACATAGGTCTTTTTGAACCAGATAAGATAAAATCATAACCTATATCTTTTATTCTTTTTATAAAACCAGTTTCAAACACTTCACCATAGTGCCATATAAATGCATTTTTTATATTTGGATTAAATGTCTTTAACCAAACAATTTTATCTTCTAATAATCTATTTTCCAATTGTTCTGCAACAATTATATAATTTCTAAATTGTTTAAAAAATTCATCCGATTCTGTTATAAAATCATTTATGTGATGATAAAAATGTATTTCTGCATTTAGTTTTTTGTGATAGTATATCTGTTTATGAGAACCATCAAATGATTTGGCATCAAATTCCGACAAATATTCTACATTTTCTTTACCAAACATTCCCAACATAATTGGGATTTGACTACCATAATCAATAAATACTATTAAATTCCTCACTACCCTATCTGATTTTTATCATCTTCATCAAACTCACCAAACAAATCATCACCTTTATAATCAGGATGATTCTCTTTCATATAATCAATACCTTTTACCCACATCCAACAAAGATATGATAATGCCGGTAATATCACCAATCCTACTACTAATATACTTGCCATATTATTCTTTATTGTATTTTTTGTTAGTTAAGTATTTGTATCGTTCTTCATCATCTGGTTTATCATAACCCCAAGTTAGAACATATTCCAATGTTATCATCTCTTTATACTCATCTGATGATAAATTTCCCCTCAAATTCTCAATTATTTTGTCGTATATATCATCCATAACTAATCCCACCAACCTCTCATATCTGAACCGTTGAACCAATTATTCCACTCATCAGCTTGTTCTTCTTTTGGAATTGTTTTTAAGTGTTTCTTATAATCTAAAATAGATTGACCTTTAAAGATATTCCACAACTCTCTCCACTCTCTATCATCTATTGTTTGTGCCAATTTGAATACTCTTCTGTTATGGTCGGTTTCTTCTTTGGTGTTAGTATCCAATAATCTACTAGTCCCATTTCCTAAATCTTCAAACTCTAATGGTTTCAAATGTAATTCACCTAATTCAGCTTCGGCTTGTTCAATATAATTATCATTCAAACGATTATCTAATAGTTTAATTGCTCTTTGTATTTTATTGATTTTTTTACCTCTACTCAATGGTTCTTCAATTCCATTTGTTTTTAGATTATCTCGCATAATTACTAATGAACGATGCATCATTTCCAATGTATAACGATAATCATACCAACGATGGTTATATAATTCTTTACGGAATAACCAAATGTTTTTAAAAAAACCAGGAATACCATATCTAATAGCTTTCCATACTTTCCATAGTTTAGTATCATACCAAACTAAATCTATTACACTCTCAAAGAATGTTTCTTTAAATTCTACTTTCATATTATATTTTTTCTTTCACGATATGGAATTGTTTCCAAATCATTGTTTTTATTTATATGGTTTATTACAAAATTGGCAACATGTCTATGACCCTCTGCGGATGGGTGGTCATCTTTTCTGTTGTATCTGTAATCACCATTAAATGCTTTTGCAACATCACCTATCATTAGATTATTATGTTTAAGGTATCCATACATACCCGCATATTTACCAATATCAATAAAATCTGTTAAAATGTCATCATCAACAACATTCATATATTCCACCGGACATGCCCAAGGTATCATAATAAATTGTATTTCAGGATATGATTCTTTTAAATCCTTATATTTCTTAAAAGAAGTATCCCAATAAATTTTTTCATCCAAATCTTTAATCCATTCTAATGCTCTCGCTACAACTGCATTATCACTATCTTTATTATTGATTAAATCAATAATTTCTAAAACAGTATTTGGATATTCATTTGGGTTTCCAGCTCCATGTAGTTTCTCATCCCACCATCTAACTGCACCCATTTCAAAAACTACATACTTTGTTCTATCCAAAATCTGATTTACAATACCATCGTTTCTATTTAAGAACCACAATGTTTCTATGGAATTCCCACCCATTGGATGTGATTCGTGTAAAAATTTATCATGCACATTATGTTCAATCATACCCAAATCTTCACATACTAATTTAGTCCATCTATATTTTTCATAAAATGGAACATCTTCTGGTTCTCTTGGGTTTGGTAAAAACATACCGTTTTCTTTTAACCACTCATCATCATTATATTTATCTCTAAATTGAAGCTCTAAACCTAATCCTAATGTATTAGATGCACCTGTGAATATAATTGTATCTCTCATTACATTAAAAAGTTTATTTCTTTTGTTTCAAAGTTATAATCTAAACTGATTGGTTTATTTCTATATTGATATTCCAATGATACCGAACAACCATTGAAAGCATATCCACCCCATACCGTCTGTTTGTATCCATAATCTTCGTGGATGTGACCTGAAAAGTGTAAATCAGGTTTAACTTCACACAAACGATTAAACAAATCTTGACACCCTACATTAGTACCTGAATTGTATGTTTTATCGCAATAACTCCAAATAGGTCCATGTGTAATTACAATATCAGTATCTTCTGGTATTTGATTCCAAAGTAGCATTGAATCCGCTCCTCTGTTTACATTGAATGCCCAATCTCTACCGAATGTAGGAGAGAAAGGAGAACCCCAAATCTTTACACCATCTATTGTGATACTTTCATTTTCCAAATAGAATACACCACCTGCTAATCCTAGCTCTAATAACTCACATAACCATTGTGGTTTTGCTTCATCGGCAGGAGTATCGTATTCTTTACGTCCATCAAACCAATCAGCTTTTCTTCTTTGGAGTGCTTCCGATTCAAATGATAAATCGTGATTACCTGCGATAAATACTTTGTATGTGTAGTTATCAATTTTGTTAAACCATTTGATGAATCGTTCTACCTCTGACCTTCTACCGATAGAGGATAAATCACCACTATGGATTAAAAGGTCTCCACCTGGCAGGTCTTCTTGTAGTTTGTTGTGGTGATTGTGTGTATCACTTATGTGAGTTATTCTCATCTTCTATATAACCTATGTTTGAATATGCAATTAGTAAATTATCCAATGCAATAGATAGATGGTATTTTACATCTGAATTTTGCAATGAAATAGGGTGATTTAAAATGTGGTCATCTAGTGTACAAGATAGAATGTGTATCCTATCCATCAACTCTAAATAATGCCCATCGTTGATTTCTTCGTTAGATTCCATCTGTTGATTCTTTTTGTTTTTTGATGAAATGTTTGTAATTTACTTTATCAAATTCATCATTTCCGTAATCAAATAGTAAATGTATTTCTCTATCCATTCCCACACCAATACCAACAAATCCAAATCCTTCACAAATAACTGGTTTGAAGTATCCTCTTGGTATTTCAGTTGCGATTTCTTCAATATCAAAATCCCAAGGGAATCCTGGGTCGTGAATCTCGCAGTATTGTTTACTAAACTCTGCCATAATTTTTCCTTTATTAGTATAAATATACTAAAAATATTTTACATTTCCAAGTGGCTGTGATAGGAGGATTCGAACCATCCATGAGGTAATTAGGTAAAGGACAAAAGTGCTTGCAAGCCGGTGGTCTACCCCAAAATATCCTTACTTTATTTCATTATTCCCCGCCCCCGAGACAGGAGGGTGCGTCTGCCAATTTCGCCATACCACAATGTGAAGAGAGTGAGGGATTCGAACCCCCGGTCCTGTTACAGACTCCGCATTTCAAGTGCGGTGCGATAAGCCAAGCTCTGCCAACTCTCCTTATTTTACTCCTCTTCGTAATTATTTAAATCTTCTATAACTTCTTTATGGATTCGTCTTTCCTCTTCCATTAGTTCTTCAAGCATTGCATAAACTTCATCTCGATAATCATCATCTCCATAGAATTTATAAGCATCAATCTCTTCATCTAAATATTCTTCTGAACCATATTCCGATGAATAATATGCTATACCCATTGGGTCACAACTTTCATCCTGAAATGTATTCTCAATTACAACATCCTCTTTAATACATATCAGTTTAGAACATAGTTGTTTTAATAAAGGATTTACCGCATCCCATGCTGATGTTAGATTGATTGATATTTCAGTATCCCATTCTCCTTCAATCTGCCCATATACCCATTTAGCACCTACATTATCATTTACCCAACCTCTATCGTAATCTTCATCTTTCCAATCCATATCATATATACCATTTATAAGGTCTATTGTATGTGTATCCCCAATCTCATCTTTATTGGAAAAGATTCTTTGTAATTCGTCAATAACTGCTTGGTTACAATTTTTAACTCTAACCATATTATCTACGTGATTTGCCATAACCTATTTATTTAATTGTAAAAAATAACCATCATTTGTCCAAAGAGTATCCCCAATATCACAAATAATAAAATCATCTTTCTTTACATTATTCCAAATTTTATTATTAGTATCCACAATGTAGTAATCCGTACTATGCCAGTTACCAGTTCCAAAAACTATATCTTTTGTTACATCGTTTTCACTATACTTCTTTTTTACAATTACTGGTTTCCAAACTATTTCTTTTGGTTTTTCTTTTGCTTGTTCTCCACAACTTACCAATAATACCGATACTGCTAATAGTAGTTTTTTCATATTTTAAGTTTTAATTTATGTGGACCAGATAGGGCTCGAACCTATGACCTTCTCGTTATGAGCGAGCTGCGCTAACCAACTGCGCTACAAGTCCAAATATCGTTTAATCTAACGATAAAATTTAATATCGTTTATTTCAACGATAAAATTACACCACCCCTAATCAACTTTTATTTTTTAGTTGTTAGTTTATTTTCTAATTTGTCTAATCTCGAATCTAATTGAGAATAAACATCTTTTTCAAAGTCATCGATTCTACGATGCGTTTCTGCTATTTCAGATTGTAATTCTCTGTAAATAGCAAATTCTAAATTCTCTATTTGTCTTTGTATTTTCCTTGACTTAACGAATGCTATAACTGAAATTATTGATAATCCAATAATCACAACCACCGCAATCCCTAAACCGAATGATAATATATCCATAAGTTGTTTCCTCCTATATGTCAATTAGAGATGGTGTAATGTGGAGAATGGGGGATTCGAACCCACGTCTCATGCGTGCAAGGCAAGTGCTAAAACCAACTCAGCTAATTCCCCAAAATAATGTAACGTCTGTACGGTTTGTGTCTGATTCACTCCTTTATACGAGTTTCAAAAAGTTTCCATTTCATACTTAGCGTCCGTTCCGTCATTCTTACGAATCGTTACATTGTAGAGGAATAGGGATTCGAACCCCAGGTACCTTTCGATACGACAGTTTAGTAAACTGCTGCTTTAAGCCACTCAGCCATTCCTCCATTGTACTCGAAGCGGGACTTGAACCCACACGCCCATTACTGAACAACAGATTTTAAGTCTGTCTTGTCTACCATTCCAACATTCGAGCAAACTAAAACTACACCTTTGTAATTTTAGCTTTCTTAAATTTAGTGTGTTTATCCTTTCTACTGATAAGAATATCCACACGTTTGGTAAATCGTTTATTCATCACGTCTCTTACTACATAAACACCATTGTGTTTACCGATGCCCGTAATCCTAACTCTTGTACCAAACTTGTACTTTCTCTTTAAATCCCTACTTACTGCCACAATACGTGTTGTGTTCTTTCTGATTTTGAATCCACTTGCAGTGATTCGGGGTGTGCTATCCGTTTGCGATGTTGTCGCTGAATAGGTAGTTACTGTA
>Ga0222712_10002885_pt1 | contig 19226 bp, 13 predicted proteins | sample C33_657DmetaG_FD_165043 | JGI IMG/M metagenome (GOLD analysis project Ga0222712, IMG submission 165043) | Estuarine water microbial communities from San Francisco Bay, California, United States - C33_657D | ecosystem: Environmental > Aquatic > Marine > Unclassified | place: USA: California... | reverse complement strand
CGTGGGAGGTACTGTTAAAATGAATGATTCCACGACTGCGCATTGGTTCAAGATTAAAGAATCCAACCGTCGGTCAACGCACTGCCGCACCGACAATACACTATACGAAGATAGAGTATCTCATCCCCAGGGCCGCGTAGAGGGCCACTTGCTCCTCGGGCGGGAAGTAAGCCGCCACCACCCTCTTCCGGGCCTCCTGGCGGCCACGCAGGCCCCTGCATGGCCGCCAGCACCACCGGATCCAGCTGCACCGTCCGCTCCCCCTCCCCCACATGGACATAGACCCCGTCCGACGCCAAGTGCCGGAACGGCAGGTTCAGATCGATCGCATTGCCCCGCCGCGGGGCGCAGATGGGTGAATAGGACCTAAAGCGCAGGTTCAGCTGGGCATCCTTATGGACTAACACCAAAGGACCACCTAGACCTAGTAGTCAGTACTAGCCGACATAGCAAATGTGGGTACAAATTCGTTAAATGAGGTGCTGCATGTTCTCCTAGCTAGCAGAGATTGTTAACGCTGACCGACATCAGTTCTTTATCTTAAGAATCCGCGGCTTACCTGGCATCAGAAGAAGGTTAATCAGCCGATGCGACTTAGACCCGGGGAGCTTTGCTAAAGGCGAATTCTTGTCTAAGCCCAGAACCACGGGGCGATTCTTGGGCGAAAGAACCAGAAGATGTACCTCAGCACCCTTGGACTTCCCTAGCGCCTTTGCTACCTGCTCTCCATAGCCAAGAATCTTATGGAGTTTGGCCCAGTCGTATCTCCTGAACTGGCTAACTTTTCTTGATCGCCCAATGCCGATCTTACTTTGGCCTATGCTAAGCGAGGCCATCGGGACACCCATAGTGACCTCAATGTCGATAGCATTACTACCACGAGGAAGTTCCAAGGCATTAATCTTCAACTTGCATTTCTTGAAAGCAGTCCGGTGCTCTGACTTGTCGCGCTTCCTGACCAATATATGACCGTCACTGGCCTCAAGCATGGTTACCGGCCGGTCAAAGCGCTTATCGTTAACCGCCCCTGATACCTTCAAGCTGAGCGCTCTACCCTGGGCAGGGATGGCTACCTGCCTAGAGGATAATATCACGCTTTTGTGCATAAGTATCATGGTGGCAAAGTCACCTAAAGTTAAAAGCAATTTTATTGTTCAATAAGACTGAATGATGAGTAACGTGCGTAAACCCATGGAAATCTTCGGCATAAAGACCCTCCAGAATGGCATCGGCCTCTTCTGCACCAAAATGACCGTCAGCCAGCTCGCCCAGGTCTGCGAGGTGGACTTCGCCGACCCTGCTTCAGGAAAATTAGGCTACCAACGCAAACCGGACGAAAAGAGGTTCTTCGAGTTAGCAAAATTCCTCACCACCAAGGACGTGAAAACCAAGGGTAATGCTATCCTGCCACCGGCAATCATCGCCTCATACCGCGGCGCCCTTGAGCACAAGGAAGGCAAGCATGGCATTTGCGAGATTATCGTGCCTGCAGGCGAAAAGCTATGGATCATCGACGGACAACATCGTTTCGGAGGATTAATGGTCGCCGCAGGTCTATACTCATCAAAGTCTACTGGCAGGAAGATGGATGCATTTAAGACTCATCATGCCAAGTTTCAGGCCTTTGAGATTCCCGTCATCATTATCGAGTCAAAGGACGTCGACGTCGAAGCCTATCAATTCTCGGTAATCAACTCTGAGGCGAAGAAAGTCGACAAGTACCTAGCAACAGCAGGCATACTCAAGGGGGGAGGCCCGGTACCCACTAGTCAAAATGCATGGGAGCAACGTGCATTCGTTGTCTGCGAACGTCTGAGACTAGACTCAGATTCTCCCTTGCGAGGAAAAATCAAGCACCCGAACGACAAGGGTAGATTCTGGTGTACCGCGAAAGGGATGATGAACTCACTTAAATTCCCGCTCAACAGCGGCACCTACGCTGCAGCCTGGGAGAATGGACAATCAGAGCGAATCTGCCGAATGTTCATCGACTACTGGAACGCTTGGAAGAAGGTCGCCCCATTCTGCTTCGACAGTCACAAAGAATATGCCCTATTCAAAAGCTCTGGCATCACGGCATTCAATTACTGCCTTAACGCGATAGCACAAAAAGCGGGCGAACGATTCCCTTCCGAGGTCCAGTTCGTAGAAGTCCTACAAAAACTAGATCGCTATAGGACAAAGGACTACTGGCACGTAAATACAACTGACGGAATCAACCTGGCCAGAGGATACGGACAAATCATCGAAGAAGCCAACAACATCTGTACAGCTATCCTCAAATAACCATGAGCAGACAAGTTATCCCGCCGGCTTGGTTGGTTGAGCAGGCGACAAAACTAAGAAAAGAAGAGCAGGTCTTCGTAACGGTCAGAGAACTCTTATCTCATTTCGATTGGGAAAGGCGTAGCAGTAATGCCATCATTCAAATTAGACGCACGCTAAAGAAGCTAAACCTCACAACCACCCCCAAATTTTACTCCGTCAACCTAGACACAATCGTCCAAGTCATTGATCGAAACGCCATCGACGCGGAATCAGACGAAGAGCGAGAAGATGTCAGGCAGCCGATTATCACGTTCGGCATGCTGAAGGTCGTGGACAACCAACGCGCCCTGCGCGACAAATCGAAATCTAAAGGCAATAGTCAAGGTTACCCCAAATGGGTAGTCGCACCGCAAGAGAATATCGAGGCAGCAGCCATCTTGCTAGCCGAAGAAAATGTGGACTTCGTTCCTGTCGGCATTTCTGAAGACAAGATCATCGGCACCATCGCTTGGGACGACATCGCGACCCAGGACTTACTCAAAAGAGATAGGACCACCGCAAAGTGCAGCCGAATCTGCAGGGACCCAATCTTCGTAAGAGAATCGGAATCTGTTTATGACAAGAAGTTCGAGATCACCAAGTACGGTCATGTTTACGTCAAGGATGACCAAGGTCGCTGCTTTGCGGTAGTCAGGTCGGGCGACCTAGCAGAGGAGCTTCTAAGGCTAACTGAGAACTTCCTCCTACTTCAGGAAATCGAGAACCTCATAAGGATGATCATCGAGATGGCCGAACCTAAACAAGAAGAAATCAACGCCAGCGCCCACGAAGACCGCAAGGATATGGGGCTGAAACTCGAGCAGCTGACTTTCTATGAATACAAAGCCTTAATACTAAACGCGGGAGTGCGGGCGAGATTGAACACTAATTTCGGGCTTGGGGAACAACTGGTTCGCCAGATAGCAAACGAGCATATCGAACACACCCGCATCATTCGCAATAAGGTGCTCCACTTCCATCCAGACGAGAATAACGAACAGGCTAAGATGCTGCTATCGAACTCGCGGGACTACCTACGCCGGATAGCCGAGCTCATGGACAATAGCTGAAGACGCTCATCGTCTATCAATCATAACAACGGTCTGGTCGCCCACCTCTAGCTGCCTGCCACTAATGTCCGCATTCATGATCATTATGCGGTCGCCTTTCTTAAGTTGATCCAAAGTGGGCTTATAGGCACTTAAGCGCGCCTGCTTTACGCGAAATGAAAGACTGCGGTCATAGCCACCGAATCTAACGACATGGGCCTTCGGAAGCGCCTCGATGGTTTCGACTGTGGAGGCGAAGTCCATGGGGTACCCCTGTGCTCCCTGACGGATTACCTCCCAGTACGGACGACAGTTTGGCCTCAGCTGGCAGTTCTTACAATTACCTGGTCGTGGATCAGCCAGAGAAACAAGACTACCGGGGCGGCTCGATACCTCCACCCTTATAGCTCTGAGCCACTCCTTGGCTGCAGCGTAAAGGGCCATTACCTCATCAGGCGTGAAACCTACCTCATACCTGTTGAAAGCTCCATCAATGAGTGCGAGCGACCGAGGCATGATTCCTTCGACGTCATACACTAAACCTGCGTACAACTTCAGCTGCATGACGTAGGATTCGCGCAAGAACCCATCGCGGGTCACATCACCACTCTTACGATCGATAATATCTATCGCGTCACCATTGAAATATACGGCATCCATGCTGCCTTTAATCAAACCATCCGAACTTACGATGCCTTCCTCGGAAAGCTGGCGAGTACCGCTTGAACCACCCGACTTCCTAACCGATGGATCTCGAAGTGCATGAAGTACGGCAGAATGACGCCTTTTGATGAAGACATCGCAAGAAGACGACAACGGAACGAGGTGTGCGGACAAAAGTGATTCAGAAAGCCTGCTCTCACAGGCTGCAACCAATTCATTGAATTTTTGCTCGGCTTGAGGCAGGGTCACTCCTCCTTGCCTGTTCAAAAATGACCAATGGTGCAGGGCATGGATAATCGTGCCCAGTTCCATTCTTGGGGTCGCCGGAAGACTTACTACGTTACTCGCTCTAGATAGAACGAACTTATAGGCGCATTTATGGTCGTAATAATACTGGCTAGGGTAAATCGGTGCTAAGGATTCGGCAGAGAATGTTGGCTCGACTAAAACTACATCTTTTGGCGAACTCATAGGCAGACCCACTGGGGGCGGCGTGTAAGGTTAAAGGTGTCTGCGATTCTAATTTCCACGTCAGGACCAAGCTTTTTAGCGATCTCATCGGTAACCTTAAGAACTACCGAAGACTCAGTCTTCCAGAGAGGGTGCACAACGATAATCGCTAATTTACTCCCTTCGGCACTTCGCACGAGAACCGGATGAGAGATATCCTCTGACAACTCCAAACCTATACCATACCCAGACACCGCTTGAGCCAAGGGCATCGCATAACCATTAACCCAATCAGAATAGAAACTACCTGAACCGTTTGCACCGAGATCTTCAAACTTATCACGCAAGACCCTTATATAATCAAGACCAAGGCGCCAATCCAGTATGGGCTGAAATGCCTGGTTGGTATGATTTGAAATACACTTAGGGCAAGCAGTCAGGCATCCCCCTGGCAACTTTGCATGACGATCAGAGCAAAGTGCCAAACCCAAGCGACCAGCGAGGGCATAATCAAGATACTGCGTAATTCCCTTTGCCATCTCTGAACAGAAGCCGGCCCCATTAGCCAAAGTGTCGTAAAGGATAATCTGCGGGACGTTCGACTCCTTAAGCTGACGAACAGTCGCAACTCCTACCTCGGAATGCTCAAGGTCCAAGACACCCTCCGCAGCTTTCTTTATGAGGAAGGCAGCTGAATAAGCTGCTGCCTTCTTCTCAGACCCATCGCTGCTGCGACGAATCAAACCCGGTTTATGTGCATCAAAAGAGAGGTCTAGCATGACATTTACTGCGTCAGGGGAAATGCAAACAACATCAGTATGTGTCATCGCTTTTAGTACGACCTTTCTGGACTGAACTCCCGCTGGGGGTGTCGAGCGTTCGACAGCTATCCATTGATCCTTCAAGGCCCCTTCGTCTCTTGCAAAGACTTCAAACCCATCGCCAGATGTCCCAAAATTAAAAGTAGCGACGTCTGAAGGAGAACCTCCCACCAAACAGTTAGACTGGACATCAGAAGTTCGAAGTGCGCCAAGCATCGCGATTGTAATAGGATTACCACCTCTCAATCCTTGGTTCTCCTTAACCTCGTCCGGCGGCCCAAAGTTAGTACGATAAGCGGCCGGTGTTGCTGCCTCAAAAACCTTGAAGTTCCCGCTAACCGTGAGAAGGGTCCCGCAATTATTACATTTATCCGTGGCGGCAGCTAAGTTCTCTCCGTGACCGCACTCACCGCAGTAACACATCAGGCGTGGCGCATCAGACCAAACTGAACCCATAGTCATGACTATATTTCTTGGCCCCTTGATGATCTGCGGCGTAAAACCAATTGATGTATAAATCCCCTTATCCTTGGTTCTTTGTGCACCTGGGGCATAATCGGAAATAGAACGTTCAAGTGAAGTGCTAATCCCAGCAGGAGTATCTTCACTGGCCTCAATCTTGTCCGTTTGATAAAGATAACGGGCTTCTGTTGGCATTCCGAATAATGGAATGACTCCCGATTGGGCAAGAGCATCGGAAATAAAGGCCTGAGGGTTATGCCAACCTTTGATGATGCCATCAATCTGGAAGAAAAGCCTTTCCCTTACACGTGTTAACGTTTCTTCCCGAAGGCCTCCTGTTGGATCAATCCAGGCAAACCAATCGTCAAATCGCTGTAGGATTCCTGAAACATCAAAACCTTCAATTAACTCCTTCAACCGTTTAATTTCGTTATTATTGCCTGGTTCAATCCAGAACGAAACCTCACCGAATTCACCATTCGTCTGGCGTCCATTCGAAGATATAATTCCAGCGAGACGGAAACAATGCGCAAGAATATGCTTGGCCAGGAGACGCCCCAAAACCTCTTTGTTAATCGTAAGGAACGGTGCAGGAGGAACGTCCGAAAGCATGGCTGTCGGCTCGTCGAAATGATAAAGTTCGTGGCTTCGATTCCTGCAAATCGTCAAAGCCATCGAGAAAGCCTGGCCGCGGCGACCTGCACGACCTACTCGCTGCTGGTAATTGTAACGCTGCGGAGGCATATTACCTAGCAGTACGGCGGAGAGAGAACCAATATCGACCCCCACCTCCATGGTTGTAGTTACACTAAGTAAGTCAATTTTACTGACGATTCTTTCTTTTTCATCAAAACAAGCTCCTTTGAAGAGACGCTGCCTCGAAAATTGATCGTCGGTCTGACCTGTTAATTCCTCTGCGTGCAGCCTAAACATCCCTTCTCCCCGCAAGTACTGGGTGCTGTAGATATTTGTAGACCTCAAGTCAGACACTGCCAGACCCGTCGATGCGCGGACAGTACCTCTGCACTTCGATCTTGTGCATATTCCGAAATTCTCACTCAGGTGTTTTCGGTTACATTTATCGCAAACGAACACCTGGTCATTAGTATCGGAAACCTTTAACCCCAGACCCCATCCATTGACTAGCAAAGCCCCACTCATCAATGGGTTAAAGGCATCGAAAATGGCCTCGGCATCAAGACTACGTGACTCAGCTAGTCGCTCTAAGTACTTCTTGATTGGCGCAGGCGCGTCAGAATAGTCGGCGATTCCGGTACGTAATTTGTTGTCGAACGTATCGTTATATCGACGAACATCTCCGAGGAGACGAGTAAATGCGGCGACAGCATCTATCGCACCTCTGGCATTAGTCCCGAGCATCAGACCAAGGTCATGATAAAACCCTGAATCCAAGGGAGTGACGGTTGGCTGAGTGCCAGGTAAAGATTGCACTCTGTATAACGGCGCAACCGAACCTACACCCGAAGTCTCCGAGGAATAAGAGAGCGATGAAAGAAATGACTCGACGATAGAAGCCGAAACGCGGGCCTGAAGAACGTGCTCCAACTCTCCGAATATGCTACCTGAGTTCGCTTCAGCTCTTTGCAAACGCTCGGATAGGTAGTCGTACCAGTTTACCCCGCGTATCTGATCAAACTGTTTAAACGGACCGAACGGGTTGACGCCCATTCCATGCATTCGTTTCAGCAAGGCATCGGCAACAAGGAATACTGGCACGTATCCCTCGACCGTGGAATGCTCGTCCTTTAATCGTGTAAGCGCTTTTTTGGCGTCTTCTACGATGGAAGAATCTGGCGCATTAAGGTCATACTTTAACTTCTTGAGCTTTGAACATTCAGGGTCTGCCCACTTACCTCCCTTGCCCCACAGAAGGCCCTTGAGCTCAGGAGTTACATCTAACCCCGGAGCGAGCAAATAGGCATCCAGCATTGCACCGAAATCCTTAACCGACGACCGCTTCCGCATCTCATCAATGAGCAAGGTTCTGAAAAGATCCTGATAGTGAACACGCTCTACGTCGTTAGAAATACGGGCAGCCTCCTCACGACTGTCAGAGAAAACTACCAGCGAAGTATCCGGTACACCTGTCTTGCTCTTGTTCAAGATGCTAAAGAGTTTCCTGGCCTGCATGAGCGAAGCACGTGAAGCAACAGCCCGGAAGGAACGGATCGGCGACTTACGCATCTTATGCGTGTAATCAGCCTCACAAGAAGGGCATTGGGCAGGCAGCGAAGCACCAGTCAATGGGCCGCTAGGATTACAGAGTACTGGCACACACCCAGCCTCATCAAATTCCGAGATTCGGCCGCTTGAAGGGTTAAAATAGCGGCGGGGCCAATCTACCTTTACGACACCCGACTCTGACGCGAAAAGCCGATGAGGTATTTTTACAGGTACCGCTTCTAAATTAAAATATATTAAGGTCAGATCATCGCCCTTCATCTGCTCAACTTCGTTGCTAGCTCGTCGTGAAGGAACTTGGCTTAAATCAACGCTCTTTGGCAGAAGGCGACTTTCCTCTGAGTTGAATTTTCCAGAAAGAAAAACCTCACCGCAGCACTCGCAGTAAAGTATCTCATACACGGGGTGATTTCGCTCGCAGAGCCAACGCTCGCGAGCAAAAACCTTCCCAACAGGCCGACCTTCCTCTTCTGCGACATTCGGCCTTGGAGAGCATGAACTACAACCGCATGCCCACAATCCAGAAGGCAGTGACAAAAGCCCGTGTACACGGAAAGAAGGCACCCCTTGCAGGTCTTCATATTCACCTGCCGAGCACTTCAGCAAATCTTCCAAAGTAGCCCGCACCTCGATTAGCCCAGCAAGAGATGCCATCCTAGATTCGGCGGTAAGCCCATCTTTAAACAGTGAATTTGCCACGACCTCCATGCTCATGGCACGTGGAGATCCATTCTCGGCAGTGGTAGCCGCCACAAGCTCATCGATGATGGCCAAACCACCCGAGCTGCTTGGGCCAAACAGCCTGCAAACCACTTCATCGGGCGCACACTCAATACCAAACTCTTTTGCTAGTAATTTGAGGGCCTCAAGGGGAGCATTGTCGTTCCGCTTAAATGATAGAAACGGTTTAGACGGAAGCGATTTTTTCGGAGCTACGGGAAGCAATAGCCTGCCCTTAACCATACTTTCATGATTAAAATCACGCCCAAAAAATAATTTAAGGTATTCTGCGGACTGATCGTTATTTCCGAGCGAGGCGGAGGAACACAAAATACGCAGTTTTGGGCTTGAGGCATCGAGACCAAGACGTTCGAGCAACAGCCGCACCAAACCTGCGACTTCTGCACCGGCAGTACCTCGGTATAAGTGGAGTTCGTCAACAACAAGGTGGAAAACCGCATCTGGCTCGGATTCCAACCACTTCTTTGTCTTCTCAATCATGCCACGCTCGCACTCTCGCATGAGCATGATGCTGAGCATAGAAAAATTCGTTATAAGGATATCAGGTGGGTCGTCTTGCATATCCCACCGAGACCTCATCTCGGCCCCATCAAGTGATGGGAAAAGTTCCTTCAAACTTGGGTCTCCATGCTGCGACTGAAGTGTCCCGGAAATCTCCTTCAATGCTTTACGTAACTTCTTGTCGTCAGTGTCTGGACCATTTCTCCAAGGCCCGGGAGTTGCCGAAGTATATCGACCGAAATAGAAACGGTTACCGTTCCGATGGCCATCGAGCCAACCTCTAGATCCCTCCGAATCGAGCAGTTTACGTAGACGCGCAAGCTGATCCTCCACCAAAGCGTTCATCGGGTAGAGGATCAAAGCTCGTATCGCGGCTGGACGTGTCGCTCCTTGCCTTTGAGGCGAATAATGACCACCTGCCTGCTTCCACCACGTTGAAGCAAGGGGACGAGGGCTATTCATCCATGAAGCGCTACTAGACTCCTTGAGAAGCTGGGCAATCAAAGGAAGAAGGAAGGACTCAGTCTTACCCGAACCGGTACCTGACATCACGATGCCATCCCTACCCCGCCCAGCCAACGCGAGCATATCGCGTTGATGCTCATACAGAGAGAACTTCGGTGAAAGAAAACCTGAAGAGTAGCAGAAAGACTGCAAATCGGAGAGCACAGATTCGGACCATCCAAGTCCATCGCTGTTGCACTCGACTAGTGGCTTCCCAATAGTCGCATACCTAGGAAGCGGCTCAATCCATGGATGGCGGTGAAAAGATCCTGGATTCACCTCAAAGGGTTCGGAATACAGTTTGGCACGCTCTTGCTCAAGACTGTCGTACTTAGTACCGTAGGCCGTCCTGAGATATAGCGCAAAATCCTTATGGATGGCAGTGTAGGCTTCGAGTGGGTTTCTCATCGTTAATATTGTAGAAAGCGGAGAGGGTGAATGCGGTTCATGCCAAGGGCGTCGTAAACTGTTAGGGCAAGTTCACGGGAAATATTGGGGTAAGCGACGATGTCTTTCCACTTACCATCAAAGTCTTGAATCCGACCGGTGGTAATGGCCTTAGAATAGCTTGCCGCCCCGAGAGACTGGGCTAGCTCCTTAGGCAGCCAATTCTCCTGCCGACCAAACGGTCCAGTGATGCGACAAACTGCAAAAATCTCTCGCTTGGGATCGTAGAAACACTCAGCAACCCTACCTGAATCAACCATAAGGCTAACATAGAGCCAGCGCCAGTCTGCGAACTCGACCAAACGCTTGTCTGGCAGCAACTTGATGTGCTTGGTAACGGGACGACCACTTCCGTGAGATCTTAGAATATAGTGTCCCGGTCCTACATTAATAAGGTCGACGTCGGTGACGGTGAATTCAGGTGAACTGACCTTAAACCAACGCAAATGAGCAAAAGCCTGAGGAAACTCTACCGGAACCGCGATACGCGAGGCAAGAGACCCAGCTTTGGAAGCGAATAACTGTGAGGCCGTGATGCTTGTGTCCCCAAATACATCGCAACCAAGAGCATTTAATGCCGGAACATTTAAAGGCATAGCGGCCTTTTCCCTGAAAATAATTTTGGGTGTAGAGTACTCGTCGCCAGTTGCCGCGAGAACGCTAAGGTTAGAGGTCAAGTAATCTATTACTGGAGAAAATCTTGCTCCAACCAAAGTCCAGCGCCCTACGCCGCAGCTAAAAAGACTGGGGCGTCGGAGCCTGAATCCACCTGCCTCAAGGTCAGCTTCAAGGAAGCCATCTGAGACCCATCTTGTGATTACAAGGCTTGGGTAGATAAAAGAGCTACTATTTCTCCGATATGACTCCTTGAGCAGAGTTTCAACGATGGCGAATAATTCTCCGAACTCGATAACCCCGCCTCGGGCGGTGAGAATAGCGTGAAGTTGATCGCAGAATTTCATCGGGATTTAAGAACGAAGCTCTCCCATAGTTTTTGGGTCCCTTGATCGGCGAAAGCTGGGTGCAGCCGCCCTGCTTCAATGATAGCCCGCCATTTGGCATGTCTTCCGATATTAAAGGATTTATGCTGAATGTCCGCCATTATTTTAATACGGGCCCTAAGGGTTTCAGATGCCACGCACGGCATAAACAAGCTTTTGTCCAAATGCTGCCATGATGGATTAATATCACTGCAAGCATCAGCATCAGCCTCTGTCGAATACGCCGCCTTCCAGCATCCAAGCAAACCCTTGAAATCATCGACAGCTTTCCGCGGGACTTCACTCAAAGAGTGTAAGGCACCTGCTCCTTCATTGGCCCATTCGGCTACCTCAAAAATGGTGAGGTTCAACTCAGACTGCTGCCCATCCTTGACCTGCTCCTTGAGAGATATTTTAGAAGTACCAAGAGGGAGTCGGCCTTCCAGACTCAGGGTGACTCCTTCCACTGCGAATTCCTGACCGTCATTGATGCTACAAGTCACCGGATATCGGGAGACCAAGTTCACGAATGGTGGCATGGCAGCAAGATACTTGTTGCCACGACGATACAGTTTCAGGCCACCAGCGAAACGAGCCAGTGGGCGAACCTCATACTTCAGTGCGTTCGACCGTGTATCTTCGCAAGCAGGCACATTAGCTGGAATGGCAAAGACTTTCCAGAAAGGGCTGGAGGAGAAATAGCTAGGTACAAGCGAGCGAATATCAATTCTCGGATCGGCATACTTGTGGCACCAGGTCTTAACCGCATCAACAACATCGCCATCCTTATACATCACGATGTGACCGTAACCGGGTTTAAGCCCAAAAGTCTCAACATAGCCGGCAACACCATAAGCGGCCCCTTTGACAAATACTCTGATCGCCCCAGCACCGATAGAATACTTATAGGAATTACCCGGAATCTCGCTCTTAAACTCTCCACCGATGAACTTCTGAAAGTCAGCAGGGGTGATCAACTTTAAAGCTTCTGGTACGGGCTTTGGGCCAGCACTGTCGACACTAACCACAGGAACGGACTCCAGCGGCGTCGAAATGGCATCACCATTCGAATAGGCGGAATAACGTACTGCCTCCTGGGCAAACGTAACTGACTCAGGATCCCCAGAGCGACCTGCAAAGTCCAATCGAAGGACTGCATAAGGCCCCCCGCCACTTCCACCGCTAAAGCATAGGTATGCGTTCCGGCGGAAGGATCGGCTTCGACCCATGAGGTTCGATGAATCTGCTGGCTCACCATCCCACTCTTCAAGCTCCTCGCGCACACGGCCGATTAGATAGTCCGCATTTTCCGTGCTATCGAGGGCCCTTTGCGCACGAGATGACAGCTTGTTGCGATGCTTATCTAACCATAAACGTATGTGCTGATCGGTATACTCAACGTTGGCGTCTGCGCCCTCATCATAGAATATGTCCTTCAGTATTTTCTCATCCTCTCGGCGCAGCACACCTTGAGCTACAATAATGCCCACATTGACCTTGGCAGGTGCCAACGTACGAACTTTATAAATCCCTAATTCATACTTATTTCTGGACGAAAACACTTCCAACTGCCTCCAGACGTTCTGCAATTCAGAAATCCCAGGAATCATCCCCTCCCGCTCGCTCCCAGTGAGCCCCCAATATCTACGGTAGTAGAGATGCCCTGAGCCTTCACCCCACCCTGACGCCAAAACCAGAAGCCCCAGCATACCCATAAAAGCGGGCACACCTTTTAGGCCACAATTAGCCCACGTCCGGGAAACTCGGTGACAATGAGAGGCGATATTTGCAGGGTTTCCTCCAAGTTCGCGAAGGCAATCCTCGACGAATATCTTGACGCTGACTTGCGGATTAGCCGCGTCCAGGCCCATTTCAGTTGCCCACTCGTGAATGATATCTTCATCGACATAAACGGTCGTCATCCGGTCTTTCCGATCAGCGTTGAAAACACGATCGAAGACTCGCTGATTCCAGTCGAGATATGCCATGGGGATATGGCAGTCTCCCCAAGTGATCAAGTTTGTAAAGGCTCTACGGTTTCTTTTTTTATTATTCTTTACGATCTTGCTCGTCATGTTCGGGCCATGCTTAGAATAAGCCACTGATGAGAAAGACGCCACCCCAGCCCCTTAGGGTCATCGAGCTTTTCGCCGGCGTCGGTGGCTTCCGCGAGGCCATGTCTACCCCAAAGACCAAAGACTTCTACAAGGTAATGTGGTCAAACCAATGGGAACCTAGAGAAATCAACAAGGACGACAGCAGACAGACCGCTAACAGCGTCTACATAGCTAAGTTTGGGAAGGACGGCCACTGCCCGCGAGATATTGAGAAGGTAACCAGCGAGGAAGGCATGCCGGAAATCCCGGCAAGCTTTGACATGCTAGTGGGCGGCTTCCCGTGTCAGGACTACTCTGTAGCCAAGCCAAGGAACGCGTCGAAGGGGATGAAAGGACCCAAAGGGGTACTCTGGTGGAGGATATGCGAGATCCTCGAAGCCCGCCTCCCCCGATACGTGCTTCTCGAAAACGTCGATCTACTAGTAAAATCACCCTCGGAATGTAGAGGCCGGGACTTCGCGATCATACTCAAATGCCTAGACGAATTGGGCTATTTCGTGGAATGGAGAGTCATAAATGCCGGAGACTATGGCTACATCCAGCGCCGCCGCAGGACTTACATCTTTGCGTACAAGCCCGATGAGCAGGCCGAAAGAAAGTTCCAGGAACTTAATAAAGCGACGCTCAAAGACGGCGGCCTGTTGAACAAAGTCTTCGCAGTCTCGGAAAATTCTGAGCCGTGTTTCTATAGTTTCCCGACCGGAGTAAGCGGCCAAGATCTTGGTAAAATCTATCAGACAGACCGCAACATATCTCCCTTTAAAGCATCCGGAATGATGGCCAATGGGACGTGCGTCAGCGCCGATTACAGAGCGGAAAGAAGAAAAAAAACCAAGAAAATGCTGCGGCATGCCCTACTAAAGAAATCGGAAATCAGAGATGAGTCAGAACTGGAACCACTTAGGATTCATGGTCAGGCACACATCAGGGCCTGGGCTTACGTAAAAGGAAAAAAGGATGAAATCCGCAGAAAGCTACAACCACTCGAGAAATACGTAAGGACTAAAACTACAGGCAAAATATCCATAAATGCAGCAGAGCTTCGGGGATTGGCAAAGAGTCTGCCTGGTCATCTAGAGTTGGACGTGTTGATTAACCTGCCAGGAAAAAAACCGAAGCTACTTACTCGCGAAGATGTTAATGATTCGGTTCGAGCAGCATTAGCTTATGAGAAAAAACCCCTTCCTAATGACGCAGTAATATCTCATGACCTCATCAGCAAGGCCCTAAAGTCAAAGATAGTTTCTGAGCGGGTTGAAAAAAACGTCCTTCTGACTCTCAAAAACAGGAGCCTACCCTCACGTCAACTAAGCCAAATGACTTGCAAGACCGTGAGCACGATTAAGCAGGCTATCAAATATCTTTCAGGTAAAAACATCGCATATAGCTACCCGCCTAAAGACCCAATAGTCACGTTCGATCGAGACTCAGCTGCGCATATCAGCATAGCCTATCGCTACCAAGAAGGTGCCATGGCCTTCCCTGATCCACTCAATAAACCAAGCCGAACGATCATCACATCCGAGGGCGGGGGTTCGGTCTCCAGATTCAAGCACGTCATTTGCGAACTCTGCGCCCGAAGAGAAGGTGGCCATAAATCAGAAAAAAACTGCAGGGACGCAGGTCAACTTAGACGCCTTCACCCAACCGAGGTCGAAAGGCTAAACTGCTTCCCCCAAAGCCATTCAGATGCTTGCGCAGGTATCAGTTCGAACAAGCGCATCATGCTCATGGGTAACGCAGTCATAGTCGACCTCCTGGAGGATATTTTTGTCGGGCTAGCTAAGCGACATATTTGACCTTGATGTGACCAAGCAAGGGGCAGGCAACAGACTCTGTAATCGAGCGCTCCTAATCGGCGCCCTCAAAGACTCTTCCGAAGGCTTCCTCAACTTCGAGTCCTAATTACTTAGGCAAACCTGTACTCACGCTGCTCTCCCAGGAAAAGTTGTGGGCGCTTCTTGTCTTCGACCTTAAACTGAGGCCCTTTTTCTTGGACGCCACGGGCGACTCGCTTGATCATGTGGTCAACGGTGACGTCCCCTGATTCAAGCATGGCGTCAAAATGGAAGGTAGAGGGGCGAGAGGTATGCACCGCACTGGTGATCCGGAATGCCTCGCGGCCGGCATTACGGGTGGGTTTTACCTCCAGCCAGAAGGTCTCAGGATGCTTGCTCAGCAGGCGGCCGTGGAGGCGATCCAATGACCAGACGCATACTGGTTCGTCACGGCCAATGGCGGTGCTCCGGAAGGACTCCTGAAGGCGACCGTCCTTTACAGAGAGAATAAGGCCCTGCGAATTGGGTGAACGGCCAGAAACAGTGCAGTAAAGCTTCCTCACCCCTTCCCTTTCGTAGCCAAAGCGGTCCAATATGGTGCTAAAGTTCTTATGAGGGCTTAACTCCCAATCAGGCACCTGTGCAAACAATCCTGAACGATCGGCGGTACGCCCCTCACGGTGAGCCTTCAGTTCGATGCCATGAAAATCGGGGTTCTTGCTGGAGTTGATATCAATACCCAGAGCTGTCTCTACAGCCCGACCGACGGCAGTATCAGCGTCGACTGCCCCCATAATATCCCCTTTGGCAATTTCCCGAAGCCGACGAACCAGCTCTTCGGCAGCTCCATTAACTTTACTAACGATACAGTCCAGAAAGCTCGACTCCGCGACCAGATCAGTGACTGGCTCCAGTTGAGTCAGGTTAAACACAAAGAGTTTCTGCTCTTTCAGTACTAATGCCAGAACATCCTCAGCAGCGGCATGTTCAGTTAGGCCGTAAATCCAGAGGCGCGGATCCCCCTTTTTGGTCACCGGTCTATATAACGACACCTTGGTCGATACCAGTGACCCGTTCAGAACAATCTGGCAGGACTTGATAACCTTCGCCTCAGGCCCCTTGGGCTGTTCTTCGTATCGGTGGAACCCGTGCTCTGTAAAATATCTGCGCACCGGCTCGGTGGCATCCATGATGCCCTTCCCCAGACCAGTGGCCGTGACAAAAAGGAAAGCGGACTCGTTGCCCGTATTATTTATTGCTACGAGGTTTGCTGCTTCCCTTTCCGCTAACGGCCTTACGTTCATTCTTGAGAAGCTTAATAAAATGGCCCCCCAGGGCCTTTGCCAGCAAAACTGGCACCGCATTGCCGATTTGCGTATAGCGGGGAACATCTCGGCTCCAGTCACCCTTGGAAGGGTCGCCGGCCCGACGACGGCCTCCAGTCGTCCTGGGGCCCTTGAAGATATACCAGTCTGGGAAAGTCTGTAGGCGGGCCCACTCGCGGACAGTCAACGTACGTGGTTCGGAGTAATGGACATAATCGTCGGCCAACGATGTTGCCGTGATGGATGGTCCACCCTTCTCCCAGAACTTAGGGAGCACGCGTTGGGCAAATTTCTTTGTCTTATGGTCAGGGTGAATCTCACCATGCTTAAGCATATACTCGAATTTTTCGACGACCTGAGGCTTATGGTTCGAATATTCCTGCTCGGTCAATATGTCGCCTTTACCTAGCAACTTTTTACCCTTCGTCCGGAGCCAGACCTGAATCGGAGACTTTGGTTCAGACCAATAATTGGTGTCCACACCGTCCTTTCGTCCCTTACCGCCAGCCAGATCCGAGAGGAGATCGACCAGATCAGGTGCGTTGTTAGTAGCTACGGGCAACCAACCCTGTTTCACTGCCGTTGGTGCGATAAACGATTTCTCATCCAAGGGTGCTGGCTCCTCTGAGGGGACGTTCAAAAAGTCACGATTAATACCAACGATGAGAACTCGCGGTCGATTCTGCGGCACACCGTAGTCCTTAGCATGCACGAGCTCCCAGCGAATATCGAAGTTCTTCAGACGACCAAAACCGATCTTCTTCCCGATGACGTCACGGAAGATTTCACCCTTGACGCCAGAAGGTGTCCACTTGGCAGAAAGTAAGCCTGCGACGTTTTCAAAGAGGAATATGCGCGGCTGCACCATCTCAACCACCTTCACCATCTGCTCGAAGAGGTGATTCGACGGAATCTCCTCCTTATCGAGTTTAAATGTACGACGGTGACCAATGCCGGAGTATCCCTGACACGGTGGACCACCGCATACCAAGTCGATTGTTCCGATTCCATCCTTCTTCCACTTTGTTAGATAAGACTTTAAAAGCTCCCCATTATTCGCGGTCAGTTTATGGACATCGCCTTCGGCTGCGGCATCAGGATGGTTAGCACGAAAGGTGGCGCTAGCGTCCTTGTTCAGCTCGGAATAAAGCAGAGTTTTGAAGCCTGCGTCGTGAAGACCAGTAGATAGACCGCCGCATCCGGCGAAGAGATCGATGCAGGTAAGCTTATTCATTTGAATGACGTTTCCATAGATGGTGAACAGATGTTTATCTGCAACCAAAAGATACTATGCGACACCAATTGTCCAGGCTAGAATTAGTCCCAATTTCTGGCTTCGACGATACCGCGCAAATGGTCAGCTAAGGCGGCTGCTCCTGAAGAAGAATGACACTCGCGATGGCAATTGGGGCATAAGGCTACCACATTCTCAACGATATCAGGGCCTCCTTCCGCTAGAGTGCGAATGTGATGGGTCTCTAAAAAGGGCATACCATCTACACCCGTAAAAGGTGCAGGGTTTTTACAACGTTCGCAAAAGCCCTTAACATGATGAAGAACCCACGCCCCAACCTTAGGGCATCTGTTGAACTTCACTGCGGCAACTCTTCCAGCGACAGGATTTTCATTACCCTTTGGCTTTTTGGTGACACGAGTCGTTCGGCGTCCCTTCGGCTTTGAAGACCCCTGTTGTTTCAGCAGTTTCTTTGCTACGCTGCCAGAAACATAACCTGTTCGATCTACATCTAAAAGTATTCCCCCGGAAACCGGGAAGTCAAATAGCAGCGCGTCACCGGCCATAAGCCCCAGCGATTTTACAACTTTTTTCTCCAATCTGAGCCTGGTGTGCGCACCATTCTTGGCCTTGGGCTTATAAACCTTAAATTGTAAGCGACGCCCATTGTATTGAGCTTCAAAAAAATCCGCCTGCTTTTGCCTTAAAGCACTGGGGTCAAAAAAGCCCCAAGCCTTTAGTGCCTTCGAAAGCTCGGTGCCCAGATCGACATAACCCTTGTCGAGCATGGTAAAGGTTAAAGCAGGCACTTTACTCGGGACTTTTGCCTTCATACAAAAGATATGAATCGCCAAACACCCCCTTCAAACAAAAAAGGGGCGCCGAAGCGCCCCATGGATTATTATCGATTGAGACTTATTTTGTCGCGAGGGCTTTAATGGCCCAGAAGTCGGAGGCGAGGTGAGGGTTGGTGAGGTAGTCGTAGGGGATCCAGCAATAGCCATCTATTCCCCAGTGGGAGGACCAGGAGTTGCGGACGAGGAACTCGTGGGTTTGGTCGTCGTATCCAACAGCCATCATGGCGTGGCCGCCGAGGTAGGCTTCGGTGGGCTTGGGCATGGGAATGAGGCCGCTGGCGGCGGTGATGGGTCTCTCGAAGCTTTCGTAGATAGCCAGGCCGAAGACGAATGGGATACCAGCGGCGAGGCAGCGCTTGAGGGCTCGGACGTCGGTGTTGTCGAGGTAAGCGGCATCGGAGACGCGGAGTTTGTCGGCTTCGACGAAGCACTTCTTGGTGGGGACAGCGGCGAAGCGCTTAGCATCGTAGGGCCAAAGGGTCTCCGGGCAGGCGCCGAGTTCCTTGGTGACTACGGCGGAGAGCTGGAGGCTGGCTCCGTGGTCCTGCTCGATGGTCCCCAGCTGGGCCCGCTCGTTCCAGTAGATGAACAGGCGCGACGGCATCACTGGCTTGTGTCTGGTCCGCTTAAGGTCGACCTGGATGGCCGCCGCGATGGCATTGGCCGTGCAGCTGCCCAACTTACCCTTGACCTGCCCCCCGTAAGTTGGACAGTTGATAACTAGAGTTTTAGGGGCACCCTAAAACCCATGAGAACAAGTCGATTCAGCGACGAGCAGGTGCTCCAGA
>Ga0222712_10002884_pt1 | contig 19237 bp, 21 predicted proteins | sample C33_657DmetaG_FD_165043 | JGI IMG/M metagenome (GOLD analysis project Ga0222712, IMG submission 165043) | Estuarine water microbial communities from San Francisco Bay, California, United States - C33_657D | ecosystem: Environmental > Aquatic > Marine > Unclassified | place: USA: California... | reverse complement strand
ACCAACATGTCCAGCATCAATTCTTTCGCAAGACATGAATAAAAATACTAGCAGAAAAAATCCTGCAACTGCAACTCCGATTGTTTTGATCATTTTTTTAATTTTTATCTGTTGTTTTAATTTTTGTTCTTCACGCTCTTTTTGTCTTAGAGCCTGATAATCGTTATCATAAAGTCCCATATTATTTCTTTTTTCTTGTTTTTATAAAAGGCTCTTCACTTTTTACTTCAGGAAACTGCTTTAAATTTCTTTTCCTCTTAGGCTTTAGTTCTTCCGGATTGATATAATCCAATTCAGTTTCACCCCCTGGAAGTTCGTCAGGTACAACATTATGAATTTTTTTCTTTACGTATTCATAAAGAAATACCACAAGGACCACACCCAATCCTCCTCCTAGTAAATTTAAAAGGGTATTGGCTTTCGTAAGGGCAGGAAAAATTAAAAATTCTAGCAATAGAAGTACTACTATCCCGATAATAAAAGGATTCAGAGATTTGATGCTAAATTTTTTCTTTGTTGTCACTTTCATAATTTTTTTTATTATTTTCTTTTGATTGTCTACTAAATTCATCGTCGATCTCATCTTCATCCCAGTTTAAAAAATCCTCACCCTGATAGTCAGGATGGTTCTCTTTCATGTAATCAATTCCTCTGACCCATAGCCAAGAAATGATCGCGATAACAAAAATCATAATTCCAAAAACCGGTAGATATTCCATATAGTTAATTTAAAAATTGTAAAATCTTTTCTTTAATTCCTGATTGTTTGATTCCTTCAGTCATCTGTGGTGTCCAAACAAAATTTGTCAAACCCCAATATCTCTTATCGTCCTCCCCATTAGTATAAGTTATATCTATACTCATATTCAAATCGTCTATCGCAACCCATTGGGTTACTTCTGGATGGTTCTTTAACCAATCTAGAATTTCAAAGTGTCTTTCTTGTTCCAGATCCTCATATCTTTGATAATGAAATTCCCCCATTTTAGGAACCTTTTCTTCTCTATACAGATCTTTAAAATATGGAGTACAATCAATAGGTTTTTTGATGATCCCCTGAGATTCGTAATATTCACCGAGCTCTTCAGTGGTTGCATACCTTTTCCAATCCGAACTTACAACTATTTCAGCTCCTGTTTCTTCTAAGATAGAATTAAGAACCTCAATTGCTTTTGCATCAAAATTATCAAATCTAGCAGAAACTGGTAATTCGTCATTCTGATTAAAGATCGGATCTCTACCCAGTTTTTTCTGTTTCTTGTGGCGAGAACCCCAATTATTGGAAAGGCATATCACCCCATCATGATCTAAAAATATTATCTTCATTACCAAGTATTATAATCTGTTAAATCTAACTCGTCTCCGTCTGCTGCTTTCACAGTTACTATTTCGCCTATTCCTGTTGCAGTAAAACAAAAAGTGTATGCTCCTCCAATTGCTCCGACGTAAAGCTCCCCTTCTTTTTTCTTCTTAGCATTTCTCCACCTTTTGTATTTTTTATATTGTTTTTCGGTGACCTCAAAAGTAACCGCTATCTTCTCTGGCTCTGGAGGGGTATACGTTCCGTCCCTAATTTGTTTTACCCTTTCCTTTGTTTTCTTTGATATCATATTTCTAAAATCAGAGGTTCAAGACCTTCTCCTAAACTATATTCTAAATAATCAGTCAGCCAGATATTATAATCTCTTTTGTTTTTATGGTTCTTAAGCGCTGAAACTGGTGTGTGTCCGACTATTTGGTGTAGATCTACGCCCTCTTCCTGGAGCTGTTTGGGTCTAACCCAAAGCGGACCTCCATACATGCTCCACCCTCCACTTGCTCCATCTACCTGGAAAATCTGGGGAAGTTCCATTCTGAATGCTTCGTTTAGTATCTCTCCCTCGTTCCCAAGTTTCTTTAATTCTGGATTATGCTTTAAGAGATCGCTTAATACTGGTTTTAATAAACCTGCATGGGTCCAGAGATAATCCCCTTCTTGATATGCCATTTGAAAAAGTTCTCTATTATGATCGAAAAGAATTTGAAGATCCCATCTTGCTTCTGGCCGGTATCCACTGCAAATTTGATTCGGAATAAAGTATTGCACATCATGATTGCCCCACAGTAAAACAACTTTATCAGGTAAAGCCTTCTTAAAGAAGATAAGGTCCTCTAGATTTTTCTTGATCCCAACATTACTGATGGTAAAACTGTCTACATAATCGCCGATAAAAACTATTTTGTCTGAGGAAAAATATGGATAGTCATTCTTAAACAGATCATCCATGGGATTAGCCCCCGCTTCTACCATGGTTCTCCACTGCTCGAATTCATAGGAACTTCCATGTGTAATGAACTTCCAGTAGTCCCTACCATGTACGTCTCCTATTGTTATTATTTTTCCCATGTTGTAAATGTAAATTGAAACTTCGGTAATCTAAAATGTAATAGCTAAATCTCCTAATTAGTTTCGAAAAATTGAAATCTTTCATAATAAGTCAATAAGATATTGGGATGGTTCTAAATTCTGACTATATTAAAAATAATTTAACCAACGACGGGGAAACTCCAGTGCCGTTCAGGTGGTCTCATGGGGCTACTGATTTGGACCTAGGTGATGGGATGATTATCTATGCACTAACTCAATTCATGAGGGCTAAAAATTGCGTGTGTATCGGAAGTGGGGGTGGATTTATTCCCAGAATCCTGACACAAGCCAGAATAGATCTTCACAGAAATGGAATTTTTGAGGGTAATTCTGATTACAACTGGGGGGACATTGGAGCAACCTATGTGGTAGATCCGTGTAACGGAATAGGGGGTCAATCTAACATCGATGCAGAGGATGGATTTTTTAGATCCCATTTTTATCCTAGATTTGTTAAAGAAACCTCAGAGAAAGCATATTATGACTTTTTTGTGGTTCAGGATATCAAGATAGATCTGCTGTTTATAGATGGTGATCATTCATATGAGGGGGTTTCCCTAGATTTCGATCTCTATAAAAATATTATGTCTGATCATGGTCTAATAGTGATTCATGATACAGATTCTAACTATTCCGAAAATTTTATCGTCACGGAGGATCAGAAGAAAGACTTCCACGAATTCACTGGACCTTCTTCATTTGTGAAAGACTTCTGTGATGACGAGTGGGAAAGATTCAATCTTTTTAATTATGGAATACTGAAATCCAAGCCATCCTCTTCAGGAATAACCCTCTTCAAAAGAAAACAAAGATGATAAGACTCATATCTGTCATAGGGCATGGGATTAAATTGGTCCCTCATTTTATAGAGCACTATTCAGGAATGGTGGATAGGATAGAATTGGTTGTATACGAATCTGAGCTCTATCCCAACCTAACGGAAGAAATTAAGAAAGAAATAAGAGGGCGTAAAAATGTCAAGATAGTAGAATCTGTTTATGACAGAATATTTGACTGGAATAGAGTAACAGATCTTTATAATAAGCACACCTCAAAAAGACCTAATGATTGGTGGGTAATTGCAGATGTAGATGAATTCCATCTCTATTCAGAATCATTAAGCGACATAAAATACGACTGTGAGGAAAATGGATGGGAAATGGTAAGAGGTGGATTTATTGACAGAATAGGTATCGATGGGGGGTTTCCTGAATTAAACTCAGATTTACCCATCTTCGATCAATTTCCAATGGCTGGATTCTTTAGATATTCTATGAGTGGAGCTTGTCCTAATAAGGTTTGTTTTATTAAGGGAAATGTAGAAATCACGCCAGGTCAGCATTATGCAAAAATATCAGGGCAGACAACTTGGAGATGGCAAGGATGGAATCATCCTCTAATTGCTCCAGTCGAAAAATACTCAGTTCAGGTGCATCATTTCAAATGGGATTCAACCTGCTTAGAAAGGATAAAAGCTGTTGCAGAAGTTAAAAAAGATTATTCATTTTCTGATGAATATAAACTGATGTATGACACTATAATAAAGAACGGATCTAAAATAGACACATCAAAGGAAGAATATATGTTCGAGTTTGGTGTTTCATATTATGAAGACTATAGAAACTGGAACAAATTATTAAAAAAAATAATATCAATCTAAGAAACATGGCAACATCAAAAAAACCAACAGGAGAACCTTCTCACGATCTGATAGCTCTAGAAAATAGAAAAGTAAGGGCTTTGGAAAAAATAGCTACTTCATTAGAAGATCTTTCAGTGTGGGTAGTAGACGTTGATAAAGACGAATGGAGTGATCGTATTCAACACTATCTGACAGAGTTTTTAAAACAAGCAAAAAATAGTAATCTAAACGTTGATGCAGAAGTTAGGGGTAATAGTTCCTTACCGGAATAGGTACGAGCAACTTCAAATATTCAAAGCAAGAATTTCTGAATATTTGGAAAAGAAAGGTATACCCTTTGAGTTAATCATAGTGGAGCAAGATGATGCTAAACTTTTCAACAGGGGAATGCTTTTGAATATAGGATTTAAGTACGCAAAGAAGATGGGCTGCAGATATGTAGTCTTTCATGATGTGGACTTAATTCCATACGATGCTGATTACAGCTATTCCGAATATCCAGTGCATCTTGCTAAAAATGTTTTTGAATCCGAAACTGGTAAGAAGAAGGAATCATTTGATCAATATTTCGGCGGGGTAACCATTTTTCCCGAAAGAGAATTTCGGAGAATAAATGGTTATTCTAATAAGTATTGGGGTTGGGGATTCGAAGACGATGACTTATTCTTAAGGTGTGAAGTTAATGGATGTGAATTAGATACTTTGTATCTTGAAAATTCTAGAACTGATTATAAGGCATTATCTTTCAACGGAATAGACTCGTATGTGGTGGGAAAAAACAATTTTGATTTAAAATCAGGAGCTACTATTTTTGTCTCTTTTAAGCCAGGAAATCTTTCTTATGATTTCGAAAAGGAATCAGATTTTTTCACCGCTTTCTGTTTACCCGGATTTGGTACAGACACCTTAATATCGTACAATTCTTTCAAAAGATATCATTTCTCCACCTACGACGAGGAGAAAAGACCCTTCTACATTAATTCGGAAATAATAGAACCATACCAAACAAACATCTGTGCGGTTTTTGATCCGACAAAGAAAAAGGTAATTATCTATCAAGACGGAGTATTGTTAGGGGAAACAAATCAGTTTTCTGAACTATTCCCTTACGAGAACCAAAAAAGCTTTTATTTGGGAGCTTCAAATCCAAAAAGGGCATGGAGCCAAAACTTTTTTAAAGGAACAATCGACAGCTTTGCTGTTATACAAAAACCAATGGATGCTAAAGAGGTTTCCGATTTGTCTACTGGATTAAAATTTTCAGATTATAAGAAAAAGGATTTACTCAAGGTTTTGTATACAGCTAATTATATAGAGGAATATAAAATGATAGATCTTTCAGGAAATGGAAATGATGGAAAGATTTTTAATTGTGAAATCACGGACATTAAGCTTCCTAAGTATAATCAAATAAAAATCCCAAACAGAAGAAATTCAACATTTCATTCTCTCAAGCACGAGGAAAATGGATTTTTTGAGAATAAATGGAAGGATCAGTCAACAAGATGGAATCAATTGAGATTCCACAACGAAATTTTAAGAGATAAATCTCGTGTCTCTGACGATGGACTTTCCGATTTACAATTTGTTGAGCACGGAAGAACCAGAGAGCATAATATAACGCATGTTAAAATAGGAATATGAAACACAAACTCGGAATATGCATTCCCTATAGAAATAGATTCGAGCATTTACAGCAGCTTACCTCAAGACTAGGAGAATTTCTAAACAAAAAAGGTATAGATCATAAGTTTTATGTTGCTCATCAGGTAGACGATAAACTCTTTAATAGAGGATTAATGAAAAACATTGCAGCCAAATATGCATTTGATGATGGATGCGATTATATTGCATGGCACGATGTTGATATGATTCCTTTAGAAGAGGAGTGCGACTATTCCTATCCGGAAGATTTTCCGGTACATATTGCAACTAAGCTTTCAAAATATGATTTTAAATTGAATTATGAACAGTACTTTGGAGGAGTGATTTTGTTTACAAAAGAACACGTTTTAAAAACAAACGGATATTCCAATGACTACTGGGATTGGGGAATGGAAGACGACGATCTTTTTTATAGATGTCATTTTGAAGGGTATAGTAATTGTAGGGTATACAAAAAATACAGAAAAAGAAAATTTGCAAGATTTAACGGAGATGATTCTTATGTTGAAATTCCTTGGATAAAATCAATAAATAAACTTTTAGGATCGGATCATACGGTATGCGTTCTTTTTAATCCTGAACAACAACAAGAAAAATACAAAGATTGGCTGATCGGAACAGAAGATAAGAGATTTGTAGAATTTCCGGTATTTAGAAAACAATCATACAGTCCATATTGTATTTCTTTCAATAATTCTAGAGCAGTTACTAACATGCTTTTTGATGGAGACGGCGGGCAGATTTACAACTGGATCAAAAGAGAGGATTCTGTTTGGTCGTGGGTAACTACATCATACAATTCATCAAATAATAGATTTAGCTTTTTTCTTAATGACGAATTAGGAAGATATAATGAAAGGGGAACAAAAGAAAATAGATCTATATTAATCAACGAGGAGCTCTTCCAATATAACGACAAAAGTCCTTCTTTCGTCGGATATAATGATGATCTAGAAAATCCAATTTTCTTCAGAGGAGAAATAGCAGAGCTAATGATCTTTGACCAAGCGGTAAAAGATCCAAAAGACGTTTCAAAATTCCACGACGGAAAGAAGAAGCCGATTATGCACTTCAAATTTGATACTATCAACGGAGGGCAAGTTCAAGATCTAATAGGAGGCGTTGGTGCAAGAGCATATAATCTGGAGATAGTGGAAAAGGCAATTAAAGTAACAGACATGCCAATTCCCCATAGAAGAGAAGGAAGTTTTGAATGCCTTCCACATCTTGACGAAGGGTTAGTAAATAATAAATGGGTAAAGGGGGAAACAACTGCTAGAAACGAAAAAAGATTTGTAACTCAAATGCAAAGAAAAGCCATCAATTATAAAAAAGATGGATTTAATAATATGAAGTACGAATTGGTTTCTATAAAGGAAGTTCTAGATAACACGATGTTAATAAACTGTAAAGCATAATGTCTGAACATATAAGATACGAGGAAACCAAGAAGAAATTAGATAAGGTAGGATGCGGAATGTGTGCTGCCAAATGGACTCAGGTGACTATGCATTTACACAACGGAATGACTCATTCATGTCACCATCCAATTCCGCATAAGGTTCCTTTAAAAGAGTTAAAGAACAATCCATCGGCTCTCCACAACACTAAACAAAAAAAGAAAGCTAGAAAGGAAATGTTAAGCGGGAAAAAACCCGAAGAATGTAACTATTGCTGGAAGATAGAGGATTCATCATCTTCATTCTCTGATAGAGTTTTTAAAAGTTCTGAACCTTGGTCCTTACCCTTTCTGGAAGATATAACATCAAAAAGATGGACAGAAAATTACAACCCTAAATATGTAGAGGTTAATTTTTCTAATACATGTAATTTTAAGTGCTCTTATTGTAGTCCAATGTTTTCCTCTAAGTGGATGGAAGAAATAGAAAGATATGGAGCGTATCCTACATCCGGTAATTTTAACAATCTAGAATGGTTTAAGGAAACAGATCAGATGCCTTATAGACACTCGGATCACAATCCTTATATCGATGCTTTTTGGGAATGGTGGCCAGATCTTTATCGAGATCTACACACATTTAGAATTACCGGAGGTGAACCTCTTCTTTCTAAAGACACCTGGAAAATTTTGGATTTCATTTCAAAATCAGAAGAACCCAATAGAAATCTTAATATCTCAATTAATACGAATCTCGGAGTACCCAAGAATTTGATAGAAAACTTTGTATCTATAGTCGAAAAAATAATTGACGAGAATAAAGTAAACGAGTTTATAATTTTCACGTCATGTGAATCTATGGGTAAACAGGCTGAGTATATTAGAAATGGACTAGACTTTGATCTTTTCATGGAAAATATCGAATATATTCTTGCTAAGCTACCTAAGGTTACCATTAACGTGATGGCAACTTTTAATGCTCTTTCTGTTTTTGGATACGAGAAATTAATAGAAAGAATTTTCGAGCTGAAGAAAAAATATCAAAACAACGAAAGATATTGGATCTCTGCCATTCAGTTAGACACATCATACCTAAGATGGCCGACCCATCAATCGGTAAAAATTTTAGATAAAGAACACAAGGATCTAATTATGAAAGCTGCAAAAAAAGCTTTCTATTATGCTTCTCCTGAATTTACTAGAGAATATTACGGGTTCTCAAATGTTGAGATTCAAAAAATAAGAAGAATTTATGATTATGCTATAGCTGAAGATGATTTTGAAACAGAAAAAAATCGGAAAGACTTTATCGCATTTGTTGACGAGCATGATAAAAGAAGAGGAACAAATTTCTTAGAAACGTTTCCTGAAATGAAAAATTTTTATAGCAATGTTAAAAATTGAATCAGGTAAACCCTGGATAATGTGGCCAGATATAATGGCAAACAATTTTATAGATAATCCTGCTAACAAGGTTTTTGATAGCGAGGGTGATTTTAAGTTCAGAATAATCTTTGAATTAGAAGAACCAGTAAAAGAAAAAGGAACTCTCTTTGCTAAACTTCCTAGTTATTTCGGATTTGATTTAGAAGATTATGGATTTATGTTAATTGTTACGGAGAAGGACACAGATCCTGAATATATTACCATAAATTTCGAATGGGAACTAAATAAAAAGTACGAGCTAATTGTCAAAAAAATAAGCGGGGTTCTCTCGGTTACTCTGGATGAAGTTACCTATATTACCAAGTTTTTAAAAAAAGGAATTGCAGGAGACCCTAATTCACATATAATATTTGGATCCGGTAATTTTCCAAAAAATGGATTCAATCTAAATTACAGAGAATTTACAGTTCATGAAATAGAGATATTTAAGGACGGAGATCTTATCTGTCAGCACGATTTTAAGGAATTCGTATTTGGTAAATATGTAGATGTAACTGGAAACTGTAACTTCATTCATAAAATATAAAAAAGAATATGTCGCAAGAATTAATTAATTGGAGAGAAAGAAATTTAAATAACGTAAGTAAGAGCTTTTGTGCAGCTAAGTGGTACAACGCTAGCATACATCTTGGCCATGGGTACACTGGGTCATGTCACTTACCCCTCCCTCATCCGATAGATCTTGAAGAAATAAAAAATAATCCTTCAGCAATTCATAACACTCGTCACAAAAAACAGATGAGAAAAATGATGCTAACAGGGGTTAGACCAGCTGAATGTTCGTATTGCTGGAAGATTGAAGACATCGGAAGAAATAACGTGTCTGATAGGGTTTATAAAAGCATCATTTACAAGGAGGAAGATATCAAGAAGATATCAGAAATGGATTATAATGATGATGTTCTACTTAAGACGCTAGAAATAAGCTTTGATCGGACATGTAATTTTGCTTGTAGTTACTGTAATGCAGGATACAGTACAACTTGGGGAAAGGAAATTCAAAAAAATGGACCATATCAAAAAATGAAATCGGATTCTGCAGGAGCATATCGCAGTGATGGTTCATGGGCAGAAATATTTGGTAAACACAACGAAAGAAATCCCTTCGTTGCAGCATTTTTTGAATGGTGGCCAGAACTTTCTAAAAATTTAGAAGAGATAAGAGTTACAGGAGGAGAACCTTCACTAAGTCACAACTTCTGGGATTTTATGGAGGTGCTAAAAAGCAATCCTTCTCCAGAACTTAGATTTGCTGTTAATTCAAATCTTGGGATGAATGAAGAAACCTTAGAGAGAATGATAGCAATAACACACGAACTTCCCATTAAAGAAATGGATGTTTATACCAGCAATGAATCATACGGAATTCATGCAGAGTATATTAGAGATGGATTGGTCTACCAAAAATGGAGAAGCAATCTTGTAGCATTTTTAGAAAGAGCAAAGCTTAGATCCTTCACTATCATGATGACAATTAATAGCCTTTGTCTGTACAGTATAACGGACTTTTTGGATGATATGATAGAACTTAAAAAGAAGTACGGAGCTAATAAGCCTAATGTGGATCTTAACATATTACGTTGGCCTTCGTTTATGTCACCCTTAGCTTTACCCGACGAATTTAAAAAAGATTTACATGCTAAGCTAAAGAAATGGTTCGAAGAAAAAATGACTCCAGATCTTTTCAGTATTGGTGAATATGCACAATTCCAAAGACTTCTAGATTATATTCAGGTTGTTGAAAAGGGACACAACACAACAGAGGACGATAAGTCAATTTTACATCACGATTTCAAGAGCTTTTATGCTCAGTATGATAGCAGAAGAAAGAAAGATTTTAAAACAACCTTTCCTGAATTAGCAGATTGGTACGATAGCATAAAAATAGACCAATCGATTCCTGTTGCTACCATGACAGACGGAAGAATTACACATTTTGAAACGGGAACTTATCCATTCCCAAAGGAAGAAATAAAAATTATATAATTAGATAAGGCTCTTAGGTGTAGGGGCTGGAGGTTGTAAATCTAATTTAAAATCTTCTTCCCTTACAACGAAGTCTTTTTGATTTTCTAGATCCTTCTCAATGAATTTAATCACGCTTTTCGCCATGATGTCGTGGCATTCTTTAGACGGATGATGATCTTTTGGGGGATTATGGAAATGATCATAATCTGAATTGATTACAAGATGCGGATGCTCGTTTGTTAAATCTCTGATTGATGCAAAAGTTGATCCTCTATATTCAAAATCGATGTATCTATTGTACATGAAAAGATCATTCTTGATCAATTCTAAATAGTCATTTTCCCAGCAGAGAATTTTTGTTTTTATGCCTTTGCTTTCTAATAGATTCATTAGATCCTTTATCTTTCCAAAGTAATCTTTGATGTGCTCATCCCTCCATTGATCTATTGAGATCTTTTTCTCTTCAACAATCCACTCATAAAAATCCATTTTGCTACTCTGATCGAAGATTAAGAAGTGATTTTTTTTGCCTTGGTAATCGTAATAAAATCCATTTCTATTGGGTTGCGAGGTCTGTATAACAACATACTCGATTTCACTAAAATCGAATTTTTCCTCTATTAAATGTCCATATCCGTTTAATAAACCAAAAGCAGCATTAATAAAATTAATTGAAGTCTCTTCGGATCCACCATTTTGATTAGAAACAACCTCCCATGTATTAAAGTGATTCGCTACTAATCTAGGATATCTTAAGGTTGCCATATATTTTTTATGAGCAGCGCTTACTAACTTTGAATCGTATGAATCAGGAGCTGGAAATTTTAAAGTTTCCATCCCTGAATAGTAATACAGTCCCTGTCCCCATGTAAATGAGCATCCGGCAAAAATTAATCCCTTCATCTTAATTAAATTCTTTTTTATTTTCCAAATACCATGAATATGCTTTCTCCAATCCTTCTTCAAGAGAGGTTTTTGCCTCCCATCCTAGATTATTTTTTATTTTATTGGAATCTATTTTTCTAGTAGGAATCATAGAAGGCTTACCTGAAATAAATTCTGTTGGCGCATCATGATTTGCTATGCCCTTCATGACTTCGAGTACTTCAAGAACTGAGTAGACACGATTAGATCCTACGTTATAAACATTAAACATCTCTTCCTCTTTCTCTATCACCATCTGTAATGCTTCAACAAAATCTTCGATGTATAATAAATCTCTTAATTCACTGCCATCTCCCCAGACAGGGATTGGATTCATTCTATCTGCAACCTTACGGATTGTTGCCGGTGTTACGTGGCATTTATTAAAATCATATTTGTCATGCGGACCAAAAAGATTGGCAGGTCTAATGACAGTACATTTCATTTTTGTTGGTAAATACTTAGCATAGAGCTCACATTGGACTTCAGCATATCTTTTCATCCAACCTACAGGAAAATAAACAGGATACGGCTCATCAAATAGAAAATCTGTTTCAACAACGGGTGTATCCCCTTTTGGAGGATAGACGGTATTGGAAGAAATGAAAATGTAATGTTGAACTTTATTTCTCCATGCTGCATCAATTAAGAAATTATTCATAGCTACGTTTGGTGTAACGTGTGCTAGCGGATCAACAACAGTATCAACTGCATTTGATGTTGAAGCAGCTGCGTGAATTACGATATCAACATCTACAGTTGCAATCACACATTCATCATGTTTTTGTAAATCGTAATAAGTGTAATCAACACTATTATGAACATGTCTAACACCCCTTCTATGGAGATTTACCCTTAAATTTGTGTATCCTTCTTTAACCAGTCTATTAGTTAAATTTTGCCCAACCAATCCGGATCCACCGGTGATTAAAATCCTTGAATTTTTGTCCATTAAATTAGATTGTTTTCTTTTTTAGGTATTGTTATAAAATTTAAATATGTAAATCTATTAAATCCGTTCTTAACCTCGTTTACCCAATGTGCTATATTATTTTTAGTAAAATCCATCATACAGAAATTTCCAAAAATGGGTTTAATCTCGATGGTTTTAGAACTGTTATTTTCTAGTACTAATTCTCCTCCAGTGTCTTCCGAATATTCGTTCTCTTCGTTCAGATAAATTAGAATAACACAAATTCTTCCCTCGTTTCGTCCATCATTATGTTTACAAATGAAATGTCCGTCTCTAAAAAGGGTTAGGTTACCGTGGGATATTCTATGGTGTTCTATTTGGTCTTCATATTCAGGATAGAATTTTTTTATGATTTTCTTGGAAATTCTAAAAGGAACATCAGTAAAATCTACCCCAGGAGGAAAGCTAGATTCGTACCATTTTTGCCATACAAGCAAATTTTCACTTTTGATGTATTCATCTCTCTCTTTTTCCTCTGCCATCGAGATTTTATCGGGGTATTTCTGAGGTTCATCATTAGGTGGTTGATAATTATATCTACACACGAAATATTTTTCAATGTCCGATAATAAAATATCCTTGGCTTCCTCCTTAAATTCTTTAAGAGCTTGAATATCTTCGGCTGAGAGGAAATCCTTTAGATTCCCAACGAAGCATCCCTCTTCTAAATTCTCATTTATTGCTTCTTGAATAGTGATCATATACTTTTTTTATTGCCTCCGAAATGGATGTTTTCGGATTTATACTATATGTATCTTGTTTTTTTGTGTCCATCTGACGGCGAAGATCTCCATTAGGTTTTGAAGAATCCCATGATATTTTTAGGGGTTTTTCGCTTGCTTTGATGATCTCTTCTATAATCATTCTGATTGATATTTCTATACCAGATCCAAAATTTACAGTGTCGTTTATTTCTTTCTCGTAAAATTCTAATAGTGCTTCTGCAACATCGTCACCAAAAACAAAATCCCGGATTGCACTTCCGTCCCCCCATGCTTCTATTTCTTCATCTGCCTCATAAACCTTCTTTACTATACTAGAAACTATAGTTCCACTTCCACTGAAATCGTCGTATTCTCCAAAAATATTAGCGGGTCTTACTATTGTCCATCTTTTATAATTGTATTGAACCGAGTATGCTTCTAAAAGAATCTCTCCCATTCTTTTTGACCAGGAAGGAAACCAATCTGCCTCAGAAGGTAGGGTTTTCCAAACTGTGTCTTCTACAAATTTTTCAGCAGGAGCATAAACACCAACAGAACTTACAAAGACTAGCCAGATATTAAGCATAGCACATTGATTTATAATTTCAGTGTTTATCTTAAAAGAGGGATAAAGGAAATCAACAGGTTGATTCTTAGCTCTTAGTGGGGATCCTTTGATTCCGAAGCAATTAAATACAACATCAATTTTTTCGTTGGAAAAAAGGGCATGTATCTCACCATCCTCTATTAAATTCGAATATTTGAAAGTAAATTTTTCATTCTTGGGAAGATACTCAGATTGCTTCATATCAACTCCAATCACTTTATATCCTCTTTCGATACATCTCTTAGATAAGTATGTTCCTACCAAACCGCTACATCCTGTTATTAATGCTATTTTCATATAATTCCTGCTAATTTTTTTAGAAAATTTTCGTCTGTTTTATCGTCTATTAATGCAATCACTTTTCTGTTATTCTCCAGAAATCTATCCTTATTGTTTTTATAAAACTCCATAAAGAATTCCTTGTTGTCGTTTATTCTTTTGACCTCTTTTGCAAATTTAAAAAGTCTTTCCCTGTGATTAGTTTCCTCGTCATAGCTATGATCTATAGCATCATCAAAAAAATCAAAATCATATTTTTTCTTAATCTCTTTAATATGAAAAGGGGATGCGAGGATCATCGGAAATTGTAAGGCATAAAAACCTTTGAATGATTTTTCGGAAATGTGAATGTGATCTGTTTGGAATTCAGTTTCTGTTGTCAGATTTACATAAGAATTTTCTAGTTGGCCCTTATCATAAGTTTTATTCCAAGGTACATTATCTGTATTACTTCTATCATCAAACCAGTTATATTTTTCTTCGTACCTGCACTTCTTCTGTTCGATAGATCCAAAGTAATCAATCTGATCCTGCATTTCTTCAATATCGTTAGGATTTAATACCTGTGAAATCCATCCATTAGGATCATTAGTGAATTGCCATCCTTGAACCAAAGACCAATCAACATTTTCTATAATTCCCATCTTTCTAAGAATACAGAGTAAAGCATATCTATGTGGTCTAGCTCTTCTATTCTGACACATGAAGAAACACCCTTCTTTCTCTGTTTTAAAATCTAACTTTCCTGCCGAATGCAAAAAAGCAGCTGCAGTGAAATTCGGAAGCCTCACAGTCGAATGAACATTTATATTGGTCCCTATTTTTTCTTTATACTCTTGGAGCTTAGTGTTGTTATTCGAAACCCAAAGTTGATTTTGATTCAAACCAAGATTCTTTGTCCATTTATCAAGATGGTCCAAGATATCTACATTTTCAGATTCTTGTTCATTCATCATCATGATGTTAAGATTCTCGCATTTTCTCCAAAAATCTATCGCCTTTTTAGCAATCGGACTTTTCCCTTCTTTGAGGTTTTCATTGATTTTTCCGGGTATAGTGGTCAAGAAATAGAAAAATTTCACGTCCGGGTATTTTTCAACATCTTCTATTCTAAATCTTTTAATTAAATATTCATCAAATTGAAGAGATTTAACAACGCTGTCAAGAATCATATGAAAATCTGTGTTGAACACACCCTTAGAATTTTCATCAGCTGGTTTATTCCGATCCGGATCCCAATTATCATAAACTAAATTCAAGGTTTTCCTTGGACGATTAAACTTAGTTAAAAAATTAAAGAATTTATCATCGTAATGATTAGTAGTGTTGTAAACCTTTTCCTGATTGGCAATAAATCTATCCTTATTCTTTTTATAAAAATCGATAAAGAATTCCTTGTTATCGTTTATTCTTTTTATCTCTTCCACGAATTTAAAAAGTCTGTCTCTATCGTCCTTAATATCATCGTAGCTGTGATCTATCACATCATCGAAGAAATCATAGTCATAAAACTTTCTAACGAATTTTAAGTGGTGCTGTGAAGCTAATATCATCGGGAATTGAAGATGTATAAAAGGCTTAAAAGTCTTTTCTGTTATATGAATATCCTTCATAGTGAAAAGGGTCTCAGTCGTCACATTGAAGTAGGTTTGCTCATACTGATCTGGATTGTAGGTTTTCCACCAAGAAGGACTTCCGTCTATCTTGTCATCCAGCCAAGCAAAATGGGATTCATATTCGCTTTTTTTGGTATCATGATTAATCAAAAAATCGATCTCGTCTTTAAGTAATTCAAGATCGGTTTTGTTAAACATTCTACCGAATATTGACATTGGGTCCGAATCTTTTAATGTCCAGAGTCTAAGATATGACCAATCAAAATTCTCTATTATCCCATATTTTTTAAGAAGACAAATAAGACCCAATCTGTGTTCTCTAAGAGAATGATTGTGTGACATGAAGAACGGACCTTTCTTATCCTCTATAAAATTTATCTTGGGAATTTTTGTGAGAGAAAGTGGCTCTGCTCGTGTTCCGTGGACATTTAAGTTTATTCCGAATTCCTCCTTATATTCTGCATTTCTAGCATTATTGTTTACCAAGAAAACTTTCTTCGGATCAAAATCATATTTTCGAAAAACATCCTCTGCTGCCTTCAAGCATTCAAATCTCTCAAACTCCTGTTCGTTTATTAAAAGAAGATAAAGATTTTTGTGTTTTTTTATCATTCCTATGATGTCCAAACCGATTGGAATTTTACCAAGAGAAAAAAATCTATTGTATAAAGAATGTCTATGCCAAACAAGATAGAAAAAATTTTCAGATGGGTATTTTTCAACGTCCTCTATTCTGAATTCTTTGTAATTATAAAATTTCAATGCTTCCATTGGAACTGCTGCAGTGCACCAAGCATCATCCTCAGGAAACCATTTTTGTCCATTCGGATTAGGACTAGGGCTCCCTTCGTCCCAATCATCATAAACAAAATTTACTCTCTGATTCATTTTATTTGATCTCTTTCTATCCTTTTTATAATATTATCAGCAATCACCTGATGGCATTTAAGCGAAGGGTGATGATCCTTGGGAGTGGTAGAAAAGCTTTCTTCGTCCCATTTAATGGTTAACTCTGGGTTATAAGATTTATTGTGCATAGCTCCCGGAGACATTAAATCTGAAATGCTATCGTATAAACCCCCATTATATTCCAGCATTAAAAATCTTTCAGTCAACCAATGATCTTTTTTTATAAATTCAACATAGTCTTTCGGCCACGTAAGAAGTAGGGTTTTTATACCTCTTTCTTCACAGTACATTAAAAAATTCTTAACACGATCTATACTTTTTTGCTTATAATCTTCTATCCATGTGTCAAGCTGGAATCCATTTCTTTCCATCCATCCTAAAAAATGATCTGCATAAGCAGGTTCTGAGATTTGATGAAAGGCAATATCATACGTATCTGTCTCACTTTGAAGAAGAAAATGATCTCTTTGCCATTGGGTTAGTTGGAAAACTACATAAGAAATTTCCTTCGAATCAATTGGTGGAACTTTATATCCATTTAAAACATGCCCATGAAATTCCTTAGTGAAGCAATGCATCCACCAATCAATTGCGCCCTCGTTAGATCCTCCGTTACCTGGATATACAAATTCGAAAGAATTAAAATGATCTGCAACAATTCTTGGATATCGAACAGATTCCATAAACTTTATATGAGAATAGTTTACAAGTTTTGCATCATAGGCATCTGGAGGGGGTTCCTTAAGGGTGGGAAGATTGCTGTAGTAATATAATCCCTGTCCCCAGGTGAAAGAACACCCAGCGAAGATCATGCCCTTATAAATTCCTAATTCATTCTTAAATAACATCTATTTTTATAATTTGAAATGCTCCATAATTCTAGATGCCAATCCCTTCAAAGGTTCAAGAGCAGGATGTGATTTATCATAGAAAAGAGACTCGTCTTGGGTTGCTGCAAGAATCTTGTCTCTGATGGCAAGTTCTCTCTGAATGATGTCTTCACCTATGGCCGGCCAATCCCAAAGACTTCCTTTCCATTTTTCTAGCCATTCAAATGCATGGCTTTCTGGACATTCTTGTCCGGCTATCTCCTGCCTCCAATTATCGATCCTAAATTCTGCCCAGTCTAGCAAGTGGGATTTTGTCCCCCTGATAGGTGCATGACCTCCTATAATTGCCCATTTGGTATTTGGAAATTCCTGTTTTAGTTCTGATGCAATACCGTATATTTCTTCTGCTTTTAAATCCAAAGCCCCATCGAATCCAACTTCCTCAATAATTTGGTTTTGTACCTTTCCCATATGCTCTCCTGACAAGAAATCCCGAACCAACTCACTATGAAACCAAATTACCAAATCTGCTTCGCATAGGGTTCCTTTTGTAGCATTTAAAAAAACCTCAGCCTGTTTCAATTGAGCATGATTTTGGTTTCCTCCCCATCCCTTATTAAAAGTGGGGTGCCCACTTTTCATAAACTGATATTCGAACCATTCTCCCGACATTTTGTTTCCGTTCGTCCATGTGTGCCATGGGGAAATTGCCCAGGTGTCTCCAAGTAATAAAATATTAGCCATTGTTTTCCTTATTTTCTATAAAATTTATAATATTTTGAGCTATAATTCGGTGACATTTTAAGGTTGGATGGCTGTCGTTTGGCGGAACATCAAACATCTCATAGTCCTTAAAAATTGTCAAATGAGGATTTTCTTTGATCATATAATCGATACACTCATAGTTTTTACCAGCATGATTTATGGTTATAAATCTTTCCAATAACCACTTGTCGCTTTTTAATCCCCCTAAATATTCATCAGCATAGGTTAGAATGTAGGACTTAACCCCGTTCTCCTCACACTCTTGAAGAAAAGACTTTACATTATTTAAGCTCTTGACAATCAATTCAGCATTTAATTCTGTAAAATTAGTTTTGTTTTTTTCCAGATAACTTAGGAGCATATCGTTGTATGGTCTTTCCCTGCTGTTATCCCATGCCCATTGAATGGGAAGATCTATAATTTCTCCTTCATATTCATATTGGAAATGATCTCTCATCCAATGGGTCAATTGAAAAACAACATGCGAAACCTCTTCATATTCTATGAACTCTACAGGATCATAACAATCCGGTTGAAAAGCTTTAACCTTAGCTCCTTTCTCCCTATTTTTAAAACAATTACTCCAGTAGTTTACTATCTGGTCGTTTGCCCCTCCATTCTTGGGGTGAACTAACTCAAACGAGTTGAAATGTTTTGCAATAATTCTGGGATATCTTACAGACTCTTTGAATTTGTGATGCGCTTCTTTAAGAAGCCCGGGATTATACCCAAAGGGGTGTGGGGGATTAACTAGGGTCTCCATATTGCTATAATAATAAAGTCCCTGTCCCCAAACATAGGAACATCCAGCAAATATCATTCCTTTGGCTACTTTAGAATCTTTTTTTGGTACCATATTCTTTATATGTATCTTTTGTAAATTGGTCCCGAAAACTTTAAATATATAGTAGATATAAGCAATAATCCGATGAAAAAATTAATCAACTGGATAAAAGAATATTTTGCTAAAAGAAAGAGAAGGAAAGAATTTTTAAAAAAGATAGAGGAGCTCAAAAAAAGAGATCCCTTTACTTACAACCACTAGGTAAATTTAAAAAACCTCGAAAACTTATCCAATTTCGTACTAAAATTTAGTATGATTT
>Ga0222712_10002883_pt1 | contig 19239 bp, 12 predicted proteins | sample C33_657DmetaG_FD_165043 | JGI IMG/M metagenome (GOLD analysis project Ga0222712, IMG submission 165043) | Estuarine water microbial communities from San Francisco Bay, California, United States - C33_657D | ecosystem: Environmental > Aquatic > Marine > Unclassified | place: USA: California... | reverse complement strand
TGGCTTGGGTAGTGACTTGTGGAGTTGTTGTCTTGGGGGGGGGGGGGGGGGGGGGGGGGCGGCGACTCACGACTCACCCCAGCGCGCGTGTTCGTGCGAATGTCGGTCGTTTGTTTTGTATTCGCGGTTTCGCACGAGTGCGTCGTCGCGCGAGTCATGAACCAGAAGAAACGCGAATGACGACGACGGCGTCGATCGATCGATCGAGATCGATCAGGGAGGTCGGTCGATCGATCAGGTCGGTCGGTCGGTCGATCACTCGACCGGTCGGTCATTCAATCGACCACCCGTCGACGGGTCGATCGACGCGCGCGATCGCGATCGAGCGACGCGGTCGTCGCGCGCGTCGCCCGCGGTCGTCGCACGCGCGAAGTCACGGGAAGTCGCGGAGGTAAAGACATATATATATATTCCAACGTCTATTTCTCCATGGCACACGTCGCGCGACAATTCGCGAGACGCGCGAGCGACGCGATCGCATCGCTCGCGTCGTCCTCCGCATCGCGCATCGCGTCGTCGTACGACGAAGCGATGCGCGCGAACGCGCGCTACGTCGTGCGCGATGTCGACGCGGCGCGTGCGTTACCAAAACAATTGCTTTACACGTCTTTGGCGAAGATTCCCGAGATCGCCGCGAGCGTCGCGCGCGATGCGCGGGCGTGTCAGACGTTAGCGGCGAACGCCCGGGCGGGGGAGCTGGAGGTGAGGACCGCGTTCGCGTGGACCGCGTTCGCGTGCGAACTCTACGCGTGGTTCTGCGTCGGCGAAATCGTCGGCAGGGGGGGGAAGTTGACGGGGTATTGAGTGCGAGTGGGGAACGCGCGCGTGGGAGAGTGTTCGGCGGGGAAAGGATAGGGGGGTAGGAGAGGGACGCGAGCGAAGAGACGGTTCGCGGGACGTCGATGGATCACAAGGCGAGAGCGAGCGTCAATGGAAACCGGGCGGGGCTTTTCCAGGGGGGATGTACGCCATCGGATCGAACCCAAGGTTGGAGGAGGATTGGACGTTTGGTGAGACATCGGCGTCGACGTTCGCGGAGCGACGCGACCGCGACGCTCGATCGGCGAAACCGTCGGTCATTTTCGGCGGAATCGGGGCGTCGCGTAGAGGCAGAGCCTCAATCGCGATTCGCACTTCGTCCGCGGTGAAAAATAGATTCATCTGTCGCAACAATTGCCTCCCGTCGCAATCGCCCACGCCCAAATGCTCGCCCACGAGTCGCCGACGGTTCACGACGCCGCCGTACGGCGCCCATCGAAGCGTCGCCGACGCGTCGTCGTCCACCAGTCCCCAAGTCGCGAGGTCGTCGCGCGCGAACTCGCGCCTATCGAACTTAGCCTCGCGAGCGTTCGCGATCGCGAGTAATATGTCTTTCCCTTCGCCGTGTTCGACGCCGACGTTACCCGCGGCGTGCCATTTCCCATCCGCCTTGGCCGAACTCGCGTGGGCGCCGAGAAACGCGTGCGTCGCTCGCGGAAACCGCTTCAAAAATGCATTCCTCAACTGTCGCCCCGCGGTGTCGGCATCGAATAAAACCACGATTGGAGCGTCGTATTTCTCGCTCATCGCTTCGATCTCATCCATCCTTTCTCGTTTGATATCCATCTCGCCCGTTTGCGCTCGCGCGAACGCCCCTCGATGTCGAATCGCCACCACTTTGGCCGAAGCCTTGCTCACGTTCGCCTTCATGCGCACCGCGCGAACGTCCGCGCCACCTTCGACGACGATCACGAGACGACACTTTTCGATTCGTTCGTCGCGACGCGCTTTGCGTTCGAGGTACGCCGCCTCATCCTCGCGGCGCGCGGCTCGGAGCGCGGCTTTCGTCGCGGCGTCTTGAACTACCGGTTTAAACATCCCCTCGAGCGCGCGATCGCTCGCGTCTTCGATCGAGTCGCGGTGTGCGATTCTATACACGCTCGAGCTCACGGACGCGGCGTCGTTGGGGGTGCGGCGCGCGCGTCGGCGCGGGACGAAGGCGTCGAAGGCGTCGCCGGCGGCTGGCGACGACGACGACGACGACGACGCGAGACGCGACGACGCGCGACGGGCGGATGATGCACTCGCGCGCGACGGCGCGTTCGGAGCGAGCGCGGGGCGCATGGAACTTCGGTTCGATAACGCCGCGCGAAGAAGTGCGGCGATGGTTTGACGGTCGGGCGCGAACGACTGCGTTTATCTACTGTAAAATGTACAACTTCTATTTCTTCGTTCGACGCGCACCCATGGCAAGGCACAAGTTACGTCTAGAGAACTTCACCTTGAACACCGGGGTGTTTTTCGTCGGGAACGTCTTGAGGGGCACACGTTTTATGACTTTCGCTGCAGATTCGTCGGCGTCTTCCTCGCTCGGCGGCGTGGAGACGTCCCACACGCGAACGGTGTCGTCGGCACCACCAGACGTGAGCAAGCCACCACCGCCGGCGTAATCCAACGAATACACCGGTCCAACGTGACCTTTGAGCGAGAGCACGCACGTGGCTTTGGCGAGATCCCACACGTGGATGCGACCGTCGTCGGCGGCGGAGGCGAGCGTTCGTCCGTCGGGAGCGAAGACGATTGATCGAATACCGGCGCTGTGGCCGGCAAAAACGCGTACGCACTCGCCGTCGCTGACGTCCCAAACTCGGACCGTACGATCGGCAGAACCAGAAGCGATGTAGTTGGCGTTCGGGTGCCACGCGACGCAGTCCACGTTGGAGAGATGTCCAACCATCATTCGTTGCGGAAATGACTGATCCATTGAGTACACGCGAACGATGCGATCGTGGCACGCGGTGGCGAAATAATGCGCGAATGGGCTCCATTGCACGTCCCAAACCGGATAAAAGTGCCCTTCGTAGGCACACAAGCAAATCTTCAACTGCATGCTCCACACGCGCACTTGACAATCGCGTGACGCTGAGAGTAAAAATTGTCCACACGGGCTAAAAGACACTTGATGCACCGGCGCGGCGTGACCGACAAACTCAGTCATTGGGATCGTGCGCGCCACTTTTTTATCTCGATCTGTAGGTACGGTTCCTTCCTCCCCTGGGGCGGTTTCCGCCAGGTGCCAAACGCGCACGACGGAATCGGCGAAACCTCCAGCTACGTGCTTCACGTCGTACGTCGCATCTGCGCAACACAACAATCCGTCGGCGTGCGTGAATGTGAAGAAGCAAACTGTCGGGAGGCTTTCCGGAGAAAGCTTGATTCGGTATCGCAAGTCTTCAAGCGCCGCGACGTGCGCGTCGTAATCGAGCGTCGGTAGCGGCACCCTGCCCTTAATGACGTTTGGAGGGTCATCGAGCATCGCAACCGGGTAGTCCACTTCAACCAGCACCGCTGCACCTTCTTCCTCATCGCCATCGCCACCCTCTTCGCCACCCTCCGCGGCTTCGTCATCTTTCTTTGGCCTTTTCGACCTTTTCGCTTCTTCGCGCGCCTTGGCCGCCGCCGCCTTTTCCTTCTCCTTCGTGTCCTTCTTGAACTGCTTCAAGCGCTCGATCTCTAGACACGAATCCACGAGCCCCCATCGACCTTTGATGGAGTTGAACTTGCGTTGCGCTTCGGGCGTGCGACCGGTGATGACGACAGCGCCGTCGCGTTCGTCCTCGAACGGACTCGGTTCGCCTTGTTCAACCTTGACGCACAAGTGCGCGTTGAGCACGCTCAGCATCGACATCAAGTTCTGCGAGTGTAAAAACTTCACCAAAAGCTCGAAAGAGTACTGCGTCATCGTAATGCTCGCCTTTGAGCCTAGATACTTTCTTGCCACCGGGTCCGTGAGCACGTGTTCTGGTTCCCGCAACGCGCTCAGCGCCGCCAAGTCCTCACCGTATAACCGCATGTGATCGACGTAATACTTGGCGTACAACTCCCACGCTTCCTCGACGTACCCTTTCTTCACTAAATCCAGATAACAATGCGCGAACATCGGGAACAAAACGCGCACTAACTCGCTCTACGAACGTCGAGCGAAACCCAAACGCGTCGTCAGTCCGCCAGCCTCCGCGTCGCCCTCCGCGTTCGACCCTCATCTTCATCATCCCTCGCCCCACCCCCGCGCGCGTTCGCCATCGCTCGCGTACCTTGTACATATCCAACGAATTCTGCGCCCAATCTCTCAAGACGCCGTACCCCGCGACGCGCGCCCGCGGGTCCGCGTCCGTTTCGCTCAGCGCTAACAAGTGATCGCTCAGCGCCGCGTCCGCGCCCATGACGATCGCATTCCCCTTCCCTTGCGCGTGCTCGCCGTCGCGCATGACGACGTGTTCGTTCACTTTCGCCTCCGCTCGCAAAACCCCCGCCGCGTTCTTATACCCTCGTCGTTGCAAGTACCGCAGGACGACGCGATCGAGCGCGGCGGACGACGCGTGGTCGTCCTCCGCGTGCGCCGCCGAGCTTTCGTTCGCCACCGCGCTGGTCATCGAACGCCCGGAGAACAGGACGAGCGAAGACGATCGGTGCGACGCTTTGAAGCGGCGTGGCGGGCCGTGGCGAAGCCGCGCGCGATCGTTGACGCGAACGAATGGACGATCGTTTGGGTCCCGTCGATTCGCCCGATCGACGGGGAATCGTCGCCGAGGGACAAGTTGGCGAGTCGTGAACCAGAACGCTCGGGCGAGCGCCCACGCGCGATGGTCGACGTCGAGGGACAAGTTGGCGAGTCGTGAACCAGAACGCTCGCGCGAGCGCCCACGCGCGATGGTCGACGTCGACCGAGCGATGCGAGCGATCGACGACGGGCGCCGCGCTTCGCGTCGCGCCGCGCGCTGGAGACGTCGCGATGGAAATCATCGCCCACGCCTTGGTGTACACCGGCGGGTACGCGTTCTTGGTGTTCATGGCGGTGTGCCTCGCCACGGGTGCGCGCGCGATCGACATCGATGCGCGCGCGATCGGGTCACGACGGGCGCGACGGATGAACGTCAGGGAAACGAATGAAAGGCCGAGCGCGAATGCGAAGGCGAAGGCGAAGGCGAGGACACTGACGACGACGCGACGAAACGCGCGCGCGCGCGGCGCAGGGTTGTATTACTTGGCGGAGATGGTGGAGGAGTACACGAGGTTGACGAAGAAAGTGTTGGATTGGGCGATAAAAATCACGCTCGTCGCGCACGTCCTGCTGTTGATCGTCGATCGAATGCCGTTCATGGCGCTCGTCGTCTCGGGAGGGTCACAATTTGCGTACGCACGGATGCTGAAACGGTTTCCGTTCATAGAGTTCGCGAGCGTGGATTTTATCGCGTCGCTCGCGGCGTTGGCGGCGACGCACTGGGTTTGGATACGACACTTCCACATGACGTATCACTCCACTGAGTACGTTTTGGGGTTCTTTTTCATGGTTGTGTGGTTCGTGCCGTTCGGGTTCTTTATTAGCATCGCCGCGAATGAGAGTGTTCTTCCGGGCGGGGCGGCAGTGCCGGGCGCGCCGCCGACGGCGGGCGGTTTGGGCGGGTATGACCAACGTGCCGGTAAAAAGAGCCGTAACGTGATGTTGCAGGTATTAGATTTCTTGAAGATGCAGTGGAAGAAGGTGGCGGAAAAGATGCTGCCCGCGGGGGGTATCCCCGGGACGTATCGCGATCCCGGTTATAATAAAGGGTGGTGATACCGCGCCCGCTTCGTCGTCCCGTAGCGTTGCGATTCAAATTCATTTCTACTACAGTACAAACACATCGGATGTGCACGCGCTTTCGCCCTTCGTCGCGCGCTTGGGAAGTGACTATATGTAGTATTACACGCGATTCGGGCGTTATCAGTCGACGCCGCGACTTGAATCTACTTTTAATAAATCGCGAGGCGTTTAGCGCGCCTGTTGGCTCGAGACATGGCTGAGTTTTTCGTTTATCGATCGCAGCACTGCCAACGAGCTGCCTTGAATGAAATGCTGCTTCACCGCGTTATTTGCCATGACCACAGGGTCGATACTCGACGAACGCTCGGGCATGAATCCACCTGCGCGTTGCATCGCCTCGGCTTGCGCCAAGAGCGGCGTCAACTGCTTCGCCGTGTGCACGATGGTTCCCGTTGCGCTCAACCCTTCTCTCACTTGCGCGTTCTCCTTCCCCACCGCCGCTGTGATGGATTGAATTCGTCCCACAACCTCACCGTGCGCCTCCAATTCCCTCGTCAAAAGCGCGCACTCCTTTTCGCTCGCAACCTTCAACGCGCGCGCTCGAGCGATTCTCGCGCGAAGCGCGCGGAGCTCCGAATCCAACGCCGCTTCCTCCTCCTCACTCACGCTCGGCAACGCGTCCACCTCCGACGCGTTCGCTTCGTATTCAATCACTTCTGGTGGTATAGAAAAGCACGCCGCATTCGCATGGCTCGAGAACCGCGTAAAATTATCCCCAATCTTCAATTGCAGCTTGGCGTACAACGCATCCAACCCGTGCTTGAACGCCGCCGCCGTGCGCTCGTCCGGTTCCGTCGCCTCCGCGAGCGCACACTCGAGCCCATCGAACGCTTCTGCGGCGTAGTGTTCGACCTAAGCGAGAGCGATAAATGCCGTCGAGCGATTCGTCAGTTCGATCGAGCGCGCATCGATCGATCGATCGGGCCACGTCGTTGGATTTGAATTCGCGCGCGCGCGCTGGTTCCCCCGCGCGCGAGGCGCTACGCAAACGTTCGAGCGATCGAATGTAGAGACGCACCGCGTTCGTGACGTCGTCGCACACGTCGCGCGATCGTTCGCGCTGTTCGCGCGCGCGCGAGCACGGGATGGAGTCGGACATGCGGCGAGAAGTGCGGCGGAAGCGCCGCGCGACGGCGAGCGTTCTCGGCGCCGCGCGCGGAACGCGAGCGATGGTTGATTACGAGCTAAGAACGCACGCGATGCGGACGTCGTCGTCGATGACGTCAACACCGAGATTGTAAATCCAATACCCCGCGCCGAGAACGTACACGGAGGCGAGGAGGGCGAACACGAGGGGCCAGGATTGGTGCGAAGCGTCGAGCACGGCGCCGATGAGCGGGACGCCGACGATGCCGGCGAGCGTCGAGCACGTGTTTCCAGTGGCGAAGACTAAGCCAGCGTGTCGAGGGGCGATATCGAGATGGGACACAGACACACCAGCGAGGGTTAGGGCGCTGAGAGCGAGACCGCAATCGACGGCGATGGCGGCGGCGACGGCGTCGTGGTCGCAGAGCGGCGAAGCGGCGACGACGAGAGCGATCGCCGGGCCAACCATACCGATGCCCTGCGACCATTGACGCACGCGCTTCGTCGGCACGGCTCGATTGTTGATTAACTCGTCCGCGAGCACGCCCACACCGAAACCGACGCCGCCCTGTAGAATGTATGGCAGAAATGTGAACGCCGGCAGGTTGCCTAATTCGACACCCTGCGCGTCGTGGAAATAGGTCGGCAGCCAAGAGAGGAGCCCGTACATCCCAAAACTCTGTGCAAACTGCGCGACGCAAATCGCTTTCACTTCTCTTCGCTTGATGAACTCGAGCCAGATTGCCATCCCGGACGGCTCGACGACGTCGACGGTCGTCGTCGTCGTCGTCGCTTCGGCCGTCGATAATCGTCGCTCCTCGATGTCGTCTACGTTAAAGACGTCCATCTCGACATCCATCGCGTTAATTCTCTGTCCTTCGACAGTTTTGGCGCTAACATTTGCCTTCTCCGCGTCTTCGGCGGTAAACGTCCGCATCTCCACATCCTTAAACGTCCGCGACTCCGCTTCGTCCGCCGTCAACCGTCGCCGCTCTTCGTCGTTTTCTCCCTCGCCCTCGCCCTCGCGCGCTGCGATCGCATCGCGTGCGCGCAAATCGAGCGGTATCCACGTAGGCACCCACAAAACCATCGACGCCCCGAACGCGTAAAACGCATACTCCCATCCAAACCTCTCGATTATTCCCGGCGCGAACGCGAACGCGAACGCCGCGCCGACGTACGACGCCGCCGTCACCCCCGCGATCGCGGTCGACCTGCGCTCTTGCGGCACCACTCGCGCGATCGCGACGTGTGCCGCGGGAAAACACACCCCTTCCCCGGCGCCCATGACCGCGCGTGAGATGAGTAACCAAATGAACCCGCGCGCCGCCGCCGCCGGCGTCGCGCACGTCGCCGCGCTCCACGTCGCCGCCCCTATCGCCATCACGCCCTTTGCCCCGCGAACGTCCGCCGCGCGCCCACCGGCGGTCATCGTCGCGCAGTAGCCGTAATAAAACGCGCTCATCACCGCCCCTTGCTCGAGCGATGACCACGCGAACTCATCTCGCATGGCGACCGAAGCCACGCTCATGACCGCGCGGTCGGCGTAGCACACCCCCACGGCGAGCGCGCACGACGCCGCGACGGCGACCCAAGATTGCGATCGCATCGATGGATTATCGCTTGACGTCGTCGTCGCGAAAGTCGTCGTGGAAATCCGTCGAATCGGCGCTCGCCAAGCGATTGGCCAACGCGCGGTGGCCATCGCGCTTTGGTCACTTAATGACGCTCGACGACGACGACGATCGCGATGACGATCATCGTCGACGCCACGCCGACCGTCGAGGCGACGACAAACGCGAGATGATTTCGGTGCTCATGCCCGTGCGCGACGCGATGCCGCACTTGCCTTCGGCGGTGATGAGCGTGTTGACGCAACGAGGCGTGACGTTGGAGCTCGTCGTCGCGGATGACGGCTCGAGCGACGGCTCGAGCGAGTGGCTTCGCGAGCTCGAACGCGCGTTCGAGCGTTCGCATGGCGACGACGACGACATACGACGAAAGCGACGAAAGATGGACGAAAGCGAATGCGGGACGAGGGCGAAAAAAGAGCGAACGAAAGAGAGTTGGGACGCGGCGTTCGCGGAGGCGAGCGACCCGAGCGTCGTCGCGAGCGTCGCGAGCGCTTCGTGCGAGTTCGTGTTCGTGCGCGTCGCTCGCGCGAACACGCCGAGTGGACAAGGTTTAGCTCTGAACGCGTGTTATGCGAGATCGCGAGGGGCGTACGTGGGGGAGATGGAGGCGGATGACGTGCGGCCGGCGAACGCGTTCGCGACGCTCAAGCGAGCGCTGGAGGAGAATCCGTCGTGGGACGCGTCGACGTCGCGCATCGACTTGATCGGGGTCGATCGACGAGGGATGAAGCGATTTCAAGAGTGGCAAAACGAACAGACGACGCCGCGGGAGATGAGAGATGGGAGGTTCATCGAGATACCGGCGATGCGGGCGAGCGGGTTGTATCGGCGAAGCGCGCTGGAGCGGCTCATGGCGTTGGAAGGGTCGTCTAGGGTGTATCGAGACCTGTGGAAGATTGGAGATGTTGTCGTTGATTGTGCGGCGAGCGACGCGGGCGAGCCGTCGCCGAGGAGCGCGGAGTATCAGTGGTGGCCGGTGGATTCGGATTTTTGGCATCGATGGTTCTTTCACCGCTTCGTCGTGGGCAAGGTCCCAGAAAAGCTCTACGTGTGGCGACAGTACGACGCTCAAAGCACTAAGACGCACTCGAGGTGCTCGCTCGAACAGCTTCGACGATGCAAGGCGCACTTTTTTGTGCGAGAGATCCTGCGCGAGCGCCCGGTCGTTCGCGCCGTTCGCGTCTACGGCGTCGGCTCCACGCTCGACGCTTGGTCGCGCGCCATCGAAGACGAACTCGCGCATCAAACTTCCCATGATACCGGCGCCGATATCACGTACGCTGTTCCGAGCGTCACCGCGACGAATCACGTGCCGGGATGCGCGCCCTGGACCGCCGAAGACGCGTCGCCATCCGTCGCGCACGTCTTCGTCTTCGGCATGTCCAAACCCCGGCGCAAAGTCGCCGCCGCGATCGAGCGAACGTTCAAAACTAAATCCTCCCCATTCGGTGATTTTCGTGCGTTCTTCGTCGCCTAGCCTTCATCTTAGCCGTATGTAATCGTACGCGACGACCGCGGTCAACGCCGCACATCACCGCTGCACATCACCGCGCGCCGCGAGGCACCGAATCTACACTTCCACCTCTCCTCGATCGGTCGCTCGTCACCAACGCCAACGCGATCGCGATTGAACGTTCGAACGATCGAGTTCTCAATCGTTTCGTGCGTTCGTTTCATTCGCCATCCGTCGTCGTCGATCGCGCGCGCGACCCGACGCGCGCTCGGGGCGAGCGCTTCATGCCGCCCACCGCGCTCGCGTGGACTCCCGAAGGCTTACGGGCGACGATCGCCAACGCCGACGCGTTGGATGCGGCGTTCGCCAACGCCGGCGGCGCGCGAGACGGCGTGATTCGCGGCGGCGATGCGGTGGCGTTCCTGCGCCCGAGCGCGTTGCCGGACGCGGCGCTGAGTAAGATCTGGAGGAACGCGACCAAAGGCGCGGGGACGCTGCGAAGCGCGCGCGAGCTCGGGGAGTGTTTGGAACTCGTGGCGAGAGAATTAGAGACGTCACTTGCGGCGGGGTACGCGACGCCGGCGGCGAAGGCGATGGGAGGGGCGTTCGAACGAGGGACGCCGAGGACGCCGGCGAGCGGGGAGGTCGCGAACGCGGCGCCGATGACGGAAGTGGACCGGAAAAAGTACTACGGGCATTTCCGAACGTTGGATGTAAACGGTACAGGCGTCGTGGGCGTCGATGCGGCGGTGAGGTTCTTGTCCAAGGCGGCGCTGCCGATGCTTTCGGTGCAGTTGTGCGTGGCCAAAGCGTCGAAGGGCGCGTCGTCCATCGACAAGGACATGTTCGCCACCGCCATGCACGAGGTCTACGCGCTGATTCGCGCGAACGGTGCAACGCCGGTGACACCGATGGTGACGCCGAGCGGGCCGCCGTCGATGTCGGCGAGCGATTCGGCGCCGAAGATGGCCACGCCGGCGCCCAAGGCGGCAGGCGACGACAACTTCTTTTCAAGCATGGGCGCACCGACGCTCGGGGCGACCGCGCGCGAAGTGCCGAAATCGGCGTCAGGGCAGATGTTGGATACTCTGAGTGCACCAGCGTTAGCGTCTAAGGCGGTTCCGACGGCGGTGGACCTAGAACGCAACGCCGAGCGCGAAGCCAAGGCGCAGCAAGCCAGACGCGAAGCCGAGCGTATCGAGCGCGAGACTGAAGCCAAGGCGCAGCAAGCCAGACGCGAAGCCGAACGCATCGAGCGCGAAGCCGAAGCCAAGGCGCAGCAAGCTAATCGCGAGGCTGAACGCGTGGAGCGCGAAGCCGAAGCCAAGGCGCAACAAGCCCAACGCCAAGCCGAAGCCCTCAGCGTGGCGCGCGCCGCGGCTGAAGCGCGTATCGAGCGAGCGAAAAAGGCGATGGATGATGCTGATGCTAGTGTCAAGCGCGCGAAAGAAACTGTCGACGCGCGCGAGGCAGAAGCAGAGAAAATGCAGCGAAATGCCACCGAGCAAATCGAAAAGGTCAAGCAGCAACGAAATGACCTTGTGCAGCGAGAATCTCGAATCAAAACCGAAGCAATTGAAGCGCTCGCGGCTAAGAAGGCACAATATGAATCCACCGTTGCGGAGTTCGAGCGGTTGCGCGCGCAAGTTGCAAGCGCAGCTGCCGTGGCTGCGCTTCCCGTGAAAACGATGGAGAGTAAATTGGCCAAGGTTGAAGAGGAAACGCGAGTGCTGAAAATGCAAACCGACAAGGCTGCTGCCGAAGCGTCTCAAATTTTGGTGCAGAAAGCGGTCGAAGTTGCCAAGGCTGAGCGAACAAAAGCTGCGGCGCTTCGCGAAATGCAAGCGGTTGAGACCAAGCTTGACACGGAGTCGTCGCGAATCACCAAGCAACTGGAGGCGCTACATGCTGAAACTGAATCTTATGTTGCAAGACGCGAAGCCAGGCTTGCGGCGCATCCGCAGCTCATGGATGATCTGTCGGCGAACGTAGAAAAGGCCAAGCTCGAGGCCGTCGCAGCTAAAGAAGAAACGGAAGCTGCCATTGTCACGTGTGACAAAGAGCAGTCTGAGCTGCAAGCTAAATCCGAGCTCGCCAAAGCTGAACTCGAAGCTGTAAAATCTATGATGGAGAGCGATGTTGCATCGCATAAATCCAGAGTTCAAGAAAGCGAAATTGCATACGCAAACTTACAACAAACGCTCGAGACGAAACTAAAGGCTCGATACGAGCTTGCGCAAACTCAAGCTGAGGAAATGTCTGCGCTTGAGGACAAAATCGCTGAGACCGAAGCTGCCATCAGGGCCGATGAAGCCGCGGTCGTCGCTCAGCAACGCATACATCAAGAGGATATGGCAGAAAAGGAAGGTAAAATCCGCTCTTTGGAAGCTCAGGCCGACGATCTACGCACTACGATGCAGAACCAAGAACTCACTACGCAGCAAGCGCTCGCCGATGCAGAAGAGCGTCTCGGCGTCGCTGAAGCAAAACTGCAGACGCAGCGCGAAGAATTAGAGCTCGCTTCAGCAAAATTAGCACAAGACAGCCATGAACTTGCTGAAAAGTTGCGAATGGCAAAAGAGAAAGAAGCCGAAGCTGTTCAAGCAAAGGTGGATCACGCGGTGCTTCTCGCGAGCCAGCAACACGAACTTGAAGAACTTCGATCCGAAGTCGCAACTGAGTCTGCACGAATCGCGCAAGAAACTGAAGAGATACATTCCCAAATCGCTGTGGCTCAAGCTGCACTCAAAAGCGAGAGAGACGCTACTGCTAAAGCGCTTCAGCAGCTTCGAGAAACGATCCCCAAGACTGCCGCGGTGAATGCGCAAATCCAGGCACTATTGGCCGCCAAGGGAACGGCAGAATTCGACCGCTTCGAGGCCGAAACAGCTGCGGCAAAGTCTCAGGTTTCTTATGAAGAAGTTTTGACGAGATTGGAAGCAGTTGCCTTGGAGGCGGCGGAGAATGAAGCTGGTCAGAAAGTCCCATCGTTCGTTGCCGAGCGTAAGCCTGTGACAGCTGCGGTGACAGCATCACCTCTATCGGCTGTTCCAGTCGCAAAGTCTCCTCCGCCTGCTAGACTTGAATCTCTGCCGCAGTTCGTTGATTTCGAAGTCTCGCCCGGGGCCGAATTCAAATCGCCTGTGTTCGACGCCACTTTTGACGATCCCGAGCCGTTTGACAAGCCCGAGCCTTTTGGAGGAGCCGAGGACGCCTTTGCAGCGCCATCTGAGCTAGTGTTCTCCAACGATGAAGATTTCGGTGAGATTGTCAGCGCCCCGTTTGTTGCGTCTGATGATTTTGAGTTTGACGCAGGAACAGTCGACGCAGGAGCGTTTGCTGCTCCAGGGCCATCGCCATCGGAAATGAACGCCTTCTCGCTCGAAGTACCTGACATGGCGATTTTCGGAGACGGCGCGTTTGATCAGTTTGTTCCTGAAAGCAACGCGCCTGACAGTCCATTCGACCCATCTCCTCGAAGCATCGAGTTTACTGGCGCGGATGCGTTCGGGAGCTCAAGTGAGGTTGACTCTGGAACTCCCACTGAAGATCCGTTTTCACTGATGCCGAAAGAACCTCCAACGCAGTTCACCACATTCGATAACGATGCTTTCACTTCGTCCGACGATCCCGCGCCCGCGCTGTGGCAAGACGATGGCGCTTCATCGCCACCTCGACAAGAAACATCATGGCGAGCGGATGAGGATCAATTCACTACGGCGCAGAAGCATCCGGATGCATACGGCACTCACGCGTATGAAGCCGCCACGCCCATGGGATCCGTGTTCGCCACGCCCGGTACGTTAGCCTTCCCAGCTTCGGTCGCTGATGAAGCATTCGGCGCGTTCGAAGAACCGCCTCCAACACCTGCCCAGAATTTTGTCGATGCAGAAGAGGAGTATGAAGAGACGGCTCCTGAGGAGCTCCTGCCCATTCCGTCGGAGGACCTCTCGCGCAGTTCCGCGGCTTGGGAGAAGCTCCGAGGCGATGCTAGCGCCAGCGGTGTGAGTGGCGCGCAAATTGTGTCACTGGCAACTAAGACAGGTTTGGCAAATGCAGACTTAGCCACCATCTGGAATCTTTCGTGCACCACCGGCGCTTCTGAGCTCAACGTTCAAGATTTTGCAATCTTCATGCACTTCTTGAAGCACCGCGTGAACGGCGGAGACTTGCCCGAATCCATGGATGATGAAAAGCGAGCGTATTTGCTTGGATTACCGTATCCCGAAGATGAGCCTCCTTCGCCGCCGGCGGCAATCTACACCGATACAGTCGAGGACGAAGAGGACCAACCGATGCACCCAACGCCGATTGCGGAGCGCGGCTCCGCCGAGCTGTCGATAGGCTCTCCCAGTCGATTGCGCATTTTTATCGAGTCCGTGGCTAACGTCAAGGATTCAGAAAAAATGTCCTCGTCACATTTTAGCGTCACACTCGTCGACGGCGAAGGTACTCCCCTCGAACCGTCGCAAAACACGCCCATCGGAGTCCAAATCGGTCCCGAAGGCTTGATGCGCGTGCAAAGTGGCGTCACCTTGAACTCCATCCCCGACCAATGGCCCGAAGGTTCCGCCGTCGTTCTTGAGCTTCGACATTTCAAAGACAAAGAGAAGAAAATGTCCACGCGGTGCTGGTCATTCATGGAGAAGGATTCCATCCGTCAAGGCTTATTCGGCCTCCCGCTCGCGGTGAAGCCAGCCGACACCAAGCGTCGCAAAGTCAAGCTCTACAACAAAGGAAATCCCGATTTAAAGATTCGCTTCACGCTAGAATAACCCGCGATCGCGCGTCCACGCCTAGGTGTTGTAACGCACTCCGATCCGTCCTCACTACCGCGCGCATTCTTCCTCGTTCGCCTCTCTCGAGCGCTTCGACGTCCCTCAGGCTGAGGGCCTCAGCCGCCGCCGCCGCGCCGGTGACGTCTCACAACGATCGCGATCGTCACTTTTCGCCTCGTCCTTCGCTTCACCATCGCTCGAGCGATCGCCCGATCGCGATGGCGTGGCACGATATCTTAATCGCAGGCATCGACTCGTGGTCGGAGTACTCCGACACGGACTCCGATCGCGAGATCGACGTCGTGGACGGCGACGGGAGCTCGTTTCGCGCGACGCGCGCGGAGGAACGCGACGCCCTGAGGCGCGTGAAATCCACCGACGTCGTGCACGAAGGCGCGCGAGTGAGCGGAAGCGGGAGAGAGAGCTTATCGGGTGGACCCGACAGCGCGCACGGAGGGGAGTGGTCGATCGGGGGGGAGAGCGATGGGAACGGAACGCGCGCGCGGGTCGAGCGCGAGGGCGAACCGCGGGCGAGCGGAAGCGCGGAAGCTCGAGTGAGCCAAAGCGCGGCGAACGAAAGGAATGGAAAGATCGCATTGGATGGGACGTGGCGGAGCACTCGAAGAGGTTTAGAATGGCAGTGCGCGTGGATTGAGTTGAGAATGCGCGAGATCGCGCGTCACGAGGAACGGTACAAGCGACGGCTCGAAGCTCTGGATGCGAGAAGCGACGGCGCGCGCGCCGACGCTATGGACGTGAATGCGAACGCAAACGGGGATGAAAAATCACGATCGCGCGCGGATACGGTGCGGACGAAACGAGAGCGCGGCGCGGGCGCCGCGGCGCCGCCAGCGGTTGTTCTTGGGCACCCGATGTTCGCTCCATTGGTGCAGTTGGATGACAAGGATAAGAGCGCGAACGAGAACAAAGTAAATTCGGGCGGGCCAGATCCATCGGTGACAACCACGCACGCGATGAATGCGAACAGAACGAGCGATTCGAAGAAGCGCGAGCTAGAATCAAGCAACCCTAAGTCGGTGTCGGCCAAGAAACAAAAAATTATGGACTCGATCGCCCCGAAGGAGACGAATTCCGACAGCGATCTGTCTACGACAGCGTTGTACGAACAGATTGAAGCGGCAACGAAGCGGTTAGCTTCATTGAAGGAACGAATCAGTAAACCAGCGCTCAAATTAACATTGGCGCAGCCGTCCAAGGACAAATTTAAGACGCCAGCGCAAAAGGGAAAGAGTGAAAAGCACTTGGACAAGACGCCCGTCAGCGCGGGATCGGGGCGTAAATCCGGTGCCCGTAATGTGGACTCGTACGACATCAATAACGTCGTATCGGCGCACATCGCGGCTAAGTACGTGGAACGCCCGATCCATGAAACCATCGCTACGCCTCGCGTGCGTTCGGCGTCGACATTCGCCATGACGTTCTCTCAAATCGTCACCGACGGCAATTCATCCGATGAAGACATATCAGACGAAGTGTTCATCTTCCGCCATGCCAAGCTCGAGGTAGCTGAGAAAAAAGCGAGAACGCCACTTCAAAAGGCTCGTCGAGGCGAAAAGGTGCCAAACAAGCCGAGTGGCAAAGGGAGCTTGTTTGCTCTCATGAACGGTGACAATCCATTCGCGGTGGACACACTGATGACATCAACCATGGATGTAGACACGCATTCGATCGAAGCTTAAAGCGGAACTCGATGTATCATTTTGTAATTTTTGATAAAAATATTTTCCAACGCTCACTCCTGCTTTCTTCCGCCGCTTGGACCCGCAGACGCGCTCACGTTCACTCGCGATGATCGCCACCACGGCCGCAACGACACGAGTGGTTCACACACGGCTCTTAATCGTCCATGGCAAATCAAGCGCGCGTCGCGTGTCCGTTGCGACACCGTTCCGTGGCGTCGCGCTCGGCGTCAAAGCCACGAATGACGACGACCAATCGCCCGCCGACGACCGAACGCCCAAGCCCGCGAACCGCCGAGAGAACGTAAATGTTGAAGGCGGAAAGTACGGCATGGGGACTCGCATCGACGACGCGCTCGATGCGAGTTCGAATCCGAACACGTTTCTCGCGGGAGCGTTGCTCGCCACCGTAGGCGCCATAATCTTGTTCGTGTTTGGTCCACGACCGCCTACGGAATACTGACGACGCCTGGCCTGGCGAGCGAGCTCTGGATTTTTACTTGTTATTCTGGTTTCATTTATTACAACGTCATGGCTCTTCTTCTCAGTGATGGTTTCGCGAAACAGGACTCGTACTCAATCCCATGATTTTAGCTCGACGTCGGAGCTCGTCATCAGTCGCAGATTTGTACGGACCAGGAGGATGCTTCAGGGCCGCCCCGTGCTTGAGTCGAATCGCTACTCGCGCTCGGAGTCGTGGGGTCGGAAGCGACCCGCGATGTCGATTTGGCGACTCAAACTCATCCGAATCTGTATCGTCCTCCTGTACACGCGCCAGTGGCTTTGGCTCTCGGACAACCAGTTGCCGCTGATTTTGCGGTTGCTTTGGAGTCGTCAACGGTTCCTTAATGTTCGTTCGGCAAGCGTCGATGGTGGAGTAATTCGTCGGTGCTGGCGAACATTTTTGGCTTTCGTGGACGTACGACGCGAAAGCTTCGCGAGCAACTGACATTCGTCGCTCCGCAGCGAGCGAGCGCTCCTCATCGCTCACCGATCGCATCTGGAGGTCGCTTTCGAGCATGGTGATGCGCGCCTGCAATTCCGCATTTCGCGACGTAGCGTCAGCGAGCGCGGCGCTCAGTCGTTTTGCCGTACGAACGCTTTCGCAACTGCAAGGAACTTCGCCATTCAACCAAGCGTCTGGGAGCTTCAAATGATGCGCCGTGGGTATCTGCTCAATTTCGTTCGCACGCGCTTGCGCCGCCGCGAGAGCGGACATGATGGATTCTTTCTCCTGCGCCGCGGCTTCGGCGTTGCGCAACATTTGCTCCGATAGTTTTGTGACGTCGTCTTGCACCGCGGTGAGCTCCTCGCGTAACGCGTGCGCCGTCGCCTCGGCGTTGTTTGCTCTTTCGTCCGCTGATTTAACGCATCGCTCATAGAAGTGCGCTCGATCGTTGGAATCGACTAACTCGCGTCGAAGAGCCTTGAACGCCTCATCTTTAGCCACTAGGTCGGCGTTTAACAAATCCAAATCCTTCGCCCCTTGTCGTCGTTCATTTTCCGCTTGCGCCTGCGATTGCCTCAACGCCTTTTCGAGCGCTTCGACTTCAACGGTCTTGACGGTCGACGTTTGCGTGCTCGAGTCCACGAGTTTCACCGGCTCTGCCATCGCCTGCGCTCGCGGCGCGTTCTCCAAGTCAAATGCCAAACGTTTCGCCTCCGCCTCGGCGCGGCGAAGCGCCGCGTCCTTGGCGCTCGCGTCCATTCGAAGCCTCGCGCTCTCCGCCTCCGCCTCGGCAACTTTCGACGTCCACTTACGTTCCATCTCTTCTTCTAATGATTTCGCCCACCCATCTCGCCGTTCCGCCTCCAAATGCGCCATCTCGAGCTCCGAATCTTTCACGTTTTCCAGCACCGCCCGTAACGACCGCGCCTCGAGCGATTCTTCATAAATCTTCTCCAGCTCCGTCTTCGCGTACCCATCCATCGCGCGCGCGTTCAATCGCAATCGATTCACCATCTCATCAAAACTCTCCACCGCGCGAAAATTCACCGCTTTTTCATCGACATTCGCGCTCTCCCCACCTTGTCCATCGCCATACCGCTTCATTCGACCTTTCCCCTCCGATACATTGCCGTCGCGAGAACGCCCGTTCGCGTCGCGTCCTCGCGCGTTCGCGTCAATCTTCCTCAACGCCATGCGCCCATCGTTTTCGCCCTTCGCCCCTCCTAACCCTCGCCGTACGCCAAACGTTTTCACATCTAAATCATCATCTCTATCTCCATTCGTCGTCGTCCCTCCTCGTTCGCGTCGTCGCGTCGACGCGTTCACGGGCGACGCCACCGCGATCGCGCGCGCGCGTTCGCCCTCCCCTTTCATCGGCGATTTCGCCTCGTGTGCGCGCGCGATCGCGCGACGTACGGCGTCGTGTGACGTCACATTCCCTCTGCTTTGATCGCGCGTGAGCATTCGTTCGTTCGACGCGCGCGCACCAATGGGAACGCCGCGCGAGTACCAATCCATGGTGTCGATTGATGTCGCGGGCGATCGTTCCCGTTGGTCGGTCGGACATGATGGGCCGAGACTCGGTCGGTCGGACATGATGGGCCGAGTCTCGGTCGGTCGGACATGATGGCCCGAGTCTCGGTCGGTCGGACATGATGGGCCGCGACTCGGTCGCTCGCTCGATCGGTCGGTCGCCCATCTCCACGCCGACGTCGCCCATGGACATGGCGAGCGACGCGCGCGTTGAGCGCCATTTCAAGCGCTCGACGTCGACGGCGACGACCGCGTGATCGCGACGACCGCGGCGATCGCGCCCGACGACGTCGCTTCGGATGAGTGATGACGACGACGACGACGACGACGACGACGACGACGATGATGATGATCATGGTCGACGGACGGACATTCGGTCGGTCGGTCGGTCGACCTCACATTCGGTCGGTCGACCACGCCTTCGACGTCGACCTCGACGTCGTCGTCGACGTCACGTCACGTCCGTCGATCGAACGCGCGTTC
>Ga0222712_10002881_pt1 | contig 19257 bp, 14 predicted proteins | sample C33_657DmetaG_FD_165043 | JGI IMG/M metagenome (GOLD analysis project Ga0222712, IMG submission 165043) | Estuarine water microbial communities from San Francisco Bay, California, United States - C33_657D | ecosystem: Environmental > Aquatic > Marine > Unclassified | place: USA: California... | reverse complement strand
AAAACCCCTTCCGTGTGACTTGAGAACCTCCTTCGGGAGGTTTTCTTGTATCATAAATAATCCATAACGGAAACTATAAGTATTAATAAGATGGGTCTCTCCAGATTAGATAATTTTCTGAAATCAACTCGTGGAACCATTCTCTATGTTGATCCAAGCAGTTTAGATTCAACTGATAGCATCGAGAATCAGGGTAATAGCCTCACAAGACCTTTTAAGACGATCCAAAGGGCACTGATTGAGGCATCGAGATTCTCATATCAGAGAGGATTAGATAACGATAGATTTAATAAAACCACGATTGTTTTATATCCTGGAGACCATATTGTAGATAACCGTCCTGGTTATATTCCAGATGGGGCAAACAACTTTAGAATGCGTAGTGGTGCTACTACAAATGATTTAGTTCCATTTGATTTAACAACCAACTTTGATCTGACGACAGGAGATAATGCACTCTATAAATTGAATTCAATTCACGGTGGAGTTATTATTCCTCGTGGAACTTCAATTGTTGGTATGGATCTTCGTAAGACTAAGATTCGTCCTAAGTATGTTCCAAATCCAGAGAATGATAATATTGAGAGATCTGCAGTTTTCCGTGTAACTGGTGGTTGCTATCTGTGGCAGTTCAGTGTTCTTGATGCTGACCCAAATGGAGCTTGTTATAAAGATTATACAACTAATATCTTTGTTCCTAATTTTTCACACCATAAGCTTACTGCTTTCGAATATGCGGATGGTGTGAATAATGTAAGTATTGCTGATGATTTCCTGACATATTCTACAGATAGAACTGATCTGGATATGTATTATGAGAAAGTTGGTATTGTTTATGGGCAAGCAAGTGGTCGTCCAATTGAACCAGATTATCCCTCATCTACTCTTGATATCCAACCAGTTGTCGATGAATATCGTATCGTTGGTTCTCGTGGTGCTGAGGTTGGTATTTCTAGTATCAAGGCTGGAAATGGAATTATTCCAACCACTACTATTACTGTAACTCTTGAACGAGAACTTGTAGGATTAAATGTAGATACTCCAATTCGTATTCAAGGAATTACTGAATCGGGGTACAATGGTCAATATGTTGTATCTGAGGTTAACAGTTCAACAGAGATCGTTTATCAAGTTCAGAATGCACCCGAAAATGCACTTCCATCAGTTGTTGGTGCAACTCTGAATATTTCTGTTGATACAGTAACCTCGGCTTCACCATATATCTTCAACATCTCTATGCGTTCCGTTTATGGAATGTGTGGTCTGCTTGCCGATGGCAGCAAAGCAGATGGATTTAAGAGTATGGTTGTTGCGCAGTTTACAGGCATTGGACTGCAGAAAGATGATAGAGCATTTGTAAAGTATGACTCAGCATCAGGAACTTATAAAGATTATACTGTTATTGACAATCTTCATACAGATTCTCGTGCAAGATTTAAACCTGAGTATGAAAACTTCCATATTAAGGCTACTAATAATGCATTCCTTCAGTTAGTATCCATCTTTGCCATTGGATATGCGCAGCACTTTGTTGCAGAATCTGGTGGTGATCACTCGATTACCAACTCAAACTCTAACTTCGGTGCAAAGTCTTTAATTGCTTCTGGATACAGAAGTGAAGCATTCCCGAGAGATGATATTGGATATATTACACATATTATTCCACCAAAAGAAAATGTAGAAACCGAAACAAGTGTAGAATTTGTTGCGATTGATGTTGGCGTAACTACCTCTGCTTCTGCTGGTGCTGCAACCACAAGTAAGTTATACCTCTATAATGAACTTAATCGTGATGTTCCTCCAACAACTGTAATTGATGGTTATCGTCTTGGCGCAAAACAAAACGATAGATTATTCGTTCAGATTTCTCAGGCAGGAACTACTACTGAGTATTCTGCAAGAATCATTATGCCTAATACGGCAGGTGGTTCGGAAACATCTTATCAAAAGTCCTTTAGTGTTGGTAGAAATGCTGGCATTAATAGCATCACTGCAAATATATTAACTCTTAAAGAAAATCATACCTTTATTTCTGGCGAATCTATCAGAGTATTTGCTGAGAATGGACACTTACCAGACGGATTAGAAAATAATCAAATATATTATGCAATTACCAATACAATTGATGGTACTCTGAATCCAAATCAAATAAAAATTGCACAATCTGAAAATGATTCTCTGAGAGATGCTCCATTAGCAATCAATAATAAAGGTGGTATCCTTAAAATTGTAAGTAGAGTTTCTGACAAACAACCTGGGGATATTGGACATCCAGTTCAGTTTGATACTCAATGGTATGTAAATGTTGCAACTGCATCGTCAGAAAACTCACTTTATGGTGCAATCGTTGGTTTTGGAACAGCAAATCTTGGTGAGGCAACACCAAGATCTTATATTAAGAGAACTCCAGATACTCGTAGTTTAATTGATACTACATATCGTTTGAGATATGTTCTTCCTAAGGATTCAAGTCTTTCTGCAAGACCTCCTCTTGACGGATACATCATTCAAGAATCGGGTAATGTAATTGGTTCCGGAACTACTGAGATTGTAAAGTATTTCAATCCATCAACTGCAACTCTTTCCAATTCAACAGAACTGAGAAACTTTAGATTTGTTGCAAATGCTGAGTGGGATGGAACTTATGCTAAGATTACTACGGAACTTCCTCATAATCTTAACGTAGGTTCACAGGTTGAAGTTGTTAATGTAAGAAGCACAGTAAACACTGTTGGTGTTGCTAACTCTGCATATAATGGAACTTTTACAGTTGCAGGTATCACTAGCAGCAAACAGTTTACTTATGCTCTTGATACTAGTCCTGGAACTTTCTCAAATGATACTTCTGTAAGAAACTCTGATCTTCCATATTTCAGAAGAAAGACTTTTACTGGAACCTATCAGGTTTATAGAAGTCAAGAAATCAAAAAGTATATTCCTGGCATCCAAGATGGCGTTTATCACTTAATTGTTACTAACTCATCTAACTCACCTACAGTTGATCCATTCTCATCATTGAGATTCTCTCAACCAATTCAAAATCTTTATCCCCAGACAAATAGGGACAATGTTGTTTCTGATCCCGAAGCAGCAACCTGTTTTGCACTGCCAAGCACAATTGGTCAAGTTGTTGTAAATGACGCTCAGAAAAGTATCACTAAAGAATCGTTAGGTGCTGGTTTCTTAGACTTTAATGTTGGTGTTGCTCTGACTGATGTAGTATCAAATTCAGCAGGAACGGCACATACTTTCTATAGCAGAATCGATCACGGATTTGCTGGTATTACTTCAGTAAGTATCGTAAGTGGTGGTGCTGCATATGGATCTGGTTCTTCAGGTAATGCATATAATGCAAGACTTGTAGGATTTGCTGGTTCAACAACGGGTCAGAATGCAACTGCACAAGTAACCTTTGATGGTTCTGGAACAATTACTGCTATTCAAATTATGGATGGTGGTAGTGCATATGGTATCGGTAATACACTTTCTGTTGTAGGTATTGCAACAACAACTGGGTTTACTCGAGCAGTTGTTAGAGTTACTCATATTGAAGACTCAATCAATAACTCTATTCATCTTTATGGAGTTACTCCAGAGTCTAATAATGCATATAATGGTCTTTACAGAATCTCTGGAATTGCCACAGGAAATACACGACAATTTGAAGTTGTATCTGCAAATCCAATCAATAATCCAACTAAAGTTGGTCTAGGAGTCACTGCTACTTTAACATCTAATGCAGTTTCTGCAGGTAAGGCTCTTGGAGTTTCGACGATTTCTTATCAACCTTCATCTGGTCTATCGACGATTACATTCTATAATGCTCATGGATTGTTTGTTGGTAATAAGGTAAGAATTGGTGGAGCATCCAACAATTTCTTTAATAAAGATGTAGTTGTAACAAAGATTAATGGAAAATCAACTCTGACTGTTAATGTTGGACTTGGAACAACTGTTGTTGGAACTGGCGGCAGCATCTTTGTTTACAGATATGCAATTTCTTCAAATGCTGCTGATACAACATTGGAAAATGAAGGCCTTGGTGGAAGATTGATTACGGAGTATGCAGGAATTACAACAACTCTGAATGCAGCAATTCTTGCAAGTGATCCAGATACGACTCCACTCACGATTGTTGGTGCGGATACTTTAGGATTGAAGATTGGTGATTACCTACAAGTCGATGAAGAAATCTTTAGAGTTAGTGAAACTGTAGTCGGAAATAGTGTAAATGTCTTCCGTGAATTGTTTGGAACTTCTAGAGAAACTCATACTACCGGAACTGTAGTTAAAAAAATTAATCTAAGGCCAATTGAACTCCGTAGAAACTCCATCATTCGTGCATCTGGTCATACTTTCGAGTATCTTGGTTTTGGTCCTGGCAACTATTCTACTGCACTTCCAGAGAGACAAGATAGAATCATTTCCCCTCAAGAAGAACTGATTGCTCAGAATACGAGAATTGATGGTGGTGTTAGTATCTTCACTGCGATGAACAGTGATGGTGATTTCTATACTGGTAATAAGAAGGTTAATTCGGCAACAGGTCAAGAAGAGGTCTTTGATGCACCAGTTCCTTCTGTTGTGGGTGAGGAGATTGATACTGGTAATCTCAGTGTTGGTTTTGATGTTCTTTCTCCTTTAGAAGCATCAATTACAAGATCTCTGAGAGTTGAAGGTGGTCCTGACGGAAATCTTGTTTCTGAATTTGATGGTCCTGTTATCTTCAATAATAAGATTACATCAAACTCGGATAAAGGTATTGAAGCAACTTCACTCTTCCTTCAGGGAACTGAAAATGTTTCGAGAAAATATACAATCAGCAACTCTAAACCAACTCTTGCTGGTAACTATGGTGATATTAACTTCAATTCACTTCCGGAGAAGTACGGATTCGTTGGTTGGAGTTATGTAACTGCTAACACTTGGGAACCATTCGGATTTATTGGTGGTCAAGGTGTTGGAATCTCTACCGTTGGTGGTTATGTTGGATTCTCAACCCTCTTAAATCTAGTTGCAACGGGATTCACTTTTGGTGTTGACTATGATTCAACTTCTGGAGTAAGTACAATCACCTTTGATGCAGATCCAAGAATTGGAATTTATACTGGTGTTAATGCAGTAAACTTCTTAGGAAATGTAAGATCACTCAATTTTGTTGGCGGAGCAGTAACTGTAAATGCAAGCACTACTACAGGAGTTGCGACGGTCTATATTTCTGCAACTGCAGGTGCTGCTGGATCAACTCCCGGTCTTCCATTAAACTCATTACAGTGGAATGATAATGACTCATTCAATGGAGTTCCTATTGCAACTTATGATCAAAATAATAATCTGGTAAGATTTGGAGATTCTTCTAATAATGCCGATGCAATCTTCTTCAACAACTCGGGTAATGTTGGATTCGCATCGACATTACCAAGTGCGAAGGTAGAAATTGTTGCAAATAACGAAACCTCACTTTATATCAAATCGACTAGTGGAACTAATATTGTGAGAGTTGATAACTCATTAAATGATACAACTCCATTTATTATTGATGCAAATGGAAGAGTTGGTATTAATACAGGAGTCACTGTTGCTCCACTTGATGTTGTAGGAAATGTTGCAGTTACTGGAGCGGTTAGAATTTATGAAACTGATAGAAGCAACTATGTTGGTCTTCAGGTTGGTTCTCTGAGTTCTAACTTGACATTTACACTTCCAACTTCTTATGGTAGTGCAAATCAAGTTCTAACTGATAATGGTTCAGGAACTCTTTCTTGGACTAGTGTTTCTAGACAGAATGTTGTTGTTGGAACTGGTCTTACTTCAACAAGTGCAACTTCTGGTGGTATTACTACTTCTACAATTACAAATACTGGAGTTACAAAAATAATCGCAGGACTTGGAATTTCCATAAGCCCTGCGGGTGGAACTGGTGATGTGACTTTAACTGCTACCCTTTCGGGTGCTTCTACACCTTATCCATTCACAACTCGTGGGTTTAGTATTCCTCTTTGATTAACCTGCCTCTGGAATCACTACAATATTATATGCACCACAGGTAGCACTAAAAGTTTGAGAGGTTGATAACATTATCTCAGTTGGAAGTGCAAATGCTCCAGTTCCGGTAGCATTATTTGCACTTCCAACTGTTGAAATTCCTGCAACATTTCTACCAATCGCAGATGCACCAGTAGCATTGGCACTCACTCCTCCCCAACTTACAGTCGTTGGTGATGACATATAGTTGATTATAACCCTAACATTTTGACCAGTGTTATTTGTATATGTTGGATTAGATGATCCACTCAGTACTTGGGCTGCCATATTAAATCTTAAATACTTTTCTTATATTTATAAATAAGTAAAAAGGTTGGCGCTCTCCACCGATGGCAATACAAAAGAATTTCGTCGTCAAGAACGGCATAGAAGTCAATAATAACCTTATTTTTGCAAATACTGATTCCAATAGAGTCGGTATTGCTACCACAAATGCAAAATATACTTTGCATGTTAATGGTGGGATCGGGGCAACAGATTTAAATGTCATTGGTGTAGCAACAATTGCAACCTTAAATGCTGACAACCTTTATGTAAATTCAGGTGTAATAACTTCATTAACTGGAACAAGTTTAAATTATACTGGACCTTCCACTTTTTCCTCTCTTAATGTTGATGTTCTTGATGTTACGAATCTCAATTCAGTAAATTCAAATAACACTGGAATTTCTACACTTAATAATGTATTCTTAAATGGTTATCTTAATGCAGGCGGTTCTCCAGGTTTAGATGGTCAAGTATTAGTATCTACCGGAATTGGTGTAAGTTGGTCAAAATTATCAAAAAATTCATCAGTAATCACTGCATTTGAGGGACAAACTACCTTTAACTTCAATTATGAAGTTGGATCTGTTGAAGTTTTTATTAATGGAGTCAAACTTATTCCTAGTGAATTTACTGCTATTGATGGAACTTCGATTATATTAAATGATGCTTGTTTTGGTGGAGAAACTGTAGAGTTGATTGCAGCACAAACTTTACCAGTTGCTGAGGGTGGAGTTGTTGCAATAGGCATTACGGTTCAAGATGAAGGTTCTACAATTGGAACAGCATCATCCATTACTTTATTGAACTTTGTTGGAATTGGTGTAACAGTTACTAGTGCTGGTGCGTATGGGGTTGATGTTGCAATCAATGGTGTTAACAATCCTCCAGGAAAAACTATCTATGTTGCTGTAAATGGGAATGACTCTAATAATGGTTTAACTTTAGATTTCCCAAAAAGAACGATTAAAGCAGCAGTTGGCATTGCAAGCACTGGAGATACTGTAAAAGTTTCTCCAGGAACTTATGTGGAAGATAATCCAATTACTATATCAGAAAATGTTGCAATTGAAGGTGCTGAACTTAGAAATTGTATTGTAACTCCACAAAATCCAGGTGCGGATTTATTCTGGGTTACAAATGGAACTCATCTTACTGACTTATCTTTCCAAGGACAAACAGCAATAGATGATGCTGCTGTTGTCGCATTTAAACCATTAGTTGGTGTGGCATCAAATCGTTACTTTGATGCCGCAAGAATGATTCGATATAATCTAGATTTTATTGCAGCAGAAACAGCAGCATATATTTCCAGCACCTCATATCAAAATCCTGTTGTAGCAATCAATACAGCAAATTATAGAAATTATGTTAAATCAACTCTTCTTGCATCCTGCCATGATATTACAAGAGGTGGAAATTCTAAGTGTGTTGGTGTTGGATTATCATTCTTTACTGGTGGTGTTTTGAATGCAGGTATTGGAACAACAACTATAGATGCACTTAATTATGCTGCAGGAATTGCAAAATCTTGTGTTAATAATGTCTTTTGGAATGGAAACTATCAAGATGAATTCTCGCAACTCAGAGATTTAAGTATTCAAGCAGATCCTATAACAGGATCAAATATTGATATTAATTCTTGTGCAAATGTTGTTTCTGCAATTTATTCTTGTGTAGGTGTTGTTACAACAATTATTGGTGTAGGAACAACTGCGGTTGGAACTTCATTTAATTTGACATATCCAGGAAATGCTGGAATTGGAACCACAAATCCAAATGATATTCCTTCTCAAGGTGTTGGAAATGTAATTAAAGGCCCTTATATCCGTAACTGCACTAACTTTATTCCAGGAAGTGTTGGAATGAGAGTTGATGGTTTCCATGCAGAACCTGGCGACAAAGAAGATATGGGAATCACTGGTATGATGAGTGTTGATTCATATACTCAGTATAATCAAGGAGGTATAGGTGTTGAGATTTCAAATGGTGCATATGCTCAATTGGTATCTATCTTTACAATTTGTGACAATGAGGCAATTGTTACTAAAGGTGGTGGGCAATGTGACATCACAAACTCAAACTCTTCTTTTGGAACTTACGGATTAGTTTCTAATGGCGTAAGTAATCCAACATCACTTTCAATTTATAGATACACTGGAAATGTATCAACATCTTCTTCTGAAGGTGATCTGACTGTTGTTGTTGGTGAACTTGGACAAGAAAAACCATATTCAGGTCAAGCAGTTTATTTTGATGAACTATACTATGAGTTAGAATCCATAACTATTAATGATGGTGGATCTGGATTTACTGAAGCACCGACTATAGTATTTTTAGCTAGTCCTACTGGACCATCTCCAATTGCAGCAGAAGCAATTGCTACAGTTCAAGATGGAAAAATTGTTTCTGTTGACATAATAGGTAGTGGTAGAAACTATCGTGCGTCAGATCAATTAGAAATGAATGTCACGTATAGTGGAGGTGGTGGTTCTGGAGCATCTCTCTCCGCAGTTATGAGACCCATTTATTATCAAGTTCGTTCCGCAACAACTCCGACTGCGGGAGTTTCTACTGTGACTTTTGCAAATCCGTTAAATAATGATGTTGGAATAGGAACTACTGCATTTTTCTCTAGACAAAGTTTGCAAATAGTTTCTTCACATTCTTTTGAATATATTGGCGCAGGAAATTCAATTGAATTTGCAAGACCTTCAAAAGGTGGACTAACTATTCAAGCAAATGAAGTTGTCAAATTAAATGGTGGTGAAATTGTTTATACTAGTACTGATCAAGATGGCAACTTTGCAATCGGTGATGATTTGATAATTGATCAGGCAACTGGAACAATACGTGGAAGGTCATTTGAACGGAGTTTACTAAATACAGTAACACCATTTATTATCGCATTAGGGGCAAAATAAAAAAATGGCAGCATTAGCACTTAATACGTATAAAACGTATAGAGAAGAAGTAACCACAGGTATAACTACAGTTTACACTGTCCCTAATGGAGTGTCTGCAATTCATCTTTTTTCTGTAGTATCTAATGTTTCTTCTGGAATTGCAACAGTAACTGTTTACCACAATAGAGGTGGTAATTCGTTTGAATTGATAAAGAATGCAAAAATTCCAGCAACGGATGCTCTCAATCCAATTTCTGGAAGTCTTGTTCTCGAAGTAGGAGATAAAATTGAAATTCAGGGCACAGCAGATAGTGCAATGAAATTTACTATGAGTATCTTAGAATCTGCAAAGTAAGTAAATGGCAACTTTAAATAGCGGTGCAGTTATTGGTTCTGATGGACAATTCATTTCTCTTGAAGATACCGAAAGATATCTAGGAACTCCAGATGTTGATGGTAAAGTATTATCATCAACAACGAGTGGAACAAGATCTTGGGTTGATCCCGCTGCACAAGGAACTACAGGATCTCAAGGTGCAACAGGAACTCAAGGATCTAATGGTGCTCAAGGAACTACAGGACCTCAGGGTGTTCAGGGAATTCAAGGAACTACGGGTTCTCAAGGTGCAACGGGAACTCAAGGTACAGAAGGAACTGGAGGTTCTCAAGGTACATCAGGATCACAAGGCGCACAAGGTGCTACTGGTGCTCAAGGAATTCAAGGAATTACAGGGTCTCAAGGTGTAACAGGATCTCAGGGTATAACAGGAACAGGTACTCAAGGTACAACTGGAACTCAAGGTATTCAGGGAATTTATGGTGTTCAAGGAACAACAGGTCAAGATGGAACTTCAGTTACAATTGTTGGATCTATACCATCAAAAACCACTGGTATAGGATCTACCGTTTTAACTGCAAATGATACCATTTATCCTTGGTATCCTCCATCTGCGGGAAATGGTGTTATTGCACAAGATACTGGAAATCTTTGGGTATTTGATGGTTCAATTTGGAATGATGTTGGTACAATTAGAGGACCTCAAGGTACTACTGGTGCTCAAGGAACCACTGGTGCTCAAGGAATTCAAGGTAGACAAGGTATTACCGGATCTCAAGGTTCTGTAGGAATTCAAGGTTCAACAGGAACTGGAGGATCTCAAGGTACAACTGGAACTACAGGTTCTCAAGGTTCTACAGGTTCTCAAGGTGTTCAAGGAATTCAAGGAAGACAAGGAACCACAGGATCTCAGGGTGCAACAGGTACTCAAGGTGCAACGGGAGCAGGATCTCAAGGTATTCAAGGAATTACAGGATCTCAAGGTTCAAGTGGAGGCACTGGAGGAACGGGTGCTCAAGGTATTCAAGGTATTCAAGGTTCTACAGGCCCTCAAGGTGTTGGTGGAGTAAGTGGTGGAACAGGTGCTCAGGGTGTTCAAGGTATTCAGGGAACTAGAGGTCCTCAAGGTACTCAAGGTATTCAGGGGGGTGGAGGTTTACAAGGTGTTCAGGGTTCAACAGGACCAGCAAATCTAATTAATGCTTCTGATGTAACCACTAATTCTACTTTTTATCCAGTATTTGTTGCTGGAACTGGAAATCAGACACCAAGTATAAAAACAAGTGCTACTGCTTTTTCTTTCAATCCAAATACAGGTAACTTAACTCTTGGTGGAACTCTTACAGCTACAAATATAAATTCAACATCGGATATTGAATTGAAAGAAAATATTCAAAATATTACCGATGCATTGACTATAATTTCAAAAATTGATGGAGTTAAATTTACTTGGAAGAAAACAAAAGATTCCTCAATAGGTGTAATTGCACAAGAAGTTGAAAAAATTCTTCCAGAACTTGTAAGGACAGATAAAAATAAATCTGTAAATTATAATGGATTGATTGGAGTTCTGATTGAAGCAGTTAAAGAATTGAATGAAAAAATAACAATTCTTGAAGAAAATTCTAAATAATAATATAAGGAGAGGTCAATGTCTATAGTAAGAAACAGAGAACTATCACAATTTGGATCTTTTATTTACATTGACAATTCTAGTCGTGAAATTGGTATTGCCACAGAAGCAACTCCTTATGTTGGAATAGGAACCACAAACCCAACAGTAAAATTAGAAGTAGTTGGTGATACAAACATTCAAGGAAATTTTTCCGTAATAGGAGGAACAATTGAGTCTTCTTCTTATACTTTAAATGGAAATCCTTTAGTAGATGCAACTGTAGAATATTGGATTCTTTCCGAAAATAATACTGATGTTTATCGGGAAATTGGTAACATTGGAATTGGAAGCACTATACCAAGTTCGAAACTCGATGTAATTGGAGATGTAAAAGTTTCCGGTATTACAACTTCATTAAGATTTTCTTCAACAGTTGCAACAGGAACTGCACCTCTTACTGTCAATTCGCAGACTTTAGTTACGAATTTGAATGCAGATTTTTTGAGAGGAAAAGTTGCACCATCAGGTAATATTGTAGGAACTACAGATACTCAAACTCTTACGAATAAAACATTAACATCTCCGTCAGTTACTTCTCCAACAATTACTTCTGGTGGATTGACAATTAATGGATCTACTTCTGGTAGTACTTTAATTCAAGCATCTGCAGTAGCTTCTGGAACTTTAACACTTCCAACACAAACAGGAACACTGGTTAGCACTGGTAGTGTTGGTGCAGTTACTTCAACAATGATTGCTGACGGTACAATTGTTAATTCCGATATTAGTAATTCTGCAGCAATTGCAATTTCTAAATTAGCATCATCAACGATTTCTGGAGTTTCATTAGGAAATAATTTAAATAATCTGACTGCTGGTTCTTTTATTAACTACAATTCCGGTAGCACTTATAATGGTTCATCTGCAATTACAGTATCAGTTAATGCAACATCATCAAATACTGCAGACACAGTTGTTGCTCGTAATGCATCTGGAGATTTTTCTGCTGGTTCAATTTCTTGTGCGAACCTTACAGCATCATTTACTGTACAAGCAGCAGACTTTAACTCAACATCTGATGAGAACTTAAAGACAAATATTGAAACAGTACAAGATCCATTAGATACTTTACAGCAACTTCGTGGAGTAACCTTTGATTGGAAAGAATCTCAAAAACCATCAGTTGGTGTTATTGCACAAGAACTTGAGCAAGTTTTACCTCAATTGGTTAATCAGGGTGACTATAAATCTGTAAATTATAATGGTTTGATTGGTGTCCTGATTGAGGCAGTTAAAGAATTAAGTCAAGAAGTAGAAGAATTGAAGAGGAAAGTTTTATAAATATTATCAGTAAACGCCGAGTGGAGACACGATGATGGCACTAAGCAAACTCTTTCTTATAATGGGAGGGTGATAAATGGCAATTCAGATATCTGGAACGTCAGTTATTAATGACCAAAGAGAGATTGCAACAGGAATGCAATCCATTTATGATAGAACATTTACTGTTGGTGTAAATACGACACTTCAGAATCGTGATTTTTGTGAAGTTACTGCGTCAGGACGCACAATTACACTTCCCGCAACACCATCTATCGGTAATGAAGTTCAGATTGGTGTTGGAGCTTTTACTAACACAATTGTTGCAAGAAACGCAAGTAATATCATGAGTCTTGCTGAGAATCTTACTATAGATACTCAAAATGTAAATATCTGTTTTCTTTTTGTTGGTGGTACAGTAGGTTGGAGGGTTTTCTAAGATGTCAGTTTTAAGTCAGTTTTTTGGTGGTGGTAGCGGAGATAAACTAGTACCTGTAGAAGTTTTTGCTGTTGGTGGTGGTGGCGGCGGAACTACCGCCGGAGGAGGTGCCGGTCAAGTTATATACACAAATACTTATGCTATTGTAGGAAAATCTTATAATATTGCCATTGGAGCAGGAGGAACTACTTCTAGTGGTGGATCCGATACATCTATCTCCGGATTAATTGTGGATGCAGGCGGCGGCGGGCGAGGTGGTGTTACTTATAGTTATGGTGGCAGTGCCGGAGGCGTGGGTAATTACGTTGGTTCATTTTCTATGGGTGGTCCAATAGTATCTGCAACGGGATTTTCATGTCAAAATCCAGGAGGTACACTTCAGGCTCCACCATCACCAACAGGTTTACTAATTAGCGGGGGAGGTGGAGGTGCTCTTGCTGCCGGAAATCCAGGAAATCCCCCGGGCAATGGCGCCGGCGGTGCCGGTATTTTTGCAGATCGTATAGGAATTTCTACACTTTCTGTTGGTGGTGGTGGAGGAGGTGGATCACCAGGGTCTGGACCTGCACCTGGTGGTATTGGTGGTGGAGGTGGTGGTCCTAGTGGAATTAATGCAACTGCCAATACCGGAGGTGGAGGTGCCGGCACGGGACCTGGTATTGGAGGAAACGGAGGTTCCGGACTTGTTATCATCAGATATCCAACTTCTTTTGCTGCTGCTACAGTTTCTGGAAATACTCCAATACCTGCTCAATCAGGATATTATGTTTATCGTTGGAACTCTGGTCCCGGATCTATTACTTTTAACTGAGGAGGTAATCAATAATGGCACACTTTGCAGAACTTAACAAAAATAATGAAGTACTTAGGGTTCTTGTAGTTAATGATGATTATCTTAAGGATGAAAATGGTAATGAAGTAGAAGAACTTGGTCGTTCTCATATGGAATCAGTTTATGGAGGAAAATGGGTTCAAACTTCATACAATAATAAAATAAGAGTCCATTATGCTGGAATTGGATTCACTTACGATGAAACTTTAGATGCATTTATTCCACCAAAACCTTATCCCTCTTGGGGTTTAAATAAAATTACATTAGATTGGGAACCACCAGTATCAAGACCTGATGATGGAAATCCTTATGAGTGGAATGACGAAACTCAAAGTTGGGATTTAATTTTACCACCAGAGTAACTTGTAAGAGTAGCAACAACATAAATGACTAAACCTAACAAACCGCAAACTTCAGGAGGAGGGTAAAAGTCCCTCTTTTTTTATAATCTAAACCTTGGATATGCAAAAAAATAAATTGACATTAAAACCAAACTGATATATAATATCGTTGAATATATTATAGGAGAACAAAGTTGGCCCATCAGAGCATATGGTATTTTTCCAACCTCCCAAATAAGATCATAGATATCATCGAAGAAGACCTCAAAAATAATTTTGATCCAGAACTTCAAGATTCAAAAGTTGGTTATGGTAATTATGGAACGGTAGATAAAGATAAAAGAAACGCAAAAAATGCTTGGGTTCCCACCACATACTGGGTTGCAGGTTTTGTTTGGCACTATGTTCAACGTGCAAACCGTGAGAATTTTTTATATGATCTGACAAATATTGACGGAGAATCACTTCAATATACTGTGTATGGAGAAGGTGAGTATTATGGTTGGCACAATGATGCAGGACTTTCTACACATTACAAACCAGTTTCTATAGGAAATCGTGGAAGTGTTGAAGAAATCACACAAGATTTCTTGAATGAGAACTGTGAGAAAGTAAGGAAGTTGTCTTTTAGTTTGCTTCTTTCTGACCCTGATACTTATGAGGGTGGAAATTTACAACTTCTCGATGAAACAGGAAAATCTTATATTGCTCCACGGCAACGAGGAACTATTATTCTCTTCGATTCTCGTGCGATGCATCGAGTTCAGAAAGTAACTAAAGGTGTGAGAAAATCTGTAGTTGGTTGGGTAGTTGGTCCAAGATTCCGTTGAGGTAAGTTATGGCAGAATGTATGACACAAGAGCAGTTAGACTTTCTAGAAAGGTTTAATGCAGGAACATCACCAACAAATAATGAAGAGTTTGATAAAAATGGATATCTGGTTCTAAGAAACCTATGGGATCCAAAAGATCTTTATTCTGAACCACCAGCAATTAAAGGTCAATATAATTACTTTGGAAAAATTGATAAGTTCAATCATATTCCTGTAGAAAATCAGGTAGAAGGTTCTACTTCAAGATACTATTGGCCACCTTATAAGTATGCACATTCTCAAATTCGTATGAAACTTGAGAAAGTAATTGGTAAGAAACTTTATAATACCTATTATTATGATCGTTTTTATAATCCTGGACAGGCATTAACCAATCACGCAGACCGACCTGCTTGTGAAATTTCAGTCACAGTTCATATAGGTACAAATATTAGTACTCCTTGGCCTATTTGGATTAAGACGCCAGATACTTATGATGATCCTAAGAAGAAAGAAAATATCATCAAGAAGGGGGAAAACCGTTCAGTTATTCTTGGTCCCGGTGATGGAATGGTTTATAAAGGTTGCGAAAGACCGCACTGGCGAGATCCAATGCCTACTGAATACCGTAGAACTTGGTATGGTCGTAAAGTAGAAAAAGAAGGTTTATATTATCATCAAGTCTTCTTTCATTATGTTCTTGCGGATGGTCTTAGAGCACACTGTGCAAACGACAGAGGTTAAAAATGAATTTTGTAAAGATTTCTCTTGAGAATGGTGGTTTAATTAAACCACTGCTGATAAACTCAAAGGATTTATCTGGCCCATCTTTAACAAATCCATCAGTTATTGTTGTAGATGGAAAAATAATAGTTAATATTCGGAATGTAAACTATACGCTTTACCATTCTGAACTTAATAGATTTGAACATATGTGGGGTCCACTTTCGTATATACATCCCGAGAATGATATGCGTCTTAGGACAACAAACTATATTGCAGAGTTAAATGAAAATCTTGATATTATTCAATATTCAAAAATAGATACTTCAAAGTTTGACACATATGAACCCCAATGGGAGTTTGTTGGTTTAGAAGATGTTCGTTTGGTTGAGTGGAATAATAAACTCTATGGTATCGGAGTTCGCAGAGATTTGGATACTATAGGAACTGGAAGAATGGAACTTAGTGAACTTGAAATTTCCGAATTAAAAGTTAAAGAAGTATCAAGATATCGTATTCCAGGGCCCCCACCAGATAATGAATACTGCATGAAAAATTGTACACCAATTGAAGGAAAACCATTTCATCTTTTAAAGTGGACAAATCCAACTTGTTTGATGAAGTTTAATCCTGACGGATCCGAAACAGTATCATATGAAACAACTTCACATACTTCTATGAAAAATGATATGAGAGGTGGTTCTCAAGTCATTGAATGGAAAGGTGGATATTTAACTCTTGTTCATGAAACAGATCTTTATACATCAGAACAAGGAAATAAAGATGCAACATATAGGCATCGTTTTGTTTACTGGGATAAAGATTTTAAAAATCAAAAGTTTTCAAAGATATTTTCTTTCTTAAATATGAAAATTGAATTCTGTTGTGGTCTTGCTAAACATAAAGATGACTTCTTGATCACATTTGGAGCACAAGATAATGCAGCATATATTCTAAAAATTTCTCAATCTTTTGTGGAGGATTTTATCAATGAATGAGTTAATTGAATTTAGTTTAGATACTGAAAATGCAGAAAAAAATTATAAACTTGCAAAATGGTATGAAAATCAAGGTCATACAGCTCCTGCCCATACCTATTATTTGAGAGCAGCAGAGAGAACAGAAGATAATAATTTGGCATATCAGGCACTTATTCGTGCCTCATTCTGTTATAAGTCTCAAGGATCTAGAGACAGCACTGAAAAAATTCTTCTTGAAAATGCTTTAACACTTCTTCCGGAAAGACCTGAAGCATATTATTATCTTTCACTTATCTATGAAAGAAATAAAGATAGACAAAATGCATACTTATATCCTTGCCTAGGATTAAATCAATATAGAGATGATTTTGAAAAAATAGATGTTCCAGAATTTCAAGGAAAATATTTACTTATTTTTCAGAAAGCAATTGCTGCATGGTGGTGGGGAAGGGCTATGGAATGTAGAGAACTTCTTCATTATTTGGTTGATAATTATTGGGATGAAATGGACCAATCTCATAAAAATTCTGTAGAAAATAACATTACTAGTTTGGGATCTGGACCAGAATCTCAAGCATTTCATACTTATATGAAAGAAGACCACTCAAAACTGAGATTTAAGTTCAAAAACTCGTCAATTATCGAGAGGAACTATTCTCAAGTTTATCAAGACATGTTTATTCTTTCAATGCTCAATGGAAAGAAGAACGGAACATTTCTGGAGATTGGTGGTGCTGACCCATTCAAGGGTAATAACACAGCACTTCTAGAAAAAACTTTTGGTTGGACTGGAGTTTCTATTGAGTATGATGAAAAATTTATTCAAAACTACAGAAATAATAGAAGTGCAACACTTCTACATGATAATGCTTTGACAATTGATTATAAAAAACTACTCAAAGAAAACTTTGATGGAAATATTATTGACTATCTACAGTTGGATATTGAACCATCGAGAAATACCTATGAGTGTATGCTTCGTATTCCGTTTGATCAATATAAGTTTGCTGTAATTACATATGAACATGATTATTATGTTGATGTTACCAGGTCTTTTCGACAAAAATCCAGAGACTTTTTAAGAAGTAAAGGATATGTATTAGTTGCAAATGATCTATCCCCTGACGGAAAATCAAATTTTGAAGATTGGTGGGTGCATCCTGACTTGATTGATGAATCTATTATCAATAAAATGAAATCAATTATTGATGGAACTCATCATGCAAAAGAATATATTTTATCCTCATCAGAAGAAAAAACAATTTTTTTTCAACTAAGTGCAAACTCTAAATCAACATCTTGGATTGTAGATAATTTCTATGAAAATCCAAATGAAGTGAGAGAGTTTGCACTTCAACAAGAATATATTGAAGGTGGATTTGGTAGAGGATTTATAGGAAGACGTACAGAACAGCAATTCTTATTTCCAGGACTCAAAGAAAGATTTGAGGAGATTATGGGAAGAAAAATTACAAAATGGGAAGAACATGGAATGAATGGACGTTTCCAAATAGCTTGGTCTGGAGAACCATTAGTCTATCACTGTGATAGTCAAAAGTGGGGTGGAATGTTATATCTAACTCCCAATGCACCTTATCAATGTGGAACTACATTATACGCCCATAAGCAAACCAGAGCAAGAACTTACTATGATAAAGGTTGGGATGCTTCTTGGGTAGATGTTCCTGGAGACTGTCATTTAGATGGAACACCATTTGAACCAGTGGATGTTCTTGGAAATGTTTATAATCGTCTTGTAATTTTTGATGCAAGTGCAATACATTCAGCATCACAATACTTCGGAACTGTAAAAGAAAACTCAAGACTGTGGCAAATGTTCTTTTTTGATACTGAGTAGACACTTTTAAAACTGTCCATCCATACCCCCCGCATGAAACCGGGGGGTTTATAGTAGGTGGAGACACACAAGACCGATGAGGTACTCCACACTGGACAGATTGATTTTTGTCACATCCTTCATCTGGATGATCCACTGGGGTGTTAAAGTATCTGAGGTAGCTCTCAAAGCACTGTTCTAATGTATTACCTCGATATCACAGGTTACGGTGCTCGTAAGAGACGTGTAGAAGACGTTGTAGAGTGGTTTCTGTACAAGTACCTACCCAGACATCATATAACTGTAGAAGTCCTTCACAGAGGTCTTCGTAGGGAAGAATCGTATGGTTATTGTTCTGTATCTGGGAACATCTATCGTCCCCGTGAGTTTCTGATTGAAATTGATCCGAAACTTGATTTAGAACTCTACACTAAGACAATCATACATGAACTTATTCACTTAAGGCAATGGGTTCGTGGAGTTCTTAAAGAACGTAAGGGAAAGATGTACTACAGAGACATTAAATGTGAGGATCTAGATTACTGGGAACAACCCCATGAGGTTGAAGCACATAGTCTTGAGGAATCTTATTACCATGATTACTTGACAGATACCCAACAATGCCTCTAGACTACCTTTGTTGGGGTTGAAGATCAAACTCTAAGCTCTTAAAAACACTATGAAAACCAAGAAACAGTTTATCAACGTCAAACCCAAGAGTTCCAAAGCGAAGAATCGTTTTGTGAACCAAATGAGTTCTCTTCATGCTATGGAAGTGGAACAAGAGACTGATGATATGTTCTTTCT
>Ga0222712_10002880_pt1 | contig 19262 bp, 14 predicted proteins | sample C33_657DmetaG_FD_165043 | JGI IMG/M metagenome (GOLD analysis project Ga0222712, IMG submission 165043) | Estuarine water microbial communities from San Francisco Bay, California, United States - C33_657D | ecosystem: Environmental > Aquatic > Marine > Unclassified | place: USA: California... | reverse complement strand
AAAATCCATCCCCCAAGGATGACGCTGTGCATCATGTAAAAAATCATGCCATTGCCAATGGCCAACCCCTTGTGTCTTCCAATAAAATCGATGCTTTTTGCAGCGCTGAGTTTGTTTCTTTCACAGGAGTAATCCAGCATGGAGAATCCGTAATAATAGCATTCAATGAGGATGGCAAGTACTGGCGTTGCCCAGCCAATGAAAGGAAGCAGCGAGAGAAAAATGATGGAGATGATGTAAACTGTTTGCCAGAGTGTATTCCTGACGGCCATCTTTATCCCCCTGACAACATCAGAGAGGTATTGGCTCAGTTTGAATTCAAAGGGTTTGCCCTCAATGATGGAGGCTGTTTTTTCACTGAGAAAAGAAAAAACCGGAGAACCCAGAATCAACCAGATGTATTTGAAAAGCGAGAAATACAAGAGCATCAGGATCAGCCAAAGCATGATGCCTCCTACGGTAAACAAGAAGCCGATCCAGCTGTCTTGCAGGCGGGCAAGCCATACCTGCAATCCGGTTTCTTTTGTCAACCATTCGATGGCTGCATTGGCAGATTTGGAAAAGAAGTACATGCTGATGCCAAACAGGATGGCATAGCAAATCCCTGGAATGATGATCCATTTCCACAGCTTATGTGTTTTGATGAACGCATGGGCCCTGAAATACGACTGGATCGATATGACGATTTCTTTTAACATTTGTTGAGGTATAGCAAAATACACATTAAAAATCAAATGGATCTGTTTCGACTTGACCAATGCTGCATCAGGCATTTCAGGAATGAACTATCTTCATGCAAACACTGCAAGTGATGAATAAAATGGTCTTTCCATCAAAGTCTTTCCTGGCGCTGCTCAGCGGTCCGGCTTTGTTTTTGCTGATCCTTTTTGTCAACCCATTCTCACTGGAACCCATTGCCAACAGGGTATTGGCAAGTGCTATTCTAATGATTACTTGGTGGATAACAGAGGCCATTCCCATGCCGGCAGTGGCCATCATTCCATTGGTGCTCTTTCCTTTGATGGGTATTTCCAAAATCAGTGAAACTGCGGCACCCTATGCCAATGAAGTAATCTTTCTGTTCATGGGAGGATTCATGATTGGGTTGGGCATTGAAAAATGGAACCTGCACAAGCGCATCGCTTTGTCTATTGTGCAGTTCACAGGAACAGGAGGAAACAGGATCATTCTGGGTTTCATCCTGGCCACAGGATTCATCAGCATGTGGCTCAGCAATACAGCTACTACCATGATGATGTATCCGATTGCAGCATCAGTCATTGCGGTGGTGCAATCAAAAAATGACCATAATCCGAACCAGCGCAATTTTGCACTCTGCATCATGCTGGCCATTGCTTACGCCTCCAATTTTGGTGGCATAGCCACCATCATCGGCACACCACCCAATGTTGCTTACTCCTCTTTCATCAGCAAGAAATTTGGCTATGATATTTCCTTTTTTGGATGGATGTTTGTTGCTACGCCAGTAGCCATATTGCTCTTGTTATCCCTTTATTTGGTGTTGGTGAAAATGTTTCCCAACAAGATCAATGCAGACATGGAAATGCATGCGCTCATCAAAAATGACTTGAAAGATTTAGGCCCGATGAGCACTCCAGAGAAAAGGGTGATGGGCATTTTTCTATTGACTGCAACGCTATGGATCACAAGAGACCTGATCAACCAATCGGGCCTTGTCAAGCTGGACGATAACATGATTGCTGTTTTTGGTGCCCTGTTGATGTTTGTTGTGCCCTCCGGGAATTCCAAGGATGCAGCTGACAAGATTTTGGTTTGGACAGACACTTCAAAAATGGCCTGGGGAATTCTTTTGTTATTTGGCGGAGGGATCACCCTGGCAACGGCTTTGGAAAAGGCCGGATTGATTGGGATGTTGGGGAAATGGCTGGCAGGTTTTTCCGGAAGCTCACTGATCTTACTGATTCTGGCCGTTGCGTTTCTTTCTATTTTTATCAGTGAGTTCATGAGCAATGTGGCCCAGGTGATTGTATTTGCTCCGGTTGTTACAGGCATTGCAGAAGCAGTAGGTGTCAATCCTTTCATGTTGGGCATTCCGATGACACTCGCTGCAAGTTGTGCCTCCATGATGCCCATGGGCACTCCACCCAATGCCATTGTTTTTTCGAGCGGACACATCAAATTAAAGGAAATGATCAAGGCTGGTTTTGTCATGAACCTGATCAGCATCCTCTTGATTGTTTTGGCCAGCTATTTCCTGGTTCCATTGGTGATGACGATCCTGAAATGATTGCCTAGAATTTAGGACAGTTGATTTTTCTTTTCAGGGGATCGCTGAATGGATTGATGTAAATGATCGAGAGCTCCGTTCCTCCCCTGGAAAAAGAGGCAGGCCTGAGTGTGGAAGTATTGATGTCATAAGAAACACCCATCCTGAAGTGGTTTACTTCAATACCCAGGTAAGGAATCAATGCATCGCCCAACCTGTACCAAGCCCCAGCATAGAGTTCTAAGGGGTTCTCCGGGCTGCCTCCCATGGTATAAGAAAATGCTCCTCCTGCAATGGTCTCTTTTGCTGCTCCCTGTGCCTGGTGCATGATGCTGGCATGAAAAAAGCCATATTGCCCGATCGGAAAATAACTACCGCCATGCAGGGTTGTTCTTGTGTTGAGCAAATAATTTCCTCCGTTGAAAGACTCTGAAGGCCTGTTGACATGGTACACCGAACCGCCGATATAAAAACTGTTGTCTCCATTGGTGCTCAGCGAATACATGAAGCCTGTACTGATATCAAGATAGTTGATGGAAAAAGGGCTGTTGGCAAATGCCTCGGTGGTCATGCCTGTGAAGCCAAGCGCAGTCAGTTCATCTTCAAAATCTGCTCTTCTTACATCCAGCCTTTTGCTGGCATAAGTGCCCTGAAAACCGATGGCTACTTGGTGCATCCCGTCTTCATCCAGTGTTTTGGTATAGGCTGTGCTCAGGGTATAAAATGAATTGTTGAGAATCTTGTTTCCACTTTGGTCGTTCACGGCCATCAGTCCGACGCCCCAGGTATCATTTTCTGGCAGGTTCTTGTCCAAGATGCTAAAATCAATCGCAGCAGTTGACGTGGTGAAGGCATTGTTGACCGTTGGCCATTGTTTCTTGTAGTTGCCTGAAAAACGATAGGTACCATTGAACTTTCCAGTGTAGGCAGGATTCAATGTCAAGGGCGAAACAAAAAATTGAGAAAAATGGGGGTCTTGTGCACGCAGCGATGAAGCCATCAACAAGATGGCAATGCAGTAGAAGGTACGGGATGCGTGTTTGATCATTGGTAGGAGCTGGTTAGGATTGGGATTTTTCTCCGAATGCAAGATCTCCTGCGTCACCGAGCCCCGGTACGATATAACCCTTTGAAGTCAGTTCTTCATCTATCGATCCACACCAAATTTTCACTTCAGGTTCATGCCTTCTCAGGAATTCAATCCCTTCGGTACAGGCAATAACAGCCGCAACATGTATTGCTGAAGGCGTTCCTTCTTTTTTCAACAAATCAATGGTCTTCACAAGTGATGCACCGGTAGCCAACATGGGATCGCAGAGAATCATCACCCGTTGGTCAATCACCGGACAGGCAAGGTATTCGAGGCTGATCTCAAAACTGCCATCTGCATGGTGCTTTCTGTAAGCTGCTATGAACGCGTTGTCTGCCTTGTCAAAATAATTCAGCATTCCCTGGTGCAGGGGAAGGCCAGCCCTCAAGATAGTGCCCAACACGGGTTGTGTTTTCAGCATTTTTGATTTGGAAATCCCCAACGGCGTGGTAATGTTTTGTTCTTCCCAGGGAAGGGTCTTGCTGATTTCATAGGCAATGATTTCGCCAATGCGTTCAATGTTCCTGCGGAACCGCATCCTGTCACCCTGAACTGAGGTATCCCTTAACTCACTGATCCAGTTGCTGACAAGCGAATGGTGTTCACTTAAGTTTTTGACCATACAATACTTTAATTTCGGGGTATCTTACAAAATTAAACATAATCTATGTTATATCGCGTGATTGGGGTCATGAGTGGTAGTTCGTTGGATGGATTGGACCTTGCATTTGTTGAAATAGAAGAGTTGGGGGGCAAATGGCAATACAGCTTGTTGCAGGCCGATTGCTATGCTTATCCAGCTGAATGGCAATCCAAGTTAAGCCAAGCCCCTAAAATGACTGCAGTGGATTTTGTTAAATTGGATGCCGAGTTTGGAAGATTCATCGGTGACCAGGTCAACAGGTTTATTCAATCCAACCAATTGGATTACAAGGTTGGACTCATCGCATCCCATGGCCATACGGTATTCCATGTCCCTGGCTCACACTCCATTCAAATCGGCGATGGTGCTGCAATAGCGGCAAAAACTGCCCTTCCGGTTGTTTCGGATCTGCGTTCTCTGGATGTTGCCCTGGGCGGACAAGGGGCGCCGATTGTTCCCATTGGAGAAAAGCTTTTGTTTTCCTCAAACCGTTATTTTTTAAACATTGGAGGGATTGCCAATATATCCTTCAATGGAGATGCTTTTTATGATGCATTTGACGTTTGCCCTGCCAATCGGGTTTTGAATAGTTTGGCCAATGCTGTTGGAAAAGATTTTGACGAGAATGGCCAGCTGGCATCAGCCGGTCGCATCAACGAGGCATTGTTGGATCAATTGAATGCAAAGGAATTTTACATGCAGGATTATCCAAAATCCCTGGCCAATGAATTTGGAACGGAAGAGATCCTTCCCTTGGTCAATTCATTCAATTTGGATCCATCAGACGCATTGGCAACCTGTGTAGAACATGTTGCGATGCAAGTGGCTGCGGCTGTTGAGCGGATCAGCCAAAAGAGGATGGTTGATCCTACCAGGGAGAAACTATTGGTAACAGGCGGGGGAGCCCTGAATGGCTATCTTGTTTCCCGTCTTGAGAAGCACCTGTCTCCATTTACAATGGAAGTGGATGTCCCTGATCATGCCACTGTACAATACAAGGAAGCCCTCATCATGGCCTTGTTGGGTGTGCTGCGCTGGAGAGAGGAGGAAACGGTTATCCAGACGGTAACTGGTGCCTCAAGAGCAAGTGTTGGCGGAGCACTCTGGCTGGGAGGAGATTAATCGCCTGGTGGATCTGCTGACGCTTAATTATACAAACAAGAGCATGATTCCTGCTGCAACCATGAGCAGGAATGCTGCAATACCAAAAATGTTTGACCAAGTTTTGTTGGTATAATCGCCCATGATTTTCTTGTTGTTGCTCACCAGTAAGATGACGAAGATCAACAAGGGCGCTGTCAAACCATAAATAATTGCAGTAATTACCAATGCCCTCACAGGAGAAATCCCTGTGAAGTTGATGCAAATGGCAACAAGGATTGAAATCACCATGACAAAATAGAATCCTTTGGCTTCATGGAATTTCTTGTTCAGTCCTTCATTCCAATTCATCGTTTCACTCACCATATACGACAGCGATCCAGCCAGTACTGGAATGGCCAATAATCCAGTGCCAATCACGCCGATGGCAAAAAGAAGATAGGTCAGGTCGCCAGCCAATGGTTTTAGTGCAAGTGCAGCTTGGTCTACCGTTTCAATTTCTGCAACACGTGTATCATGCAATACAGTGCCGGTTGAAAGGATGATGAAAAAGAAGACCAGGTTGGAAAAAAATATACCAGACTTGATGTCTTTTTGCATCCCATGGATGATCCTTTTGTCCACCACCAGTTTCCTTTCTTCCACTTCTTCTACTTCCATGGATGTTTGCCAGAAAAAGAGATAGGGAGAGATGGTGGTTCCTAATATTCCAATGATGATAAGCAAGTAGTCCTTGCTCCAGATCAGCTCTGGAACAAATGCTGCACGTAAAATGGCCTTCCAGTCTTGTGCTGTGAGAAATGGAACAATGACATAACAAAGCAAAGAAAGGCAGAGCCATTTCAGGTAAAGTGAAATCTTGGAATAAGGCAATACTACGATGGCGTATGATAGGATTGCCCCAAAGCCAATGCTGAAAAATGGTGCAGGAACAGCAGGGAAAAGCATGTTGGAGACTGCGCCCATGCCTGCCAGGTCTGCACTGATGTTTAAAATGATGGCGGTGAAACTTACTGCAACAATCAGCAGCACAAGCCATCTGGGATAGAACATCTTGATGGTGCCTATTAAACCCTTGTTGGTTACAAGACCAATCCTTGCACACATCTCCTGCAAGGCTGCCATCAAAGGGAAAGTAAATACTGCCGTCCACAATGCTGCCAACCCAAACATGGCACCAGCCTGTGAGTATGTGGCAATGCCGGAGGGGTCATCATCACTGGCTCCAGTCACCAGTCCTGGTCCAAATCCGCGTTTGATCTTTTTCAGGATGATGGCCTTGATATTTTTCAGCTCCATGTTGAACGATGATAAGACAATGCATGATGATTTGTTACAAAACTTGCTACATTCTTTTTGAAACCTTTCGAAAAGTAAAAAGCCAGGCGTTTTGCCTGGCTTTTAATCTTATTTATATCCCCATTTTTTCATGATGTTGATGTCCTCTTCTGCACATTCCATTGGGGTTTTGCCTTGATAGGATTCCTGTTCGATGATAAAATGTTTTGTTCCTGATGCCCTTCCAAGATCAATGATGGATTTGATTGGCACTACGCCCTTGCCAAGTATTGTTGACTCAAAAGGCTCATGTCCTTCTGTAGCCTTGATCTCATCTTTCACATGCATGGATTCAAACCTGCCGGGATATTGTTGCATGACATCAAGTGCCTTTGCTCCTCCGTTGAGCATGTTGCCGATATCCAGCTGTTGCATGACCAGATTGGGATCAGTCTCTGAAAGGATAATGTCGAAAAGCACCTTGCCCTCCACTTTTTCACTGAATTCAAAATCATGGTTGTGGTAACCGAATTTCATGCCAAATTTTTTGCAGAGTTCGCCAGAGCGGTTGAAGATTTCCATGAATGATTTCAGGTCACTCATTGATTTTCTTTTGCTTTCTTCCAGCCATGGACTGATTACAAAGGATTGTCCCATTGTTGCAGCATCTTCTACTGTATATTTCCATTCATTGGTGAAGTCTTTTTTTGAGGCATCCCAATGCTTGGCATCCAAAACGGTATGACCACTCGGCATGCTCATTCCAAAGCCGTTTAATATTTTCTTGAACTCGGATACGCTCCATCCATAGAATTTCCTGTTGGCATAGTTGGCATGTTCTACATGCCTGTATCCCATGTCAGCAAGTTGTTTCAGGGTACCCAGGGGGTCCGATTTCATGTCTGTTCTTACAGAGTAAAGTTGAATGCCGGTGAGCTCACCTTTTTTGCCTGCAGCAAAAATATTGTTATGGAACAGTGAAAGGCCCGCGGCAGCCATTGCACCATTGCGAATGAAACTTCTTCTGGATTTGTTCATGGTTCTTTGTTTGAGGTATCTATCCTGTTAAATTACAAAAAAACTTTGTTAAGTTTTAAAGATTCCACCACCCCGCCGAGCCGATTCACTTCGTTCATCTGTCTCGGCACCCCTCCTGTCCAGGAGGGATTAAAGAAAAGGTGCTGTCCTGCTTTTCTTGCATTTTTTAAGACCTGCAGGCGGCCCGGCATAGACAAGTGTTCCTCCCTCATCTCCAGCTTCAGGGCCCAGCTCAATGGCCCAATCTGCAGACTTGATCACATCAGTATTGTGTTCAATCACAATGATGGTATGACCCTGGTCTACCAGGGCATTGAACGAAGTCAATAGTTTTTTGATGTCATGGAAATGCAGACCAGTGGTGGGCTCATCAAAAATGAACATGATTTTGTCTTGATGGCCTTTTCCTCTTCCCAGAAAGCTGGCCAGTTTCACACGCTGGGCTTCACCGCCAGAAAGGGTTCCACTGGATTGACCCAGTTTGACATATCCAAGCCCCACATCGCTCAGGGGTTTCAATTTTCCTGCAATGTCTTTTTCGTCCTTGAAAAATTCGATGGCTTCGTCAACACTCAGTTCAAGGATCTCATAGATGTTCTTTCCCTTGTATTGCACTTCCAATACTTCTTCCTTGAATTTTTTTCCTCCACAACTTTCGCAGGTCAGGTGAACATCGGCCAGGAACTGCATTTCAACGGTTTGTTCGCCCTCGCCTTTGCAGGCATCGCAACGCCCTCCGTCCACATTGAAGGAAAAATGCTTGGGAAGGTATCCCCTGATTTTACTCAGTGGTTGATCGGAATAGAGCTCCCGTACTCCATCCCATGCTTTGATATAGGTTACTGGGTTGCTGCGCGATGATTTGCCAATCGGGTTCTGGTCAATCATCTCCACCTGCTTGATCAGTTCAGGGTTGCCGGAAAGTTGTTTGTGGGCTCCTGGTCGGTCTGATACACCACTGATGCTTTTCTCCATGGCAGGAAAAAGAATCCTTTTCACCAAAGTTGTTTTTCCGCTGCCGCTTACGCCACTGACAACGGTAAAAATTCCCAAGGGGAAGTCCACGTCAAGATTTTTCAGGTTGTTCTCATAAGCATCCTCAACGCGGATATAATTTTTCCATGGACGAATTTTTTCAGGCACCTCAATCGACATGTCGCCCCTTAGGTAGGCAGCAGTCAGGCTTTTTTCAGACTGGATCAATTGCTTGTAATTGCCTTCTGCCACCACTTCTCCTCCCTGATGGCTGGCCAGAGGGCCCATATCAATGATGTGGTTGGCTTCTCGCATCATCAGCTCATCATGCTCCACCACCACAACCGTGTTGCCCAGGTCGCGGAGGTTTTTCAATACTTTGATCAAGCGCTCTGTATCCCTGCTGTGCAAACCTATGGAAGGTTCATCCAGGATATAAAGCGAGTTGGTGAGGTTGCTTCCCAGGCAACGCGTCAATTGTATTCTCTGGCTCTCTCCACCACTGAGGCTGTTGGCCAATCTTTCCAGGGAAAGATACCCGAGTCCAACATCCAGCATGGTATCAAGCCGTTGGTTGATTTCAATCAGAATTCTTTTGGCAACACTTTCTTGATAAGTGGAAAGCTTTAGGTCCCTGAACCAATTGGCCAGGTCTCTTACCGGCATCCTGCAGAGCTCACCGATATGGCTGTTGTTCACTTTTACATACAAGGCATCTTTTCTAAGTCGGTATCCCTCACAGGAGGTACACATGGTCCTGCCCCGGTATCTTGAAAGCAAGACCCTGAACTGGACCTTGTAAAGATTTTCTTCTACCTCTTTGAAAAACTGGTTGATCCCAAGGGCGGGTTTGCTGCCCTTCCACAAAAGGTCTTTCTCTGCCTGTGTGAGGTCTGCATAGGGCCGGTGTATCGGGAAATCGAATTGCTTGGATGTTTTGATGAATTGTTCTCTCCACCAGTTCATTTTCTCTCCTTTCCAGGGAGCCACAGCGCCATCAAAAACGCTCAAACGGTGATCGGGGATGACAAGGTCTGGATCGATGCCAAGTATCTGTGAATAGCCTTCGCAAAGCGGACAGGCGCCATATGGATTGTTGAAAGAGAAAAGATTGGGAACCGGCTCCTCGAAACGCATTCCATCCAATTCAAAAAGATTGGAAAAGCGATGAGGGTCCTTATCATTTTTTTTGATGTACAATGCACCCTCGCCTTCATAAAAGGCCAGTGACAAGGAATCCAGGATCCTGTTCTCTTCATCTTCATCAAAATCCTTGGCCACGAAACGGTCAATCAACAAATAGGTTTCGCGGGTTGGCTTCCATTTTTTTTCCTCCAACAATTCCTCCAGCTGAAGGATCTCGCCGGCACTGTTGTCATAGAGCCTCGAAAATCCTTTCTGCATCAAAATTCCCAATTCCTCAGCTGGTTTTCTCTTGCTGCCCAAGGGGAATGATGAAAGCAAGTAAAGCTTGTCTCCAGCCTTGCATTTTTTGATGAAATCCAATACATCCCGCACATCATCTTTTTTGACTTCATTGCCGGATATGGGAGAATAGGTTTTGCCAACCCTTGCAAAAAGCAGGCGCATGTAGTCATAGATTTCTGTCATGCTGCCCACCGTAGAACGGGGTGTTCTGGTGATTACTTTTTGTTCAATGGCAACTGCTGGACAAAGGCCAGCAATATGGTCAACATCTGGCTTGTCCATGCGCATCATGAATTGCCTTGCATAGGCGCTCAGGCTCTCTGCATACCTTCTTTGGCCCTCTGCAAACAGGGTATCTATGGTCAGGGATGATTTTCCTGAACCTGAAACACCTGTTACCACGATGAGCTTATTCCTAGGTATTTCTACGTATACGTTCCGTAGATTGTGCATGCGTGCCCCTTGGATGAAAATGGAGTCGGAGGGCTGCATTATTTTTCCTGTTCGCTTCTTTTCCTTTGCTGTTGCGGGTTTTGGCATAATGAATTACAAATATAAAATTAAAGTTGCTTCATTGAGTCGAGTACTTTTCCCCGTTGTTAACAGGGCTTTGACATTTATACGCTTATTCTGCCTACACGTAAATACGTAATTGCCAAAATTAGATTACTCAAAATTTTGATGGTGCTCAGATAATTTTAGCTTTGACGTATGATATCGACGAAAGGATATCACCAAACCACATCCAACAAAAAAACCATTCCATGAAATCCTCTATCAACCTTACCGATCAACAACTGATTCAGCTTTTTGTTAACGGCGATTCTAATGCACTGGAAGAGTTGATCAAAAAGCACAAGGACAGAATCTTCACTTCCATTGTTATCCTGGTAAAAGACAGGAGCCTGGCTGAAGATATTTTCCAGGAAGTGTTTATCAAGATCATTGACACCCTCCGTTCTGGCAGCTATACCGATGAGGGAAAATTCCTTCCATGGGCTTTGAGGATTGCACACAACCTCTGTGTTGATCATTTCAGGAAAGTGAAGAGGACTCCAATTGTACACAGCAACGATGAGCATGATATTTTTGAGAACCTCAACCTCTCTGAGGAAGGTGCAGAAGGCGTGATCATGAGAAGCCAAAGCCATGAGCGTGTCCGCCAAATGCTCGACATGCTTCCACAAGACCAGAGGGAAGTGATTGTGCTCAGGCATTTTGCCAACCTCAGCTTCAAAGAAATTGCAGACAAGACCAACTGCAGCATCAACACAGCACTCGGAAGAATGCGTTACGGATTGATCAACCTTAGAAAATTAATGGTTGAGCACCAGGTTGCGCTCTAAAAGATAGTTTTTTCTCATAAGCAGTACGAGGGACCGTTTTCGGTCCCTCTCTTATTTTGTAGCACTGGAGAAAGCATCCAGCCCGCATTTTAGCCAGCTGGCATAGGCTGATGCATCAGGAGTGTAGCCCACAGGGGAGGTCAATAATTTTTCATCTGGTGAAATGGCCACGTACCAGGGTTGCGAAGTGGCATTGAAATTTTCAGTCTGGAACTGGCTCCATTTGTTGCCAACTGTTTTGATGTTGACCGTAGCGCCTGATTTAGTGGTATAGACCATTTGCTGCTCTGCAGGCAGCACTTGTTTGTCATCCACATACAGTGAAACCAGGACGTATTTTTCCATCAATTCCTGTACTTCAGGTTTTGTCCATACATTTTCTTCCATTTTCCTGCAATTGACACAGGCCCAGCCAGTAAAGTCAATCAACAGGGGCTTGTTTTGTTTTTTTGCAAGCGCCAATGCCTCGTCATAATCTTTCAGGGGCTCGTCACAGTTAACTGGCTCGTTGTATATGCTGTAGCATACCGGTGGTGGAAATCCACTGACCAGGCTGATGTTCGCTTGTTTTGTATTGGTTACACCAGGTGCGATGTAAAGGGTAAACGTCAACACTGCAAAAGCAAATAATTTTCTGGGAAGCGAAATTTTTTCTCCTTTGCTGTCGTGAGGGAACCTGATCCAACCCATGAGATAGGCAAAAAGGGAAAGGAAAATAAGGATCCATATGCCGAAGAAAATCTCCCTTTTGATGATGGACCAATGCGCCACCAGGTCGGCATTCGAAAGGAATTTCAGGGCCAAAGCCAATTCGATGAAGCCCAGGACCACTTTTACGGTGTTCAACCAACTGCCGCTCTTGGGCAAAGTATTCAACCATTGTGGGAAAAGTGCAAAAAGGGCAAAGGGCAAGCCCAGCGCCACGCCAAATCCTGCCAGACCTGCAGTCAATGGCCATGCTCCCTGTGTTGCAGTACCCACGAGCAGCGTTCCAAGGATTGGTCCTGTACAGGAGAAGGATACAATGGCCAAGGTAAGCGCCATGAAAAATACCCCTGCCAGACCGGAACCTTGTTTTGAATTAGCAGAGTTGGCCAGGTTTCCGGGAAGTGTGATTTCGTAATAGCCGAAGAAAGAAATGGCAAAAAAGATGAAGATGGCAAAAAAGGCTGTATTCAGGTAAACATTCGTGGCGATGTCATTGTAAATGGCGGGATTCACATTCCCGATGAGGTGGAATGGAATGCTGAAGGACACGTAGATCAGGAAGATGAACAGGCCGTATACAATGGCCAATCGTTTACCTTTTTTCTTGTCTCCTCCGTGTTTGGTGAAGTAGGAAACAGTAAGGGGTACCATCGGGAAAACACAGGGCGTAAGGAGGGCAAAAAGTCCTCCAAGGAATCCCAGGAGAAAAATGGTGAGCAGGCTGTTGTCCTCTTTTGAGGCAGGAGTACCGCAGTCCTGGAGGGGTTTATTGGGGTCAAGCCCTGGGATCAGGATCCTTGTTTTGGCTGCTGTACCACCCTCCAATGCTATTTCAAAAGATGCTGCTTCGCCTGGGAAAAATGAATCATCCTTGCCATATGAATAGTTCAATGTTATTTGAAGATTGGCAGGAACAGCAGCAGGAAATTCAATTTCAGCTACAAAGTCAATATTTTTCTTGAATACCTCGAAGGACTGTCCTTCAAAGAGAAGGCTTTTTACTGTTTCACCTTTTGTAGCAGCTTTAAGGGCTTGTACTGTGATGATAGAAGAGTCGGGCAAAACCAATCCTCCGGAAGGGATGCCATCAAAATTGGCATCAGGCGAATAAATCTCCCAATTGTTTTTGTTTTCAGCAGAGAAAACCAGCTGATACTTGTTGTTGGCAGTCTTTTTGGAAACAGCCTTCCATTCAATGGCTTGTATGGTTTCTTGGGCAGTTGAAAACTGCACAAGAAACAGGGACAACAGCAACCCGAGGAGGACTGTTTTTTTCATAAAAATGTTTTTCTAACCGCCAATGGCAATCTTGAAGGGAACCTCTGCCGGCGGAAGGCAGAGTTCATCGTTACAGACCATGAATTCTATTTTGCCATTGAGGCTTGTTTTTGCTTTCGTTTTGGCATTGACCACCTGAACAAAGGTTACCATCTTTTCATAGAAGTTCACTTTGCCATCCCAGGCTTCTTCCATCTTGGTGATTTTCTTTCCCTGCTCCTGCGGCTTTCCATCGAGGGTCAACAGCGGGTTGGGCGTGAAGGTGATGGTGGTGGGCACTGGTCCTTCCACTCCGGCGACCTGTGCATAGAGGTGGTAATTTCCTGAAATGGTTGCAGTCATCTTCACCTCATATTGTTTGTCACCAATTTTCTTGGAGGCGTAGGTCCAGCTAACCTGTTTTGCAGATCCCATTTGGGCAAAACTTGAAACGGACAGCAATAGGATCGATAAAAAGGAAATAAAATTTTTCATTTGATGTTGTTTAGGCGGTTACTGCATCCTTTACATGCTGAAGCAGAAGGGTATTGAAAACACTGATTCCATCTGTATTGCCAATTTTGCTTGAGCAGGCCCTTTCGGGGTGTGGCATCATGCCGAATACATTCCTTTCCTTGTTGCAGATGCCTGCAATGTTGTGGAGGGTACCGTTTGGATTGGCTTCAGCTGTTGTATTTCCATTTTCATCACAATACCGGTAAATAACCTGATCGTTTTCAAAGATGGATTGAATGGTGGCTTCATCGGCCTGAAAACGTCCTTCGCCATGGGCGATGGGAATCTTGAGCGCCCTGTTCTCCTTGCCTATGATGTGAACATTTTTGCAAATGAATTGCTGGTTGGCATTTTTGAGCAAAACACCAGGGAGTAGGCCAGACTCACAAAGGATCTGAAATCCATTGCAAACACCAAGCACTTTTCCTCCACGTTGGGCAAAGGAGATGGTTTGTTGCATCATCGGGCTGAACCGGGCAATGGCTCCACAACGGAGGTAATCACCGTAAGAGAATCCTCCTGGCAGTACAATGCAATCTTCAGTTGAAAATGCTGAAAGATCGTTGTCTTTGTGCCATAGCTCAACCACTTCCTGGCCAAGGTCGTCCCTCAAAGCACTGATCATATCGCGGTCGCAGTTGGACCCAGGAAATACAACAACACCAAATTTCATTGGATTACAATTTGTGCAAATTTATGACCTTTCCTCCAATGTGGTTCCTGCTGATTCAATTTTAACGCAGCAATGAAAGAATAATCAGGGACAGTAATATTAAATTGGGGATAAAATCTCTTTTGAAGGATAGGAACAGTGGTGAAAACAGCAATGCAGAAGGCACCAGCATCAATGTCAATGTTGTTGGAATGTCTTTGATGGAAAAGAGGCAGATCACAAGCGCTGCAAGAATAAAGATCAGCATGATGAGATAGGCTTTTCTGGCCTGGATCATCATTTTTCCAATTTGTTTGTTGAATGAAAACATGCCTATCCAGGGCATAATCAAAAACAGGCCGGTCTTGGCCCATTCCAAAGGGCTCAATGCCGGAAGTTTGAAATCCATTGAAACAGGAGGAAAAATGCTCAAAGGATTCAGTTTGTCAAAAAGATATAACCCGGAGACCATGAAATAAAAGGGCAGGATAAAACCGATTGTTGAAAGCAACCACTCCCTCAGGGAAGCTGGTCTCATGATCATGACAGCGATGGTGATCCATCCATAAAGAATCAGAAAATGTGTATTCATCAATACCAGGCATCCAACAACAAAGCCCGTCAGCAGAAGCTGGTTGCTGGCATTGTTTTGCTTGTACATCACAATCATCCATTTCAATACTAGCAGGATGATTCCGTTAAGCACCAGGAAAACAGGACTTGTATGCAAAGGCAGCAGGGTGTTGAGCAGCAAAAAAGACATGGCAGGAATAAAACCTGCCCTCTCCATGAGCTTGTGGTCTGATATGATCTTGTTGAGGAGTAAAGCTTCCGTAAGCAACACAGAAGTGTAGATGGTCTTTCCCAACATGCCTTTGGATCCGTCAAGGAAAGACAGGTAGGCAAACAATTCCTTGAAAATGGCCGTAGCACCCGCGGGCACTGTGGCATTCACCATTGTGTCGCCGGTAATTCCTGGCAAGAAGGCCAGCAAAGCCAGCAACAGCAGGGCAAGGGGGTTGTTATTCTTAAAAATTCCTATCACGTTGCTTGATCAAAATTCGAGCTTGGCGAAGCAAATATAGTTCTTGTACATGCAGGGCATGATAATTTGTCTGAGGCCAACCTGTTTTCCAAATTTAGGCATGAATTCATAGTCCCTGTTGAGGTTCTTCAAAGTAGGTTGTCGTTTGATTCTTCCTTCAGCATCGATTGTAGCAGAGTTCAGCAACAGCTCTCGTTTTTCTTTCTGGTTGAAAAGAAAACGCAGGTCATTTCCCGTATTGAAAAGCTGGTAGGAGATGAATGTATCAGAGTTGTCATCGTATTGGTTTTTCCTGACCGTATTGCTCCAGCGCAATTTGCCATCTGCATTGAAAAAGAATACCATGATGTTTTCCGACACATGCCGAACATAATTGTTCTGTTGTCCAAACCTGTTGAAGGGATCATAAAAGCCATAATTGTACATCCTGCTCATGGGGGATGAATACCACATGTCAAAAGGGGAATAAAAGCCACTGCCATACAGATAATCATACCTGTTCCAGGCGCTGTTTTTGGAAGAGGAATAGTACAATTCAGAAACCACTGCATACCCCCCATCCTGCACCGGGATGACATGGCGGATGAAATGGTCATTGAAAGCAGTTTTCATCGCCCCGGTTTCACTTTTGGCATCCATCCTGAGACTGTCATTGAATAGAAAATCGGTTTCAGAAGCTATTGTTTCAGTTTTTTTGTCCCATACCAGCGAATACAATCCATCAATGTTTCCTCGTTTTTGTTTGTAGAAGAAGGATGTCAGGATGATTCTTTTGTTGTAATTGTCAAACTTCAATTTTATCTCATCAAGGGTTTTTTCCTTGAGTACTACAGGCATAATTTTGATGGAATCGCTGAGTGCACGCTTGAAAACCAGGTCAATCTTGTTGATGTATTCCCTCCCTCCGGTTCTCGCACTTCTGCCGAAGATGAAATCACCGTCATTGTCCACCAGAAAATCAGTGAAGGATCCTTCACGATCATTGACCCGGAGTCCAAAATTGCTTTTCTTTTTCAGTTGCATCTTGTTGTCGTAAAGCAGGGAGGTGATCAGGTAATTTTTTTCGTTGGGGCGCTTGATCTTGAAGATGACAATTTGTTTTTTGTCATCACTGCTGATCATGGAATAAACCTTGTTGTCCATCAGGCCTGCCATTTGTGAAGTGTCAAGGTCTACAGGGTCTGTCATGAGTTTTCCATCTGCATTGATTTTTACCATGGAGCAGTACATCACATTCCTCCGCTGGTATTGGTAAATCATGTAGGCAAAATCATTGTAAGCAATGAAATCAATATTGACAACCCTGTCTGGTAAGAATTCAAGTTTGACCCTGTTCTTGAGTTTCATCTCAAGGTCATAGACGGAAATATCATGGCGATTTTTGAAATTCTTGTAGACATTGATGTTGTTGCCCATTTTGCCGATGATTTCAAAATTCATTTCCCGGTAATCGTCTTTGTCAACTTCGGAATAATCGATCTGTTGTGCAAAAGTTCCCAGGTAGAGCAGGCAGGTGAGGAGAAATATGGCGATATGTTTCATTGTCTTTGCTTTCAGTATAAAATTAGGTCAACCTTTGTTAAAAGAAACAAATATTCGCTATACCTTTGAAATGCCATATGGCAATCATCACATCCTTTTATAGTGAGTAAACAGCTTAACAAGGTAACCGGCGCGGGGTTACTGATCGCCCTGGGGATCATTTACGGAGACATCGGAACATCCCCACTTTACGTTTTTAGTGCAATCATCAATGGACGTGTTATCAGTGAAGACCTTATACTGGGTGGAATCTCTTGTATCATCTGGACGCTGACACTGCAGACAACGGTGAAATATGTGATTTTGACACTCCAGGCCGACAACAGGGGTGAGGGTGGTATTTTCTCTCTCTATACTCTTGTTCGGAGGAGAAGAAAGTGGCTGGTAGCACCTGCCATGATTGGTGGAGCTGCATTGTTGGCAGATGGAATGATCACGCCTCCCATTTCTGTGACCTCTGCCGTTGAAGGTCTTACCCAGCTTCCCCGGTTTGCGGCCATCACCGAAATGCAGATCGTTTATATCGTGCTGGGAATTATTGCGGTCTTGTTTTTCATGCAACAGTTCGGAACGGCCTCCATTGGAAGGATGTTCGGTCCCATCATGCTGGTATGGTTCTCCATGATTGCCATCCTGGGTATTGTCAATATCACACATGATTGGTCAGTGTTGAAAGCGTTCAGCCCACATTATGCCATCAAATTGCTTACCACTTATCCCAAAGGTTTTTGGATCCTTGGTGCCGTTTTTCTCTGTACAACGGGTGCAGAGGCATTGTATTCTGACATGGGCCATTGTGGAAAGAACAACATACGGTTTTCCTGGATAGGTGTCAAGGTTTGTCTAATTTTCAGTTATCTCGGTCAAGGGGCCTATTTGTTGGCCCAAAATGGGAAACTATTTGCCAATGCCGGGTTGATGAAAGACGCCGCTTTTATGGCATTGAATCCAACTGCAGAGCCCCTTCGAAATCCCTTCTTTGCAGTGATGCCAGATTCATTTCTGATTGTCGGCATCATCATCGCAACTGCAGCAGCGATCATCGCCAGCCAGGCCCTGATCAGCGGCTCTTTCACCTTGATCAGTGAAGCGATGCGCCTCAATTTGTGGCCCAAGTTCAAAATTGTTTATCCGACGGAAGAGAGAGGACAATTGTTCATTCCGGCCATCAATTTTCTGCTTTTTGTAGGATGTTGCGGCATCGTGCTTTATTTCAAGAACTCTGGAAACATGGAAGGAGCCTATGGATTGGCCATCACACTTTGCATGATTGCCACTTCAATTTTATTTGCCAATTATCTTGTGCTACACAGGATAAAATCATTTTGGATTTACCTCTACCTCATTGTTTATTTCAGCATTGAGTTTGGTTTTCTGTTCGCCAACCTGGACAAGTTTCCGCATGGGGGATATGTAACTTTGATCATTGGTGGCGTATTGTTCCTCATCATGTATGTCTGGTTCAAATCCAGAAAAATCAAGAACCGTTACGTGGAATTTGCAAGGCTTGACAATTACCTGCCGGTTTTGCAGGAGCTCAGCAATGACCAGTCCATCAACAAATATGCAACCCACCTGGTTTACCTCAGCAGTGCCAACAATCCCAAAGAAATTGAGTACAAGATCATTCACTCTATCCTGAACAAGAAGCCCAAGCGCGCAGACATATATTGGTTTGTTCACGTTGATACCATGGACGATCCCTATACCTGTGAATATGAGGTGCAGACCATTATTCCCAATGAGGTGATCAGGGTTGAGTTCAGGCTTGGATTCCGGGTACAACCCAAGATCAACCTGATGTTCAGGAAAGTGGTGGAAGACATGGTTTCCAACAAGGAAGTCAACATCACTTCAAGGTATGAAAGCCTTCAGCGCAACAACATAGCGGGTGATTTTGAGTTTATCGTGATGGAGAAATTCCTCAGCCAGGACAATGAATTGCCTTTCTGGGAGCGTGTGGTGATGAAGCTTTATTTCTGGCTAAAAGAAGTATCCCTTTCGGAAGAAAAGGGATTTGGATTGGATGCCAGCAATGTGACGGTTGAAAAATTCCCGTTGGTGGTTGCCCCGGTCAAAAGTTTAAAACTGAAACGCATCGTTCAAGATGAGGAATAATCAAGATACCCTTCGTGTGCTCATTGTCGGTTGTGGAAACATGGGCGCTTCCCATGCCCTTGCCTTTCACCAGATGCCGGGTGCATCCATTTGTGGCATTGTTTCTACTGGTAAAAGCAAGGAATTGTTGAATGAAAAACTGGGTGGTGGCCACCTGCTTTTCAGTGATTACCAAGAGGCTTTGAATGCTACCCATCCCGATGCAGTTTGTATTTCAACTTATCCTGATACCCATGAGGCCTTTGCCGTAATGGCTTTTGAAAAAGGATGTCATGTG
>Ga0222712_10002879_pt1 | contig 19263 bp, 15 predicted proteins | sample C33_657DmetaG_FD_165043 | JGI IMG/M metagenome (GOLD analysis project Ga0222712, IMG submission 165043) | Estuarine water microbial communities from San Francisco Bay, California, United States - C33_657D | ecosystem: Environmental > Aquatic > Marine > Unclassified | place: USA: California... | reverse complement strand
GCAGGTTGCGGTTGGTCTGGTAGGCGTCGGTCTTCTGCGCGTCCGGGGCGACCTTGATCAGGCCGGAGAAGATGGTGCGCGACTTGCCGAGGAGCGCGTTCTTGAACAGCAGGTCCGAGGTGGCGGAGCCGGCCTGGTGGATCTGGAGGGTGCGCTGGTCGAACTCCTGCTCGCCGTCCGACACGCTGATGCCGTAGAGGCGCACGTCGGCGCCCGCGCCCTCGATGCGCACCACATTCTCGAGCCGGGCGCGGCGCGAGCCGAGCGAGGCGTTGACCGAGGTGATGCGGGCGTCGCGCCCGCCCGTCGTGGTGTCGACCTGGAACGACTGCGCCGCGGCGCCCCAGTCCTGGACGGAAAGGCGGTCGACGGAGGCGTTGGGGCCGGCATGGACGTCCGCGGCCGAGATGCTGAGCGTGCGGGTGCCGGGATGGGCGCCGAGGAAGAAGTCGGCCACCGCGGCCCCGGAGGACTCCTCCGCGACAACGAGGGTGTGGGGGAAGACCGCCGCGCCCTCGGCGAGGCCCCAGTGGACCGCGACGAACGGACGGCCCACCCTGACGCCCTTGGGCACGCGCAGGACGGTGCCCGCGCCGAGCCAGGCCTTGTGCAGGGCGAGGAACTTGGCCCCGCCGAGCGCGGCCGGGTGGCGCAGGAGGTGCGACTGGAGCAGGGCGGGATGGTGGCGGACGGCGTCCGCCAGCGTCTCGAAGACCACGCCCCGGGCCGCGAGGTCGGGCGCGAGGACGGGCCGGAGGACGCAGTGCCCGTCGACGAACACGGCCAGTCCCGCCGGGTCGGCGACCAGGGCGGCGCTCCGCGCGACGAGCGCGTCGATGTCGGCCTGGGCGGGCTCGGGCGCGGCCGCGAAGCCGTCGAGGGAGAGCGAGCGGGTGTCGGAGAAGCGCCAGGCCTCGTCGCCCAGCCTGGGCATGGGGAGGGCGCGGGCCTCGGCGGCGCCCTGGGCGCGGAGCGCGGCCAGCCAGGCGGGCGCCGAGGCGTCGGGGGCGGGCAGGATCACGGCGGAGGGGGCGGGGGCGGTCGGCATGGTCGTTCAGCCCACGGAGCCCTCCATCTCGAGCTCGATCAGCCGCTTGAGCTCGACGGAATACTCCATCGGGAACTCCTTCACGAGGTCGTTGACGAAGCCGTTGACGGCGAGGGACATCGCCTCGCCCTCCGAGAGGCCGCGCTGGCGCATGTAGAAGATCTGCTCGGCCGAGACCTTGGAGACGCTCGCCTCGTGCTGCACGCTGTTGCGCTGGCCCCGGACCGTGATGGCGGGGTAGGTGTCGGTGCGGCTGTTGGCGTTGATCAGGAGCGCGTCGCACTCCGTGTTGTTGCGGCAGTTGCGGAGCGCGCGGGGGATGTGGACCTGGCCGCGGTAGGTCGAGCGGCCCTCGCCGACGGAGATGGACTTCGCGATGATGTTGGACGTGGTGTCGTCGGCCGCGTGGATCATCTTCGCGCCCGTGTCCTGGTGCTGGCCGTCCGAGGCCAGCGCGATAGAGAGAACCTCGCCGCGCGCCCGCCTGCCCTTCAGGATCACCCCGGGGTACTTCATGGTCAGCCGCGAGCCGATGTTGCAGTCGATCCAGCGCACCTCGGCGTCCTCCTCGGCCAGCCCGCGCTTGGTCACGAGGTTGAAGACGTTGTTCGACCAGTTCTGGACCGTGATGTACTGGATCTTCGCGCCCTTGAGGGCGACCAGCTCGACCACCGCCGAGTGCAGGGTGGCGGTCTCGAACTTCGGGGCGGTGCAGCCCTCCATGTAGGTGACCTCCGCGCCCTCGTCGGCGATGATCAGGGTGCGCTCGAACTGGCCGAAGTTCTCCGCGTTGATGCGGAAGTAGGCCTGGAGCGGCTGGCGCACCTTGACCCCCTTGGGCACGTAGATGAAGGAGCCGCCGGAGAAGACCGCGGAGTTGAGCGCGGCGAACTTGTTGTCCGAGGCCGGGATGACCTTGCCGAACCAGCGGCGGAAGACCTCGGCGTGCTCGCGCAGGCCCTCGGTCGGGCCGACGAAGATCACCCCGAGCTTCTCCAGGTCGGCCTTCATGTTGGAGTAGGCCGCCTCGGAGTCGAACTGCGCCTCGACGCCGGCGAGGAACTTGCGCTCCGACTCGGGGATGCCCAGGCGCTCGAAGGTCTGCTTGACGTCGTCGGGCACCTCCTCCCACGTCCGCGAGGGTTTCTGCCCCTTGGCCAGGTAGTAGCGGATGTCCCCGAACCTGATGTTGTCGAGGTCGCGCGTGGCCCAGTGCGTGGGCATGGGCATCGACTCGAAGATGCCGAGCGCCTTGTGGCGGAACGCGCGCACCCACTCGTCCTCGCCCTTGACCTTGGCGATGTAGTCCACGGTGGCGGGGGTCAGGCCGACCCCGGCGTCGTACGCGTAGTCCTCCTTGTAGCGGAAGTTGCCCTTCTCGCGGTCGACGTCGATCGCCGCCTGCTGGGCGTCGGGTTCGGTGTGGGGGTCGATCATGGCCGTGGGTGGGCGGGGGTCAGGCGCGGGCGAGCTCCTTCTCGACCCAGGCGTAGCCCTTGGCCTCGAGCTCGCGGGCCAGCTCCTTGTCGCCGCTGTGGACGATCCGCCCGTCGAACATGATGTGGACCCGGTCGGGCACGATGTGGTCGAGGAGGCGCTGGTAGTGGGTGATGACGAGGAAGCCCGTCTCCGGGCCGCGCGCCTTGTTGACGCCCTCGGCCACGATGCGCAGCGCGTCGATGTCCAGGCCCGAGTCCGTCTCGTCCAGCACCGCGTACTTCGGCTCGAGCATGAGCATCTGCAGGATCTCGCAGCGCTTCTTCTCGCCGCCTGAGAAGCCCTCGTTGACGGAGCGGGCGGTGAACTTCCGGTCCATCCTGAGCGCGTCCATCCTCTCGTAGAGCCGGGCATAGTAGGCCTTGGCGTCGAAGGGCGCCCCCTTCGGCTGGCGGGCGACCAGGGCCGCGCGGATGAAGTTGGCGATGGACACCCCGGGAATCTCGCTCGGGTACTGGAAGGCCAGGAAGAGACCGGCGCGCGCGATGGCGTCGGGTTCCAGGCCCAGGATGGGCTGGCCGTCGAGCCGCACCTCGCCCTCGGTCACGGTGTAGTCCTCGTGGCCGGCCAGGACCTTGGAGAGCGTGCTCTTGCCGGTCCCGTTGGGCCCCATGATGGCGTGCACCTCGCCCTTCGGGAGCTCGAGGTTGAGCCCCTTGAGGATCGGCCGGTCGCCGATCGAGGCGTGGAGATTGCGGATGCTGAGGTGGGACATGCGAGGGGAGGGGGATTGGAGGGACGAATAGACGAGGGGCTGGAGGCGAGCGGTCACCTGCGGCGCTTGCCGTGGAAGGAGATCTCGACGGCTTCGGTCTGGAATTCCTCGGGGAGGATGCGGCGGAGCGTCTCGAGCATCCGGGGAGGCAGGTCGATGTCGTAGACCCTGCCGGTTTCCTGGTCGCGGAAGTGGGCGTGCGGGGCGAGGTTGGGGCAGTAGCGCGTGGGCTCCCGCTCGTGGTTGACCTGCCGGACAAGACCGCAGCCGACAAAGGTCTCCAGGCAGTTGTAGACGGTGGCCAGCGAGACCCCGGGCATGCGCTCCCGGGTGCGGTGGAAGACCTCGTCGACCGTCGGGTGGTCGCGCTTGTCGAGCAGGACGGAGTAAACCGCCTCGCGCTGGGGGGTCAGCTTCTGGCCCGCGCGGCGCAGGGCCTCGGTCAGGCTCTCGTGATCATGCTTGCCCATCCCTTACCTAGAATTGGAATGATTCCAGATATCAAGCCAAACCCACCCTAAGCTGCGATCAACTCAGTTGACCCTAGGGTCGAATCCCGGGTCCCCAGGGCCCAGTTGGCGCTCGGTCTCCAATCGGCCAAGGCTTTCCGCAAGCAGCAGCAGCCTGGCTTCGGGATCGGACATGCCGAGGAGCCGGCGACGGATGGCCGGGTCCGCGATCAGGTGGCCCGCCGCGGCGTCGGCGAAACGCCCGGGGTGCGAGGCTGCCATCTGCTGCAATCGGGGCAGGAGCCCCGCCGCCTCCTCTTCCGTCATGTTCGCCCGGATGAGTCGCTCGACCAGCGCCGAAACCCTGGCCAGGGGTATGTGGGCGGTCGGACCCGCCTCGTCGTCGGCCACCTCCACCGCCCGAAGGGCAGGGTAGGGTCTGCGTCGGGCAAGGCTGCCCACCTGCAGACGCGTCTCGCCCTCAAGCAGGACGAGGTGTCGTCCATCCGGAAGCGCCTGGTGGCTGATGATCCTGCCCAGCGTGGCCCAGGCGCCCGGAATCTCGTTGCCGTCGGCGTCGGCCAGCGCCTCGGCGACCGCAAAGCGACGGTCGCCGGCGAGGGCATCCTCGACCATGCGACGGTACCGAGGCTCGAAAAGATGCAGGGGCAGGAGCTGGAAGGGGAGCAATGAGCACCCGCCGAGCAGGATGCAGGGGTAGTCCGTGGCCGTGCCCATCCCGCCAAGGGAGGGACAAACCGTCCGGGCGCAAGCGGCGCCGATCAGGCCCAGCGGTCGAGGAAGAGCAGGGCCGGGTCCGGTCGAGGCGTCTCCGCCACGTAGATGGCCAGCCGGAGCCCCGGGAGATGGCTGTCGGGCGCCCCCGGGTTGCGGCCCCGGATCTCGGAGAGCAGCGTCTCGGCGGAGCGGCCCGCCACCTGGTCCAGGCGGCTGTAGCCGGCGTCCAGCAGGTCCCTTGCGACGTCCAGGGGAAGGCGCGGCACCCGCATGAAGGCGCTCGTCACCGCCTCGAGGCGGCGGCGCTCGGCCCTCTCCTTGGCCGATTCGCTCACAGGCGCTCGAGCACGGCCCGGCCCATCGCCTTGCAGCCCACGGAGGGCTTCCCCGCGGCGATGTCGGCCGTGCGGATGCCCTCGGCGATGGCGCGGTCGACGGCGGCCTCGATGGCTCGCGCCTCGGCCTCCAGTCCGAAGGAATGGCGCAACATCAGGGCGGCCGAGAGAATCTGGGCGCAGGGGTTGGCCTTGTCCTGCCCGGCGATGTCGGGCGCGGTGCCTCCGGAGGGCTCGTAGAGGCCGAACGGGCGGCCGTGACGGTTGGCGACGGCCCCGAGCGAGGCCGAGGCCATCATGCCGAGCGAGCCGCAGACCACCGCCATCTCGTCCGAGAGGATGTCGCCGAACATGTTCTCGGTCAGGATGACATCGAACTGGCCGGGGCGCAGGACGAGCTGCATGGCGGCGTTGTCGATGTAGAGGAACTCCAGCTTGACCTCGGGGGCCCTCGCCGCGACGCGCTCGGCCACCACCTTGCGCCAAAGCACGGAGGTTTGCAGGACGTTCGCCTTGTCCACCAGGGTGATGCGTCCGCGGCGCCCGCGCGCCGTCGCGATGGCGACGTCGGTGATCCGCTCGATCTCCGACTTGCGGTAGACCATGGTGTCGACCGCCTCGACATCCCCGCCCTCCAGCTCCCGGGTCGACTTCGCCCCGAAGTACAGCCCGCCGGTCAGCTCGCGGATGCAGACCATGTCGATCCCGTCGGGGATGCGCTCGGGTCGCAGCGGCGAGGTCTCCGAGAGGGACTTCGGCAGGAGGCCGGGCCGCACGTTGGCGAAGAGGCTGAAGTGCTTGCGCAGGGGCAGGAGCGAGGCGCGCTCGGGCTGCTCCTGGGGAGGCAGCTTCTCCCACTTGGGACCGCCGACCGAGCCGAAGAGAATCGCGTCGGCCGCCTGGCAGGCCGCCAAGGTGGGGTCGGGCAGGGCCTTGCCGTGGGCGTCGATGCCCGCCCCGCCGACCGGATGGGTGGAGTGGCTCAGCGTGTGTCCGCCCCTTTTCAGGACCGCCTCGAGCACCAGCAGGGCGGACGCCATGACCTCGGGTCCGATGTAGTCACCAGGCAAAACGGCAATCTTGAGGTCCATAAGGGTGCTTTGGGCGGCTTGGGCAGGGGCTGAACAAGGCCCAAAGCGGGGCAGGGGACAAGACTTAGATGGGTTTGGCGGGTTTTTGGCTCGAAAATGGGGCGTCCACCTTTCCCAAACCGTACCCCCGCCGTCATCATTCTGTAACATTGGGGTGGGATGATTCCCTCGTCTTCCCACCATGAACACGCTCCTCCGCTCCCTCGCCCTCGCTGCGTTCACCTCGGCTCCCGCGCTTGCCCAGAACGCCGTGGTCCTCGATCCCAAGCTCCCCGACTACGCCGTGACCTCCGGCGTCTCCGGCAACCTCAACTCCGTCGGTTCCGACACCCTCAACAACCTCATGACCTTCTGGGCCGAGGGCTTCAAGGCCCGCTACCCCAACGTCAAGGTCCAGATCGAGGGCAAGGGCTCGTCCACCGCTCCCCCCGCCCTCGCCTCCGGTCTCGCCCAGGTCGGCCCCATGAGCCGCGCGATGAAGGCCTCCGAGATCGCCTCCTTCGAGGGGCGCTTCGGCCACAAGCCCACCCCGGTTCCCGTGGCGGTCGACGCGCTCGCGGTCTTCGTCCACAAGGACAATCCCCTGAAGGGTCTTTCCCTCACCCAGGTTGACGCCATTTTCTCCTCCGGTCGCAAGCGCGGCGGGCAGGACGCCTCCAGCTGGGGCGCGGTCGGCCTCGACGGCGCCTGGGGTTCCCGCAGCATCTCCGTGTTCGGCCGCAACTCCGCCTCCGGCACCTACGGCTTCTTCAAGGAGATCGCCCTCAAGAACGGCGACTTCAAGTCCTCGGTCAAGGAGCAGCCCGGTTCCTCCTCGGTCGTCCAGGGCATCGCCTCCGACCTCTCCGCCGTCGGCTACTCGGGTATCGGCTACGCCACCTCCGGGGTCCGCGCCCTCCCTCTCTCCGAGAAGGACGGCCAGGAGTTCGTCGCCGCCAACCAGGCCAACTGCGAGTCCGGCGCCTACCCCCTCGCCCGCTTCCTCTACGTCTACGTCAACAAGGCCCCCAACAAGGACATGGACCGCCTCACCCAGGAGTTCATGACCTTCGTGGTCTCCAAGCAGGGCCAGGAAATCACCATCAAGGACGGCTACTTCCCGATCAACTCGGACGTCGCCGCCGAGGCCCGCGCCGCCCTCAAGTTCTACGCGGCCGAGTGATCCCTTCGCCGCCTCGCCCCCGAGGCTTCTCCCGCCACGCCCACCGGGCCGGCCCTAAGCGGAGAGCCTCGACGGGCGGGACGGCTCCCGCGGGCTTCGGCCCGCTTCCCTTTTCGCCCCGCCCGTAACGCAAACGACACCCCTTGGACACGAAGGAAACATCCGGCATCCGTCGCCACGAGGTCAACCCGCGCACCCTGGCGATCGACCGTTGGATGGCCCGCCTCATCAACGTCGGCGGGGTTGGCGTCATCGCCGCCGTCCTGGGGATGCTCGTCTTCCTCGTCGCCCAGGTCGTGCCGCTCTTCCGCGGGGCCGAGCTGGAGGAGCTTCCGTCCGCGCAGCTCCCGGCCGGGGTCGCCGCCCTCGTCGTGGATGAGTACGGCGAGCTGCCCTGCGCGGTGATGCCCGACGGCGAGCTGCGGTTCCACCGCCTTGACGGCTCCCTGGCCAAGTCCTGGCGACCCGACCTGCCCGGTCGCAGCGTCACCGCGGTGCGCGCCTACCCGAGGGACGGCATCGTCCTGATGGGCCTCGACGACGGCTCGGTCGCCGAGGTCAAGGTCGGCCACCGCTCCCGCTTCGAGGCCGCTGGGGCTCGCGTGGTCGAGGCCGACCCCGCCCTCGCCTCGGTTCTTCCCATCGTGCCCGGCGCCGCGCTGGAGTCGGTGCACCATGTCCGTGGGCCGGCCGGCCGCGTGGTCCTCGTCCGCCATGCCTCGCCCGCGGGCGCTCGCCTGGTCGCGGTCAAGGTGGCCGAGCGCCGCGCCCTCGGCGGCAAGGTGCGAAGCACGCCCTCCGCGCCGGCTGCGGTCGGAGCTGGGTTGGCCGGCGTCGTCGGCGAGGTCCTGATGGCCAACGGCGAGCGCATCCTCGCCGTGCTGGCCGACGGCCAGGCGGTGGTGTTCGCCGACGCCGACGGCTCCTATCCCGAGGTCCAGCGCTTCCGTCCCTTCCCCGATTCCCCCGGCGCCCGACCCACCTCCCTCGGCCTTGTCCTCGGGGATGTCACCGTCGTCCTCGGTTCCGACCAAGGCCATGAGGAGGCCTGGTCCCTCTATCCCCAGCGCCAGGCGGATGGCTCCGAGGTCCGCGCCTTCGGCCGCATCCATGTCAACGAGGCCCTCGGGGGACGGGCGGACGGGTTCGCGCCCTCGCCGGTCAACAAGTGCTACGTCGCCTCCTCCCGCGGCTCCCTGGAGATCCGCCACATGACCACCGGCACCGTCCGCTGGTCCGGCCCCCCGGTCGAATCCTTCCTCGCCGGCTTCCTCTCCAAGAACCACGACCAGATGGGCGTCCTCGAGTCCTCCGGCCGGCTCCGCCGCTGGAAAGTCGACGACCACCACCCCGACGGCGGTTGGCGGGCCTTCTTCGCCCCCATCTGGTACGAGGGCGGCACCGGCCCGGAGCACGCCTGGCAATCCAGCTCGGGCAACGACGAGTTCGAGCCGAAGCTCTCCCTCATCCCCCTCATCTACGGCACCCTCAAGGGCACGCTCTATGCGATGGTCTTCGCCCTTCCCGTCGCCCTCCTCGCCGCGGTCTACGTGTCCCAGTTCCTCCGTCCCGAGCTGAAGCGCGTGATCAAGCCGACGATGGAGATCATGGCCTCGCTGCCGTCGGTCGTGCTTGGCTTCCTCGCCGGCCTCTGGCTCGCCCCCCTGGTCGACGGCCATCTCGTCGCCCTCCTGCTCGCGGTCCTCGCCCTGCCGACCACCGCCCTCGTGTTCGGCACCGCCTGGTCGAGGCTCCCCCTTGCCGCGCGTCGCCGCATCCCGCCGGGCTGGGAGTTCGCCGCGCTGGTTCCCCTCCTGGCCGTGGCGGTCGGAGCCGCCTGGCTCGCCGCCCCGTCGGTCGAGGCGGCCCTCTTCAGCGTCCGCGACCCGGGCACCGGCCAGATGGTCGCGGACTTCCGCGAATGGTGGCGCCTCGCCACCGGGATGTCGTACGACGCCCGCAACTCCGTGGTGGTCGGCTTCGTGATGGGCTTCGCCGTCATCCCCGTCATCTTCACCATTGCCGAGGACGCCCTCTCAAACGTCCCCCCCGCGCTCACCTCCGGCTCGCTCGCGCTCGGCGCCAGCCGCTGGCAGACCGTCTGGCGCGTGGTCGTCCCCACCGCCATGGCGGGCATCTTCTCCGCGGTCATGATCGGCTTCGGCCGCGCCGTCGGCGAGACCATGATCGTCGTGATGGCCACGGGCAACACCCCCGTGATGGAGCTCAACCCCTTCAGCGGCATGCGCACCCTCTCCGCCAACATCGCGGTCGAGCTCCCCGAGGCCCCCGTCGGCCACACCCATTACCGCGCCCTCTTCCTCGGCGCCTGCTGCCTCTTCCTCATGACCTTCGTCCTCAACACCGCCGCCGAGGTCCTCCGCCAGCGGCTGCGCGAGCGCTACAAGGTCGTCTGACCCATGAAGGACCCCGTTCCCAACGTCCCCGACGCCAAGCCCCCCGCGGGCGAGGCCTTCGTCTGGTTCACCTCGGTCGGCCTCGTGCTCGGCCTAACCATGGTCGCCGCCCTTGTCGGCGTCATCGTCCTCAACGGCGCCAAGGCCTTCTGGCCCGCCGCCATCGAGCGGGCCGAGCTGGCCGACGGCCGGGTGCTCCTCGGCCCCCTCGTGCAGGAGCGCCTCAAGCCCGGCACGCCTCCCGCCGCCGGCCTGCTCGAGCGCCAGTACCAAATCGGGCTTCGCGAGCAGAACGGCCAGAGCTTCGCCTGGATCGACGCGTCGGCGGTCCGGTCATCCTCCCTCCCGCCGGGCGCCCTCGCCCTCGAGCGCATGGAGAACGGCGCCGCCTTCCTCCTGCCCGCCGAGCTTCGCCTCGCCGGCGGATCCCGCCTCGCCGCCTCGGACCCCGCCTTCCTCTCCCGGCTGGAGTCGCTCATCGCCTCGGTCGCCGAGCGGCGCGAGCGCCTCGCCGAGGTCGAGAAGGTCCGCATCGGCCGGATCAACACCGAGCTCCAGCGGGTGAAGGTCGGCCTGCGCAAGGCGGCCGACCTCGGCACGCCCGACGCCGAGCTCAAGGCCGAGGCCGCCCGTCTCGACGCCGATTACCAGCTGCTCGCCGCCGAGGCCAGGTCCCTCCGCGACGGCTTCCCCGCCGACGTGCTCGCCGGGACCGACGGCGCCGGCCGCCCCCTCGAGTTCCCCGTCGCCTCCCTGGTCCGCGCCTGGGAGCCGAATCGGCTCGGGCTCGGGGGCAAGCTCGCCCTCGCCGCCTCCCGCGCCTGGGAGTTCGTCAGCGCCGAGCCCCGCGAGGCCAACACCGAGGGCGGGGTCCTGCCCGCCCTCTTCGGCACCTTCGCCATGACCGTGCTGATGAGCGCGCTCGTCACGCCCTTCGGCGTGGTCGCCGCCATCTACCTGCGCGAATACGCCCGGCAGGGCGCGGTCCTGCGCATGGTCCGGATCAGCGTCAATAACCTGGCCGGCGTGCCCTCCATTGTCTTCGGCGTCTTCGGCCTCGGCTTCTTCGTCTACGTCCTCGGCGGCAACCTCGACCGCCTGCTCTTCGCCGACGAGCTGCGCTACAACAACAACACCCCCGTGCTCGGCACCGGCGGCCTGCTCTGGGCCTCGCTCACCCTCGCCCTCATGACCCTGCCCGTGGTCATCGTGGCCACCGAGGAGGCCCTCAGCGCCGTCCCCCGCGGCATGCGCGAGGCTTCCCTCGCCTGCGGCGCCTCCAAGTGGCAGACCATCCGCGAGATTCTCCTGCCCGCCTCCGCCCCCGGGATCCTGACCGGCGTCATCCTCGCCATGGCGCGCGGCGCCGGCGAGGTCGCGCCCCTGATGATCGTCGGCGTGGTCAAGCTCGCCCCGACCCTGCCCATCGACGGCGAGTTCCCCTTCCTCCACATGGACCGCAAGTTCATGCACCTCGGCTTCCACATCTACGACCTCGGTTTCCAGTCGCCCGACTCCGACGCCGCCCGCCCGATGGTCTTCGCCTCCACCCTGCTGCTCCTCCTGCTCGTCCTTTTCCTCAACCTCGGCGCCATCGCCATCCGCAACCGCCTCCGTGAACGCTACAAAACCTCCGCCTTCTGAACCCGCCATGACCACCTCCCCCACCCGGATCCAGGTCAACCCGTCCGTCCCCGGCGACGGCCGTCCCGATTACATCCGCATCCAGGACTACGGCTTCTGGTACGGGGCCAAGAAGGCGCTCGACGCCATCACGCTCGACATTCCCGAGCGCCAGGTCACCGCCTTCATCGGGCCCTCGGGCTGCGGCAAGTCGACCCTCCTGCGCAACCTCAACCGGATGAACGACCTCATCGACGCCGTCCGGCACGAGGGCGACATCACCGTGGGCGGCCGCTCGATCTACGACCCGACCGTCGAGGTCATCTCCCTCCGCCGCCGGGTCGGCATGGTCTTCCAGAAGTCCAACCCCTTCCCCAAGTCGATCTACGAGAACGTTGTCTACTCCCTCCGGGTGGCCGGCGTCTCCGATCGCGACATCCTCGACGAGACCTGCGAGTCGTCGCTCCGCCGCGCCGCTCTCTGGGACGAGGTCAAGGACCGGCTCCAGGACAGCGCCCTCGGCCTCTCGGGCGGGCAGATGCAGCGCCTTTGCATCGCGCGCGCCATCGCCAACCAGCCCGAGATCCTGCTCATGGACGAGCCCTGCTCGGCCCTCGACCCCATCGCCACCGGCAAGATCGAGGAGCTCATCCACCACCTCAAGGCCCAGTTCACCATCGTCATCGTCACGCACTCCATGCAGCAGGCCGCGCGCGTGTCCGACCGCACCGCTTTCTTCTACCTTGGGAAGCTGGTCGAGGCCGACCGCACCGAGAAGATCTTCATGAACCCGGCCCAGTCCCAGACCGAGGCCTACATCTCCGGCCGCTTCGGCTGATTTCCCGCGCCCCATTTCCCCGATCCCCCACCCCCTCCCACCCATGCAACGCTACTTCCATGAGGAGCTCCGCCAGCTCCGCGACGACCTCGTCCTGATGGGCGAGCGCGCCCTCGACATGACCCGCCTTTCCCTCAAGGCCCTCGAGGAGGGCGACGACAAGCTCGCCCTCCAGGTGCGGGGCATGGACGACGGGGTCGACGACCTCGAGAAGCGCGTCGACCGCGAGATCATGCGCTACCTGACCCTCTTCGGGCCCATGGGCGGCGACGTCCGCCTGCTGCTCGGCGCGCGCGACATCTGCCACGACCTCGAGCGCGTGGCCGACGAGGCCTCGGGCATCGCCCGCCGCTCCCTCACCATCTCGGGCCGCGGACCCCTCAAGGACCTCCTCATGGTCCCCGAGGAGGGGCGCCTCGCCGCCGCCGCCCTCCGCGCCGCCATGGACAGCTTCATCGAGGGCGACCTCGCCAAGGCCAAGGGCATCCTGGAGGCGGACAAGGAAATCGACCGCCTCAACAAGGAGAACTACCTGGCCCTTCTCGGCCGATCCGGCGACACCGCCCGCATCTCGCCCTCGCACGTCGAGCTCATCTTCATCTCCAAGGCCTATGAGCGCATCGGCGACCACTCCAAGAACATCGCCGAGCAGGTCATCTTCCTCCTCAGCGGCGAGGATGTGCGCCACCAGCGCTGACCACGGGATCGGGGACAGTCGGGTGTTGCCAGGCGGGCTCGGCGCCCCCTAGAAGGCTCCCCCCTCTTCCCATGTCCCCGACTCCCTTGGTTCTCGGCAGGTTCTCCCTGGGTGTCGGCGACCGCTTCGCCCACGAGGCCGAGGCCCAGCTCGCCGCCTGCGTCGCGGCCAGGAAGCTCGGCGTCGAGATCGTGCCGGTCTGGAACAAGTCGAACCGCGAGCACAACATCATCGGCTCCGAGCCGGCCAGCACCCGCGCCGCCGCCGACGCCGCCGTGAAGGCCCTCGGCTGGAAATCCCCCTACTTCCTCGACGCCGACCACATCGGCCTGAAGACCGTCGACCGTTTCGTCGGCGTCTCCGACTTCTTCACCATCGACGTCGCCGACTTCATCGCCCAGCCGGCCGACCCCGCCGCGGTCAAGGCCTTCGTCGACCGCCACCCCGAGCTCGTCGGCACGATCGCCCTCGCCGGCATCGACCGCCCGTTCACCACGACCCGCGCCGACGTCGAGCGCACGGCCGCCAAGTTCCTCCTGGCCGTCCAGGAGGCCGGCAAGGTCCACCGCCACATCGCCGCCGCGAAGGGTGTCGGCCGCTTCGTCCCCGAGATCTCGATGGACGAGACCGACAGCCCCCAGACCCCGCCCGAGCTGCTCGTCATCCTTGCGGCCATCGCCGACGAGGGCGTGCCGATCCAGACCATCGCCCCGAAGTTCACTGGCCGCTTCAACAAGGGCGTCGACTACGTCGGCGACCTCGCCCAGTTCGAGCGCGAGTTCAACGACGACCTCTGCGTCATCGCCCACGCGGTGAGGCGGTACGGCCTGCCGGCCAACCTGAAGCTCTCCGTGCATAGCGGCAGCGACAAGTTCTCGATCTACCCGGCCATCCGTCGCGCCCTCGCCAAGCACGGCGCCGGCGTCCACGTGAAGACCGCGGGCACGACCTGGCTCGAGGAGGTCATCGGCCTGGCCGAAGCCGGCGGCGCCGGCCTCGCCCTCGCCAAGGAGATTTACGCCGAAGCCCTGTCGCACATGGACGAGCTCTGCCAGCCCTACGCGACCGTCATCGACATCGACCGTTCAAGGCTCCCCGCCGCCGCCGTCGTCAATGGCTGGACCAGCGGGCAGTTCGTCGGCGCGCTGCGCCACGACCAGGGGAACCCGCTCTACAACGCCAACATCCGCCAGCTCATCCACGTCGGCTTCAAGGTCGCCGCCAAGATGGGCCCGCGCTACCTCGAGCAGCTCAAGGCCTGCCGCGAATCCTGCTCGCGCAATGTCACCGCCAACCTGCTCGAGCGGCATATCCGGCCGCTTTTCCTCTGAGTCGGCCGGCCCGGATCAGTTCCGGACCGCGTCCCTCGCGTAAGCCTCGGCGAAGTAGGTCAGGATGAGGTCGGCCCCGGCGCGCCGGAGGGCGATGAGCGACTCGTCCCGCGCCGCGCGCAGGTCGAGCCAGCCCTGGGCGGCGGCCGCCGCGATCATCGCGTACTCGCCCGACACCTGGTAGGCGGCGAGAGGCAGGTCGGTCGCGCCCCGGAGGTCGCGGAGGATGTCCAGGTAGGGGCCGCCCGGCTTGACCATCAGGATGTCGGCGCCCTCGGCGGCGTCCAGCAGGGCCTCGCGGATGGCCTCTCGGCGGTTGGCCGGGTTCATCTGGTAGGTCGCCTTGGAGATGGGGGCCTCGCCCGCCTTGCGCGCGCTGCCCACCGCGTCGCGGAACGGGCCGTAGTAGGCCGAGGCGTACTTGGCCGAGTAGGCGAGAATGCCGGTGCCGGCGTGGCCGGCGGCGTCGAGCGCCCGGCGGATGGCGGCGACGCGCCCGTCCATCATGTCGGATGGCGCCACGAAATCGGCGCCCGCCCGGGCGGTGAGCACCGCCATCTTGGCCAGCACCTCGACCGTGCGGTCGTTGTGCACATCGAGGCCGTTGGACGTCAGGAGGCCGTCGTGGCCGTGCGTCGTGTAAGGGTCCAGGGCGATGTCCGCGAAGACCACCGTCCCCGGCGACCCCGCCTTGGCCGCCTGGATGGCGCGAAGGGCGAGCGCGTTCGGGTTCAGGGCCTCGACGCCGTCGTTCGACTTGCGGCTCGGGTCCACCTTGGGGAAGAGGGCCACGCCGTGGATGCCGAGGGACGCCAGCTCGGCGCACTTGGCGCCAAGATGGGCGAGGGGGGTGCGGACAAGCCCCGGCAGCGAAGGGATGGGTTCCGGCGCAGACGCCTCGGTCACGAAAAGGGGCTGGATCAGGCGCCGGGGGGCCAGGTCGGTCTCGGCCAGCATCGACCGGATGCCCGCGCTCGCCCGTAGTCGGCGAAGTCGGATGGGTAGCTCGTGCGACACCCCCTCAAAATGGCCGAACCCTTTGCCGGGGAAAAGGTCAAACTCCCGTGCCCCGCCTCTTCCTTGCCCTGATCGCCGCCCTTTCCGCGCTTGGCGCCGCGACCGGACTCCCCCCGCCGTCCCTTCCCCGAGACCCCTCCGAGGGCATCAAGGAGGGATGGACCCTCCTGGTCTTTCCCGACACCCAGAACTACGCCAAGTATGCCAAGAACCAGCCCAACTGGGACCGTGTCTGTCGCTGGGTCTCGGAGCATCGCGAGGCCTGGCGCATCGGCTTCGCCCTCCACCAAGGCGACCTCGTGGAGCAGAATGACATCGCCACCGGGGGAGGGCAGGGCGGGGGCGACCAGAACTCCGAATCCCAGTGGGCCAGCGCCCGCCGTGGCCTCGATCTTCTCGGCGGCAAAATCCCCGTGGCCTTCGCCACCGGCAACCACGACTACGGCCCCCGCTCCGCCGAGAACCGCAACAGCCGATTCCCGGCCGTCTTCCCCCTCAATTGGAATCCCCGCACGCTCTCCCTGGCCCAGGGCGGCACCCTCCTCGAGACCGCCCCCAACGCCTTCGGCGTGCACACCCTTGAGAACGCCGTCTTCGAGCATCGCCCGCCCTTTGGACGTCCCCTCCTCATCGTCGCCCTCGAGTGGGGTCCGCGCAAGGCCGTGGTCGACTGGGCCCGCGAGGTGCTTGCCCGCCCCGCCTACGCCAACCACCTCGGCATTCTCCTCACGCACAGCTACATGAAGCCGAACAACGAGCGCTCGGGCCAGAACGAGCCCCGGCCGCGCGTCCCGGGCAATCCCCACAACTACGGCACGGGCAAGGGCGGCGACACCCATGACGGCGAGGACCTCTGGCAGGCGCTGGTCAAGGACGCCCCCCAGGTCGAGCTCGTCCTCAGCGGACATGAGATGGGCGCGCATGTCGGCTACCGGGTGGACAAAGCCAAGGCCGGCCACGACGTCCACCAGATGCTCTTCAACGCCCAGGGCCTCGGCGGCGGCTCCTTCGAGAAGGGCAACGGCGGCGACGGCTGGATCCGCCTCCTCACCTTCGAGCCCGACGGCCGCACCGTCTCCGTCCGCACCTTCTCCCCCCTGAAGCTCGACGAGGGAAAGTCCCCTTGGTGGGACCATCCTCGCTGGAATTTCACACTGAAGCTGACGCGCTGAAGGCAGGCACGGGGGCACGGTGGCACAGGGGCACGGGAGGTTGAACTCGCTGTAGCTAGTTGATGCGTCGGGGCGGGGAGGTGCGGGGACTGCGGTGTTAGCGGTGACTGCGGGAACAGCGGTACGATTGCTGTGCGGTAACGGCGGGGAGCGGCGACTGCGGCAGAAGCGGCGGAGACTCGTGCGCTCGATCTCTTTGGACTGAGGTAACGAGCACGAGCGAGTTCTGGCCCGCGGATACCGCAGTCGCCGCATCCAGCTTCCCCGCTCAAGATCTCATCCCGCAGTCACCGCTAACCCCGCTAACCCGCTACTGAGCTATCTCCCGTGCCCCTGTGCCCCCGAGCCCCTGTGCCCCTTTGCCGGCGACTTTAGTCGCCGGCCCGGCGGCTCCGCCGCCGTGTGCCAACCTGTCCCGTCAACCGACCCTGTCCCACCCATCCAGGGGTTTTTGCCCCTGATTTAGCGATAATAAGTGGACCTTGCCCGGGTCCCCCCTTGGCACACGGCCTGCACCTAGGATGGCAAACCACAACCCAACCCAAGACCCAAAACCACCATGGCCAAGATTCTCGGCATCGACCTCGGCACGACCAACTCGTGCATGGCCGTTCGCGACGGCGCGGAAAACGTCGTCATCCCCAACAGCGAGGGCGGGCGCACCACGCCCTCCGTCGTCGCCTTCGCCAAGAACGGCGACGTCCTCGTCGGCCAGGCCGCCAAGCGCCAGGCCGTGACCAACCCGAAGAACACCATCTTCTCCGCCAAGCGGCTCATCGGCCGCAAGTTCTCCGAGCTCCGCTCCGTCGTCGCCAAGCTCCCCTACAAGGTCGTCGAGGGCAAGAACGGCGACGCCGCCATCGAGTGCGCCGTCGCCGGCGAGACTCGCACGTTCACGCCCCAGGAGATCGCCGCCAAGATCCTCGCCAAGCTCAAGGCCGACGCCGAGGCCTACCTCGGCGAGACCATCACCCAGGCGGTCATCACCGTCCCCGCCTACTTCAACGACGCCCAGCGCCAGGCCACCAAGGACGCCGGCACCATCGCCGGCCTCGAGGTCCTGCGCATCATCAACGAGCCCACCGCGGCCTCCCTCGCCTACGGCCTCGACCAGAAGAAGGACGAGAAGATCGCCGTCTACGACCTCGGCGGCGGCACCTTCGACGTCTCCATGCTCGAGATCGGCGACGGCGTCTTCGAGGTCCGCGCCACCAACGGCGACACCGAGCTCGGCGGCGACAACTGGGACGAGCGCCTCATCCAGTGGCTGGCCGACGGCTTCAAGGCCGAGCACGGCATCGACCTGACCAAGGACGCCATGGCCCTCCAGCGCCTCAAGGAGGAGGCCGAGAAGGCCAAGATCGCCCTGTCCTCGTCCAACTCGGTCGACATCAACCTGCCCTTCATCACCGCCGACGCCTCCGGGCCCAAGCACCTCAACGTCACCCTCTCCCGCGCCCAGATGGAGAAGGTCTGCGACGACCTTTTCGCCCGCACCCGCAAGCCCTTCGAGGCCTGCCTCAAGGACGCCGGCCTCAGCATGAGCCAGGTCGACGAGCTCGTCCTCGTCGGCGGCATGACCCGCATGCCCAAGGTCGTCGAGCTCGCCAAGTCCCTCGCCGGCAAGGAGCCCCACAAGGGCGTCAACCCCGACGAGGTCGTCGCCATCGGCGCCGCCATCCAGGGCGGCGTGCTCAAGGGCGACGTCAAGGACGTGCTCCTGCTCGACGTCACCCCGCTCACCCTCTCCATCGAGACCAACGGCGGGGTCGCCACCCCGATGATCGAGCGCAACACCACCATCCCGACCAAGAAGTCCCAGGTCTTCTCCACCGCGGCCGACAACCAGCCCCAGGTCGACATCGTCATCCTCCAGGGCGAGCGTCCCATGGCCAAGGACAACAAGCAGCTCGGCACCTTCCGCCTCGACGGCATCGCCGCCGCCCCCCGCGGCATGCCCCAGATCGAGGTGACCTTCGACATCGACGCCAACGGCATCCTCCACGTCTCCGCCAAGGACAAGGGCACCGGCAAGGAGCAGAAGATCACCATCACCGGCTCCTCCGGCCTCTCCAAGGAGGAGGTCGACAAGCTCCGCAAGGAGGCCGAGATCCACGCCGACGAGGACAAGAGGGCCCGCGAGCGCGCCGAGGCCCGCAACCAGCTCGACTCCCTCGTCTTCCAGGTCGAGAAGCAGCTGAAGGAGCACGGCGACAAGTTCCCCGGCGACTCCAAGGCCGAGACCGAGAAGGCCGTCGCCGCCGCCAAGGAGACCCTCGGCAACACGGAAGCCGAGGCCGACGCCCTCAAGGCCGCGCTCGAGGCCATCTCCAAGGCCGTCGAGCCCGCCGCCCAGGCCCTCTACCAGGCCGCCGCCCAGTCCGCCCAGGGCGCTCCCGCCGGCGAGCCTTCAGCCGACGCCCCGAAGTCCGCCAAGAAGGGCGACGGCAAGGTGGTCGACGGCGACTTCGAGGTCGTCGACGACGGCAAGAAGTGAGGGGTTCCGGTCACCCGGCGCGCACGCGCGCGCCGGGCATGACCCTGTCCAGCTCCCGCAGGTCGGCCTCATAGGCGGCCTCCAGCCTGAGCGACTCCTCGGCTGTGAAGGGAGAGAAGACCCCCGTGCCCTCGTCCGACTCCCTCAATGCGCGACATCGTCGTCGGCGCAGGTAACGGGGAATCCAGGAGGGGATAGACTGCATCGCCGACATGGCTTCGGCCGATGGGGAGCGGGTCTCCTGGGGCGCCTTCGGGAGCGCCCAGGGAGACAACCGATGCCCGATCAGCTCGTCCATGATGGCGCCCGGGTTTTCCAGGAAGTCCTCAAAGGTCCACACGCGCAGCGGGCATCCCGGCATCGCGGCGCGGATCCGCTCCGCCAGCCGGGTCCAGCTCAGGGGTTGGGCGAGCGCCCTGCGGGCAATCGGCTCAAAAGCCCCTCTCCAGTTGCCCCGGCAGAGCTTGTGCGCGTAGGCCGAAGGCAACAGGGTAACCGGGCTTCGCACCGCCAGAAAGAGGGTGGCCTCGGCCTTGTCCACGACCCCGCGAAGCCGGGTGAGGCGGACCTCCAGCTCCCGGTAAGGCTTCTTATCCAGCAAATCGGGCACGAACCCCAGCAGCTGTTCCTCAGCTA
>Ga0222712_10002878_pt1 | contig 19263 bp, 21 predicted proteins | sample C33_657DmetaG_FD_165043 | JGI IMG/M metagenome (GOLD analysis project Ga0222712, IMG submission 165043) | Estuarine water microbial communities from San Francisco Bay, California, United States - C33_657D | ecosystem: Environmental > Aquatic > Marine > Unclassified | place: USA: California... | reverse complement strand
GGCACAAAATCATTTCCCAACAGTATGCACAATATTCCATATTCCCATACACTCATTTCCTTTTTTATTTCTTCACTTAATTCCCTTATCGACATTATTTTACTACCACACACTTCTTTCTTTTCCCTTTATTATTATGTACGTATAAAATTGAAAACTTTTTTTGTATTTTTACAAAATGCACAATCTAAAAAAATGGAACATATATCTCAATCCGCAGTTAGTCCCGCTCCTGCTAAAAAACTTACAAAAAAAGCAGAAAGCATCTCAAAATATGTATTGCAAAATATGAGTACATACAATACAACATGCGAAGAAGCACAATTTTATGAATCACATTGCCACAATTGTGGCATATCCACTCAACTTGGTAAAAGGTATTGTAATGATGACTGTTTAAAATTCGTCGAACAATATAATTTTGATTGTTACTATGGCCAATTATGCAAAATGTGCCGCGTGTGCGATAAATATATCGAATTATCATCCAATTTTGAACTGTTACCATGCTCTAATTTGACAATTATGTTTTAGAGAAGGTGGTTTGGAAAATTTGTCTAATAATTCATCTGTTTGTTTATTTGAAAAAATACTGTCAAACAGTGACTTGTCTTCATTTTGACCAGACATTTTTTTTTCTTCCGGGGTTGTTCCAAAAATGGAGGAGGATTTGTTTTCTTCTTCCGGGGTTGTTCCAAAAATGGAGGAGGATTTGTTTTCTTCTTCCGGGGTTGTTCCAAAAATGGAGGAGGATTTGTTTTCTTCTTCCGGGGTTGTTCCAAAAATGGAGGATTCTGGTGTTTCTTCCTGCTTTGGTGCATTTAATTTTTCAATTCGTCTTCTCTCAAACTCATTTGCCAAACGGTTTTTTAAATCTTCTGGCATTTTTATGATTGTATCTAAAAAATCTTTGAATAATCGATATGGTTGTGTCTCTGTTTCTTTACTCATCGTATAATACACCAATACAAATTATTTGATGAACGGTAACACAAAATGGTTGAAATGCACCGGGTCTTTTTCCGGATGAAATTGGAACCCAATCCATTTATCAGTTGCAGCAATATTGATAAAATCCTCAACTTGCGTAATGATTTTCCACGGTTTAGGTAAATCAATTATTTTATCATGATGATTAAAATACATGCGTTCATCTGTCCGTCTACCTTCAAAGTTTGCACCTTCGACCAATTTTCCGCCAGTTTTAAATGCTAAATACTGGAACCCAAAACAAATTCCAATGATTTTCACATTTTTTTTCATAAGGTTTTCCAGAATGGGGAAATCATTTTCTCTCAAGATGCGTTTATTGGAACCCGTGATAATTACTTTTGTTGGTGCGGAATGTGTTTGCAAATAGTGTTCCAGGTTGCTATATTTCACAATGTCGTATTTGATGTTGTTTTCCTTTAACCGTTTAACCAGATTGATTCTGAAAACGTCAAAATAAATTACGAGAAGCATTGTTTATATTATTCAAATATTTTTGTCTATTGGTTATATAAAATGCATCGTCGTCGTTCTGGATTGGCAAATCATAGAAAAGCATATTCGTGTGCAATGTGTCCCGACGCAACAAGACCCACCATTTCATACATTTCCATAATAGACACAATTTGGTTGTATCCCGAGTCTGATTTAGGATGGGTATTCACAAACACCACTATACCATACACGCGGTCTGGTTCAAGTATCTATTTCAATACATTAGCCAATTTGATTAGTTTTTATGACGAGGTGTTTAACAAAACCGCAATTAGTCAACCGGTTGGTAATGTTGGATATTCTCTCGGGGTTGGGACGGTAACGCGTGCGTATGGAGACAACCGACTTTATCTGAAATTGAATAGTGGGCAAACTGTGGTTGTTTGGACGTTAATGACGCAAATTACGCGACAAGTGGATCTTCCATCAGGTGGAAATTCGCCGGATGGAACGGTTGGTTGGGGGCTGATTTATAGTGATTGGGATTTAAATGGAGTTTTGGACCCGTATAATTATACCCCACCAAGTGTGGGGACAGAAGTTTTGAGGTTTCAAGTGATATAAAACGTTGTTGTTGTTGTATATATTTATAATGGACCACGCCATGTTTTTTATTCGAGAATATGAGAGGTGCAAAAAACAACCTGATTTTGTTAAAGGAATCAAAGAATTGATAAAAAAATTTTTTTAAGCGTCGAAAAAAAGCTGGACAACTTCTACGGTTTTTTCTGTTCCATGGTCGGACCAATACTGGATTTGGGTTTTGAGCGAATCAATGCGATTTGACCATTCAATCAGTTTGGATTTGGCAACTTTGAAGATTCCTGTTTTGTCTGATGCAAAACATGAACGAATTTTTGCACCAGTTGTGTCAATATAATTATCTGGATTGAAGCGAATGAATATCACTGGTCTATGTCCAAGGTCTTGTGATATTTCCATTAAACGTTTGTTTTCGCAACTGCAATCATATTGAGTGTGTTGATTTTCGTCTATTTCCACGATAATTACGTGCGAACCCATATCTAAAAAAAGGTCGGGACGTCTTCTTGAGCACCCGTCTTGGACCCTTTTGTCCGCGGTCCATGTAAATTGGGGAAATGATTTGAGAACTTCATCAACAACGGTTTTCTCTTTAGTTTTGTAATTTCGCGCGTTCGGTTTTTCGGGGTGTATATTAACAAAGCAGCGGAGGCAATAACCTTCGTATTTTGGCAAAACAGAAGTTTCGCAGAAAGGAGTTTTGCAGTAGTTTTTTGATATATTTATCATATCCGGAAGATGATGTGACGAACAGAACCGTCGTTTTATTTCACCTTTATAATTATGTGTTGGAGACATTTCACATCCTTCATATTCGCACCGATTATTGATTATGTCAACCATACCAGATTGTTTATGTTTCTTGCAAAAACGCCCTTGTTTTTCGGTTTTGAAATTAAATATTGGTCTTATTTTACAACCTTCATATTCGCAACACTTATGTGAAATGTCAATCATATTTTCTAATTTATGTTGCTTGCAATACAATCGCTGGGTTTGTCCTTCATAATTATAACAAGGGAGTTTTTGACACCCATCAAAAACACATTCACGTGCTGATAAATTTATCATTCCTTGTTTTGCATGTTGCGAACAATAGAGTCGTTGTTTTTGTCCGTCAAAATTAAAATAAGGGGTCTTATCACATCCATTTTCTTTGCATTTTGACCGCAAATTATCAACCATATCTTCTTGTTTATGTTCAAAACAAAACAATGGCGTTTTTTTTCCATTTATGTTATAGTATGGGCGTTCGTTGCATCCATTGAATATGCATTGTTTATGAAATAAATCAATCATTGTATTTTCCTTATGAGAAAAACAAAATGTAGGTTTTTCTCCTTTATTTCCATATGTTGCAATTGTTAAACAATTTGAATCTTTACAAATAGGTTTTCCAGATTCAACCATTTTATCAGTTTTATGGTTAAAACAATATTTTCTTTTCATATTTTTAAAATTATACAACGCAATATTGGTACAATTCGTTTCGGTACAAAATGTTCCAACAACCTTCATATTATCTTTTTTATGAGCAATACAATAAATACCTTTGCTCTCACCTTGAAAATTATAATGAGGGTATTTTTTACAATCTTCACCTTGACAAAGTTGTGCAGTAACTATAAACATATTTTGTTCTTTATGAGTTGTGCAATATAATGGTTTTTTTAATTCCAATCCATAACTTGCTCCTTTTTGACATTCGGTATTTTTGCATTTTGGCATTCTATTATAATATATACATTACATTTATATATTTTTTTCAAAATATATAAATTAAAATAATTATAAACTTTCAGAAACATTTTTGTTTATTTTTTCCTTTTTTTTTTGATATGCACGTTTACTATATTCTTTTATTTTTTCTGGATTTTCTTCTGAAAGTTTTTTTAAACGAGTGAGTGCTTTTTCTTTTATTATTTCTTTATTTTTTTCATAATAACTTTTTCGCGAGTTATTATAATTTTCGAGTGTTTTTTTAAGTTTTTCGTTTTCTTTTTCTAATTCAATTATTCTTTTTTTTAATTCTTCATTTTCAATATCCATTTATAAAAATATATATCATTATATTTTTATACTTTTTCAAAAAATAACTTATAGAACAGGATAAACGCCTTGCATCAAAACACCACACTGACCCTTGCCAGAATTGTAGGGCTTTCCAGATGCATCAACACCGCGAGCCATATACATGTATCCTTGTGACCCCCATCCGGAACTCCATGAGTTCTTCATTATGTAGTAATCCAAACCATTCATGGTGCCGTATCCAACGAGTAAAACACCGTGGTCCAAATTGGTTCCGCAGGAACCAGTGAAAACACCCGATTTATAAAGTTGAAAACTTGACTGATCCGCTTCTATCGCAACGGAAACCGGTTGCTGTACCAATGCAGTCATCATTGCATTATCGGAGTTTGCAGAAACAGACACAGTTGTACTGATATCAGAACCCGAAACAATGGAACACGTTTTTTGACAAGGTCCATTTGTCTTGGTAGTTCCAGAAACATATGGATAAGATTCTTCATTGCAAAGTCCATTGTTCTTTCCAATCCACTCCATTGCGGACTGCATGTCTCCTCCATTGCAACCTAAAGATGTTCCACCTGCACGGATATAATCGCAATCTACCAGCTGCTGTTCGGAAAAACTAACAAGGTTTCCTCTCTTGATAGCATAAATGCCTTCAAGCGCACCTGCAGTTGAGAAAGCCCAACAACTTCCGCATTGCTGCTGATCATGTACATATGTCACTGCACCCTGTGTGCGCCAATCAACCGAGGCCGGGACCGAAACCGCGGACTCAAAACCTCGTCTCAAAGCTGACGGAACAGAAGATGACGCAATGATCTCCCTGTTCAAACCGAAATGCATATGCTCGGCGAACTCATCTGAACTCATTCCGGAGAAGGCATTGTGTCCAAGAGTGTAGGTAAGATTCTTGGCATTGGTCTCGTCAATGATTCGGTCGTTGTTCTTCCAATTCGTTAGAAGGTGGAGGAACTCGTGCTCGCCCTCGGGTACGGCAATCTTGTGGGTCTCAGCCCAGTTATAAAACCTGTCCATCAGAGTGGCAGACACGCTGGCACTCAACAAGGCAATACTAATAATTAATCTAAACATTTTCTATATACTAACCAAGTAAATTTTGTCTAAATCATTTATAAAAACACTTTTTTACAACTTTACCCATTTATATTTTGGCATTGAATCCACACAATCTGGTACATCTGGATAATCTTTTTTCAAAAATACGCGACCACAACTGGACCCCATTCGTCCAATAAACATCATCTGTTTTGCCAAAGAGGCATCAGTTACTTTGCCGTCTACAGTTCCTACAATTTTGTAGTCATCGTCTTTCTCACACTCTTTATGTTTGCATATTCCACGCATTCCTTTGCGCACAATTTTCTCTTTACAATCATAATGGTCAGCTAAAACTTTTTTTGCGTATTTCAAGTCTAGTTTTTGGACATTTAGTAAATAATTGAGTCGAACGTTGCGTGAGCCGTTAATGGTGTTTGGATTATTCAGTTCAGTGTCATTGGTTTCTTTTTCTGCAAGTTCTTGAGTGAATGCACTATTCATTCCATAAAAAAGTCCATCTTTGGTTTTATCAATACCGTGCGTATTTTTTCCTAGTTCAAATCGCATGATCTCTCCACTATTGATATCACCAAATAACCACGAACAAGCATAATCGCCCGCATTTTGTTCCATCATAATAGAAACGTAGTCGTCCAGGGTTTTTCCTGTTTCCATTGCTTTGCGAATACGGAAAAAATAGGGAACACCTTTTTCAAAATCTGGTATGTAATTAATTTTAGAAATGGTTGTTTCGCATCCAATAATACCTGTTTCGGAAATGAACCAGTCCGTAGAACTGCACACCAATCCAGGCAATGTTTGCATTACAAATGGAAAAGACCCAGGCGCCGAAGGCGCCATATGCATAACTACGTTGGAAATAAAACCGGATGCATAGTCACAGTGGGTATTATGTGCCATAAGAATTTTGCCGTCAATCGTTTTTGAACCAGTTGCAATGAAGGCACTGCATCTTCCAGGAGAACCGTTGTTTAAAATTTCATCCATTGACAAATACATGTTCCATGCAATAAGTTCATTCAAAGACATTGCCGAAGAACATCCGTCGCGGATTCCACGAAGTTCATCAAAAATGTTTTTCCATTCATCGGTTTCTTTTACAAGAGAAACACATTTGGAAACGTATTCAGTAAAAGAAATTTTGTAATATTTTTTAACAATGTGTTTCATTACATCCCTCGCTTTTTTTATTTGTTTGCATAGAATAGAACCATGCTGATAACCCATCTCGTAGTAAGACCCGAGAACCTTGACAGTTATCCAACCTTCCGACGAAGAAATATTCTTTTTGGTTTTTTTGTTTTGGCCCGTTCTGTTTTTCTGGGTCATTATTTTATAATACATTGAGAGAAAATGACATTACAAATCATCGTAATAAAATAATATAAAAAATATTTTATTTTATAAATAAAAAGAAGGAGGGAAGTAAGAGAATCAAAAGGAAACCGTAGGTTTCCTTTACATAAAGAAAACGTAAGCAATCGTGATAAACATAACCACATATGGAAGAAGGAACAAGAACCATGAAACTGATTCATATCCACTCTTGCAAATCAAGTTAAGAATCCACGTCCAGAACAAAACGTAGAGAATCTTGATGACAAAAATTAAAAAGGTGCTTGTCACACCACAACTATAATCTCCTAAACAATATACGTTGGTATTTCCGTAATTTTGAATTGACATTATCAAAATAGCAATAATGGAAATGATAAAATAAAAGTAGGCAGGGGTACACCAATTACGAATATTCAAAGACATTTTTATAATCTATCTGTAGAGAAAAATTACACTTTGTAAAAAGGTCCCAATGAAGGTTGTGATGGTTGGAATCCAGTAACTTGTTGTGCAACTTGGTGTGCACTAAAGGGCGAGCCAAATTGGCTAAAAAAACCGGAATTTCCCCCGCGCAGATATTTTCGAGAATGTTTCTTTCCGCCTTTTAATACAGAGGATGCCATCTCTCTGGATGGGTCATGTTCAAATGTGTTTTGCGGATAAAATTTGCTGATTGGCATGCTGAAGTTTCCTCCGTTCATGCTCTTCCTTTTGCTTTTGCGTTGAGTTCTTCTTTTCTTTCGACTTTGTCTTGCCATATTATAAAGTAATATGGTAAAAAAAAATATACGAATCATCTATCTATTCAATATCAACGTGGGTCAACATATGTCGGCGACAGCAGGGGTCTACCAATCCCAAGTCGTCCAACACTTCGCCTTCGGCGGTCTTTTTCGTATTCCCCTTCGACAAATAAACAGTCCTTTCTAATACTACACTATCCTCCGTTCCCATCATCTGTTGTTTTTTCCGACGAACTCTCTCCAAATAACATCTATATTTACTGGCTAAAACCTTGCCACAAGTTACGCATTTAACTGGAATGATCATTTTATATATTATATATTATCTATATTATTGTTTATATTAATTTCAATTTTATGATTTTTATAATTGATTTAAAGTTTTTATGATATAAAAAAATAATGAGTAAGTATATCGAAAGAAGTTGCAATGATGATTATAGTCCCCATTTATGTAAAGAAGTAAAAATTGTAAAATGTTTTAATGATTTTCACAAAACGAATTTCTGTAAACAAGAAATTGACCACGTATATTGGCTCACTGATATTTACAAGGTTCAAGTCCCAGTGGCAATTAAGTATTCGCAAGAATGTCATATGTGCGGGGCTAAACTGACTGATTTGGACGAATTTTGTTGTCACGCGCATCGAGAGACATTTGATTTTTCAAAATGTTTTTGGGGAGAGAAATGCGAATTGTGTGTGGCGAAAAAAAAGATAGAAGCAGAAGCAGAAGCGGATGCAAAAGCGGAAGTGGAAGCAGAAGCGGAAGCAGAAGCGGAAGCAGAAGCGGAATATGAAAAGTATATAAAAGCCCAAGAAGAAGAAGAACCTTAATCCGTCGAAGAATTGAAATGGGACAAAGTCCCATCAATTCTTCTAGGTTCGGTACCGATTTCTGATTTCAAAGGGACGATTTGCGTCCCATTTTAAATCTTCATCAGTATAAAATTACATATATTTCAGACCCTTTCGTGCAAAAGCATCCGCAATATTATTGTTCAACGAATTCTCGTCCAATAATCTAGTGTGTGATCGAACATGCTGAAAATTGATGTTAGGACTTTTATTGAAAATGGTCAACATTGGAATTAACAAATCTGTGTTTTTAACCAATTCACCATTTGTTTTCCGCCACCCGTTCTTGGTCCATACATGAGAGTATTGGGTAAGGGATTTAATTGTATATTCAGAGTCAGTATATATGGTGCAATCCGTCGACTTAAACCAAATATTGTGGATAATTAGTGCATAAGAAACCGCAAGCAACTCGCACCGTTGGCTAGTTGGTGGCAGAACTAATGATTTGGGATATCCCACACTCAAATTAGGATGCTCATTGTCTGGAAAATAAAGACCCATCCCACCGCGAGCGCCAAACTGCTTGTTACCAACGCAGGAACCGTCTGTGTATATGCGAAGTGTTGTTGAAAAGAAGCGTCTCATTTTTATATATTTATTTACAGATAAATACATAAAAAAATCAATTTTATACTGACAATTCTTCAATTGTAAAAAAAATGATAAATGAGGGGGTTTGGGGGAACTATTAGTTCCCCTTGCAGTTACCATAGCATTTGCCCTGGTAATAATAGAAATCCTTGTTCTTCAAACTCCCATCCGTGTAATTTGCCGGATTTGACGGTCCATTCTCGTTGCCTGCCACGCATTTTTGTCCTCCAATTAGAGTGCAACAACTGGTAGAAGCGCATGTATTCAAGTCTAAAGCCCCGCATTTCTCTTCAATTGCTAAAGTATTATTTTCGAATTGGGTGCAAAATCCGCCCAACATTCCTGCGGTATTGAATACAGGTGCTGGTTGCGGAAGACGCGTTGTCCTGCTTAAATATACACTGTCTTCATAATTTGGAACATAATTGGACGAACCATATTTGTATGAACCCGGAACATAATATAATACTGGTGAAAAATTGGCGTCCGTGTTTTCTTCGCGGATAAGTTGTCCATTTGCATCAAATGAGTAATATTTTCCAATGTCGTCATTATTTATTTGTTCCTTCTTCGCTTCTGGCATATCATGGTAAACGGTGTCTACTTTTGTTGGGTCATACGCGGAATCAAAAGTAAAAAACGCATACTCAGTTACATCTGGATTGAAAATTAGATATTCTTTCGCATCAATTATGTACCCTTTTGGTAAAGGAACTGGAAGTAGTTTCATCATGTATTTATCTAGTATTGGGTTCCCCTTTGCATCATTGAATGGCGCTATTCGATAGTATTTAGAGGTACCATCACCATTCTTGGGTAATGGCGTTGACTCGGTTAGTACAGTTTGACCAGCAGGCAAAGGGATTTCTGTATAAGGTCCTTCTCTCAACATTCCATCTGTTGTATTTTTATAATATTTGATTGCATAGTTTGCCACATCATTTTTTTGGTCAACAATTAGTTTTGTTTTATCTGCTGGATTAATCATGTATCCGGTAGGTATTTTAGGTTTCATTTTCCAAACACCTCCGCCAGTATCTATTTTGTAATACCCATCGGGTGGGTCCAATCCATAGCCATTTACACCTTTTACTTTATTGTTTGGTCTTGGACCGGGGTATGTGGCACCTGGAATGTCTTGTTCCATAGTCAAATCGGAACCAATTGTAACCATGGGTTCTCTACCCTTACCAAAAGTAAAATATACAAATAAAGATGCTAAAATGACCAACAATAAAAAAACAATATAACTTATTTTGATGTAATCCATTGTATAACTATTATGTGGATTTTATTTGCCACAGTATAATATATAATGCTTCCAAGAAGACCGTTGTACACAAATAACACATTGGTTTTTTACAAACGTGGAAGTTTAGCGTCGGGTGGAGTGTCGTCTGTCTCTAACTCGCGAGTTAAGGCGCGCCGAACCTAAGTGTTTTTCCACGTTTGTTATATATTTTTGATATAACACGTTTTTTTTTCTTATTTTTTCTGGTCTTTTTTTCCTTTTTTTTACCAGTTTTTTTATTTTTACCAGTTTTAGGTGACAATAATGGAATTATTTCAAGTCCTTCCGTTTTTGGAATATCTAAATATTCGTCTTCAGTTTTTCTTTCATATGGGATTTCTTCTGAGAACCCAGTGTAGATTCCATCGGTATTTTCAACAGTATCTTGGTAATTTGAAAAATCGTTTGATTGCATTATATATATATTGTATACTCTATAAAATTGAATTATTTTTTTGTAAAAAATATATTTTACAAAAAATCAAAATCAAATGTTTATATTAATAAAAAATGCAAAAGTGCCACTGCAAAAAAGTGATTGACGCGCAAAGCCTAGTTATCAAGCAATGCTGTAATCGCATTATTGAGTTAGAAACTTACATTATGAAAATCGAGCCAAAAACAAAAGTTGTGACCATCAAACAACTATTTCCAGATGCCCCTCCAATCATTGACATCCAAAAAATAGAGAAAATTACAGACAAACATTTCCTAATAAATCTAGAAGAAAAATACGACAAATTTCTGCAAAAGAATGAGCAATTGTTGCTTATGCACGATATTATTGAAGACTTGTTGGATATACGAGATGAAATCCTGCTTCGCATCGGACGGCTTAAACGACAAGAGCGAATGTCTTTATGGCATTCGTAAACCAGGGTTTTTAGTCGTTCCCCTAATATATAATGGTATTCACCAAGCCATCCATAAAAATCCAAGAATTTTTAAAAAATATTCCATTATCACCTGCATTTCATTTCTCTCCATCTGCTGTTCCAGTGATTGAAAAAATATACAATCAAGCAACTACAGGACACATGTCTAAACCAGTTGCAACTATTGTTCAAAAAACTATTATTGAGTCGGGCGCACCCTGGACCAAAGGATCCAGCTACGAATATATGGAAGACAGTATTAAAACTCATATCAAAGGGTTGCAAAAACATGTAACCCAAGTTCAGTTGATTGTCGGTGAAAGAACATATACCATTTTTTTTATCAATACATGTTCAGAATCAGTTGACAATTATGTCAAATGGATTAATACGTGGTTGCAGGTTGCCACGTTGTATGCAAGCCCCAATTGTTCCAAAAAGGTTACGGTGTATCTTTATTTAACCGATTTGAAAAAGGTGTTGCCAAAAAAAAAAAAGATTGAACTGGACGCAGAAAATGCAAACACTGCTTTTACCACATCTTGTCAATTGGAAACCGAGATTATTTTGTACCGGAGAGAAGAATGGTTCAAAGTGTTTATCCACGAATCGTTCCACAACCTAGGGTTGGATTTTGCAAAAAGTAAACCAAATCTTTCTCAAATTTTTCCAATTCATTCCGAATTTAAATTGTATGAAACATACACCGAAATGTGGGCAGAACTAATGAATATTATTTTTATTGATGTAGCATCCGAAAAACCATTCAATAAAGTTCGGCTAGAAAAATATATCCAAATTGAACGCAAATTTTCTCTCATGCAATCCGCAAAAATCTTAAACCATTTTGGCATAACTTATTCCGACATTTTAACCGGAAAAGCAAAAGAAAAATACAAAGAAGACACCGAAGTTTTCTGCTATTTTATTTTGAAAACGCTTTTACTTTATAACTGCAACGATTTCATTGAATGGTTGGACAACCACCAGAAACCAGTTGCTAATAAAGTAGACAAGTTTGTCAAAGATTTAATTCTACCAAGGTATAATGAAATCCAGATTGTTATGGACAAATTTCAACAGTATGTGAAACCAAGTAAAACATTCATTGGTTCAACTTTGCGAATGACAGCGCTTGAACAATTACTCTAGTAATGTCTGCAACTTTGCATTCAATTCCGCAATTTGTTGTTGAATAATGAAGATTGTATGAGCCTTGTGTTCATCAACCTTGGGTTTTGTAAGTCTGTCAAGATCGGTCTGAAACTCCTTCATCAAATCGAGTTTCACAATTCCATGGCCAGGACAACCTGCAAAATGAACGGCAAACAACCCATCACGGACAGCAATTTCAGGTGATTCGCGACTTCTAACATGCTTTTTGAACACATCGGTGTTGCACATGTTGTTATTGATAAAGAAAAAATTCAAAAAAGGTTGGTCATAGAATTTCAACTTGTTCTGATACATGTCTAAGTAAAAAGCCTGTTTAGTCTTAATGAACAACTTCTTAATTGCTGGAATATTTTTGAAACCCATGATAAATGAAGCAAGTCCTTCTCTGTCGGCACATTCAGAATTTTCCTTTAAGAACAGGGAACGACCCCAATACTCGGCGTCATACAAAATATTTCCCTCGCCAAAAACGTAAACTAGGTCATCCTGAATGCTGTCAAACATGGGGAGCGGGTCTTTTATAAAAATAGAATCCGCATCGATGTAAATTATCTTTTCATATTTTTCAATGCCAGAGTAATCAAAAATATCTAACTTGGATATACGAGCCTGGTTCATCGATTTGTAAAAGTTCTTCTCGAAGAAGTTCACACCATCACATTTGGACTGGATTATAGTTTTATATTCACCGGTTGTGTAAACAAGAAAATCAACCGTGGAACCGGTTTTTTTGAATGAATTAATTAAATATGCAATTATATTTGTGTAACTTTCTTGGTGAAAACAACTAGTATAAATTAAAAATTTAGACGACATTTATGAAGTATATGCCAAACATCTTTTATATTATTTTATCTAGAATTGTAAAATTGAAGAATAAAATCAGAATAAAATCAGAATAAAATCAGAATAAAATCAGAATAAAATCAGAATAAAATCAGAATAAAATCAGAATAAGAATGAACTATACCAATCTTCCAAGAGAAATTAAAAGAGAAATAACAACATTTCTTATCCCTCCATCAAACAATATAATATTTAACACAATAACATCAAATAGTTATGTTTCTAGTTATAGCTCAAGATATGAGAAGGCATTTATCGGCAATAAAACAGTGAAAAACAATAAAGGAATGTTCTTATCAAGAATCAGTAAAAAAAATAACAAACATAGATATTATATAACAAAAGAAGTAATTGACGTGATGGAGGTTGAATATAATGATAGTGTAATCAATATGTATCATTATGAGTATAACTCAAAATATGTTGGAAAAAATATAGATGATGCCTTAATAAAATTATTATTATTGTCTTAGTGCATATATTATTTATAATAATAATATATATATATTTACTATATATTTATATAAAAATGAAAAATCAAAGCATAAAAAACATCGAAATTAAAGTTGTCCAAGGCACCATCAACCCCGAAGATAATGAATTGGAAAGTGACAATGTACTTTTTTATTGGGCAAATTTTGTTCCACACTACGATGGTAAAACTATTTTTGTTATTGGAGAATGTGAGAAAAAAACATTTTTTTTTACATATAATTTAGAAACAGATACCGTGTTTTTCAGTGAAAAATACCGAATGTGTTTATGCAGTCCAGACCTATACAATAAGTACTATTTGAATATTAGGGTGCCAATTAATGAACAAATGTTGGCAATTCCATGGATAAAGTTATCAACCAAAAGTGGCATAGCGATTCCACAACTAGTTGAACAAATCTTTGGAAATATACCAGCGTCAATGGTGTTTCTGTGAAAACAGATAAAATTGAATAAAAACGGATTTAAACAATTGACACTATATTATATAAATTAATTATCAAAATTTTGTAAATGGGAATTAAGAATTTAAACCGATATTTAACTATGAAGTGCGACAATCATGCAATCAGAAAGGCACATATGAGTGAACTTAAAGGGAAAAAAGTTGCAATTGATGCAAGCATATATCTGTATCGCTTCATTGGGGAAAATAAACTGGTAGAACACATGTATTTAATGGTTTCCATATTTAAAAGTCATGGAGTTGAACCAATTTTCATATTTGACGGCGCATCACCTCCCGAGAAGAAAGAATTGCTGGCTGAGCGAAAAGAAAAAAAACGAATCGCAAAAGAAAAGTACCAAAATATTAAGAATCAAATAGAAGACAATGAAGATAAATACGAGATGTTGAATGAAATGGAAAAGCTGAAAAAACAATTTATCCATATCAAGGAAGCCGATTATAAAGTGGTCAAACAATTATTGGATGACAGTGGCATAAAGTGGATTGATGCGCCTGGTGAAGCAGATGAATTGTGTGCCAATTTTATGCATACTGGTAAGGTATATGCATGTCTGTCCGAAGACATGGATATGTTTGCATATGGGTGTTGCCGTGTGTTGCGCCATTTCAGCCTGGTTAAACACAATGTATTGTTCTATGATTTGGAGCAAATTTTGATGCAATTGCAGATGAATGTGCAAGAATTTCGGCAGGTTATTGTGTTATCGGGGACAGATTATAACAAGGAAGACACAACCAATTTACAGGATTCGATAAAGTGGTTTCATGCGTATAAGCACAGCATCATTTTGTCCGAAGATGCAATTCAACCAACGTTTTATGAATGGTTGGCAAAAAATACAAATTATATTAAAAATATGGATGTGCTTTTGGCAACATACAGTATGTTTCGGCAAAAAAACTTGGCATTTGATTGTCCAGACGATGTAAAAAAAGAAAACAAGGAGAGATTAATTGAACTGCTAGGGCATGATGGGTTTGTTTTTGTGTAAATAAAAAAAGTATTTTTTTTTATTTATAATTGTTTTTTATTCCTATTCCTTTGTCACTTTATAGTCTCCAATCATTGCAAACCCCTTTTCCACAATCTTCGCTTGGATTTCTGCAATGTTTTCGTTCCACTCATTTGGGACCGCAGTGACATTGTATGTCGGCGAAGTATGGTTTGACGTGCTTTTTACACATGCAATATCACCATAATACTGAAACGACCTGAATACATTATCTATGTTGAATGAAAGTGGAATGTTGTGCATGACCAATTTCATTTTTGGATCATATTCTATTTCTTCTTCTTCTACGTCTTCCGCATAATCAATGATATAATCACTACGTGGTTGTCTTATCTTTTCTTCAGGTTTTGGTTCTTCAAATACAACTTGATTAGACGCCATTTTCAAATTGTATTCACGTTCCTCCTTTCTTTTTTCGTTCCACTGGTTCTGCTTATTGTCGATGCGGTTGATATCCGCCTCCGAAAACACGTGGTGCTTCTCGCGAGTGAAGGAGGTCTTCTTTCCATACTTGTTCTGTTTCTTCTCTGAATTTGACATTTTATTTTATTATTATGCATTTTCTTTTTTCAATAAAAGAAAATTCAATTTTATGGATTTTTATTTTATTTACACTTTTTATAAAATTGAACTCTTTTTTTACGTTTTTACAGAAAGCATATTTTTAAACATATTTATTAACACATGCAACCAAAATGAATAAGGTTATTTTAATAAAGGTAGGCGATTTCGAAACCAACGCAAATAATTTGCGAAAAGGTAAATACCCATTTTGGGGGCTAAACAAAACACACAAAAATTCAATCGAAAGTTTAACAAAAGGAACCATTATTGCATTCATAACAAATAAACAAAAAAATGGCACTCGAGTGATCGGGATGGCCGAATTTGATTCATGGTTTGACAGAAGAAATGAAGCACTATTGAGCATAAACAAGGTTTCCGATGAAGCCCAGGGCTGGACGGGCGATGGAAAATGGGAAATCCAAGTAAATTTTAAAAACTTTTACGAAACCGAATCTGGTACTAAAAACATATGGATCCCCAACGAAGTCGATATTGGAAGACAGCTAATGGTTGTCGGCATAGAAGGGCATAAAATTCAATTGCCGGAGAGCTTGAAAGATGATTTGGCAAAACATTACCAAAATTTTAAATATTATGGAACTCCCAAAGTGTATCCCGAATTGGATTACTAAAAATTGTATTTTGTATTTTGTATTTTGTATTTTGTATTTTGTATTTTGTATTTTGTATTTTAATTTAATTTAATTTTATAACTGTATTTTTTTTGTTATTTTTGCAAATAACATAGAGATTTTTCTCTCTATTAATCTAGATATCAAAATTAATGAAAAAATCAAAAAACCCGATGGCAAAGTTAATTGCCTCATATAAATCCGACGGCCCTGAACCCAAAACCATCTACGAAAAATACTTGGACCACACTGCCAATTATAATCAACAATATGGTCAGAAAACAATCGTCTTAATGATGGTTGGGTCATTTTACGAGGTGTATGGACTTAAGTCTGCATCAGGCGATATTACAGGAAGCGAAATTGTTGCCTTCTCTCAGATTTGCCAAATGAACATTAGTGAGAAAAAGAAAGTCTCCGTCAATGGCAACACAGTTTTGATGGCCGGTTTTCCCGAATACACTTTGGAGAGATATTTGCAAAAGTTGAGCGAGGCCGGGTTCACCAGTGTTGTTATTATCCAGGATGAAGAAAACAGTGTGCATGGCGACAAAAAGAAACACATTGTCCATTCCATTCATTCTGCTGGTACATTCATCCCCTATGATGTGGAACAACCCAAGTTATCCAACAACATCATGTGTGTGTGGATGTCTTCGTATAGCTCATTGGTTAAGTCCCGCGCTCAAATTGTTTATGGCGTGTCCATTATCAATATATTTACTGGAAAATCATCAATCTTTGAATATAAAACCACGTTTGAAAACAATCCGACCACCTTTGACGAATTGGAGCGCGCGGTATCCATATACAATCCATGCGAAGTCATCCTTCTCTACGATTTTTTAAAAATCACTGAGAACGAACAAGGTCTGATGAAAAACATAAAATCGTATGCGGGCATCGATTGCAATTCCATTCATGAATTGTGTATCCGCGATTCCAAGAAAACCGAAAACTGCATGAAACAACAATATATTGTGCAACTTTTGGAAACTTTCTTCGGATCCGAGTGTTACGAAACCTGCGAGGAATTCTCCAGGTATCATGTGGCAACCCAGTCGTTCTGCTACTTGCTCAATTTCATCCAGGAACACAATCCATCGCTCGTAAAAAAAATTCACACACCCATTTTCGGAAGCACTAGTGTTAATGCAATTCTGGCGAATCACACGTTGAAACAACTTAATATTATTGAGGACAAATCCGCGGACTCCGTTCGCAGTGGGAAATTCTCGTCTGTCCTCAATTTTATGAACCGCGCATGTACGCCCATCGGCAAACGGCGAATCCAGGATTTAATAACTAGTCCGGTCTTTGATGAAGAATGGTTGAACAACGAATATGAAATGGTTTCCAAGATGTTATCTGTAGAGAACTATCATTTTATCTCATTTTTTCGAAAACAGCTGGTCGACGTCACTGATCTAGAGAAAATAATGCGACAAATTTTGGTAAGAAAGGTTTCGCCCGCCACTGTGTTCAGATTGCACGAATCTGTTTCAAAAATTCAGCAAATTCATGTTTGCCTTACAGAGAATAAATCACTTATGGATTATTTGCCCAATTCCGAATGTATCGCCGAAGCATCCGAGTCCATTTGTTCCCGGATATCCAATTTTTTACTGGTAGATGCGTGCAAAAACATTAATTCGTCCACCGTTTCCGAACACATTGTGAAAAAAGGTGTAAATGCGGAGCTGGATGCAATCATGCAGGAATACGATGTTTCCAACGAGCTATTCAATTCGATTCACCGGTTCTTTAACATGGTGATGCGATTCTCTCTCAATTTACCCGACGATTCTGATTATGTAAAAATCAGTGTAACAGAGAAAATGGGGTCTTCACTCCAAATCACCAAAACGAGAGCCAAAGTTCTCAAACAATTACTTGATAAGGATGAGTATGGTGGGATGCCCTGTTTTCGTGGAATTCTCACAAAAGTGAAGCCGGGAACTGTTTTGTTCCATGGTTCGCGCATTGAATTTGGCGACCTGAAATTCAAAACAGCGACCACGACCGCCGAAGAAATTGTGTTTGACCAATTGACCAAGCTTACTAATAAAATATTAAAGCTGGAACATTCCATTGAACATAAAATTGCCGTCTTATATGCAGAATTTGTAGAGAAAGTCTTGGAAAACGAATGCTATGAACACATTGATAAAATTGTTGAATATGTGGCTTCTCTCGATGTCTTGCAATCCAAAACGTATGTGGCAAAAGAGAACCGATATTGCCAACCCCAGATTGTTGAAGGTGGTGCTATTAACGAAGGCAGTACCAATAATTCTTTTGCCGAAGGCGATAATTCTTTTGTTAAAGTCATTGGAATCCGTCATTGTCTGATAGAACACATCCAACAAAACGAAATCTATGTGGCGAATGACGTTGAAATCAGCAGTGGTGGCATCCTTTTGTATGGAACTAATGCAGTGGGAAAAACGAGTTTGATAAGAGCAATTGGAATCGCCACCATTTTGGCACAATGTGGTTTCTTCGTGCCTTGCACATCATTCATGTATAAACCATACCGGTCTTTTTATACACGCATTTTGGGAAATGACAATTTATACAAGGGTCTCTCCACATTTGGTGTAGAGATGAGCGAACTGCGCGTCATTTTGAAAAACGCGGACCAACACAGTTTAATTTTGGGCGACGAATTGTGTTCGGGGACAGAGACCCAAAGTGCGCTGAGTATTTTTGTTGCTGGATTGATGAAGTTGCATGAACAGAAGTCGTCGTTTCTTTTTGCTACACATTTCCACGAAATTGTGGATTATGAAGAAATTAAAGCGATGGAGAGATTGGCGCTCAAACATATGGCGGTGCATTATGATAGAGAACTGGATTGTCTGGTTTATGACCGATTGTTGAAAGACGGACCCGGCGACAATATGTATGGTTTAGAAGTATGCAAGTCTTTGCATCTGCCCACGGAATTTTTAGACAAAGCATTTGAAATTCGGAACAAGTATTTCCCTGAGAAGGCAGGAACATTAGACCAGAAAACATCACACTATAATGCGAAGAAAGTCCGGAGCTTGTGCGAATTGTGCAAAAATGCATTAAGTAGTGAAATCCATCATTTAGAAATGCAACAAAACGCGGATGAAGATGGGTTCATTAAGGGAACTGCTATCCATAAAAACCATAAAGCGAATTTAATGGCTCTATGTGAAGAATGCCATTTAAAACAGCATAATGCAGAGAAA
>Ga0222712_10002876_pt1 | contig 19270 bp, 5 predicted proteins | sample C33_657DmetaG_FD_165043 | JGI IMG/M metagenome (GOLD analysis project Ga0222712, IMG submission 165043) | Estuarine water microbial communities from San Francisco Bay, California, United States - C33_657D | ecosystem: Environmental > Aquatic > Marine > Unclassified | place: USA: California... | reverse complement strand
TCGCGGGCGGGGCGCAGCTCGCGGTCGCCGCCCTCGCGATCGTGGCCGTCTCGTTCTTCATGGCGTGGCTCACGGTCATGCTGCCCCGCAAGGTCGGCATCCATTTCCGCGTCGCCCTCGCCCCGCGGATCGCTCCCACGCTGTCGCTCGTCCGCGGCGCGGCCTCGATCCTCCGCAGCTTCGGCAAGCTGCACGACTCGCTGGCCCCGCCCGCCGAAACCGGAGTCGACCAGGCCGACGCCGACATCGGGAGCCTCGCCCGCGCCGCCGCTCGCGAGGGCAAGATCACGCAGGCCGAGAGCAACCTCGTCGCCAACGCCGTCCGCCTCGATGACATCCCGGTCTCCCAGGTCCTGACCCCCCGCCCGGTCGTCACCGCGCTGGACGCCGACCTCACGGTCGCCGACGTGCTCCGCCTCTACCCAAACGTCCCGCACGGCCGGCTGCCGGTCTGGGAGAAGAACCCCGACCGCATCGTCGGCCTCGTCCGCCGCCGCGACCTCCTCAAGGCCGCGGGCGAGGACCGCCACGCCACCAAGGTCCGCGAGCTCATGGGCAAGGCGCACATCGTACCCGAGAACGCGAACCTCTCGGACGCCCTCCACGACCTCGTCCGCAACCACCAGCAGCTCGCGGTCGTGGTCGACGAGTTCGGCGCCTTCGCCGGGGTGATCACCCTCGAGGACATCTTCGAGTCCTTGCTCGGCGTCGAGATCTACGAGAAGGACGACCCGCACCCCGACATGCGCGAACTCGCCCGCCAGCGCGGTCATCGCCTCGGGCGCAAGGGCGCCGGCGACGCGCCGGCGAAGCCCGCCCCATGATCGGGCGCGTGCTCGGCGCCTGGGTCCACGACCTCGACCCGGTCGCGATCCATTTCCCCGCGAGCTGGGGGTTGCGCGGCGTCCATTGGTACGGTCTCGCGTACGCGGCCGGCTTCCTGGCCGCGGCCTGGTTGCTCGGCCGGTGGCGCCGCCAAGACCTGGCGCCCGCCCGCCATGCCGCCGACGAGTCGACCCTGGTCACGGCGGTGATGATCGGGGTGCTCGCCGGTGGTCGTCTCGGCCACGTGCTCCTCTACGCGCGCGACGAGTTCGCCGCCGACCCGTTCATGGTCTTCCAGGTCTGGAAGGGCGGCATGGCCAGCCACGGCGGTTTTCTCGGCGTGGTGCTGGCCGGCCTCTGGTACGCGCGTACCCGCGGCGTCCCGTTCCTCGCCGTCGGCGACCTGCTCTGCGCCCTCGCGCCCGCCGGCATCTTCTTCGGCCGGCTCGCCAATTTCGTGAACGCCGAGCTGGTCGGCCGGACGACCGACGTGCCGTGGGCGGTGATCTTCCCGCACGAGGGCCCGTCGCCGCGTCACCCGTCGCAGCTCTATGAAGCCTTCGGCGAAGGCCTGCTGCCGCTCGTCTGGGTGCTGGTACGTTACCCGCGCCGCCTCCCGCCGGGCCGGCTCGCCGGCGAATTCCTGCTCCTCTACGCCGTCGCGCGCATCGTGTGCGAGGCCTTCCGCGAAGCCGAGGACGGCCACATCCTCGGGCTGACCGCCGGCCAGTTCTGGACGTTGCCGCTGGCCGCCGCCGGACTCTGGCTGGTCTGGCGCGCCCGGCGGACGGCTGAATGATGTTGCCCGTGCGCGGGGACGGTGGGAGAAGCCAGCCGCGCCATGACGACCGTCCCGCTCCTTGACCTCGGCCCGCAGAACCGCGCCCTCGAAGCGCAGTTCGAAGCCGCCTTCCGCGACGTCCTCCGCTCGAACCAGTTCATCATGGGCCCGCGCCTCGAGGCCTTCGAGAAGGACTGCGCCGCCTTCCTCGGCGTGAAGCACGCGCTCGGCGTCTCCTCCGGCACCGACGCCTTGTTGCTCGCGCTGATGGCCCTGGACATCGGGGAGGGCGACGAGGTCCTGCTCCCGGCCTTCACCTTCTTCGCCACCGCCGGCTCGGTCGCCCGCCTCGGCGCGACGCCCGTCTGGGTCGACGTCGACCCGCATCACTTCAACCTCGACCTCGCGGACGCCGCCCGGAAGGTCTCTCCGCGCACCCGGGCGATCATGCCGGTGCACCTCTTCGGCCAGTCCCTCGACCTCGACGCGCTCCAGGCCTTCGCCGCCGCGCACAAGCTCCGCGTCGTCGAGGATGCCGCGCAGTCCATGGGCGCCCGCTGGAAAGGCCGCGCCACGATGTCCGTCGGCGATCTCGGCGCCACGAGCTTCTTCCCCTCCAAGAACCTCGGCGGCCTGGGCGACTCGGGCCTGGTCACGACCCAGGACGACGCGCTCGCCGAGCGCGCCCGCATCCTGCGCGTCCACGGGATGCAGCCCAAGTACTACCACCGCGAGGTGGGCGCGAACTTCCGCATGGACCCGCTGCAGGCGGCGCTCCTGCACCTCAAGCTGCCGCACCTGCCGGAGTATAACTGCGCGCGCGCGGGCAATGCCAACTTCTACCATGGCGCGCTCAAGGGCGTCGCCGGCATCGCCGAGAACCGGGCCGGCGCCGATCGGGCCGCGAAGATCCTCCTGCCGGTCGACTTCTCCGGCCAGGGCATCTGGAACCAGTTCACGCTTCGTGTCACCGGTGGTCGCCGCGATGCGCTCAAGGCTTTCCTCACGGAGCGCAAGATCGGCTGCGAGATCTACTACCCGATCCCGCTCCACCGCCAGCAGTGCTTCGTCGACCAGAAGTATCGCGGCTTCGACAGCGTGCCCGTCTCCGAGCGTCTCTCCGGCGAAGTCCTCAGCATCCCGATCTTCCCCGAGCTCACGGGCGAGCAGCGTCAGTGGGTCGCGGATGCGCTCGCGGATTTCGTGAAGGCCTGACGGATGCGGCGCCAAAGGCCCCAAGGGACAGGGACAGGGACAGGGACAGGGACAGGGACAGGGACAGGGACAGGGACAGGGACAGGGCTTTAGGTCGCCTAGCGGAAATAGCCTCGAGGGCGAGAACCAGCGATTAATCTATCGCCGCGACAGGTATGTGAACCGGAAGCGACGGAACTATTTCCTGACCCTGACCCTGACCCTTTTGTTCAGAAGAACCGGATCGTCTTCACCTTCATCTTCTCGTGCTCGGCGTCGGTGCACGGCGCGTCCGTCGGCACCGCGGGGGCGACGTCGTTCGGCTGCACGAGGCCCTTCGCCAGCAGGTACTGCTCGACCTCGGCGCCGGAGACGTCGGCCAGCATCTCGCCGTCGATCTCGACGCAGGGCGAGAGGCGCTGCCCGGTGCGCTCCACCATCTCGGCGTAGTTCGCCGGAACGTTGATGATGTCCACGTCCTCGTAGGCCAGCGCGTACTTCTTCATGATGGCGCGGACGCCGTTGCTCCAGCCGCAGCTGGGTTTGAGGTAGCACTTGATCTTCATCGTTCCCCCTAGTGTGCGGTTAATCCGTGGTAATCAAGCCCGACGGGATTTTTTCCCTTCCCGCTCCGGCGGCGGGGCCGGTTCGTACCAATACCCGATGCCGTGGATCGTGCGGAAGCAGTCGAGGTCCCGGCCGAAGCCGGCGAAGGCGTCGCGGATCTTGGCGATGTACTGGTCGAGGGAGCGGCTGCGGACGTCCGCATGCACGCCCCAGACCGCGTGGATCAGGCTGTGGCGGCTGATGATGACGCCCGGGTTGGCGTGCAGGTGGTAGAGGATGCCGAGCTCCTTGCGGCCGAGCTTGCACTTCTTGCCCGGGCCGAAGACCAGCTCGAGCCGCTCCGGGTGGACCTCCGCGCCGTTGAACAGGAAGACCCCGGTCGCGAGGTCGGCATTGCGCGTCAGGCGGCTGTCGCCCGCCGTCTCGCTGCGCCGGAGCACGGCGTGGATGCGCGCGATGAGCTCGTCCTGGTCGTGCGGCTTGGCGACGAAGTCGTCGGCCCCGAGGTCGAGCGCCCGCGCAGCCTGGCCCGGCAGCTTGAGCCCGGAGAGGAAAATCACCGCCGGCCCGAGCGTCATCCGCCGGATCGACTGCAGGAGCTCCCAGCCATCCACGTCGGGCAGGGCAGGGTTGAGCAGGACCAGATGGACATGGTTCTCCCCGATGAACTTCAGCGCGGTGGCGCCTTTGTGGAAGACTTGGGTGACGAAGCCGGCGGTCTCCAGTTGTTCGGTGAGCAAGGCGGCGAGGCCTCGCTCATCTTCAATGATGACCACGAGAGGTTTCTGCTTGGGGCTCATGCAGAAAAGGTGGGGGGTAAGACTAGGGGGTGATTACAGATGTAAAAAACAGGGGGATGTTGCCAAGCGTTTAAAAACACCTTAAATTCTAATAAATGACAGTTATCGAGCGAAAAGCCCGTACGGCTAACTGGAAGATTTGCCTATTTTTAGCCATTTTCATCAGTTCGGCCGCCTGGGGTGGGTGTGCCCTGGCCGAGCAGGCCGGCAAGAAAGGCGCCATGAAGTCCAAGGACCCGATTGAGGACCGCAGCCTTTTCGGTCGGTGAACGGAGCGCCGCATTCAACCTTTTGCGGCCCGGATCACGGCGGGTTGTTGAGGAGACAGTCTAGGTAATTTACCCTATAAGCAGGGGGGTTCAATGGTTGACTCTCTAGGGTCTAAATAGGATATCAAATCCTCCCTTTAACCCCTTGCCCCACCCACACCATGCGGATCTCTAAATCTCTGTTGGTGGCCGCCGCTGCGCTTGCGACCGCAAGCCTCGCCCAGGCCCAACAAAACGTCACCGGGGCCACCTGGGTGGGCCCCGGTACGTTTGCGCGCCTGGGCGGCACGGGTACCTGGGATCGCTGGACCGGTACGCCGGCCCACAATTATTGGGAGGCGACCTCCGTGGCTGACGGCGTTTTTGTCTCCGGCGCCCGCCTCACGAACACGGCCACGTTGACTTTCCAGTACAACGGCGCGGCCCTCGGCGCGGTCCTCGGCGTCGACCCCAACGGCGTCTACCCGACGCAGACCGTCGATATCCTCTACGATTCGAGCAATGTCTCGAGCCAGTCGCAGACCCTGGAGTTCATCACCAGCGGCTACCGCTTGCTGCCGGGGGCCTTCAACACCACCGTGAACGCTGAGCCTACGGCGCTCAATTTCACGGACATCGACCTGACCCGTTCGCCGGCTTTCGCCCCCTACCTCACGACTCCCAACGGCACGTTGCAGCTCGGCGCCGTCAACTTCACCGAAGCCACCCCGGTGCTCGCCACGGACCCGAAGCCGTTCGTCGTCCTGCGTAACGCGACGACCGCCGACCGGATCACCGTCACCAACGCCGGCACGGCCGTCATCCTCGAGAACTTGGTCGCCTCGACCATCTCCGGCGCCTTCCGCGGAGACGGCGACCTGATCAAGACCGGCGGCGGCGTCCTCCAGTATCAGGGGAGCGCCGGCCGCATGTTCGACTACTCCGTCGCGCTCCCTTATTCCTACATCCAGACGCCCTTCGGGTTCTTCCTGTCGAACCCCGGGACCAACACCATCTACGGTCTCCGTCCGGTCGACCTCAGCCCCAACGTCCCGGCGCCCGATCCCACGAACGGCAACAACTGGCGTCTCTACGGCTTGCAGGGCCGCGTCCAGGTCGACGCCGGACTGCTCATGGTCAGCGGCCACCTCAACATGTGGCATGACTACGGCGCCCGCGTGGAGAGCCAGATCCTCGCGCCGTTCGAGATCCCGGCCCTCGTCGCCGGTATCTCCACCGCCGCCGGGGTCAACGCCGCCGGCGTCACCTACGCTCTCGCCAAGCGCATGACCGGCGTGAGCAACATCGTCCTGAACGGCTCCGCCGAACTCAGCTTTACCAACACCGCGACCAATATCGGCGGACGCCGCCTGAACTTCGCCCACAACCTCCAGGCCGGCGATAACAACGACCAGTTCCAGACCACCGTCACCACCGGTCCCGACTCCAGCTACCGCCTCGGTATCCACATCGACCAGGACTTCGTCGGGTCCGTCGGCATCCTCGCCGGCAGCGGCAAGGTGATCAAGACCGGCGCGGGCACCCTCCGCGTCCTGAACGACTCCCGGATGACGGGCGACTTCATCGCGGCGGGCGGCACCACCATCCTCGAGTCGGCCACCGGCCTCACCTTCGCCAACAGCTCCTCCTTCAATATCGCCGGCACCCAGGATACCGCCGACTTCAACGGCGCCCAGCAGACGGAGGGCTCCCTCGGGCTCTCCCGTCGCGGCGCCAACATCCGCTACGCGGAGGTCGCGTCCAATTCCAACAATTACCAGCGCTGGGATTACCGCCCCGCGCTCTTCCCCGACACCGGCACCCTGACCGTCCAGCGGGACGGCGCGGGCCAGTTCATCTCCTACGCGAGCACGGGGGCCGAGGTCATCCTGCGCAACGATCAGACCGTGCGCAACTTCCAGGCCGACTTCGCCCTGCGTGCCAAGGGCGCCACCAACATCGGCGGCGCGAACGCCGAGGTCTACAGCGCGGCGGATGCCGTGCGCAACGCCGCGGACGTGAGCGACAAGGACGAGCTCGTCATTCCCGGCACGGGCGTGGGCGCCACCTTGCGCCTCGACGGCCATACCCTCACCATCAACCAGGACGCGGGTCGGGACGGCTTGTTCACCGGCAGCATCTTAGGCTACGACTCGGTCAACAACGTGCCCGGCGGACGCATCGTCAAGACCGGCGCGGGCAAGCTCGTCCTGCTCCTTGCCGGCGGCTCTTACAGGGAGACCGTCGTCCTGGGGGGGACTTTCATCGCTAACTCCCGGGGGCTGGGCTATGAGCGTGTCTTCATCGGGAACGGCGGCACCTTCGCCATCCTGCAGAACATCTCCGATACTCTCTCGGCCAACCTCGAAGGCGACCCGGGCTCGACCTTGCGGTTGATGGCCTCGGCGGTGCTCGACAACGGCAGCGGCGCGGGCATCCAGGTCAACGCCGGACCCAACACGAATCTTGGCGAGCTGAACGTGATCAAGGCCCAGGCCCAGTTCCGTGGCAACATCGTGGTCAACGACGGCGTCAACCTTTCCTTCACGAGCGGTCAGAACAACACCTTCCTCAACGCCACCTCGGTGACCCTCGACTCGGACTCCCTCGCCCGCGGGTCGAAGCTCTCCTTCGGCGACACCAACCAGCTGATCCGCAATCTCTCGGGCAACGCCTCCGCCCTGGTCGACCTCGGTCGCGGCGACATCACGCTGGAGCAGAACGCGGCCCTGACCTACGCCGGCTCCATCACGGGGGTCGGTAGTCTGATCAAGCAGGGAACCGCCGATTTCACCCTGGCGGGTACCACGGGCACGGATCTCTTCAAGGACGCCTACTACGGCGCGACCATCGTCCGTCCCGGCGGCGCCCTGATCGCCGGCACCGCCAACGCCACGCCCAACACCTCGGCCCTCGTTCTCGTCGGGTCGAGCACCTACGCGCAGGGCAACCAGAACCAGGTCGTGGGCGCCCTCTTCGGTTCGGCCAGCGCCGTCGTCAACCTCGGCACCGGCAGCCTGACCGTCGGCCTGACTCCCGCGCGGGCGACTTCCCTCAATACCGCGTTGAGCAGCTCCAACCCCATGTTGGCTGACTATCTCGGGACCACGACGCAGTTCAACCCGATCCTGCCCCTGCCCGCTCAGCCGTTGCCGGTACAGAAAACGGGCGTGGCGGGCGAAGCCGGCTCCACCTCGCTGGCGCTCAGTTCTATCTCAGACATCGGCGTCGGTCAGACCATCACCGCCCCGGGTGGCCTGTTGTCTGCCGGCACTTATGTCACCAAGGTCTTCGCAGGCGGGTCCTCCGCGATCACCGGCATCATCGCCCAGACTTCGACCCAGCTACCCGTCGCGGATGCCGCCGGCTTTTCCGTCGGACAGATCGTCACCGGCGCCGGGATCGCCGCCGATACCGTGATCACAACGATCACCGGCAACACCCTCGTCCTGAACAAGGCGCTCGTCGGTGTCGCGACCGGTACGGTGACCGGCAGTCCCGGAGTCGAGTTGAGCGCGCCGCTCACCGCCACCGCCTTCAACGCCAATTTCGACATCACCCGCGTCCGCACCATCGACGTCGGTTCCGTGGCGCTTAGTGCCGCCGAACTGAACCGGCTTTACACCGGTAACCTATTGATGCCTGAGCTGACCTCGCTCTACCTGAGCCGCGTCGCCGTCGGCACCGCCATCGGCAACTACGTCGCCCCGACCGCCGCGGCCGAGCTCGCCTTCGCGGCGACCCGTTCCTTTGATGGCCGCCTGGTCGGCTCCGGTGCGTTGATCAAGATCGGCAACGAGGACCTCAACTTCGGCGGCTCCAGCCCGGACTTCACCGGGCGCGTCGAGATCGCCGCCGGCAACCTCAACCTCATCTGGGCCACGGGCTCGAACGAGGCCCCGCTCCGGAACGCCCAGTATTTCCGTACCACCGCGCCCGGGACGCTCGTCGTCACGGTCAACGACGCCTACGACCCGTTGACCGACCTCACCAAGCGGACTTTCACGACGCCCATCTTCGGCTCCGGCAGTTTCGTCAAGCGCGGCTCCGGTTACCTCGTTCTCGCGCCCGGCGCGTTGACGATCCCGGGAGAGACCCCCTACACGGGCACCACCACCGTCTCGGCCGGCTGGCTGGAGATGGCCGCCCTCGCCACCAATGGCGCGGCCGTCATCGAACTCGAGGCGACGAAGGCGATCGTCAGCGGCGCCAACGGCTCGAATAGCGTGGCCTTGGGCGACGTGACCGGCCTGACGATCGGCCAGACCGTCCTGGGAGCCGGCGTACCCGTGGGCACGACCATCTCCGCGGTGTTCGCCGCGGGCACGGCCACGGCCTCCGGCGGCGCCGCGGGTCAGAATGTCATCACCACGACCAATACGGCCGGTCTCTCCGTCGGTCAGATCGTCACGGGCACGGGCATCCAGGCCGGCTCGGTCATCACCGACATCACCGCCGGTACGAGTTTCACGATCAGTAACCCGCTCGCCCTCGACGCCGCCGGCGTCGTGACGGGCGCCGCCGGCGTCCGCCTGAGCGCCAATCTGACGGCCGCCGCCGCGGGCAACCTCGACATCCCCGCCCACCTCGTCCTCACCACGGGATCGGACGTGACCTACAACGGCGCCGTCTCCGGCGCCGGTCAGCTCGAGATCCGGGCCGGCTCCAAGGTCCTGACCGCGGGCGGTTCGCTCACCCATACCGGCGGCACCTTGGTGCGCTCCGGCACGCTCCTCGCCTCGACCGGTTGGGCCGGCGCGACGACGGGCGACATCAACGTCCTCGCCGACGCGACCGCCCGGCTCAACGTCCAGCTCGACAAGGCCATCACGAGCGGTGCCGTCGGCACGAACAGCCTCCTCGTCGGGGACGTGACCGGCCTCGCCAACGGCCAGGTGGTCGTCGGCACGGGCATCCCCGCGGGCACCACGATCACGTCGATCAACGGGACCACCCTCACGCTCAGCAACAATCTCACCGCGGCCGCGAGCGGAACGTTGCAGGTGGCTAACGCGGTGTCCGCCACGGGCGTCTTCGCCGGGGCGGGCGTGATCGCCAAGGACGGCATCGGCACGCTCACGCTCAACAACGCGACGACGTCCTTCTCCGGCACCTACCGCTCGTTCGCGGGCACGACCAATCTGGGCGCCAACAACCTCTTCGGCAACCCCGCGGTCAGCGGCCAGAGCATCGCGGCCGTCGATCTCCGCGGCACCTCCGTGCTCAATGTCCAGAACCGCACCGCCCAGTCTTTCCGCAACCTGTCCGGCGAAACCGGCTCGACGATCGTCTTCGCCGACACCGGTTCGGTGGTCACCTTGCAGATCGATCCGGTCGGCGATTACAGCTTCGCCGGTCGTTTCCAGCAGGCCACGGGCGTCAACGACGGCACCATCTTCAAGACCGGCACGGGTACCTTGACCCTCGCGCCCACCGCGGGCCCGAACAGCCTCGGAAACGTCGTCGTCAAGGCGGGCAAGCTCGTCGGTACCACCGCCGGCTTCGCCACGGCCGTCCTCTACGTCGGCACGGACGGCAATGTCGCGTTCAATAACTCGGCCGTTGGCGAGTCCAACCGCGCGCCCTTCGACAACACCGTGCGCGCCGCCGAAGTCTATCAGCCTGGTCTCGGCGTCGGGACCGTCGGCAAGACCGGCGCCGGCATCGTCGTGCTGGCCAATGCGGCCGACAACCTCCGTTTCAACATCGAGGCCGGCGAGCTGCGCCTGACGGACAGCCGCGTGGGCCTCCAGGATCTTTTCACCGCGATCATCGCCTCCGAGGCGACCTTCCAGGTCACGCTTTCCGGGGACCGCGCGATCGGCACGCTGAACAATCCGGGCTCCAGCCAGATCACGAAGCCCCCGGGGTCAACAACCTCCGGCGGCACCCTCGAGTTGGTTAGCAACGGCAATCCTTGGACCGTCACCGCCTTCGCCCAGCCGGACGTTGCGGTCACCAAGCTTGCCTCCCAAATCACGCTTAACGTATCCAACCTGACCGACATCACCGGCGTCACCGGCGCGGCCGGCTCGGTCCTCGACCTCGGTGCCGCCGCCCCGGGCCGGACCCTCACCCTCACCCAGTCGGTCGACCGCGTCTTTGCCGGCAACCTGCAAGGGACCACGGACCTCGTCATCAAGGGAACAGGCATGCTGCGCTACACCGGCGCTCCGCTCACCCTTCCGGGCGTCGCCACGCAGGCGACCAACACGCCGAACAGCATCACCGTGCTCGGCGGCGGCCTCGGCCTGGACGTCGGCAACCTCAGGGAAGTCAACCTGGCGGTCGACGGTACCCGCCGCGCCAGACTTGGCGTGGTGGTCGCCGATGTGAACGCCGTCGCGTCCTACTTCGGCGTCGTGACCGGCAACCCTGGCGCGGCCGAACTGGTCAAGCTCGGGGATGGCACTTTGGATCTCACCGCCGCGGCGATTCTCGCTGGCAGCACCCTGGCTGACCCGGTCTTCGGTTCCTACGTCGTCAAGGAGGGCACCTTGCGCGTGACCCTGGACGCCAGCTCCAAGATCCTTCCCTACCTCGGGGAAAGCCGGCCGCTTCGCCTGGATGGCGGGACACTTGCGGTGGAGGTTGCCGCCACCGGCGGTGCGCTCCAGTCCGCGCAGCCTGACTTCATCCCCACGATTGTCAGCGGGACGGCCGGGCAAGCCACCGTCACGGTGAACAACGTCGCCGGCTTGGTCGTCGGCCAGCGAGTCTCCGCCCTCGGCATTCCGTCCGGCACCACCATTGAGGCGGTGGACCCAATCACGAAGACGTTGACGCTCTCGCGGACGATCACACGGTCTTTTGCGCAGCCGGAAAACATCCTGTTGGGGCTTGGCGGGCTTGACGTGACCACCTCGGTCGCTGGCACGCCTACGTTGAACGTCAGCGGCGACATCGCCGGCGAACTGAACGTCCAGGGTGGTACGAATTTGCAGCTGGGAACGGCGGTGACCGCCCCCCTCAGCATCTTCGGCAACGTCTCCATCACCGGAGGCTCGACCTTGAGCGGTTCGGCAAACATCCGCGGCAATCTTTCCGTCGACGCGGGCGCGTCGCTGGCTCCGGGTTATTCGCCGGGATCCCAGGTTACTTCCGGTAATTTCACACTTGCGGGTGCCGCAACCATGGAGGTTTCCGGCGCCGCCGTCACGGTCTCCTTCACCGCCGCCGGCGGCGCCGCCGGCCAGAAGGTGATTTCCACCGCCAGCACCGCGGGCCTGGTTGTCGGTCAGGATATTGAGGGCGCAGGCATTCCTGCCGGCTCGGTCATCACCGGTATCACCGAGAACGCGAACATCACGATCAGCAATAACCTGACCGCCGCCGCCCAAGGGGCCATGGCCGCGCGCCAGTATAACGACATCGTCAACTTCGCAGGTTCCGGCGACTTGAACAGTGGCGGGACGGGCGCGTTGACGATCAAGCTCTGGGATGGGCGCGCCGCCCCGACGCCTGGCCGCCGCTATGTCCTGTTCAGGGACACCTCGGTCGACGAGTCCCCCACGGTCACCGAGAGCTTCACCAGCCGGTTCCAGTCGGGTAACATCACCACGACCGACACCGACGGCCGCTACCTGATCGCTGAGCCGAGGGACGTCGCGATTCCCGGATTGCCCACCTCGCCCTCCCAATACGCCGTCTACTTCGTCGGCGGCGCCGATCGTTACGCCATCCCCGGCGTGGCCACCGGCATCGTCAACTACCTGCAGCGGATCACCAAGACCGCCCCGGGTGGCCTTCTGGCCAACGGTGGCTCGACGTTCCTGCCCCAGAACGGCGCCGTTGGCGTCGGCGTCAACGATGAGCTCCACCTGAACGAGCTGGCGGCCCGCCTCATGCTCATGGATGGCGCGGAGCTCGCCACCTCGATCCGTTCGCTCCAGCCCGCCTCCCTCTCGGCCATCCCGGCGACCGTCGCCCTCGAGCAGCGCGCCGAGACCGACGCCCTCCAGCGTCGCCTCGATCAGCGCCGTTACGACCGCGCCGGCTACAGCGTCTACTACAACGAGTTCTTCGTCGAGGCCACCTCGACCCGCTTCCAGGGCGGTTCCGGCGCGGGCGCCCCGCCGTTCAACTCCACCCTCACCGGCCTCCTCGGCGGCTACATGAAGGACCTCAACCCGTGGTCCGTGGCCGGCGTCACCCTCGGCGCCACTCGCACCACCAGCACCCTCGCCGAGGGCGCCGGGTCCGTCTCGGGCAACGCCTTCCGCGCCACCGCCTTCTTCTCCGGCATGCTGGGCGAGCGTCGCGACACCGTCTACCTCGACGCCGGCGTCTCCCTCGGCAACAGCTCGAACACCTCCGAGCGCGTGACGTTCCTCGGCACGCAGCGCGGCTCGCCCTCGGCGATGTCGTATGGCGCCTTCGCCCGCCTCGGCGCGGGGTTGGCGACCAAGGGTGGCGTCAACTTCACCCCGTTCGTCGGCCTCGACCTCGTCCGCGTCAGCGGCAAGTCGTTCGTCGAAACCAATGGCAGCCGGTCGGGCGACCCGACTTCCCTGAGCGTCGATTCCTACGATTACACGTCGGCCCGCGCCTCCACCGGCACGGGGATGACCTGGCTCTCCGTCCACGAGGGGCAGATGATCAAGTTCGCCTTCGACCTCGAGGCCTTCGCCGAAGTCGGCGGGGGGAAGACGGCCGACATCGAAGCCAACTTCGGCGGGGTCGGTGCCTTCAACACCAAGACCAACGTCGCCGCCGGCTCCGGTGTCCGCGTCGTGCCGTCGTTCACGTATGGCCCCAATCCCGACACGGCCTACTACCTGACGATCTCGCTCGAGAAGGCCGGCTCCACCCAGACCACCGGCTTCGAGGCCGGCTACCGCCGCCGCTTCTGAACTTCCCGCCCGCTTCCTTTCCGCAATGAAACTCTCCCGCCGCTTCCTCGTCCTGGCCGCCGCCCTCGCGGCCGCCCCCCTCGCCCGGGCCGACGTGACCGTCAACTATGCCTCGCCGCTGACCAACCCGGCGCAGGTGCTCGTCGGCGCGCCCCTCACGGGCGTCGTCAACCTGACCAACCTCGGCGCGCCCGGCACCTTGCCGAGCCCCACGCAGATCCAGGAGCTGGCTCGCACCATCACCTCGCTGAACCTCAGCCGGCCAGTCGGCGGCACCCCTTCGCAGCTCATCCTTGACCAGCAGGTCGCCGCTACCACCCAGATCAAGCTGCTCAGTGAGGATTTCACCTCCACCGCGAATCAGTTCCAGGTGACCAATCCTCTGATCGCCGGCTTGGTCCCTCTTTTCATCAAGACCGGCGGCGGCACTCTCCAGTATGATGCCTTCAAGGACATCAACTACTACGGTAACAACACCTTCACCAATCAATCCGGCCTGCCGAACGATCTGCGCTCCCAGGGCGCCTTCTCGGGCATCGCGATCGTCAACCAAGGCTCGCTGGTCGTCAGCGGTTACCTCAACCAGTGGGCCCAGTATGGCGCCAACGCTCCCGTGGGCTTCACCTCGCGCATGGTCGGCGCCAAGGCCGTCCTCGTGCAGGGCAACTCCACGCTCAGTTTCCAGAACACCTCGTATAACGTCGTCCGCCAAGGCCCGCAGCTGGGCGACGGCCAGCTGGGAAATCCCTCATCGCCGCTGGCTTTCCGCCTGAATTTCGTCCATAACCTCTATGCCGGCACCCTGCTCGACTTCGTGAGCGGCAACGAGGGATCCGACGTCAACACCGTCCTCGAGGTCGGCAAGGACGACGATTACGCCCTTAACGCGCATTTCGACGCGGGCATGGTCGGCTCCATCGGTCGTATCGACGGTGCCGGTCGCCTCTACAAGACCGGCACCGGTCAGCTGACCATCCTGAACAGCAGCCGTCTCACCGGCGACGTCTTCATCGCCGGCGGCGACCTCGTGCTCAACGACCCCAACGGCCTCGCCCTGCGCCAGGCCGCCTCCGTCAACCTCATGGGCGGTTCGCCGACCGGGCAGACCACGCTGTCGGAATTCAACTCCGTCACCGATCAGGCCGGCGGTACCGAGTGGCGCCCGGGCTACCTCCCCGCCGGCGGCGCCCCCGTCCTCGAGGTGCGCAACAACCAGACGATCCGCAACTTGCAGGCCCTCTTCTCGGAAGAGGCCGTCAACCTCTGGGACGTCGGTCCCGGCAGCGGTTCCCGTATCGATGTCTCGCCGAACCAGCGCCTGATCGTCATCCAGGACGCGAACCTCGACGGTTACTACACGGGCAGCATCAACGGCGGCCAGGGCATCTTCGAGAAACAGGGGGCCGGGGCGCTCGCGCTGATGGGCACCAGCTCGACCATCGGCCAGATCGACGTCACCGGCGGCAAGATCATCGCGAACGTGCAGAGCCTCGGCTACGGCCGCGTCGTGCTGGGCACCGCCGGCACCCTCTCCATCGTCCAGAACAACGCCGGCACGCTCAGGGCGCAGATCAACGGCCTCGCCGGCTCCGTCCTGACCGTGGCCCCGACGGACACCATCGTCAACAGCCGCTCGGGGGACGCCACGATCGGCAACAGCCAGCTCGGCGTGATCGACGTCTACAACCGTCAGGACCTCTTCTACGGCCAGCTCATCGTCCGCAACGGCATCACGCTGGCCTTCTCCTTCGGCCAGGACAACACGTTCGTGAACGCCTCCTCCATCGTGCTTTCCTCGGGCATCGGTGACAATGGCGTCAATGGCGGCCTAGGCTACGAGACCACGATCCGCTTCAACGATACCACGCAGCGGGTCAACAACCTCGTCGGCGACGCCAACACCCGCATCGAGCTCGGCCGCGGCAGCGTCACCCTGAACCAGAACGCCGCCACCACCTACCAAGGCAAGGTCACGGGCGCGGGCAACCTTGTCAAAGAGGGCGCCAGTACCCTGACCCTCTCCGGCCTGAACACCTACTACGGCGCGACCGTCGTCAAGCAGGGCCCCCTCGCCCTCACCGGCGCGAACAGCATCCAGAACACCGCCGGCCTCGTGCTCCTCGCCGGCGCGTCGCTCAATGCCACGGGCAACCAGACCGTCGGGTCGCTCTTCGGCCAGGCCGGGTCGACCATCAACCTGAACGGCGGCACCTTGGTCGTCGGGAAGACGACCGGCCAGATCGCCGAGCTCAACGCCGCCCTCACCACTTTCCGCGGGAATTCGCCCGACGCCAACCCCGCCTACTACCTGCAGACGACCCCCACGATCAACGCCGCGATCACCCTGCCGTGGGGCGCCGCGGGCACCAACACGGTCAGCATCGCCAGCGTCGCCGGCCTCAGTGCCGGCTCACCGGTCAACGGCGTCGACCCGAAGGCGTCCGTCAATTCGGGCGGCTTCATCATCCGCCCGATGGGCGCCGGCGCGGCCCTCGCCAACACGCTTACCTTGGCCGACGTCTCCGGCCTGTCGCAGGGGCAGACGGTCGGGTCGATCGCCCTCGTCAAGCCCATCGATAATATCATCCCATCCGTCGCGGGTGATACCTTCGTCATTGTCGGTAATGTCGACAACCTCGCCGCGGGCCAGACCGTGACCGGCCTCGGCATCGCCGCCAATACCGTCATTCAGAGCGTCGACCCCGTCACCCGACAGGTGAATCTTAGCAGAGCTCTCACCGCTGCTTCCTCCGGCCTGCTCACCGTCGCGACGGGCATTCCGGCGGGCACCACGATCCAGAATATCGACCTTGTTACCTTCACGCTGACCTTGAGCAACCCGCTCACCGCGCAGGCCGCGGGTAGCCTGACCGTCTCCCAGCCCACCCTCGTCGTCGCCGACGCGTCCAAGCTCGCTGCCGGGCAGACCGTTTACTCCGCAGCCCTCAGCAAGTTCCTCATTCCGGGCGACATCAACGCGGACTTCGTCACCGTGGCCGATGCCACCGGTCTGGCCCTCGGCCAGATGGTCACCGGCGTCGGCATCCCTGCCGGGACCACGATCACGGCGATCAACAACAACTTCCTCACGCTCAGTGCCAGGACCACCGCCGCCACCAGCGGCACCTTGACGGTGCTGACCGGCATCCCGACCGGCGCGCGGATCCTTAATGTCGACGCTCTCACCAGCACCGTCACCCTCGACACCAACCTGCTCGCCCCTGCGTCCGGCGAACTGGCGATCCGCTCCGGCATCGCTCCGGGCTCCGTGATCACCGGCATCAATGGCAACGTCCTCACGCTCGACACCCCGCTGACCTTCCAGTCGGCCGGTGACCTCACCAACCTCCCCGTGGCCGGCATGTCGCGCGAGAACACCGTGGGCTACCTTGCTTCCACCTTGGGTGAGCAGGTCGTTCGAACGGCCGTTTCGGGTGCGCTCGGCGGCACCACCCTCGCCCTGGCCGATGTCACCGGGCTCGCGACCGGCCGCACCATCCTCGGCACAGGTATCCCGGCCGGCGCCACGATCACCGGCATCTTCGCCGCGGGCACGGCCACCATCACGGGTACCATCCCCGCCCTTTCGACCACCCTGCTGACCACCAACACCGCTGGGCTGACCCGCGGCCAGATGGTCACCGGCGTCGGCATCCCAGCCAACACGGTTATCACCGACATCGTGGACAATGTCAGCATCACCTTGAGCAACGCGCTGGAGGCGGCTTCGTCCGGCGTCGTGACCGGCCTGGCCGGTGTCACCCTCAGCCAAGGGTTGACTGCGGCGATCGCGCCCAATGCGAATGCCACGGTCCGCGTACTCACCGTCTCGGACCAGCAGGTCCTGTCCTTCCGCGGCGATATCACCGGCACCGGCGGCCTGACCAAGGTCGGGCCCGAGCGGCTGATCCTCGCGGGCGTGAACACTTACACCGGCGCCACCAACATCGAGGGCGGCGTGCTCCAGATCAACGGTGGCTCGCTGCCCAACACCTCCGGCATCACCATCGGCGCGCTGGGCTCACTGGCCATCAACGTCGATGCGGGCACCCTGGAGTTCAACCGACCCATCGCCGGCGTCGGCGGTTTCGAGAAGCTCGGCGCTGGCACCCTCGTGATCAACACGACCACCGGCTGGTCCACCGGCCGCATCGATATCATCGAAGGCGCCGTCCAGTTCAACCCGGGTAATCTCTCCTCCATCACCGGTGGCATCGTCAACGTCCGCGCCGGTACGAACTTCCAGCTCAACACGCCGAACGACCTGGCCTGGACTGGTTCGATCAGCGGCCCGGGTAACACCTCCAAGACCGGCGCCGGCACCCTCACCATCGGCGGCAGCTTCACCGCCACCGGAACCATGTCCGTGCTGGCGGGCAAGGTAGTCGTCAACGCGCTGCCGAAGGATGCCACCCTCTTCGGCACGATCGACGTCGCCGCCGGAACCACCTTCGCCGACAAGGTCGCGGCCACCACCGGCACCCAGCTCCTGGCGGGCACCAGCGTCCCCGTCGCCTCCACCGCCGGCTTCTACGTCGGCCAGCGCGTCTCCGGCACCGGCATCGCCGCCGGCTCCGTGGTCGTCGCGGTCGGGACGGATTCGCTGACCTTGGACCTGCCCACGACCGCCGTCGCCAACCAGGGCGTCGTCGGCGCCGAGACTTACGGCACCCGGGTCAGCCGCGCCGCCACCCAGGCGATCGCCGGCACCTCCGTGTCCGCGACCACGGCGGGCCTGCAGGCCGGCATGCGCGTCTACGACAACACCGTGGCCGGCGCCCCGGTGCTGCTCGGCACCATCGCCGCCATCGTCGACGCGAACACCCTCACGCTCAGCGCCGCGACCACCGTGGCGCGCAGCGGCGACTACGCCTTCTATCAGGGCGACATCAAGGGCGCAGGTGACTTCGAGAAGACCGGCGGCGGCCTCCTGCAGCTCGATGTCCCGCTCTCCATCACGGGCTCGGTCAACCTCACGGGCGGCACGCTCAAGCTGAACACCGCGGCGACCTTCGCCACGGCCTCGGCCGTGAATCTCGGCGCCAACACGACCTTGGATGTCTCCGGCTTCCGCCAGGACCTCGCCAACGTGACGGGTGACGCCAGCTCGACCATCGACGGCACGGGCTCGATTCTGACCATCAATGTCTCCGCTGGCACCACCGCCGTTTATCGCGGTAACATCGTGGGCGGCGCCACCATCGAAAAGCTGGGGTCGGGCACCTTCAACCTCGCGCGCCTCGGCACGGCTAACGTCATCGGTGCCATCAACGTGAAGGCCGGCACCCTCATCGGCAGCCAGGCCGGCTTCGGCGCGGCCAACCTCTCCCTCGACGATGGGGCCATCATCGGCTTCAACAACGACAACCCGACGCAGGCGTGGACGTATGCCGGTCAGGTCACCAGCACCGGCCCGGCTGGCGGTACCATCCTCAAGACCGGCGCCGGCGAAGTCGAGCTGGCCAACCCCGGTAACGCCGCCACGAATTTCGTCGTCCAAGGCGGCAAGCTCCGCGTCATCGACGGCCGGGCCAACGGCCTCGGAACTTCGTCGACCGCGTTCCAAGGCAATGTGGTGACGAATACCACCGAACTCTTCACCGCCAATCAGGCCGCGAACACCACCCTGCAGATCGACCTCGCCAATGGCACCAAGCGCGCGATGGGCGCGCAGATCACCGCCGCCGCCGGGAGCACGCTCATCCTCAACGCGCTCGGCAACGCCGATGTCGCCCTGACCGCCGCGCCCCAGCTCGCCTCGATCGGCCTGCAGGGGAATGTCGTGCTTTGGACGAATGGCCAGACCCAGCTCTCCGGTCTCGAAGGCTCGGTTGGTTCCAAACTCCGCTTCTCCGCCGCTCCCGCCAGCGTGGCGACGACCCAGGCGGTCACGCTCCGCCAGTCCTTGGCGACGACGATGCTCGGCACCGTCGAATCCGAGATCGCCACCGACCTGACCTTGGTCGGTCCGGCGCGCGCTTCCCTCTTGGCCGCCAATTTCCC
>Ga0222712_10002874_pt1 | contig 19273 bp, 19 predicted proteins | sample C33_657DmetaG_FD_165043 | JGI IMG/M metagenome (GOLD analysis project Ga0222712, IMG submission 165043) | Estuarine water microbial communities from San Francisco Bay, California, United States - C33_657D | ecosystem: Environmental > Aquatic > Marine > Unclassified | place: USA: California... | reverse complement strand
CGATCAGGGAATTGACCGGGAAGCGCTCTTTCACATCACCCGAGAAAACCAAGTGGACTCCGAACAGCGATGTGATGCGCTGGTGGAGTGGTTCCTCTCGGATATCGCACAAAGGCACATGACACAAGGCTGAATCCCTAGTGAAGTTGGGGTCACAATGGCACCCCGTAGTAGTTTCAAAGGCTGTGTCTGAGTTTCTACGGTCCTATCTCACTGTTGTGTGGTTCGGACTTGCCGCATTTTTAGTCGCCGGATTGTTGCTGGGTATTTCCGCGCTCGTCCGTCCCAACAACCCCAACAGAGAAAAGATGCTCACCTACGAAAGTGGTGTTGATCCTGTTGGTGATGGTTGGTCGCAGAGCCAAATTCGTTATTACGTCTTCGCACTTCTCTTCGTCATCTTTGACGTTGAAGCAGTGTTTATCTTCCCGTGGGCTACTCAGCTTGAGCGTTATGCCGGATTCGGTCTTGTAGAAATGGGCATCTTCGTTGCCATTCTTCTGCTCGGTCTCGTCTATGCATGGCGCAAAGGCGTCCTGCGCTGGGTCTAGGGAAAAGGTTCTTCGATTATGGGACTTGTTGATCGCGGTCGGCTTCCAAAGCCACTCACTTCACTTTTCAACATGGGTCGCTCCTACTCATTGTGGGTGTACCAGTGGGGCCTCGCATGTTGCGCCATTGAAATGGGTGCAGCATTCGGTTCTCCTCGTTACGACGTGATGCGCTTGGGTGTTATTCCCTTGCCTGCATCGCCACGTCAGGCAGACCTTGTTGTTATCTCCGGAACTGTCACCGACAAGATGGCTCCTGCCATTAAGCGTTTGTACGAACAGATGCCAGAACCGAAATACGTCATCTCAATGGGAAGTTGCGCAAACTGCGGTGGCCCATATTGGGATAGCTACTCGGTGACAAAGGGTGTCGACCAAATCATTCCTGTTGACGTGTATGTACCTGGTTGCCCACCACGTCCCGAAGCATTGCTTGAAGGAATTGTGTTGTTGCAACAGCGCATCAAGAACGAAGACATGGGAGCTCGTTGGCGCGGTGAAGGCACCAAGCCAATGAACATCGTCGATGGCGAATCAGCAGAGAAGGGTGGTGTTCCCGTTGTCGTCAACAACTGATACTCCCACCGAAGCTCCACGCGACACTGTGCGTGAAGAGGCACTCGCTCGCGTCCTTGGCGCACTCGGTGCAAACGTTGTCGATTCACTTCTCAAGCCGAACGACGACTTATGGATTCGCGTTACCGCTGAATCATGGCGTTCAACTGCAGAAACATTGAAGTCACTTGGTTTCACCTACTTCTGTTTCTTGTCTGCAATCGACTGGCTTCCATCCCCATTCGGCAAGGGTGAAGACGATCCAACAGCTCCTGCTGTTGAGCGTGACTCCACCATCAAGCAGGGCTACACAGGTGGCGATACTCGCTTCCAAGTGTTCGCTCGTTTGGTGCAGCCATTCACCACGCTTGGTATCAACATCAAAGTTGATGTTGACGATGCAGTGATGGCAGTTGATTCGTGGTCTGGCGTTTTCGCTGGAGCTAACTGGCACGAGCGTGAAGCACACGAAATGTTTGGCATTGGTTTCAATGGACACCCAGACCTTCGCAACATGTACTTGCCATCAGATTTCGAAGGCCACCCAATGCGCAAGGACTTCCCGTTGCTTGCTCGCATTGTGAAGCCATGGCCAGGCATCGTTGATGTCGAGCCTTTGCCCGGTGACGATTCAGAGGAAGGCGAAGCATCATGACCATGCTTGGCGACCGTCAACAACTCGCGTACATCGCTTCACAAGCAGCAGATGCTCGTGTGAACGTTGAACTCGAAACAGAGGGCATGACCCTCAACATCGGACCGCAGCACCCTGCGACGCACGGAACGTTGCGCATCATTGCTCGTCTTGATGGTGAGCAAGTGGTGTGGGCAGAACCATCTGCCGGCTACATGCATCGCGGTTACGAAAAGCTCACTGAAGTTCGTACCTTCCCTCAAGTCACTGCGTTGGTCAACCGCATCGACTGGTTGGGCTCATTCGCAAACGAAGTGCCATTTATCCTCGCTGCAGAGAAGTTGATGGGTGTGGAAGCACCATCACGCGCGCAGCACATTCGCACCATCTTGTTTGAACTCTCACGCATCGCAAACGTTTCGCTGTTCCTCGGCGACCTTGGCGTGCAGTTGGGCGCAGTGACTCCTGTGTTCTTTGCATTCCGCGACCGTGAATATGTTCTCAACCTGATCGAAGCAGCAACAGGTGGACGCTTCCACCCGAACTTCGACCGCATCGGTGGTTTGAAGGACGACTTGCCTGCTGGCTTTATTGAAGAGACGCGCGTCGTCATGAAGAAGCTGCGCACATTCTGCGATCAGATCGAAGACCTCTTGTTCGGAAATGAAATTTTCCAGTCACGTACTCGTGGCATTGGTGTGATTCCGAAAGATGTTGCATTGCAGTACGGCTTGTCCGGCGCAAACCTTCGTGCAAGTGGTGTTGATTGGGACCTTCGTCGTGATCAGGACATTGCAATGGCCTGGAACAAGACCGAGTTCAAAGTCATCACACATCCTGATGGTGACTCGTTCGCACGTTGCTGGGTTCGCCTGCAAGAAGTTCGTGAGTCAACAAAGATTGTTGATCAACTTCTCGACACCATTCCTGCTGGTCCCGTGATGGCCAAGGTTCCCAAGATCATCAAGGTTCCAGAAGGTGAAGCATGGGTTTCCACCGAGAACCCTCTCGGTGAAATGGGTTACTACGTTGTCTCGCAAGGTGACCAGGGTCCATTCCGCGTCAAGATTCGCAGCGCTTCGTTCAACAACATCTCGATTACTCCTTGGTTGTTGAAGGGTGTGTATGTCCCGGACATCATCACCATCCTCGCGTCGCTGTACTTCATTCTCGGAGACATTGATCGCTGATGAACTCTGCACTTCTTTCCGCTGACCTCCCATATTGGGCAGTGTCGCTTCTTCGCGTCCTTGGTGGACTCGTTGCTGTGCTGCTCCCTGCGGGCACCGTGGTGTACTTGTTCCTCTTCAAGATGATGTCGTTCATGCAGTCACGTCTTGGACCAATGGAAGCTGGTCCTTACGGTTCGATGCAGTTGTTTGCTGAAGTTGGCAAGTGGTTGCAAAAGGAAGACATCGTTCCGGCAAACGCGCAGCCAGAAGCACGCATTTTCAAGTTGGCACCGCTCATCGTGTTGGCCAGCACCTTCTTGTTGGTCGTAGTTGTTCCATTTGGTCCCGATGCATGGTTCACCAACTTCGAAACAGGAATTTTCTACGCGCTCGCAGTGTCATCAGTTTCTGTGTTGGGAATTCTCATTGCTGGTTGGGCAAGTGCAAACAAGTACTCCCTTATGGGTGGTTTGCGCGCAGCTGGTCAGCTTGTTGCATATGAGTTGCCAATGGTGCTTGCCGTTGTTGGTGTTGTCATTCAGGCCGGCACGATGAACTTGCAAGAGATTGTGGTTGCACAGAACGCTGGCTCAATGTTTGGCTGGGATGGTTTGGGCAACCCATACATCCTCACTCAGTTCGTTGCATTCCTTATCTTCATGATTTCTGTTCAGGCAGAACTCACACAGACCCCGTTCGACATGCCCGTCGCTGAATCAGAACTTGTGTCTGGTTACATGACCGAGTATTCCGGCTTCCGCTTCCTCATCTTTTTCATTGGTGAGTTCGCAACTGCTGGCGTATTCGCAATGATCGCATCCATTCTGTTCCTCGGTGGTTGGGGCGTTCCGTTCTCCTGGTTCGGCTGGACAACAATCGACAGCATCGACAACTGGATGAACGTCGGTGGACCACTCATCTTGTTCACCAAGATGCTCGTCCTCGTGTTCTTCATCATGTGGATCCGCTTCTCATTCCCACGTTTCCGTGAGGATCAGTTGCAGCGCTTCGCATGGAAGGTGCTGATTCCAATTTCGCTTGTCAACATCATGTTGACTGCTGTGCTGAAGGTGGCTTTCTGATGGCTAAGCCAAAAGTTCCCGGCATGTTCAAGGGTCTTGGCGTCACGTTCGCCACTCTCTTGGCCACTGCAAAAGACGGTGCAAACACCGTTCAGTATCCGCATGAAAAGGAGACACCTCCTATTCGTGCACGCGGTGTTATCGCATTGCATGAAGACAACTGCACCTCGTGCATGTTGTGTGCACGTTCATGTCCCGACTGGTGTATCTACATCGAGGGCCACAAGGAACTCGCTCCACCACGTCGTGCCGGTGGTGCACCTCGCAAGGTGAACAAGCTCGATCGTTTCGATATTGACTATGCACTCTGCATGTACTGCGGTATCTGTGTCGAGGTATGTCCGTTCGACGCGCTCTTCTGGAGCCCTGAATACGAATACTCCGAACCACGTATCGCTGATTTGTTGCATGACAAGGCGAAGTTGGGCGAGTGGATGCAGACCGTTCCCGAAGCTCCAGAGCTTGAGGCGGGCGCAGAGAAGAAGGGCAAGAAGTGATGATCGCTTCCGACGTACTCGTCGCCCAGAACGTGGGCTTTGCGATCATCGCAGCAATCATGGTGATTGGTGCATTGCGCGTCGTAACAACCAAGAACGTCGTGCACGCAGCGCTGTGGCTTGTTGTTGTTCTCGCCGGCGCAGCAGCTCAGTACGTGTTGCTTGCTGCTGAATTCGTAGCGATCACACAAGTCATGGTGTACATCGGCGCAGTCATGGTGTTGTTCCTCTTCGGAACCATGCTCACTCGCGCACGCATTGGTGCAGAGAAAGATCTCAACAACAAGAACTGGTTCATTGGTTTGCCCATTGCTGTTTTGTTGTTGGCCACGATGTTGATTGCGCTCAATGATGGCTTCAAGGCAGAAAAACTGCCTGCTGATGCACCGCTCGTGACCACGCAGCAGGTTTCTGACCAAATCTTTGGGCCTTACCTCTTGCCATTCTGGGCATTGTCGTTCGTGCTTCTCGCTGCAGCCATCGGAGCCATCGTGCTCGCGAGGAGGGACTAACAATGTTGCTGAACCAGTTCCTCATGCTTGGTGCAGTTCTCTTCTGCATCGGTGTCTATGGCGTCATCGTTCGTAAGAACGCTGTCCTTGTTCTTATGTCCATTGAGCTCATTCTCAACTCCGTCAACATCAACTTGTTGGCGTTCTCGTTACGCAATGGCAACGCTGATGGACACACATTTGCTCTTTACGTCATTGCCGTTGCCGCCGCCGAAGTGGGCGTCGGTCTTGCAATGGTGTTGCTCATGTACCGCAACCGTCGTTCCGTTGGCCTCGACGAACTCTCAGAGATGAAGGGTTAATCCATGTTCTCTGCATCTACTGAAGCCGCCGAGGTCGTCCTCTCGTCAGGTTGGTTCCTCGAGCACGCGTACATCATTCCGTTGATCCCAGCGGTGGCGTTTGCGCTCATCATTTTCTTCGGCAAGAAGATGCCTCTCAAGGGTTCCGAGTTCGGCATCCTTTCCATGTTCGGTGCATTGGCAATGTCTGCCGGTGCTGCGTACCAGTGGATACAGCGCGTCAATGGCGCACCGGAAGAAGCATTCATCAAGCCCGTCATTAAGACGTGGACGTGGTGGCAGAACGATGGCATCTCATTAGGAATTGGCCAGCACATCGATGGTCTTTCCATAGCGATCCTTGTCGTCGTCGCATTCATCTCGTCACTCGTGCAGATTTACTCCACCGAGTATTTGCACGGCGACCGTCGATACACGCATTTCTTCGCATCGCTCACGTTGTTCTCTGCCGGCATGCTCAACATGGTCATTGCAGAAAACATGATTCAACTCATCCTCGGATGGGAACTCATGGGCTTGTGCTCATTCATGCTCATTGGTCACTGGTGGGAAGAAGGCGCGAACAGCCGCGCAGCTCTCAAGGCGTTCTTCACTACACGTACAGGTGACATTGGCCTTCTTGTTGGTACTTCGGTGTTGTTCTTCTCCGCTAACGAGTGGACACAGAAGACTCTCGGCGTTTCCGGTTTCAGCATTCGCGGTTTGTCTGCTTGGGCCCTTTCTGGTGATCCAGGACATGCAGCAATCACTGTTGGTGCAGTCGCACTCTTCATCGCAGCCATTGGTAAGTCGGGTCAGTTCCCACTACACACTTGGTTGCCCGACGCCATGGCTGGTCCAACACCTGTGAGCTCGCTCTTGCACTCGTCCACCATGGTGGTCGCCGGTGTGTTCTTGGTAGCACGTCTCTACCCAGTGTTCTTCGAGGGAATGAACATTCTCGGTACCAGCCTCAACTTCATTGTTCTGATTGGTGGCGTCACCATCGTCATCGCTGCAGCGTTGGCATTTGTTCAGACGGACATCAAGAAGGTGCTCGCGTACTCAACTGTTTCGCAGTTGGGATACATGATGATGGGCCTTGGCGCAGGCGCATGGTTGCCCGCTGTCTTCCACATCTTCACGCACGCATTCTTTAAGGCTTGTTTGTTCCTCGGTGCGGGCTCCATTAGCCACAGTGCATCTCATCACTCATTCGACATGAAGAAGGACATGGGCGGCTTGCGCAAGTTCATGCCCGTCACCTTCAGCACCTGGATTATTTCGACACTCGCTTTGTGCGGTGTGTTCCCATTCTCTGGTTTCTTCTCGAAGGACGAAATCATCGACAACGTCGGTCACAACGGTTACACGTTCTTCATGATCATCGGTTTGTCGGGTGCATTCCTTACCGCTGCGTATATGACACGCGCGACCTACCTCACATTCTTTGGTGAACCACGCGGCGCAGCTGCTGGCGAACACCATGAAGAAGAGCATGGCCACGATGCGCACGCAGCACACGATGACCATGGCCATGATGATCACGGTCATGATTCGCATGATGCTCACGCACACGACTCACATGATGATCATGGTTCTCATGGACCACGCGAGTCAGGTCTCATCATCACGGTTCCTCTTGTCATCCTCGCAACATTGGCCATTGGATCTGGTTTCTTAAACGCAGCTCCATTCGGACATAGCTGGGAAAACTTCAAGAAGTGGGTTGAGCCTCGTCCTGAGGTTGTTGCGGTCACTGATGTCGCGCACACCACAGGTGGTGCGGGTGAAGTTCGTATTGCGGCAGGTTCTACAGACACCACAATCCCTGAAGATCACTCCGCACCTGCTGACGAAGCAGTGATGTCTGAAAGCGAAACCGCAACAGAGGACACCGTTGCACATGGTGAAGTCACCGCGGTTGCTGGTGAAGAAGATTCCGCCCACGGTGAAGAAGCGGCAGCAGGTCACAGCACAAAGTCGGCCGAAGGCGAAGCACATCATGAATCACCCTGTGGTTCAGAAACACCAGAAGGTGGCGTCTGCTACGCACCGCAGTTGCACCATGCACCGTTCAAGTGGTCAAAGGCAGGCTTGTCAATGATCATCGTGTTCGCTGGCATGCTTCTCAGCTGGCTGCTGTGCGTTCAGTTGTACGACCGTAAGAACAAGAAGCTCGTTGGTCTCACCCAGCGCAACAAACTTCTTGGTGCCGGTTACTCGTTCTTGGAGAACAAGTACTACCTCGACACTCTCTACGAAAAAATCATCGTCCGTTCCATTGCGCATCCAATTTCTCGCGGTGCGTATTGGTTCAATCAGAACGTCCTCGACGGCATCGTGAATGGCGCAGGTATCTGCACCAAGACTGTTGCCGGTTGGGTCTACCGCAACGTCGACCAGAAATTGGTTGACGGAGCGGTGAACGGAGCAGGCACGACAGCAGAAAATGCTGGCGGTGCTTTGCAGCCCGTTCAGTCCGGAAAAGTCAACCAATACGGTGCATTGTTGTTCGGCGCTGCCGCCATCGGTGCACTCGTACTCGTCATCATCAACTTCTAAGGGAGTCACACAGCATGGAAGTCCTCAGCGACCACAATTGGTTACTGACAGTCGGCACGTTCTTGCCGCTTGTTGGTGTCCTCATCATGCTCTTCATTCCGAAGGCAGACGAGGCGTTGTCGAAGGCAGTCGCCATCGGCACCGCAGCGGCAACACTGCTGGTCGGCGTGTACACGCTGATGCAGTTCAACTTCGATAAAGCCGGAGAAATGCAGTTCGTTGCACAGCATGACTGGATTTCAGTCATCAAGTCCACGTACTACATCGGACTCGACGGCATTAGCTTGCCGCTCTACTTCCTCTCCATGGTCATCACGTTGCTCGTCATGATCTACAGCTGGAACCACGTTCCATCGCCAGGCAATGCGAAGGCGTTCTTCATCCTCATGCTGGTTCTTCAGACAGGTATGGCAGGAACATTTATCGCACGAGACCTCATCCTGTTCTTCGTGTTCTTCGAACTCGTGTTGTTGCCGATGTATTTCATGATTGGTGTGTGGGGCGGCGAGAACCGTCAGTACGCATCGCTCAAGTTCTTCCTCTACACAATGTTTGGTTCGGCGCTCATGTTGGTTGCCTTCCTCGCATTGTTCTTCAAGACAGGTGCAGAGAGCTTCGCGATTCCATATCTCATTGAGAATGGTGGCGCGATTGCAAAGAACACTCAGATCTGGATCTTTGCTGGAATGTTCGTTGGTTTCGCCGTCAAGGTGCCGATGTTCCCATTCCACACCTGGTTGCCTGACGCACACACACAAGCACCAACACAGGGCTCCGTCATCTTGGCTGCCATCTTGTTGAAGCTAGGTACGTATGGTTTCGTTCGTATTGCAATCCCAACTCTTCCTGATGCCGCCGTTGAGTGGGCTCCATGGATTGGTCTCCTTGCAGTCATCGGAATCATTTACGGTGCACTCGGATGTCTCGCACAGACCGACATGAAGCGTCTCATTGCTTTCTCATCTGTTGCTCACATGGGTTACGTCATGCTTGGTATTTCAACACTCACGTCGTTCGGTATGAACGCAGCGATGTTCGGAATGGTTGCTCACGGTCTCATCACCGGCATGTTGTTCTTCTTGGCAGGCTCTGTGAAAGAGCGCTACCACACACTTGAAATCAAGCGTCTTTCGGGCATGTTGGTGCAAATGCCAAAGCTCGGTTGGATTCTTGGCTTCTGTGCAATGGCATCGCTTGGTCTTCCCGGCCTCGCAGGTTTCTGGGGCGAATTCCCCGCAATCTTGTCGGCCTACCAACCAGCAGCTGGCCTGAACGTCAATGTCTTCCGCGTCTACATGGTGATTGCTGCAATCGGAACCGTTCTTGCAGCGGGCTACCTCTTGTGGCTCTACCAGCGCACCGCATTCGGTGAGCCAACGGCAGAGTTCGCAGCTGGTCATGGTCATGATGAAGACATCCACGATGTCAACAAGTTTGAGTGGATCGCATGGACACCATTGCTTATCGCAATCGTTGTGTTCGGTGTGTACCCACAACTCATGTTCAAGGTTCTCGACCCTGCAGTCGGCGTGACCCTCAAGGCTTTCGGAGGCTGACCTGTGTTGAGCGCACTGGCCACGGCGTGGACTTCGCCGTCAATCGATTACCACGCGCTGGCTCCCGAGATCATTCTCGCGGGTGGCATCGTGCTGCTCCTTCTCCTTGACCTGTTCTTGGCGGATGCAAAAAAGTGGGTGTTAACACCGCTTGCGTCTTTCACAGTGCTGGGTGCATTCATTCCGGTTCTCACTCTTGCGTTGAGTGATGACGGCGTTCGAAGTCTTTTCGACGGTCGATATGTTGTCGACGATTTCAGTCTTGTGATGAAGGGCCTCTTCCTTCTTGCTGGCTATGTCGTTGTGTTGCTCACTGCTGATTACTTGCGTGAAGGCGACTACTACCAAGGTGAATACTGGTTCTTGCTTCTCACCAGCCTCTTGGGCATGGTGATGATGACATCGAGCCGTGACATGGTGTCCATCTTCGTGTCACTTGAATTGCTGTCAATTCCTGCGTACATGATGGCCGCATGGCGCAAGCGCGATCTTCGTAGCAATGAAGCGGGCGTGAAGTACTACTTGCTGGGCGTTTTCGCTTCTGCACTTATGTTGTACGGCATGTCGTTGTTGTACGGCATCTCTGGTTCCACCAAGTTGGTTGAAATTGCTTCGTACATCGGCTCAGATCTCACTTCGCTTCGTTCGCTCGCAGTGTTCTTCATCGTGGTCGGATTCGCATTCAAGGTCTCAGCTGTTCCATTCCACACATGGGCGCCTGATACCTACGAAGGTGCACCAACTCCAGTCACTGCGTTCTTGTCCGTCGCTTCAAAGGCAGCCGGATTCGTTGCTCTCGTGACAGTGGTCTACGTCGCATTCCCCGGTTCGCACGAAGTGTGGCAGCCAGTGTTCTGGATTCTTTCTGCACTCACCATGACTGTTGGCAACGTGCTGGCACTCAAGCAGACAAACATCGTTCGTATGTTGGCGTACTCGTCAGTTGCACAGGGTGGTTTCATCCTCATGCCACTTGCGGTCGCAGGTATTGATGGCGTTGCCAACTCGGCGTTGCGCGCTGTTGTTACATACCTCTTGGTTTATGCAGCAACGAACCTTGGTGTCTTCGCCATCGTGATGGTGGTTGCTCGTAAGACACGCAGCGGTGAGATTGCATCGTTCGGTGGCTTGTTCTCCTACGCTCCTGGTCTTGCAGCCCTCATGACAATGTTCATGGCCTCGCTTGCGGGTATCCCTCCATTTGGTGGATGGTTCGGCAAGTTCAATGCGTTCCATGCTCTTGTGTCTGCAGGAACCACCTGGTCGTATGTCCTTGCCATCATCGGTGGTGTGAACTCCGCAGTTGCCTTTGGTTACTACGGCAAGATCCTTCGCGAAATGTGGATGAAACCAGTTCTCGATGGCGATACATCGCCAGTGCCTGTGTTCTCTTCATTGAAGGTTGCACTTCTCATCACCAGTGCCTCAACATTGCTGCTGGGTGTTCTCCCGGGCATCGTGTTGCACTTCGGTGACATCGCCGGTCTCACCGGTGCCTTCGGCAAGTAATTCCATTCGCGCAGCGATTGCTGCGTCGGGAGGTTCATTGCCTTTCTCTCAGTACATGCAACTTGCGTTGTATGGCGAGGGTGGTTTTTATTCCGGCTCTGGTCGCGCTGGTCGTCGTGGAGATTTCCTTACATCTCCTGAAGTCGGTCCGCTCTTCGGACAAGTCTTGGCAAACGCAATTGATGCGGTGTGGATCAAACTTGGTTCACCCAATGACTTTTGCATTGTTGAAGTGGGTGCGGGCCCTGGCACATTGGCCCGCTCCATTCTCGCTGCGAAACCTCAGTGTCTTGAACACGGTGAATACATCGCAGTGGAAGTCTCTGCATCGCAACGTGAATCACATCCTGACGGCATCACCAGTGCTGATGTCATACCATCTGCCATTGAACATGGTGTGATTATTGCGAATGAGTTGTTCGACAACTTGCCCTTTGAATTGTGGGTCTTTGATGACGGTTGGCGTCAGTCGCACATCATCGAACAAGGAGATGGATTCGCAGAGATCCTTCGGTCAAACGAAGTTCCACGTTGTTTGCCATCGCGAGTTCCGCACGGCTCTCGCGCACCCGTGCACACAGCTGCTGTTTCTTGGCTCACTGACGCACTGGCACGGTTGCAGCACGGAAGTCTCATTGCGTTTGATTACTGCACCCCGTTAACAGCAGAAGTTGCCTCAATGCCGTGGCGTGAATGGCTGCGTACGTATGCCGGTCATGAACGCGGAGCTCACTACCTGCGTGATGCGGGGGAGCAGGACATCACCACTCAGGTGTGCATCGACCAATTGGCTGCCGTACGCGAACCTGATGCAGCCCGCAGCCAATCTCAATTTCTTCAACTCTGGGGAATCGATGAAATGGTCGAAGAAGGGCGTCGTGTGTGGGCAGAATCAGCTGCGGCCCCCACTCTTGCTGCAATGAAGATGCGCAGCCGGGTTAGTGAGGCAGAAGCTCTGCTGGACCCGACCGGACTAGGTAATTTCACCGTGTTGCAGTGGGATAATCGCTGAGCGAAGGCGAACTAGGTTGACAACATGATTGTTGTTGACCGACTCACGAAGACATACGGGTCCAAGAAAGCGGTCGATGACCTCTCATTTACTGTGACACCGGGACGAGTCACGGGTTTCCTTGGCCCAAATGGTTCAGGCAAAAGCACCACCATGCGTTGCATGTTGGGTCTGGATGCTGCAGATACTGGTTCAGTCACTTTCGATGGGAAGAGGTACAGCGAACTGAATCAGCCGCTCACTCATGTTGGATCACTTCTTGACGCAGGTGATGCACATAAGGGTCGTAGTGCTCGGAATCACTTGCGATGGATTGCAATGACTCATGGGTTCCCTGAGAGTCGAGTGGATGAAGTTCTGCATCAAGTGGGCATGAGTGAAGTTGCAAGGACCAAAGTCGGCAAGTTCTCCCTTGGCATGCGTCAACGTCTCGGACTTGCGGTTGCCCTCCTTGGTAACCCGCAAACTGTCATTCTCGATGAGCCTGCCAATGGCCTTGACCCAGAAGGTATTCGCTGGACCCGTGAAGTGATGCGCAGCCTGGCAGATGCTGGTCGATCTGTGTTGGTGAGCAGCCACCAGTTGGTGGAGCTTTCCATGGTGGCCGACGATCTCATTGTGATCGGACAAGGCAAGCTCATCTCTGCCGGACCAATTTCTCAATTCATGACTCAACATGCCAAAACATGGGTTCGAGTTGTATCACCCCAGTTCGACGCGTTGGCTGCATTGGTGATCGCACAAGGTGGAACCGTGGAACGAACAAGTGAAGGCGGAGACTTCCACTCAGTGACCGCAATTCAAATAGGAGAGATTGCATCAGTGAACAACATCGTGCTGCATGAATTGTCACCACAGACAGGCTCTCTCGAGGAAGCCTTCCTTGATGCAACAGATGCGTCAGTGGAATTCCGCGGAGAATCGACAAGTCCGACAACAGACGGAGGCCAGTGATGTTAGGTACATTCCGTTCTGAATTATTCAAGATGACAACAACGCGGGCCATAAAAGTTCTGTTGGGCTTTGCTGTTTTTCTGCCGGTCGTCATCTTCACTTTGACCTTGATCTACGGATTTCAAGATGGTGTGATGGGTTCACCTGCTGTTGTGAATATCGCGTCCACTGCACCACTGGTTGCACTATTGCTTGGCGTTGTAGGCGTGATGTGTGCAACACAGGAGTATTCCCAGGGAACCATTCGCATCACCTTGGTGGCCACACCTAATCGTCAACGGGTGTATGTCGCAAAACTATTGACAACCCTTTACCTTTCAATTGTTTCCACCGCGATTCTGCTTGCTCTGTGCCTCAGTGCAACCCAGATTGTGATGACGATCCGAGACGGACAGTTTGAACTCATCGGAAACGATGCACGTGTTCTTGTCTCGTTCTTCTTAATGACGACCGTTGTGTCGATCTTCGGATTGTCGTTGGGACTCATCTTCAAGAGTGGTCCTGGGGCAATCTCAGCGGTATTGCTGTGGCCAACGATTGCCGAAGGAATGGTTTTCGGCTTGCTGTCCGTCGCAACCCAGAAGAATGTCTTCCGATGGGCACCCATCCAGAACGGATTTCAGTTGGTCTCTGAATTCACAATGGAAGACAACAACTCCTGGAACGTGTCTCTCCTGCTTTTCGTTGCCTTTGTTGCAATCTTTGCAGCAGTTGGTGCTTCGTTGTTTATGAAGCGAGACGCTTAAGCAGAAACCTTGTCGGGGCGACTCGTGAGGTACGCACCGCAAATCACAATGCACATTCCGATCACTGAGACAATGGTGACGGATTCATCGCGGAACACGAGACCAAGGATTGTTGCAACGATGGGTGTGAAGAAAACGCCGATTACTCCGCGTACTGCACCGGCGCGCACCATCAACATGCCGTACACGACATAGGCAAACCCTGTTCCGACAGTTCCGAGCACCATCAACGAGAAGAATGCAGGCCAGGCAAAGTGAGTGTCATCGCTGAGCAATGCAGGAATAGCAAGTGGCAGTGAGAACAACAAGGCAAAGAGTTCCTGCCATAACAGCACAGTGAGAGTTCCGTACTTCACCTGCATCTCTCGCGACATGATGCTGGTGAATGCGTAGCAACAGGTAGCAGCGAGTAAGAAGAGAACTCCGTGAACCGAACCGCCCTTACCGTCGCCAACGCTTCCTAAAGAAATAAGTGCGATACCGAAGAAGCCAATCAACACGGCAATGATTCGCTTTCCGGATGGCGCACGGCGGGTGAGGATTGCAGCGGCAAGAACGGTGGTGATGGGAATGGAGCCATTGATCATTCCGGTAATCGACGATGACACCGACTGTTCCGCTAAGGGGTAGAGATAGAAGGGAATTGTCATCGCAACGAGACCAAGCATGGCGACACGCTTCAGGTCGTTGCGGTCAATCCTTTTACGCGCGGCAGGGAAGCATGCGAGTGCCATCGCTCCGAATGCAAGGCGCGCAAATGGCACGACGCCAGTTGCCACGTGATCGATAGCGATGGCAATAAAGAGGAACGAAGCGCCCCATGAGAGTGCGACCATGGCGCTCATGCCCCATTCGGTGGGGCCAAAGTGCTGGTCGGTATCACGACCCAAGACGGGGGAATTCATAGGGAACAGTCTTGTCGGTCGCCCTACGGCTACAACGCTTCTTTTCACTAGTGTTCTGTATGTCAACAGGGGGCCACACATGACCGAGAATCACGAGACCATCGACGCTCTGCAATGGGAAAAGCGCACATTTGTGCCATCAGAGGCATTTAAGAAGAACTCCCTCGTGGTGGGAACCCACCTTTATGACGAAGCCAACACGGATTATGAATCGTTTTGGGCACGCCAGGCCTCGGACCTTGTGACATGGCAGAAGCCATGGGACACCGTCTGTGAATGGGAACTTCCCTTCAGCAAGTGGTTCGTTGGTGGACAGTTGAATGTTTCGTATAACTGCCTTGATCGCCATGTGCTTGCGGGCAAGGGCGACAAAGTTGCGATTCATTTCGAAGGTGAGCCCGGCGACTCCCGTGCCGTGACCTATGCAGAGCTTTTGGCAGAAGTGCAGAAGTTTGCGAATGTCCTCAAAGGTCTTGGTGTGCAGAAGGGCGATCGCGTCAACATCTATTTACCGATGATTGTGGAAGCTGCCGTCGCCATGCTTGCGTGCGCCCGTATTGGCGCAGCGCACTCTGTTGTGTTTGGGGGTTTCTCTTCGCAGGCGCTTGCTGATCGCATCAACGATGCTGAAGCAAAAGTTCTTATCACCGCTGATGGTGGTTATCGCCGTGGTGAAGTGTTCCCGCTGAAGATGCAAGCAGATGAAGCAGTAGAAAACACCACGACGATCACCAGCGTTGTTGTTGTTCAGCGTGGCAATAACCCAGTGGAGATGAAGGCCGGACGTGATCACTGGTATCACGAACTCATGGCGACGGCTGACGCGGATTGCCCAGCTGAACCAATGGATTCTGAGCAGTTGCTGTTCTTGCTGTACACCTCGGGTACAACAGGCAAGCCCAAAGGCATCATGCACACCACCGGCGGCTACCTCACGCACGTGACATATACGCATAAGTACGTCTTCGACCTCAATCCTGAAAAAGACATCTATTGGTGCACTGCAGACGTTGGCTGGATCACCGGGCACAGCTACATCGTGTACGGGCCATTAAGCAATGGCGCGACACAGGTGATGTACGAAGGTGTTCCCAACTTTCCCGGCAACGACCGCATGTGGAGCATTATCGAGAAGTACAAGGTCACGATTTTCTACACCGCACCAACAGCGATTCGTACGTTCATGAAGTGGGGCGTTGAAGAGCCAGCGAAACACGATCTTTCATCGCTGCGATTGTTAGGCAGTGTGGGTGAACCCATTAACCCCGAAGCGTGGATGTGGTACCACGAGAACATCGGCAGAGGAAACTGTCCGATTGTTGATACGTGGTGGCAGACAGAAACTGGTGGAATCATGATTTCGCCATTGCCTGGTGCAACAACAACGAAGCCTGGTTCTGCAACCTTCCCATTGCCCGGTATTGGCGCTGAACTTCTTGACGATGACGGCAAGCACGTAGAGCACGGTGGTGGTTACCTCACACTCACACACCCATGGCCGGGCATGTTGCGCGGAATTTGGAAAGACCCCGAACGCTATAAAGACGCGTATTGGTCGCGTTTTGAAGGCCGTTACTTCGCTGGTGATGGCGCCAAGTTGGACGATGATGGTTACCTCTGGTTGCTCGGACGTGTTGACGATGTGATGAATGTGTCGGGTCACCGCATTTCAACCACCGAAGTGGAATCAGCTCTGGTGTCACACCCATCGGTTGCAGAAGCGGCAGTTGTTGGTGCAAATGATGCGACGACTGGTCAGGCGATCATTGCCTATGTCACTTTGGTGGGCGGCATGGAAGTAGACGAACAAGTTCTTCGTAATCATGTGGCTGGTGAAATTGGAGCCATCGCAAAGCCAAAGACGATTTACTTCACGCCAGAGTTGCCAAAGACTCGTAGTGGCAAGATCATGCGTCGTCTTCTTCGCGATGTGGCCGAAGGTCGCAACTTGGGAGACACCACCACACTTGCCGATGCAAATGTCGTGAACGAATTGCAGAAGCGCGCATCCGAAGCACCGTCAGAGGATTAACGCGTGAAGCGCCTGATTGCAGTTGCGCTGTTGGTATTGACAGCATGCTCAACGAACTCAGGCAATGTATCGGAAGATACCGTCGCGGAATTTCCAGGGGAGTGCGCACCAACAGCAAAGAATCCTGCCTTGGGGTTGGGGGCAATCACTGATGATTTCCGCGTCCATGTGTGGACGAATCCTGAGTCAACAAAACCAGTCGTTCTCGAACAACTTGGGGACGTACCTTCGGAGAGCAACGAAGGATATGACATCTCTGTGGTGGAGACTGCTGCGGTTTCCCCAAAGGATTGCAGCGTCTTTATTGGTGCTTGCTGTGAACCTGTGAGTGGCATTACGTACTACCGCGGAGAGAAAAAGGGCGAGTGGTTGCAGCTCTTTGGCCGCCTCCCTGCAATTAGTCCCGATGGTGAACTACTGGCAATTGCTGGTTACGAAGCTCTCACAATCTCATCAACTGCGAAACCCTCAGTTGTCAACACCACTATCAAACTTCCGCCCGCAGACGAAGTGTGGGTGGAAAGAGTGCAATGGATCAATGGCGACGAGGTCGCTATCACTGGTGCAAGAAAAGATGGCATCTACGTATGGATTGCGCGCTTGAGTGATGGAACATTGCGAGAGGCATTTCGCATCACGAAGGACATCCATCAAGGCACAGGTGCGATCAGCGCTGTCGGCATTGTGGGAACTGATGAGATGGGAAATATCGTGACGCAGAATGTGACCGTGGGCGAGAACGGTGTTGAGAAACAGTTTCTGGAATATCGATACCTGGATTCGTTTCAGACGTTCACGACGACTGCGCTTCCCGATGATGCTGTCGGTTATCGGATGAACCTCGGTCGTACTTCAATGACGGTGAGTAATCGGGCCTTGAGCATTTGGTTTGGGAATGCCGACCCCGTGCAATTGGGTGCCGGATACGTCTGGGCCGGTTGAAAGCAATCCTTGAAACTCGCTGCAACTAACGCAACAACAAAGATTTAGTCGCGGAAGTTTTCAAACTGCAATGGGATGCCAAGGTCTTCAGCCTTGAGCAATGCCATCACTGCTTGTAAGTCATCGCGCTTCTTGCTGGTCACGCGCACTTGATCACTTTGTGTCTGACTTGTTGTGCCCTTTGGACCTTTTTCCTTGATGAGCTTGTTGATCTCTTTTGCCTTTTCGGAAGAGATACCCACTTTGATGGTCACTACTTGACGCACGGTGTCACCGCTGGCCTGCTCGAACTTGCCCCAGTCGATGCCCTTCAATGACATTCCACGCTTCACAAACTTCTCTTCGAGAAGGACACGCACAGCACGAGCCTTTTCCTCGGAGATGGTCTTGATCGTGATGACCAGGTCGTTTTGCTCGATAGAGGAGTTGGTCCCCTTGAAGTCGAAGCGCTGGGACATCTCGCGCTGGGCCTGGTCCACGCCGTTGCGGAGCTCTTGACGGTCAACTTCAGAAATAATGTCGAATGAAGGCATGGGGTGGAAGGCTAGTCACCCGATAACCTTGGCAGTTCATATAGGGGTCGATGCCCGAGTGGCCAAAGGGAGCAGACTGTAAATCTGCCGGCAACGCCTACGTAGGTTCAAATCCTGCTCGGCCCACCATGGAGCAATCCATGAAACTGAAATGGCGAAAGCCAAAACAGCCCAACCCGTATTCAACCTCGCTGGTTCGCCAGCGGGGTTGAGTGCTGTTTGAGGCCAAATTGTCTGAAGAGACCCCAAGTGACCAAAAAATGGGTCGAAATCGCGAAAAATCAGCGAATTTCGTGCAAAAGGCACTGCATCAGCGCCACATCAAGCCATTTATTGAATTTTCGGCCGATTTCTCGCTCAATTCCGACCAATTGGAACCCCAGAGACTCATGAAGAGCAATGGAGCCGGTGGAAAGGGTGGTGATTCGGGCCATGACGGAGTGGAACCCCCCATCAGCAGCTGCCGTTAAGAGATGGCTCAACATGACCCTGCCAATGCCCTGACGGCCCAGGTCCCGGCGGACATACACCGAATCCTCCACGGAGGTCCGATACGCAGCCCTCTCTTTATAAGGAGAAAGAGCTCCGAAGCCCACAACTTCGCCATCTAGATCGGCGACATAGACACAAAAGGCTCCCTGGCGGGCGTTTTGCCACTCAATTTGGTCCTCGAGGCTGCGGGGGACGAGGTCGAAAGTGGCGGTTTCGTGCTCGACCTCATAGTTGTAGATCTGGCGAATTGCCTCGGCATCGGCCTCGGTCGCATGGCGAATAATCACGTCTCCCACGACCAAGAACCTAGTGGAGTAAGTGTCCGACAGACCGATAGCATTTTCAGTCCGGCTCACTGAGGCTTTGCTTCAGCGTGCGCGCCCTCTTAGCTCAGTCGGCAGAGCGTTTCCATGGTAAGGAAAAGGTCGTGGGTTCGATTCCCACAGAGGGCTCCGCCATTCGGCGTTGTTGAATGGTTGAAGACCAATACGCCAGGGCGTCGTAGCTCAGTTGGTCAGAGCATCCGGCTCATAATCGGAAGGTCATCGGTTCGAACCCGATCGACGCTACAAAACAAATACAAACGAATAACTGCGAAGGAGCAGCAATGAGCAAGGCAAAGTTTGAGCGCAATAAGCCTCACGTAAACATTGGAACCATGGGTCACATTGACCACGGCAAGACCACATTGACGGCTGCTATCTCCAAGACTTTGGGTGACCGTGGGTTGGCTGAGTACACAC